>Ga0172376_10003224_pt1 | contig 19471 bp, 15 predicted proteins | sample Lak35m_FD_121114 | JGI IMG/M metagenome (GOLD analysis project Ga0172376, IMG submission 121114) | Freshwater microbial communities from Kabuno Bay, South-Kivu, Congo - kab_092012_35m | ecosystem: Environmental > Aquatic > Freshwater > Lake | place: Democratic Republic of the Congo: South-Kivu... | reverse complement strand
CCCCATCAACCACCAGTTCGCGATGCTGCGCGACAACATCTCGCGCCTCGTGCGGCGCAACTGGGGCTACAGCAAGCGCATCGAGCGCAAGCAGGATCACTTTTGGATCTACGCTGGCTACAAAAACTACATTCGGCCGCGCACCAACCGCGACCACCGCCCCAGCGCCGCCAGCAAGCTGGGCCTTCTACCCAGACGCCTCAGCATGGCGGAAGCGATCGCCTGGAAAGGACGGTTTTCACTCGGATCCTAGGACATTGCAGTCCTGAGTCGATGTCCCCGAAAGGGGAGCAGTATCCGCTAGTCGTCTTCCGTGCCGTTGGGATGGCACTGGTAGCAGGCATTGCTGTTGTAGACGTATCCGCGCACGCGGTCGTGCTCGTTGTTCGTCGATCCGGCGCTGTGACACACCGTGCAGCTGAAGCTCGTGTAGACGCCGGGCACCGTATGGCAGTCGTTGCAGTCGAAGCCGCTGTGCGGACCGGAGTTGATCGGGAAATCCGGATGGCTGAAGCTGGCGCGCGACCAACTGCTGGTGTTGTGGCAGGTCTGGCAGGTTGTCGGGAAGCCCGAGGCCGTGTGCGGCGGCTGGGCGCTGCGGTAGTCGTCCTGGTGGCATCCGAAGCAGGTGGTCGGCGTGCCGTTGAAGACGCCCCCGATGTGGCACTGGGCGCAGGCGACGGCCGTGTGCGCTCCGGTCAGAGGGAAGAAGCGGTTGTGGTTGAAGTTCGCGGGAACCCAGCCATTCGCCGAGTGGCAGCTCTGGCAGTCGGTTCCGAAACCCGCCGTCTGGTGGTTGGGATTGGCGGTGGCCTGATAGTCATCCTGGTGGCAGTCGATGCACTGGTTCGGCGTGCCCGCGAAGACATTGTTCTGGTGGCACTCGGCACAACTGATCTGGCGGTGCACGCCCTGCAGGGGCCAGGTCGAGTGGTTGAAGCCAGCACCGGTCCAGATGGTGGGGATGTGGCAGCGGTCACAGTCGGCGATCCAGCCCTGCACGCGGTGGTTGGGGTTCTGGCCCGGCTCGTGGCAAGCCTCGCAGCGCACATCGGCGTGGTCGAAGCGTCCGACGGGCGCGCCCTTGTGGCAAGCCGCGCAGTCAGCCGAGGCGTGCGCTCCGATCAGCGGGAAGCGCGTGCGATTGTGCTCGGCGATGGCGCCGCGCACCTGCCAGTCGGTCTGGTTGTGGCAGTCCGCGCAGCTCTTGCCCTGCGTGCCCTGGTGCACGTCCTCGTGGCATCCCGCGCAGCCGCGCTGCGCGAAGCGTTCCACCGGACCGCGGTCGTTGTGGCAGCGCAGGCACTGTGCCTGGGCGTGGGCGCCTTCGAGCTTGAGGCCCGCCTCCTTCTCGTGATCGAAGCGGAAATCCGCTCGGATCCGACTCCAGCTGCCGCCCTCGTGGCACAGCGAGCAGTCCTTGGGGAAGTTCTCGTGCGGCACCACCGGGCCGCGCCGCTTGTCCCACTTCTGGGGGGGCACATCCTCGCCCAGGCTGTTGCCCACCAGAGCGCAGGCGAACAGGACCATCGAGGGCAGCAAGGCGAGCAGAAGGGTGCGGGTGCGGTTCATCACGACTCCTAGAAGCGCCACTGCAGGCTGAGGCCCATGGTCCACGAATCCAGCTCGTCGCCGAAGCGGTCTTCGGCGTAGAGCCCCAGATCCCACTCGGAAGCCAGCGTCCAATCGAGGCTCGCGAACAACGAATGGTGCGCCAGCGTGGCCTGTTCGCCGACGAAGCCCTTCTGGTCGAAGCTGGTCCAGGAGTACGCGAAGTTGGCGAAGGCCGCACCCCAGTTTTTCGAAACGCCGACCCGCGCGCCGGGTCCAGAGGAGTAGCTGCCGTCGGTGTGGAAGGCGCTCAGCGAAAGATCGCCGTTGTTCCACAACAGATCCCGCCAGTTCGCGCCGACCTCGAAGGACAGTCCGTTGTCATCCTGATCGCGCCACAGATCCGCCCGGGCCTGCACGCGCGTCCGCGTGCTGATCTGGTTCCACCACGAGGCGCCGAACCGGTCCCGGTAGCCATCGCGCAGCAGATCCGGATCGTTGACGGTGTATTCCTCGCGCAGGAGCTGCGGATAGGTCTGGTGGTTGGCGCGCAAGCTGATGCCACCCTTGTCGCTCGTGCGCCACGTGGCGGATCCGTAGATCTCGCTGATCTCGAAGCTCGAATCCTTGAACGTGTCGGCGGAATCGTAGAGATCGATCCATATCCGGCTGCGCAGCGAGAACTCGCGCGAGGGATCCCAGTCGAGGCTCCCTAGGAGCAGATTGCGGTCCTGTTCGCCGCGATGCCAAGTGTTCTGGTACGCGATGCCCCACAGCAGGCGCTGATCCTCGCCCGAGGCGCCGCGGTAGTAGAGGGCGCCCTGCCAGTCATCGAAGCTCTCGAGCCCCGCGACCGGCAGCGGCATGGCGCCCGCGCTGGCGCCGATGCTCGCTCCGTCCGAGAGGAGCTGCGTCCATTCGATGCCATCGAGCCGACCGAGTTCCGGAAAGGACTGCTGCAGGAAGCGGCCGAACTCAAGGCGCGTGGGTTCGCCTTCGACGCCGCCGACGCGGTACGAGAGGCGTCGCAGGTTGATTTCGTTGTCGTTGCTCTGGAAACCGTCGCTGTCGACGCTGCGGGTGTACCACTCGGCCTCGATCTGCAGATCGCCCCCGGATCCAAAGGGGTTCGTGGTCAGCGAGTCGACGCCGAAAGTTCCATAGTGGTAGCTGCGGCTGCCAGCGTTGTTGTCAAAGGTCCCATTCCAGCGCGCGTACAGCCGACCTGAGGTCTGGCTCTCGCGCTCGGCTTCACCGCGGCCGAAGGCCGGCGCGAGCAGTGGCTTTTCCGGGTCCCACTTCTCGGGCTCCTTGGGAGCGCTGAGTCGATCCGCCGGCACTTCGGCCCAGGCGCGCGTGCCGACCGGAGGCAGCGGCACGCCCGGCAGCAACTCCACACGGCAGGAGTTCTTGGCCACGGCGCGCACACGACCCTCGGTGCGCGCTCCTCCCTCGAGTTCGAACCAGACCGTGTCTTCCGCGCGCAGGCCAGCTGCCCGACCGGCATCGAGGAACACCGTGTTGCCCAGCAGCGAACTGACGCGAGCCTCGACGCGCACGCGCTGCTGCGCTTGCAGGGGTGCCACCAGCGCGCACATCGACAGGAAACCAAGCGGTATGAAGTTCATTTGCGCGGCTCGTGGCAGTCGCCGCAGGTCGTGCCCAGCGGCTTGAAGCGTACGGCACTCAGGCCATTTGCGACACGGACTTCGCGGTGACAGGCGGAGCAGGCGAGCTTCTCGTGCGTCTCGTCGAGCGGGAAGCGGCTCATGGTCTGGTGATCGAAGGTCGTGATGGCGAAGTCACTCTCGTTCCGATGGCACTGCGCGCAGCTGGTGATCCCGCGAGCATCGGCGAACTGCCCGGCGTGCGGATCGCTGTGGCAATCCTGACAGTTCACGCCTTGGGCGCGCGATTTGGTGCGCCCCAGCGCATCGGGCTTGGGCAGCGGGCGGTGGCAGGCCTCGCAGGGGATCGCAAAGTGCGCTCCGAGGAGCGCGAAGCCCGTCGAGCGCGCGTGATCGAACTCGGCGGCAGCGGTGGCGAAGCTCTCGGTCTGATGACACTCCGCGCAGCCCTTCGAAGCCGGGAAGGCCCCTGCGTGCGGGTCGCGGTGGCAGTCCGCGCAGGCGCTCTTCGTGCCGCGGAACAGCTGACCCTGGCCGGTCTTCTGGTGACAGTCCGCGCAGGCGACGCGCGCATGCGCTCCGCTCAGCGCGAAGCCTGCCGCCGCATGCCGCGCCGCATCGAACAGCGACGGAGAGAAGTGCTGCTCGGTGTGGCATTCGGAGCAGGCGCTGCGGCCGAACTGTCCCTGATGCGGGTCGCCGTGGCAGCTCGCGCAGTCCTGTGGTGTGCCCTTGAAGACCTGCACCCCGTCCCGCTCCTTGTGGCAGGCCTGGCAATCGAGCGCCGCGTGGCTGCCGAGCAGCGGGAAGCCCGCTTGGGCGTGCTGTTCAGCCGTGTACAGCGCCGGGCTGAAGTGCTGCTCGTTGTGGCACTGCGCACAGGAACGACCCTGAAACTGTCCGCGGTGCACATCCTCATGGCACTCGGCGCAGGAACGGCCCAGACCCTTGAAGCGCTGCACGCCATCCAGCGTCCTGTGGCAGGCCTTGCACTCGAGCCGGGAGTGCGCGTCACGCAGCGCAAAGCCGGCAGCAGCATGGCGTTCGGCGTCGAACAAGGATGGCTGGAAGTGCGGACCGCCGTGGCAGTCCGCGCACTGCTGCGCAGCGAATTGCCCCTCGTGCGGATCGGCATGGCAGGCGGCGCAGTCGTTGGGCTTGCGCGGCGCGCGCGCGGTCTCGAGCCCGTTCTTGTGGCACTGCGCGCACTCGAGCTTGTCGTGCGGAGCCGTGAGCGCAAAGCCCGTTTGCGCGTGCTGCGCGGGCGTCAGCCGCGCTCGGGCCGCGGTGAAGCCCTGCAACTCGGCGCTGTGGCAGGCGTCGCAGTCGAGCGCCACCGCGCGCAGGAACTCCGCGCGATGCGGGGACTGGTGACAGTCCTGACAGGCGCGCAGGCTCGGCTTGGCGGCGGCCGAGGCGTACGCCTCGAAGGCGCGCGGCGAGGCCGGTTCGTGGCATTGCTGGCAGCTGAGCCCGGCATGGGCGCCGCTCAGCGGGAAGCTCGCCGTGTGCTCGAACAAGGCCGCCTTCGCGAAGGGCGCGCTCTGGTCGTGACAGCTGGCGCAGTCGGGTAACTGGCCTCGATGCGGATCCTTGTGGCAGCTCGCGCAAGCCTGCTGTTGGCCGAGGAAGCGCTGCGTGCCCTTGGCGAGCAGCAGGTCGTCGGCATGGGGGTGGCACTGCTTGCAAGTCAGCTGCTCGTGAGCGCCATGGAGCTCGAAATTCAGTCCTTCGTGCGCGTAGGCCGCGCGATCGGGGATCCCGGCGCGGGCGAAGGTTGCGTCGCTGACGAGCCGGTATTCCTCGCCATGGTGCTCGGAGTGGCAGGCTCCGCAGGCCTGCGGTTGGGGCAGTTGCCCGTGCAGACCGGTGCGGGCCGCGATACTGGCCTGAATCGCCGCATGGCATTCCCCGCAGGCCAGCGCCATGCCGCTCGGCTGCTCGCCATGGCAGGCCTCGCAGCGCTGCTCGAGCCCGTGCTCCTGCGCATGGACGGCGCTGAGGCGTCCCGGCGACAGCCGCTCGGTGTCGCGCCAAACGAACCAGACGACCAGCACCAGCGAGGCCAGCGCAGCCAGGATGGCGGGCAGCCTGCGACTCATGGCCACACGCTCCCGTAGCGGGTCGCCGACCAGATGTGCAGGATCACGAGCAGCACCATGCCCAAAGCCACCCAGCGGTGGATGTAGCGCCAGCTCGATAGCACCGCGCGCAGGTCCTCGAAGTGGGCCGTCATCAGGGCCGCCTCCTCAGCTTCGCGCGTCAGTCGCAGCAGGGCCTCGGTCTGATCAACGCTGAGCCGCTCGGCGACCGCGCGGCGGCGCAGTTCGATCAGCGTTCGGGAGATCGTGCGGCGTGCCGTCAGCAGGCTGTGGATGCGCTTCCACAGACTGCCTTGCCAGCGCTGCTCCGCGAGACGGCGGTGCACGCGCTCGCGGATCTCCTCGGCAAAGGCCGGATTCTGACGATCCCACTCGCTCAAGCTGCGTTCCAGACGTGCCTCGACCTCCTCGAGTTCCAATTCACGGCCGTTGGCCGCGCGCGGCACGAACGAGTACAGGTATCGACCGATCGCCCCGCTCAACACGAGGATCGCCAGCCCGTAGAAGGCGTGGGCTCCGGCGGTGTTGCCGATCTCCATGCCGCCGTGCGGCAGCACCAGCAGGAAGGCGGTGATCCCGGTCACCACGTGCGCGCTCATCCAGTGCTGCAGCGATCCGGGGATCCACTGGAAGCGTTCCGAGCGGCGCAGCAGATAGGCCAGGTTGGCGAGCATCAGGGCACAGGAGACCAGCGCGAAACTCAGGCCGAGCGTGCCCGTCGGGCGCAGCCATTCGTGCGCTGGCGCATCAAAGCGTGCGGCATCGCTCAAAGTGTAGTAGTCGCGGAACCAGACGGCGAAGCCCAGCACCGCCAGCGCCATCAGCAGCGCGGCGATCAGCGCGCGCAAGAGCCCGGTGCCCTGCTCCGCCAGCGGAGCGGGCGCGTCGCGCTCCGCCGGGTCGAAGGAGATGCCGCAGCGCTCCAGCAGCTCAAAAGGCGGCTTGCCGCCCGCGAGGATGAAGACCTCGTCGTTGGGGATGATGCGCTCCTGATGCTCGCCGACGCGCAGACAGACCGTCTCGGGCTCGATGCGAGCCAGCTCGCTCTCGAGACACAGCTCGATCCTTCCCGCCTGCACCGCCGCGTCGAGCCGGGCCTGGTTGCGCGCCCGCAGACGCGAAAAGGCCGGCTTGCGGTACGAGAGCAGCACGCGGTTGCCTGGCTGTTCGCTCAAGCCCAGCGCCGCCTCGATGGCGCTGTCCCCACCCCCGACGACCACGATGCGGCGATCGGTGTAGCCCTCGGCATCGAGCAGGCTGTAGGAGACCTTGGAGAGCTCCTCGCCCGGCACTCCAAGCCGGTTGGGCGTGCCGCGGCGTCCCAGCGCGAGGCACACGGCCCGCGTGCGGTAGCTCCCGCTGCTGGTTTCCACCTCGAGCCGCCCCTCGGGCAGCGTCTTGACGCCGCGCAGCTCCTCGCCGGTGCGGATAGCCAGACCCTGGGTCTGGATCACGCCGCTCCATAGATCCATCAGCTCTTCCTTGGAGTAGCTCGTGCGCTTGAGCTTGCCGTACAAGGGCAGCGCCACGGGCTGGGTCATCACCAGCTTGCGGCGCGGGTACTTCGCCACCGTGCCGCCCAGTTCGGCCTGTTCCAGTGTCAGGAACTTCAGTCCGCGCGACTTCGCCTGCAGGCTGCAGGCGAGGCCCGCGGGGCCGGCTCCGACGATCACCAGATCGAACTCCGCCTCGGCCGCGGGGGCCAGATCGGCCACCCGCCGCGCAACTTCGTCCGCGACGGCGGTGCCGTGCGCGATCGCCGTGCGGATCAGCGAGTAGCCGGTCACCTCGCCTGCCAGGAAGACGCCGCGGGTGCGCTTGGACTCCTGCTGCTCGGTCAGCGCAGGTAGATCACGCCGCGTCGAGCTCTCCGCCATCGTCAGGGCGATGGCGCCCACCGGGCACTCCGCGGCACAGCGTCCATGACCCACGCAGCGCGCGCCGTGCACCACCATCGCCTGGCCATGGACCAGCGCCAGCACCCCGTCCTCGGGACAGGCGCGCACGCAGGTCCCGCAGCCGATGCAGCGCGACAGATCGACGGCCGGGTACTGCAGCCGCGCCTGATGCGTGCCCTGCTCGCGGGCCTTGCCCCGCTCCTGCTGCACCAGGGCCTGCTCGCGCAGGGCCGCTTCCCGGCGCAGCAGGAAGGAGATGGCCAGCACCAGGACGGCGCAGATCAGAATCAGCAGGGACCAAGTCACAGTACTCCGGGAAGCTCTATCAAAAGCACCGCGGGGGCGCCATGCGCAGCAAGACCCGGTCCAGCCCTGGTTGTTTTTTCTCGATTTCGTTCCACGGACGAGTGCCAGCGATCACAGGAGCGTGCCGGGGGCTCTGGCGAGCTCATCCACCCGGCAACGACGACAGGCGGATGGCTGCGGCCGAAGACCGGCCGCAGCCATTCCCTTTCAGGTCCGGCGCCAGGCGCTGCACGCGGCCCAGCTCTCGCCCCAGCTCTCGCTCTCGGGGCAGGCCGGCTGCGCGTCGAGTTCGGGATGCACGCTCGCCGGCCCCCAGCCGCTTTCCTCCGCCGCGTCGGCCAGCTCGGCGAGGCTCCACAGCCGCCAGTGGTACACGAAGGCCTCGGAACACTCGGCCACGATCTCGCCGCGATCCTCCAGACGGAAGTGCAGCGCGTTCACGACCTGCTGCGTGCGCGGATCGATGGCGCGTTGCTCCCAGACGTGTTGGATGCGCCGTCCATCGGGCAGCACGTGCATGCGCTGCATGCTGCCCGTGCGCCATGCGCTCGGGCCGCCGTAGGTGTCGATCACCAGCAGGCCGCCGGCCGCCGTCTGCTCGCGCACCGCGCGCAGGTAGCGGACCAGCGCCGCGCGCGAGTGCAGCTCGCCAATCGAGAAGTTGCCGACGAAGACCAGATCGCAGGGCGCATGGCGCGGATGCACGCCGCACAGGTCGGCGGCGAACAGAACCTTGCGAGGATGGGGGAGCGAGCCGGCGAGCAACTCGCGATCCCGGTCGATGCCCACGGCTTCGCCCTCGGGCACGGCTTCGATCCAGGCATCGCACAGCCGCGCGCGGGCGCAGAAGTCCTCGCGCAGCCGTCGCGGACGCCCGCCGTGCAGGCTCAGCAGGAACGGAACGAGCCGAGCGGGTGCTTGCACCGCCCGCTCGTAGAACCAGTATCGATCCGCTTGCGAGGAATCCGCCACTTGCGAGAGGCAGGCTTACTGTGGCCGCGGGAGAATGTCGAGCGCTTCCTGCACTGTCGCGCGCCTTCACGAGGTAGGGGCATTGCGGCGGGAGGAAGCTCTGCATCGGGCGCTCCCGTGCCGGGGGAGCCACACGTGCTCCGGGACCCATCAGGACGGCAGTGCCGCCCCTGGTTCGCGCGAAAAATGCGCTTCCCCATATCGATACTGTCCCCGCTCGGGGAGCAGTCTTGCTGGCGTGGCATTCGCTACACTTCCGACTCGAATTCCCATGAACAGCCTGCGTGCCACTCTCCTACTCGTGCTGCTGCTCCTGCTCTCCCCGCTCCTCCCCGGGCAAGGCGCCGTTGTCGATGGATCCTGGCAAACCCTCGATCTGGGTCTGCTGCGTGCGCGTGAAGCGACCGACAACGCTCCCCGTCCCAAGGATCTCCCGTTGCAGCGCGTCGAGCGCGACGGCATCCCCTTCCTGTACGCCGGCTCGAGCGGGCCGTGGCGGCTTGTCGCCAACGGACAGCGCATCGCCCTGACGCCGCACGAGGGCGGGCGCTTCTACGAGCTTGCGCTCGCGGGTCGTTGCGAGCTGCCTGCCGACAGCATGCTCGAATGGGAGCTGGTGGGCGCCGGCGACAAACGTTCGCTGCTGCGGGCGCGACTCCTGCCCGCGGGCAGCGGACAATTCCGCCTCGCGCTGGCGGCCAACTTTCCGCTGCAGGCCCTGCGGCTGCCGAAGAATCCGGCGCTGGAGGTCCACGCGCTGTCGCTACGCTGGGTGGCCGAGGGACCGAACAATGCCACTCTGGCGCGGCTGTTCATGGAACAGTCGCGCAGCGATCGGGATACCGCTCGCTGGCTGAAGCACAGCCAGCCCGGCGGGCTGCTCGCCAACGCCGCAGGCGAGGCCGAGGCGCGGCGTGCGATCTTCGATGCCATGCTCGCCGGAGATGAGGCTGCCGTTCGGGCTCGGCTGGCCGAGCGCCTGGCGCTGCTCGAGGCCCTGAATGCCGCGCGCAAGCAGGACCGCGTGCGGCTGTGCCTGACGCTGCCGCCGGAACGCAGCGGCGATCTCGAGGCGCTCGAATTGCTGGCGCAGGCGCTGCGCAAGCTGCCCGAGCTCCGCGCCGTGATCGGCGGCAGCGCGGGCTGGCAGCTGCTGGCGGAGCGTCGACCGCGCATGCATCAGGCGCTGGTCGCTTCCGCTCTGGAGGGGCGACTGGAACTGGCTGGCTGGCAGCCGCAGTTGAACTGGCCGGTGCTGCCCGATGCCGTTCGCTACCGCTCCGAGTTCGAGGCCGGCAAGGCTTGGGTGGAAGCCGCGAACATCGCCGGCAGCGCGCACCCCGCGCTGCTGGGCGATCCCGTGGCGCAGCCGATGTTCGTCGAGCTTGCTCTGTCCGCCGGGCGCTCGCATGCGTTGCTGTGGGCCGGCGATGCGGCACCCAGGGAGCTCACGCTGGGGGCCTCGCCCGAACGCTCGATCCGCTGCGCGACGATACCCTCGGTGCGCCCGACGCTGGACGAGAGTGACGCGCTGGCGCTGCTGGCGCGCATGGCTGCGGAGTGCGGCGTGCGCGATGCGCTGCTGCCGGTGGCGCTGCCCGCCGATCTGGCGAGCATCGAGGCGCTGCTCCGGCGTTCGCAGGAACTCACGGAAGCGCCCGAGGGACCGAGCTATCCGTGGAGCACACCCTCAGCCGCCCTCGCCGCGCTGCGCGAGAACCCCGGCTTCCAGCCCAAGCCGGCTGCGACAGCGGTCGCCTACACGCCGATGACTCTGGCCTCCTATGCCGAACGCGCAGCGGCCGAGCGGCTGCCGATCGTGCGCGAGGCCGCTTGGCGCGCGTCGAGCTTCGCCAGCTTCGATGGCCTGCGCATTCTCAGCCGCCTGCTCGACGACCCGAACGCGACGCGCGAAGCGCTCGAAAAGCAGCAGCGGGATGCGCTGCTGGTGCTGGCGCGAGCGGCCGAAACGAAGGGTTCCGGGCAAGCGCTGCTGGTCTTCAATCTGCTGGCGCGGGAGCGTTCGGGCGTGGTCGAGTGCGCGATGGCGGCGGGCACCCGCCTGCTCGATGCGAGCGGCAAGAGTGTTCCGACCGCACCCGCCGGCGCCGGAGTGCGCCGCTTCCGTGCCAGCGTTCCTCCGCTGGGTCATGCGCTCTACCGCATCGTCGAGGGTCCTGAGCCAGAGGCAGCGCCTGCCGTGCGCGAGCAGGATGGCCGCTGGGTGGGTTCGCGACTGGCGTTGGCGGTCGATGCCGCGAGCGGCGATCTGACCAGCCTGCGCGTGCTGCCCGAAGGCATCGAACTGCTCGGCGGCGCTTCCAATCGGCTGATCGGCCTGGAGGGCAGCGTGCGCACGACGCTGGAAGTGCGCGAGAACAGCCCCGTGCGCTGGGTGCTCGCCATCACGCGCGAGGCGAGCAACGCCACGGTGGAGCAGGAACTGGTGCTGGAGGCGGATGCACCGCAGCTGCAACTGCACACGGCGGTCACGCGACTGGCGAAAGGCGCCGCACCGCGCGTCGCCTTCGTCTGGCGCGAGGGCAGCGATCGGGCGCGCGTCGAGCTGGCGGGCGGGGAAGCGCTGGTGCCGCTCGCGGACCGGCAGGCGAGCGGCTGGCTGGCTGCGCGCCGCTATGTGGGCGGCGTGCACGACGCGCTGGGCCTGGGACTGGTGCGCGTGGCGCAGGGACGCATCGCGCTGCTGCCGAGCGAGGTGCGGCTGGAGCTCAACGACAAGGTGGGCATCGAAACGCTGGTGTTGATGCCGTATCTGGAGCCGGCCGGAGCCGTGCGGCTTGCGCTCGCCGCGGAGGATCTGTCGAGTCCGCTGGTCGCGCTCCCCACCGACAATCATGACGGCGTGCGTCCGGGCACGCTCTCGTTCCTGAAGCACGGCCGGCTGTGGCCCGGCGGGGCTTACGCAACCGGCGAGCGCTCGGGCGTCGCGCTCGAGAGCGTGCGCGCCGGTACGGCGCCCGGGGTGCTGGAACTCCTCTTCCGGGAGCGCCTCGGCGAAGGCGGCGAACTGGAGATCGGCACCGAGCAGCGCATCTTCGGCGTCGAGCGCCGGGAGGCCGCCACGGGCGAGTGGAAGCCGCTGCGCTACGAGCGCGGCCGGGCCCGCGTGCCCTTGTTGCCCATGGCCAGCGTGCAACTGCGGCTCAAGCTGCGTCCCTAGGCCTTCTTGAGCGTCTTCGCGATGTAGCCTTCGACGGCGCGCAGCGTTTCCGGCGCGCTCCACACGCGCAGGTTCTCCTCGCGCACGCGCGCACCGTGCTTGTCCAGCGCATCGAGCGCCGGGAGGCGCAGGATGCCCTTGGTCAGCGCGAAGGAGGCGGTCGGTGCCGCGCCAAGTTCCTGCGCCAGCTCGAGGCAGCGCGCTTCGAGGCGATCGGCTTCGACCACTTCGTGCACGAGGCCTGCCGCGAGGCACTCCTCGCCCTGCCACAGCTTGCCGTGGTAGATCGCGCTCGAAAGATGCGGCTCGACCAGCATCGTGCGCAGGATCTCGATCCCCAGCGCCGGAATCGGAACGCCGACCTTGAGTTCCGGCACGCCGATGCGCGCTCCACCGCGCGCCAGCACCAGCCGGTCGCAGCACAAGGCCAGCAGCGCACCGCCCGCGATCGCATGGCCGTTGATCGCGCCGATCAGCGGTTTTTCGAACGTGAAGGCCCGCGCCAGCAGCGCGTCGAGCGCCGGCAGGAAGACCTTGATGTAGTCGGGGCCGCCCTGCACCAGCCGATGGAGGTCGACTCCGCCGGAGAAGATGCTGCCCTGACCGGCGAGGACCACCGCGCGCGCCGCACTGTTCTCGGCGGTCTCGAGCGCATCCGCCAGCGCCCGGCAGAACTCCACGTCGAGCACATTGGCCTTGCCGTGCGCCATGCGCAGCAGGCCGACATCACCGTTCAGCTTCCAGTCGATCATGGGCGTGATTCTAGCGTTCGCGCTATGCTGCGCGCGCATCCCATGAGCCAGGCCGGACAGTCGCGAGCCGAGTACCTCGCCCGGATGAGCGCGGCCTGGAGCGAGTCCGCCCATGCCTGGCACCGACACTGGCCGATCTTCGAGGCTGGAGCCGGCGCGCTGTCTCAGCGCCTCGTGGAACTGGCGCGCCTGCAGCCCGGCATGCGCGTGCTGGATCTCTCCACGGGACTGGGCGAGCCGGCCCTGCGCGTGGCGCAACGCGTCGGTCCCGACGGCTGCGTGGTGGCGGTCGATCTCGTCGAAAGCATGCTGCACTACGCGCGTGAACGCGCCGCGGCCGCCGGGCTTCTCAACCTGCGCTGCACCGCGATGGAAGGCGAATCGCTGGCGCTCACCGATCAGTGCTTCGATGCCGCGACCTTCCGCTGGGGGCCGATGCTGCTCCACGATCCGGTGCAGGGACTGAGCGAGGTGCACCGCGTGCTCAAGCCCGGTGCATGGCTGGCGACGAGCGTGTGGGGCACGGGGCGCGAGGTGCCCTTCATCGCGCTGCCGGGTCAGGTGGCCGAGGAAGAGCTCGGTCTCGAGCGGCCTGCGCCGGGAACTCCCGGTCCGCTGCGCATGGGGCGCGCCGGCGAGTTGGCCGAGGCGCTCGCCGCGGCGGGTTTCGATGCGATTCACGTCGAACGCTTCGAGGTGCGCATGGTCTTTCCCTCCGCGCAGGCCTTCGTGCAGTTTCACATGGAGCTCGCCAGCCAGCTGCGCGCGCACCTCGAACATCGGCCGCAGGCTCGCGAGCGCTTCGCACAGGCGCTGGAAGCGCGCGTGCAGCCCTTTTGCCGCGGCGGGCCGCTCGTCTTCGAGAATCTGGCCTATGCGGCGGCGGCCCGGCGCTGAAGCCGCGCTCAGGCTCCGGCCTGCAACTCCTCGGGCAGCTTGAACTCGACGCCTTCGTCTTCACCGGGCATTTCCTGCACGGAATCGACGCCCAGCGTGCGCAGCCGCTCGATCACTTCCTGCACGAGCCCCTCCGGAGCGCTCGCGCCCGCCGTCACGCCGATGCGCCTCGCTCCGACCAGCCAGGCGGGCTGGATCTCCCGTGCATCGTCGATCAGGTGGCTCTGGACACCCTTGCGCGTGCCGAGCTCCGCCAGCCGATTCGAGTTGGAGGAGTTCTTGGAGCCGATCACCAGCAGCACGTCGATGCGCTCTTCGGCGAGCTGCTTGACGGCATTCTGGCGGTTCTGGGTCGCGTAGCAGATGTCCTTCAGTTCCGGGCCCTTGATCGCGGGAAAGCGCCGCACCAGCGCGTCGATCACTTCGCGGGTATCGTCGATCGACAGCGTGGTCTGCGTCACGTAGGCCAGCGCCTCGGGGTTCTCGACCACCAGTGCCTCGACCTCCTCGACGGTCGAGAGAACGGTCACGGGTCCTTCGATGCGTCCGCGCGTGCCCTCGACCTCGGGATGCCCCGGATGGCCGATCAGGATCACATGGTTGCCCTTCCGGCGGTACTGCTGCGCCTGCACGTGCACCTTCGTCACCAGCGGGCAGGTCGCGTCGATCACGCGCAGACCGCGCAGCTTGGCCGTGTTCACGACTTCGTCGCTGACGCCGTGCGCGCTGAAGATCGTCACGGAGCCGCTCGGCACCTCTTCCAGGCTGTCGACGAACTTGACGCCGCGCCGGGAGAGATCGGAGACGACGTGCGTGTTGTGCACGATCTCGTGCAGCACGAACACCGGCGCTCCGTGGATCTCCAGCGCGCGCTCGACGATCGTGATCGCCCGGTCCACGCCCGCGCAGAACCCGCGCGGATTGGCGAGGCGCACTTCCATCAGTGGGCGCCCTCCCGCACGAGGTTGCGGTTCCAGCTGGGGATCTCGACCACCACATCGCTCGAGCCGTTGGGCACGCACTGGCAGGCTAGCCTTGACTGGCGCGTGACGCCGCGGGCGTTGTCGATCTGATCCTCCTCGTCCTCGCTGGCGCCGGGGCAGCTTTCCAGGCCCTGCTTGACGATCACATGGCAGGTGGAGCAGGCACACACGCCGCCGCAGGCGTGGTCGATCTCGACCTCATGGCCCAGAGCGATCTCGAGGATCGAGCCCTTCTGTCCGGTGCGCGAATAGGGAACGCGCGCCGGATCGACTTCGATCGTCACCCCGGCGGGGAGGATGGTCAGCTTGTAGGACTTGGTCGGCGGCGGGGGCGCCGCATGCTTGGTGTAGGGATTCGAACCGCCCATGGGAGTGTGGCAATGGATCCTAATCGCGCTCGCGGCGAGGTCGGCGCGGGCGCACCGGGACAAAATCCTCAGCCCGGGGCAGCGTCTTGGGTTGGGGACGAGCCTCGCGCCGCGGAGCCTCGCGAAGCGCCTCTTCGCGGCGGAGAGCCTCGTCATGACGCGGAGCTTCTCGGTGAGGTGCCGCTTCACGGTGAGGTGCCGCTTCACGGTGAGGTGCCGCTTCGCGGTGAGGTGCCGCTTCGCGGTGAGCTGCCGCTCCGCGGTGAGGTGCCGCTTCGCGCCGCGGAGCTTCCCGGCGCGGGGCTGCTTCGCGGCGGAGAGCTTCACGCCGCGCCGCTTCGCGATGAGGCGCCGCTTCGCGGTGAGGCGCCGCTTCACGGTGAGGTGCCGCTCCGCGGTGAGGCGCCGCTTCGCGGTGAGCTGCCGCTGCTTCCTCGCGCTCACCTCGAGGCTCGCGCCGCGGGGGAGCGCGGCGGGCATGGGTCGGGCTTGGCTGCGGCTCTTCGGCGATCGTCCAGGTCGCGGCCTGGATCAGCGGCCTCCAACGGCGCTGATCCTCGTGCGAGACAAAGGTGACGGCCTTGCCCTGGCGTCCCGCACGGCCCGTGCGGCCGATGCGGTGGGTGTAGTCGGTGATGTCGCGCGGCACGTCGTAATTGATGACGTGCGTGACGTGCTTGACATCGAGTCCGCGCGAGGCCACGTCCGTGGCGACGAGCGCCTTGACCTCGCCGGTGCGGAAGGCGCTCATCACGCGGAAGCGCGCAGCCTGATCGTAGCCGCCGTGCAGCGCCTTGATCGGCACGGGCAGGCGTTCCAGGCGGCGCATCAGCTGGTCGACGTCTTCGCGCCGATCGCAGAACACCAGCATCACATCCTTGGGGTCGGTCTGCTCGATCAGCCGGATCAGTGCCAGCGGCTTGTCGCGCTCTTCGACGTGGATGAAGCTCTGCTGGATGTTGTCGACGGTCTTGACGCCGCTGGCGGTCGCGACCTCGATCGGATTGCGCGTGTGCTTGCGCGCCAGCGCCAGCAGTGCCGGCGGGAAGGTGGCCGAAAACAGGAGCGTCTGCCGCTCCTCGGGGATGAAGGAGAGGATCTTCTCGACATCGTCGAGAAACCCGATCTCGAGCATCTCGTCGGCCTCGTCGAGCACCGCGAACTCAGTCCACGGGAAGTTGAGGAACTTCTGGCGGTACAGATCGAGCACGCGGCCGGGAGTTCCGACGACGACCTGGGCACCGGCCTGCAGCGCGCGCACCTGACCGTCCATCGGCTCGCCGCCGACCACCAGCGCGATCTTGAGTCCGCGCGGCTCGCCAATCGAGCGCAGCACGTTGGCGACCTGTTCGGCAAGCTCGCGCGTCGGCGTCAGCACCAGCCCGAGCACCGAGGCTCGGGTGGGGTCGACCTTGGAGATCATCGGCGCGCCGAAGGCCAGCGTCTTGCCGGTCCCGGTTTCGGCCTTGGCGATCACATCGCGGCCCTCGAGCACCGGACCGATGGCCAGACGCTGGATCGGGGTGGGGGTCTGGATGCCCAGCGCCTCGATGGCGCCGAGGACCATCGGCTCGAGCTTCCACTCGCGGAAGCTCTGGATATCGGGGGGTTCTGCCGTCGGCTGCAGCGGGGCCGCGCTCGAGCTGCTGGCGCCGCCGGAACCGGATCGGGGGCCCGGATGGCTCTTGCCACCCGAGCGGCCGCCACCTCGGCGGCGGGAGAAAGACTTCTTCAACGTTTTCCTTGCTGTCGGTGCGGGGTGCGGAAAGGGTGCACCCACTCTTGGTACTTGGATCCGTCTAGGATACGGGGTGTACGCCGCAAGAGCCAATCCCACATGCAAGTCGCCACCTGGAACGTCAATTCCGTCCGCGCCCGCCTGCCCCGCCTTCTGGAATGGCTGGAGCGGCGCAAGCCCGAGGTCGTCCTCCTGCAGGAGACCAAGTGCCTCGATGAGGCCTTTCCCTGGGAGCCGATCCAGGACGCCGGCTACCAATGCGTCCACTTCGGGCAGAAGACCTACAATGGCGTCGCGATCCTCGCCCGCAAACGCATCGAGGACGTGCGGCGCGGAATTCAGGGCGGGGACAGCCCCGACGAGGAGCGGCGGGTGATCGCGGCCACGGTGGAGGACCTGCTGCTGATCAATGTGTACGTGATCAACGGTCAGGAAGTCGGTGCGCCGCGCTACTTCGACAAGCTGGCATTCCTCTCCGAGCTGCGCGGCTGGATCGCCAAGCACTACGATTTTCGCGAGAAGATCGTGCTCGCCGGCGATTTCAACATCACCTTCGACGACCGCGATGTGCACGATCCGCAGGCCTGGCACGAGAAGATCCTGTGCTCGACTCCCGAGCGCCACGCGCTGGAGGAGGTCACCTCACTGGGCTTTCACGACGCCTTCCGCAAGTTTCACAAGGACGGCGGGCACTACACCTGGTGGGATTTTCGCACCAACGGCTTCCGACGCGGCCAAGGCCTGCGCATCGATCATCTGTTGATGAGCGAGCCGGCGCTGAAAGCCTGCGCCAAGGTCGAGATCGACCTCTCGGCGCGCGAGGGTGAAAAACCCAGCGACCACGCGCCGGTGATCGCGACGCTGGACTGAGCTGAACTCGCCGAAGTCGCCGACGGAGGCGCGCAGGCGCGCGCTATTCCATCGCCGCGTAGCCGGTGGGCATCGACTCGTAGCTGCCCAGCAGTCGTCCGCTGACCACGGCGTAGACCAGCGTGCCCTCGCCCAGCGTCACGCCCGGCAGGTAGTTCTCCTCGAGCTCGCGCAGCAGCACCGAGACGTCCTTTTCGCTCACGCCCGAGTCCTCGAGCAGGATCAGCGTGCCCTCCAGCGTCCCGTCCGCGAACAGGTGCACGTCGACGAAAGCCAGCGGCTTGTCGCCGAGCGTGACCGTGTAGCGCTCCGAGTGGGGAGTGCGCACTTCGCGCCTCCATTGGCGTTGCAGATTGTTCTTCATGGTTGGCGTTGTGGGGTTTGGGATTCAGGTTCCGAGTTTGGCGTGCAGTTCCAGCGCGGCGAGCGCGCGCTTTTCCACGTCCGGCTCGGCGTAAAGCCGCATGGTATCGGCGCTCGAGAGCTGCAGACGCTGGGTCAGGATATCGGTGAGGCAGGTGATCGCCAGTTCCTCGGGCAGCTCGGGGATGTCCTTGCAGCGCTCCTTGACGGCGGTTTCGAGCTGCTGCTGCAGATCCGGCCGACGCCAGTGCAGCACCGGGATCTCCTGCAGCGGCAGGAAACCCACGCGGCGATACGGTTCCTCGCTCTCGACCTCGCGCACCCGCACGCGCGCCAGACCGAAGACCCAGATCAGGAAGCGCCCGTCGGGCAGCTTCTCGTGGCGTGCGATCTCGCCCAGACCGGCGACGGGGTAGATCGGCGGAGAGTCGGGCAATTCGAGCCGATGCTCGTCGGGCACCGTGCCCATCACCAGCCGCCCGCTGCCGTCGAGCAGATCGGTGACCAATTGGCGGTAGCGCGGCTCGAAGATGTGCAGCGGCACGAGCGAGCCGGGGTAGAGGAAGAAATGGGTCAGCGGAAACAGCGGGGCGAGCCCCTCGCGCAGGGGAACCAACGCGCCTTCGCCTTCGGAACCGGTCATGGAGTGTCTTTCAGCGTCGGGTGAAGGAGCGGTCGAGCAGATCCACCAGATAGCGGGCCTGCCGGGACTCGGCGTGGCGGCCCGCGCCCTCGAGCGCACGGCTCAGGTTCAGCATCTGGCGGCGCAGCAGTGTGCGGTCGGAAGCCTCCTGAAACCAGACGCTCTGCGGTTTGAGTCCAGCACGGCTCAATTGGGCCTTGCAGTCGCGCTCCGAGCGCAGCCGACCGCGGTCGTAGGCGTCGCAGATCAGGGTGCGCCCGTTGATCGGCACGCGCAGCATCACGTGGCCGGGGATCGGCAGCACCGCGATCGTGACGCCCGCCCGCTTGGCAACGAAGCGGTACAGCGCGCACAGGGTCAGCGGCATCCCGCCCTTTTTCTGCAGCGCGCGGTGCAGGAGCACGTTGTCCGGCTGGTCGAAGTCGCCGATGCTCCCGCCGTAGCCTTCCTCGCGCCCGAGCACATCGCAGAGCGAGCCCGCGCGGCGCAAATCATCGGTGCGCGCCTCGATCTGGACCGAGACGCGCGCCCCCAGCCGGTCGAGTTCATTGCGCGCGCGGAGTGCATCGAAATCAGGGTCCATCCACCCGGAGAGCAGGAACAGGGCCGGTTCGAGTTCGAGCGTCGAGCGCGTGCAGTAGCGGACCAGCCGACGCCAAGCCCGCTGCCGATCCTGCTCCGCGAGCAGGTGGCGGGCGCGCATTCGAGCTCGCGGCTCGGGGCTGAAGCTCGCCTGGCGCAACACCGGCCGGGCGGACTTGCCGGCCGCTCGGAACTGGCGCCGGATCTCGCGCCACACCACCGGCGATTCGTCGCCGAGGAACTCGGCCAACCGGGCAAGGTGCGGCTCCGCGGGGCCTGAGGCCAGACGGAGGGCGGCGGGGGAGCCTGAACTTGCGGTTTCGCTCATGGGGGGATCTCTAGACACCCCTTCGCGCGGATGGAAGGGCGGAGGCCCCCAGTATCGCATGAAGCGGCAGAGAAAGTAGGGGGTGCCTCCCGCCCGGCGGCAGCCCCCCGCCGCAAGCAGGGGAGATTCGCACCCAGAACTCGGAGCACCGGCCGTGGAGCGGGCCAGACTCACCCTGCAGGGCAAGGACCGTCCGCGGGGTTGAGCCGCGGACGGTGCTCGCCCGTGGATGGGGTCAGCGCGGAACACCGTGGGTGGCGATGAACTCGGCGATCTGCGCTTTCGCCTGCTGGAGGACGAGTTCGCTTT
>Ga0172376_10003223_pt1 | contig 19474 bp, 15 predicted proteins | sample Lak35m_FD_121114 | JGI IMG/M metagenome (GOLD analysis project Ga0172376, IMG submission 121114) | Freshwater microbial communities from Kabuno Bay, South-Kivu, Congo - kab_092012_35m | ecosystem: Environmental > Aquatic > Freshwater > Lake | place: Democratic Republic of the Congo: South-Kivu... | reverse complement strand
TGTGCTCAATGCCACAACCATTTCTTTGCTGAATGGAAACAGGAGCAGTTTGAAGGACTGGCTGCTCACTTCGGCAAGACTGAAGTCAAGCTGGGCGTCTTCGAAGACTCTTCCAAAGAGTTCAAAGTGCTGGACCGCAAGACGCTCCAAGACCGCACGGTCCAACCGACAGTCCCGTTCCACTCAGAATGGCTGCCGTCGAACGGCAAGCCGCGCGAACGACTTGGTCATTGGCTGACTCACCCTGAAAACCGCCGCTTCGAACGGGCCATCGCCAATCGCGTCTGGGGCTTACTGTTTGGCAAGCCGTTCATCGCACCGGTCGATGATATGCCGAATCCCCCCAGCACCGCGCAGCTTGATGTGCTTGACATCTTAGGTGCCGACTTCCGCCAGCATGGCTGTCGCTTGCGGCGATTAGTACAAGTCATCGCACTCTCGCAGCCATTCCTCGCGTCCAGCCAATCTCAGTCCGATGCGCCCGACGTTGTTGAACGTGCTGCCGATGCATGGGCGGTCTTCCCGCTAACGCGTCTCCGACCGGAACAAATCATCGGCTCATTGCTGCAGTCCGGCTACGTCCAGACGATCGACCAGAACTCGCACGTCTTCGTCCGCTTCCTGCGTTTCACCAAGGAGCGAGACTTTGTCGAAGCCTATGGCGACTTAGGCGATCAAGAACTCGTCGATCGAGCTGGCACGATCGCGCAAGCGCTCTTGCGTATGAACGGCGAGATCACGCGCGACGCCATCAAGATTGACCCGCTCTCCGTCAGCAACCGCATCGCCAACATGTGCCAACGAGACGAGGATGTTATTGAAGTCAGCTACCTCGCCTGCCTCACTCGCCGCCCGAACGCTGACGAGTCCGCTCACTTCCGCAATCTGTTGGCCGATGACAAACACCGCGACCGCGGCGCGAAGGTCGAAGACATCTTATGGAGCCTCGTGAACTCACCGGAGTTCTCTTGGAACCACTAATCGCAGGCTGTGGCACAGAACTCGACATTCACGCGCCAGACACCACTGCGACAAACTCTAGCCTAACTGACTCCGCTCGCTTGCAGTACGGAACGTTGTACAGTCCGGTCGTGCTCGTAACTGAAGTCGCAAGGTTTCTCGCCACGAATGATCGCGGCCATATCCGCCGCATCACCGACGTAACGCGCATACTGTGGGACGCGAACTTCTTGATAGCCCGCTTTGAATTCGCCGCGCGGCTTTGAGTAAGTCAACCGCACCATCGGTTTGTCGAGTGGCTGAATGTGGAAGGTGCCTTCTGTTCCACAAACCGTGAATTGCCGCCGTTCGGCACCATCGACCTCTTGAGCACTCGACTTCACGCTGGCCAGGGCGCGCGGATACTCGAACACGGCCAACATGTTGTCGACCAGCGTGTCAGTCTGTGGCGATGCATGCTGCGCAAACGCCGTGATTTTCGTGGGCTTTCCGAGGACTCCGACAACAAGATCGACCACGTGACACCCCAACTCGAACATGATCCCACCGGGAAACTCAGCCAAGCGTTTCCGTTCTCCAGGCGAGACAACTTTGCTCATCACCGTCTGCACTTCGAACACATCACCAAGCCAGCCTTGCCGCAGTGCCTCACGCAACAAAACAACCGCAGGGTTGTACCGAAACATGTAACCCATCTGGACCAGCAACTTTTGCCGCTCGGCGTCTTTGAGGATGCGCTCATAGTGTGGCAGTGAATCACCTGCCGGCTTGTCGAGATGCACATGTTTGCCAGCGGCGATGCAGACCTCAGCAGTCTTCAGCAAGTCGCGCACGCGAGTCTCGACAAGCACCGCTTGCAGCCCCGGCGTGTTCAGCAACTGTTCCTGAGTCATCACTGGCAAATCTTTGTAAGGTGTCGACTCTTGAGCCTTACGTCGCAAGTCTTCATCCGGCTCGACAATGCCGACAACTTCGTACTCAGGAGACACCCGATAGACCGACAGTTTGCTGGCATGAGCATGTCCAACTCCAATCTGTCCAATCTTGATTTTCGGTTTTGGCCCATCCGCAGCGAACGTCGGCAACGAGGCCGATGCCATCAACGCCGCCAATGACTGCAATGCTCCGCGACGATTCAAAATAGCCACAGACATGATGAGTTCCCTTGACCAACTCGATGCGCGTTGGACCGTGAAGTACTGACGCGGGATGCATTCCACGGAGGCAATTCAAGTCCGGCATCGGCAGGACCCCCGCAAACGAGAAGCAACGACCGCGATACGGTCGCACATCCGGGCTCCAAGCGACACAGTTCCATCCACTTAAACTCAAGCCCGCCTTCACTCCGAGGTATGCCGTGCCGCGAGTCCAAAGATCCACTTCAAGTACGCGATCACTGAATCGCCAGCCTGTTGGGGTCAGCGCCATCACCGTCTTAGCGCTATTGCTCACGTGCTATTCGCAAGCGGCCGAACCGCTCACGCCAGACGAGACAACTTTCTTCGAACAGAAAATCCGACCGGTACTCGTGACTCATTGCTATGAGTGCCACTCCGACAAAGCCGTGACCAACGGAAAATTGAAAGCGGGACTGCGCGTCGATTCGCGTGATGGGTTACGCAACGGAGGCGACTCGGGGCCGGCAGTCGTTCCACGCGATCTCAAAAAGAGCTTGCTGATTTCGGCGTTGAAACACGAGGACTGGCAGATGCCGCCCAAAGGCAAGCTGCCCGAATCGGTCATCGCGGACTTCATGAAATGGATCGAGCTGGGCGCTCCTGACCCGCGTCGTTCGGAGTCGCAAGTGCCACAGTCACGGCCCTCCGCACCGACAAAAACGAACGAACCAAAATCGTCAATGCATTGGGCTTTTCAACCCCTCACGCGTCACCCACCGCCGGAGATTCCTCACGATAGTTGGTCGCTCAACAGCATCGACAGCTTCATTCGTGACCGGCAACGAATTCATCACCTCGCCTCCTCCCCAGAAGCCAATCGCGACACACTGCTACGTCGAGTCACATTGGATTTGATTGGCCTACCGCCCACCATTGAGGAGATTGACGAGTTCCTCGCCGATCAATCTCCAGACGCGTTCGAACGCGTCGTTGATCGCCTGCTCGCCAGTCCGCACTTCGGCGAACGCTGGGGGCGACATTGGCTCGACCTCGCGCGGTACGCCGACAGCAGCGGCTTTCACAACGACCTCGATCGTCCGACGGCATGGCGTTATCGCGATTGGGTCATTCGCAGCCTGAATAGCGATTTGCCGTACTCGCGATTCGTCGCCGAACAACTGGCGGGTGATGAAGTCCCAGAAGCATCCGAGGAGTCGATTGTTGCAACGGGCTTCTGTCGTAATGGCCCATCCAACGATGACAACATGGGCAATGACAAAGAGAAATACCGACTCGATCAATTGGATGATGTGATTTCGACGACGGCATCAGTCTTCCTCGGCCTAACGGTGGGCTGCGCCCGCTGTCACGATCACAAGTACGACCCGCTGCCAACAGAGGACTACTACCGTTTCCTCGCAATCTTCAACTCGACAGTAAAGCACGGCGGAGTGGATCACATCAAAGAAAGCCAAAAGACCACAGACGCCAAAACCGCACCGCTCGCATTGATCGAGACCACTGGAAAAATCCGTAAAACATTCGTGTTGCGGCGCGGAAACAACAAAATGTCCGGCGCCGAAGTGGAACCAGGAGTGCCCACCATGCTCGCATTCCGCGCGCCTGAGTTTTCCGTGCCAGCCACGGGGGCAACGTCCACGGGACGACGGCGAGTGCTCGCCGACTGGATCACGTCCTCCGAGAACGCACTCGCCTACCGTGTACTTGCGAATCGACTTTGGCAGCACTGTTTCGGTCGCGGCATCGTCGAGTCAACGAGCAACTTTGGACTCAGTGGTTCGGCACCAACGCACCCCGAACTGCTCGACTACCTCGCTTTGCACCTTATGAAACACGATGGCCATGTGAAGTCATTGCTACGCTTGATCGTGACATCGGCGACCTATCGACAAAGAAGTAGCGAACACACATCCGGCGATCCCGAAAACATCTACCTCAGCCGCCAGAACGTCCGTCGCCTCGAAGCGGAGATACTTCGGGATGGTGTCCTCGCCGCGAGCGGTAATCTGAACCGGCAGATGTTCGGCCCAGGTATTAAGCCGCGAATGCGATCGGAACTCATTACCGCCAGTCAGCGCAACAAATGGCCGGAAATAAAATCGGAAACCCCGACTCACTGGCGCCGAAGTGCATACATCTATGTAAAACGCCAACTGCTCTTCCCCATGATGGAGCTCTTTGACGCCCCCACAACAACCGACAGCTGCTCAATAAGATCAGCCAGCGTTGTCCCTACTCAAGCTCTGATCCTGATGAACGACGAGTTCATTGAGGACCAAGCCGCCGATCTCGCTCGCCGAATCGTGTCGTCGTCGGACTCAAGCCTCGGTGTCACCATTGAACTAGCCCATCGGCTCACGCTCGGACGTGTCCCGTCAGCAAACCGCTTTCATCGCAGCCTCAGTTTTGTTGAGCAACAACTTGCGAACTACCACAGTCTCCTCGTGCCCGGAGAAGTTGCGCGACACAAAGCACTAACCGACCTTTGTCATGTGCTGCTCAACTCCAGTGAATTTATCTATGTCGAGTGACTAGCCATGCAGATTCACTGCGAGTTCGACCCGTTAGATTTCATCAGTTCGAGGAACGCGAAAGTCACCTTCACATCATGATGCAACTATCTCGACGACACTGGCTCCAGGCGGCCGGTGGCGGCTTTGGTGCACTGGCATTACGAGGCTTGCTCGGTACCGAGACCCTCCACGCGGCAGAAGTCGGCACGCCGACACACCCGTTTGCGCCGAAGTCTTCGCACTTCTCGGCGACCGCGAAGTCCGTGATCTTCCTCTTTATGTATGGAGGACCATCACACGTTGACTTGCTGGATGAAAAAACCGAGCTCGCCAAATGGGATGGTAAGGCCATCCCCGTCTTTCGCCCCGAAGACGCCTTCATGGGTAAGACGAAAAATGTCGCCATGAAGAGCCCGTATCATTTCCGTCGTCACGGCGATTCGGGAATGCAAATCTCTGAGACCTATCCGGAATTGGCGAAGCATGCCGACGATCTTTGCGTCATTCGCTCGATGTACGCAGAGAGCAACAATCACGGACCAGCCCTCTTTCAAATGAACTCCGGCTTTGTGCAAGCCGGTCGCCCCTGTATGGGCTCATGGGTCAATTACGGGCTCGGCTCGATAACCGAGAATTTACCGGGCTTCGTCGTTCTGATGGACCATCAAGGTGCTCCGGTAAACGGTGCGCTCAACTGGTCAAATGGCTTTATGCCCGCAGCCTTTCAGGGAGTGCCGTTCCGAACGAGCGGAGAACCAATCGCGTATCTGACTCCGCCTCATGGGATCACAAACACTCAGCAGCGGGCACGGCTCAATTTACTCAACGAATTCGATACAGAGTTTGCTGGCATACATCCGACGACGTCTGCGCTTTCCGCTCGCGTCGCGTCTTATGAACTGGCTTTTCGAATGCAAAGTCATGCGACTGAATGCGTCGATCTCAGCCAAGAAACAGTGAGCACTCAAGCGGCGTACGGGCTGAACGACAAAGTCACGGCACATTTCGGACGCAACTGCTTACTGGCGCGGCGTCTCGTCGAACGTGGCGTGCGATTCGTTCAACTCTACAGCGGAGGCAATGAAGGCCCGAAAGCGTGGGACGCTCATGATGACCTCAAGAAGAATCATGATCTGCATTGCCTAGAAACAGACCGTCCCATTTCGGCCTTATTGACGGACCTCAAACAACGAGGGTTACTGGATTCAACGCTCGTGATTTGGGGCGGTGAATTTGGACGTTCGCCCGTTGCAGAAGGCGGAAAAGGACGGGACCACCACCCTCGAGGCTTCTCAATGTGGATGGCCGGGGGCGGTATCAAAGGCGGAATGACTTACGGCGCGACTGACGAGTTCGGCTATAACGCGATTGAGAATCGAGTTTCAGTGCCCGACTTGCATGCAACGCTTTTGCACACACTTGGCTTAAATCACGAGAAGCTTACTTTTCGCCACTCCGGAAGAGACTATCGGCTAACCGACGTTCATGGTGAAGTGGTATCGGACATACTCGCTAAAACGTGACATCGCCTAAGACGACTTCGCTTCGACTGTTTGAATCACCTTGTGCTTCACTTGGAAGTGGGCGTTCTGCACTGGCACCACACAATTAAGCACTTTCAGCAAAACTTCGGACGGTGGACCGAGTGCATCAACCTCGGAAATCAATTCTTTCGGATAACACTCCAAAACCGGGCGAGTTTCATCCTCGTAAACTCGAAACCGCCGACGAATGACATCCTCTGAAGCATCATCAGCTCGGTTGTCCCGGATAGCCCGACGGCGAATACGATGCACCATCGCCTCTTCATCCCGACAAACCAAATGGACTATTTTCAGAACATCAATATGTTCTTTAACAAGTTCAGCCTGATGCACATTCCGAGGAATGCCATCTAAGATCAAGATGTCTTCGTGTGGCTTATAATGCGACAAGACCGTCAGAGCATCGAGATGGCGCTTCCAGATACGAACAGTGATTTCATCGGGAACAAGCCGCCCCGTCGAACTGTACTCGTAGATTAACCTGCCCTCAGTGCTGTTGATGTCCAGCGAGCGAAATACATCACCACATGACAGATGATAGAAGCCTGGAATATGGGCGATGATCTTCCCTTGAGTCCCTTTTCCGGAACCCGGAGCCCCAAAAAGCAGCACTGTCTGATAGCGGTCACCGGCCATCTGCGTTCCGATCCTTCAAATGACAAAACGGCAAGTCTAACACACTGACCATAAGCCATACTGGCTCGGGTCAATGCATTCGACTCGCCGTTAGGCATAGTCTCGTCTAACTAGACACATACTGCCCGCCGACTTCAACCACTCAATGGTTATTGCTTCAGAATCGGCAAAACCAACGCCACGACAACAGTTAGGGAACAACAATACTGTTAATCTTGACGATCGTATGGCGTTGCCGATGCCCTGTATGGCGGCGATAGTTCTTACGCCGACGAAACTTCTGAATCTCCAACTTCGGAGCCTTCACTTCCGACTCAACAACTTCAGCCACCACCGAGGCGCCCTCCAATAGGGGCAAACCCAGCCGGCGAACTCCATCAACACTCGTCAAGAGAACTCGTTCAAAGTTAATGATCGCGCCATTCGCCACGTCAGAACGCAGGTCGATTGCCAACTGATCACCAACACTGACTTTATACTGGCGACCGCCATCTTCAACGATTGCAAACATCATCAAGCAACTCCTAAAACCAATAAACAGCAACATCAGGAGGCAGCGAGAACTCGCCTAGCACTCCTCAACAATCCTTTGTGAAGGTAAGTGTCTAATGATAGTTGTTTACTTTGTAGGCTGCGAGTCTCCCGGCAATGGAATTCGCGTGAGGTGCCCCGCCTCATCGCGACTATAGATCATAATGTGGTTCGGGCTCACATTCGCCTGACCACGAATGCTGATCGTAACCTTTGCTTCATCTTCAATAGCGTTCAAATCGCGTCGCTTCTTATTGGCCAAGTAATCAGCGACCTCGTGGGCAACCTCAACGATGACATTAGAAACATCCGCCCGCGACGAGTGAGTGATCACGATTCGCATGACTTCGAGTGCGACACTTTCTGCCGTCTTCACCAGTCCCGTACCAGAGCAAGCTGGACACTCCTTATAAATGCTTCTCCGCAACGACGGGCGAATCCGCTGCCGCGTCATCTCAATCAAACCAAACGGACTCATTCGCAAGATTTTGGACCGAGCGCGATCACGCTTCATCGCGTTTCGCAACGCACGCTCGACGCCCTTACGATGCTTCTCTTCACGCATATCGATGAAATCGCAGACCACAACTCCGCCGATATCACGCAGTCGAATCTGCCGACAAATCTCATCCGCAGCACGCAAGTTGACTTGGTAAGCCGTTTCCTCCGCGTTGTCATCAACTCGACAATTTCCGCTATTCACATCAATCGCGACCAACGCTTCAGTTTGGTCAATCACTATCGAACCACCGCCGGGCAAGGGCACCTTGCGATGCTGAATGCGGCTAATCTCGTCCTCGATATTATACTTATGAAATATGGATTCTTGCCCATCATAGTAATGCACACGATCAACATGGGTCGGCATTACTACCTTCATAAACTCACACGCCCGCTCATATGCAGCAGGTTCATCGACCCACACCGACTCAACCTCGGAATTATAAATGTCTCGAATAGTTCGAATCATCATGTCGCTATCTTGGTAGATATCAACAGGACCTGTATTGCGCCCCAACCGACGAGCAATCACCTTCCACAATCGGATCAAGTAGCTCAGATCGCGCTCAATGTCTTCCTTAGGACGATCAAGACCGGCAGTCCGAATGATAAATCCTAGGCCATCAGGTGGCGTCAATTCGTTCAACAATTTCCGCAATCGACGACGAGCGTCGTCGCTGCCAATCTTACGACTGACCCCCACGCGCTGCAGTCCAGGCATCAAGACAACGTAGCGTCCAGGAATACTAATGTATGTGGAGAGCGTAGGCCCCTTCGAGCCAATACCTTCCTTGATAACCTGCACAAGCACTTCGCTGCCACGCCGAAAAATCTCCTGAATTGGCGGCTTATTGCGAATGCTGCGATCGTTCGAACGGCGATCGCGAGACTTTCCATCCGATTTATCCAGATGTTTATAGTACTGATATTCAACATCACTAACGTGCAGAAAACCGTTACGCCCGACACCAAAATCGACAAATGCAGCCTGAATACTTGGCTCAATGTTAACGACACGACCTTTGTAAATATTGCCAACATAGTTCTCTATACTATTCCGCTCAACATATAGTTCCTCCAGCAATCCATCTTCAATAACGCCAATTCGAGTCTCCTCAGGCTGGCGAGTATTGATTAGCATTTCCTTCTTCATAACTCATTTCCTTTTCGTTTCCATGTCCCAATTCCCCATCCAATTTGAAAGACGAGGTTATTGCTTCTCAGGATAAATGCGCAGCAATTCGCCGCGCAGGTAGTTATCGACATCTCGAGCCAGATCCAGCGTCAATGCATGCTCGGCTATTTCCTCCGCTTGAGTCAGCGTCAGATGCCGTATCAGATCCCTGACTTCTGCAATCGCAAACGGCGTCACACTGAGAGTACGAACCCCCAAGCCTAACAACAACGGAATAAAGCGCAGATCGGAACTCATCTGTCCACATATCGTCACAGGAATCTGCTGCTCCTTCGCGGCATCTGCAGTCATTTTGATTAGAGTCAGAATTGCTGGATCGGCCGCTGAATATAGTGCAGCGACATTCGGATCAGACCGATCAACAGCAAGCGAGTACTGAATGAGGTCGTTAGTACCGATCGAAAAAAAGTCGACTTCTTTCGCAAATGACCTCGCCTGTAACGCAGCCGCTGGAACTTCGACCATCATCCCAACCTGAACATCACGTGAAAACTGGATTTCCTCGTCAGCAAGATCATCCATGACATCTCGCAGAATTAACTTAGCCTGCCGCAACTCTAATAGAGACGTAATAAGTGGAAACATAATCCGAACTGCTCCAAATTTCGCAGCTCGCAAAATCGCTCGTAATTGCGTCTTGAAGAGGGTTAGATATCTCAAGCTCAGCCTAATACTACGGAGCCCTAGAGCGGGGTTTTCGGCGGACGTATGAAAAATTGAATCTGCACTTGGAATCTTATCTGCACCAAGATCGAGGGTCCGAATCACAACTGGACGATCTTCACAGGCACTAACGACCGCTTTGTACGAGTCATATTGCTCTTCCTCTGATGGCGAATGATCAGCTCCGATGTAGAGAAACTCCGTGCGATAAAGCCCAATGCCGTCAGCACCACGATCCATGCAGTGCTGAACTTCTTGTGGGAATTCAATATTCCCCATCACTTGAATACGAACGCCGTCTAGAGTCTCCGCTGCGACCGTCTTCAGCGAAGCGAGTCGATCCAGTTCCGACTGCTGGAGACTTAACGTCGAACGATACGCGGCTAACGTAACCTCATCAGGCGCGATGACAACTTTGCCGCGATTTCCATCAATGATAATAATATCATCATGAGAGACATCGGAGAGAAAGTTTCCGACACCAACAACTGCTGGTAACTCCAATGCTCCGGCTAGAATCGCAGTATGGCTCGTGCGGCCACCACCCTCAGTTGCGAAGCCAAGCACGTTTTTGCGGTCTAGGCTAGCAGTTTCGCTGGGAGTTAGATTGTGCGCGAGTATTACCGCCGGGTGGCTAAGGTGCGACAAGTCTCGTCGATCATCACCCAGTAGTGCATTAATAACTCTTTTCTCTAGATCAAGAACATCCGCCGCTCGTTCAGCCATATAGGAATTACCTACATTTTGTAGCGAACGAGCATAGTTGCGAAAGACCCGACTACAGGCAAACTCTGGAGAGAAGCACTTTGATCGAATTAGGGCTTCGATTTCACCGAAAAGTTTCGGATCCTGCACCATGACGAGATGCGCGCCAAAAATCGCGGCATACTCCGACCCAAGTTGTCGACTGGCAGATTCCTGATTCTGTTCAATGCTTCTAGCAACAGATTGAATAGCTTGACGCAAGCGTGCCACTTCGCTGTCTACAGCATCAACTGGCACGAAGCGTTGTGGTATTCGAAAACTACGAATACCAAATAAAATGGCGGGGCCGATCGCAATTCCAGGTGATACGGCGATTCCGCTCTTAATAATCATAGTGCCAGGAGCTTCTACACTTTTGAGATGCCGCTCTTAAGGGGCTATTTCTGGTCGCGAGTGCGGCTCAAAACCGCTGTTAAACAGTTCTTCGAGGGCGTCAAGTGCAACCTCGGCATCTGCGCCAGTGGCTTCAAGCAGCAAAACTGCGCCCTTACCGACTCCCAGTCCCATCAGATCGAAGATGTTTTTCGCATTCGCCAATTTACTGCCAGTGCGAATCTGAATTTCACTCGCAAACGAATTTGCCGCTTTCGCAATTAGAGAGCATGGCACAAGGTGCAATCCATGCTCTCCATTGACTGTCACATTGCGAGGTTGCGAACTAGACATACCAAAATCTTACATACATTTTATTGTTACGACCAAACTTAAAAGGGCCATCCTGCCGAGCAACTGTGCAAGAACTATTCTTGATCGACCTCGTTGAGCAATTCCCAAACTTCTTGTGAGGAGTTTGTTTGCTTTAGCACACGGCAGAACGACTGCTCACGAAGATGGCGTGAAATCGTCTCGAGTCCACGCAGATGGTCACCGGGGCGATCCGGAGGAGAGACCAGCAAAAAGAGAATATGCACATCGTTTCCATCAAGGCTTGCGAAGTCGACTCCTGTCTTAGAGATCGCAACTGTTGCGACAAGGCGACTCACACCCGCATGTTTCGTGTGTGGCACTGCAACCCCATTGCCAATTCCAGTCGACCCTAGTTCTTCACGTTTCATGATGGCCGCGAAGATTGCTTCCACGTCACTTTCCGGAATTGCCCCAGCGGCTTGCAGACTTGAAACCATCGCTTTGATCGCATCCGGTTTTTTGCGAGCTTGCAGATCTACGAGAATGGCTTCGGGCACAACAAAGTCGGTCAGTTTCATGAGTCTCGTCTCCGATAACGCCCAGTCGATGCATCTGGGTGAGTACTACTGGCTGAAGAGAAGGTGTGAGATTGTTAGGTGAGTTGCGAATTCGGTTGAGTTAGGAATCTTAAGTCGATGGGCTTGGTTCCTATGGATAGTTTTTAAGTCGAAGTGGCGGAACGAGATCGGAATCAGGCCGTACCGATTCGTGAGACCGACGATCAAGATCAGGAATGTTAGTTGGACCGGGGCAAGCCATCCAGTGAGGGTCGCAGTGAGCTGGTACGACGTACTCAGGAAGTTCGACCGCTGGGATTTAGAGTGCCTTTTTCAAGGCCTCAATCTTGCCTTCTTGCAAAATGGGCAAGTAGCGATTCGGGATTGCTAGGACGAAACAAGCCACTGAAGTCCCGAAGAGGTTGCCCGGACGGCCCCCCGTCACGTATCGCGTGTCTCGCCAAGCACCGTCGTCCGCGTCATTTGGCTTACGCGTCTGCGTCGTGACGAGATGGTCGCGGAGAACTGGGTAGTTGTCTTCCCATGGTTTTCCGCCAACTTGATACATCGCTTGACCGACGTAGTAGAGCGTGTAGGCGTCAAACGCGACGGTGCCTTCACCAGGCTGGGGCTTGCGGAGCTTCTTAATCTCGCTAGTCAGTTGATCGACGTTCTTTCCGATACGCCAGTCGTCGTATTGGCCAAACTCTTGCATGCAGACAACGCCAGCGGCTGCCATCGCTGGTGTGCCGTTGTGTCCGTCGTAAGTAAACTGGCCAGGCCCCTCTTTAAGTCGCGGATCGTCCAAGTTTCGAGCCCCATTTGTCGCACGATACTTCTCACGAACACTTTGGATCGCGAGTTGAATCACATCGCCTCGAACTTCTAGTCCGCTATCAACGGCGCTGCGCAGAGCTTTGGCTTGCATGACAACCAAACTGAGATCGTGGCCATAGCCTTGGCGGTGAGCGCGATAGTCCCAGCCTCCATCTTTGGCCTGCGTGTTGGCAATCAAACGGAGTGCTTGCTCCAGCACTTTGGAGATTCGCTGATCATGAGTCATGCCATGTGCTTGGCCGAGCACAAAAGTCGCCAGTCCGTGGTTGTACATGTCGCGTTGTGGGTCGGCGACATTCAACAGTCCGGACGGCTTGGCGTTCTTCATCACATAGTCCAAAGCCCGTTGCACAGTCTCGCCGTACTTACCGCGCCCTGGTAAATGGCCATCAGATAAAAACGCTAACGCACCCAAACTGACAAGTCCGAGATCATTCGATTCCCAGTTCCCCTGCGGCCCTTGATTGCGATGCAGCCACTCCAGTCCGCGTTTGAGCGCGAGTTCGCTTGCCGGCGTCACTTCCCAATCACCTTGAGCAGACGCAGTTGTGACGCCGCCCAAACTCAAAATCGCAACTAACAGCAGACAAAGGAGCATTCGGACCGACATAAGCAACTCGCAATAAGAGTTCGTCATTGAGAGACCGTCAGGCGACTTCCGTGAGTCTAGGCCGCTTCAGAATTGACCCGCAACGCGCGAACCGAAGACTGAGGTGCAGGACACAACCATCCCTTAACCGCCGCCGATCGCGAGTACGAAATGCACTTCGCGGGCATGGTCTACGCGTTGATAAAGCCCCAATGTCGCGACCTTGCCGTCAATTGAAACGGCAAGCCCAGATTTCAACGCCTCTCCCTCACGCAGTCGCTCACTGATGCCAGGAAACGTCTCATCGAGACGGTCAATGATCTCACGCACGCTCCGGGCCTCGATGTCAACAAAGCTCGCGCTGGCAGCCAAAAACTTCAGCGAGGGTGGAATGAAGACTCGCGGCATGGATGTATTCGAGATGAGGATACAGAGTAACGGGCGGCTTTGTTTGCCCGTCATAACGTACATGGAGCACGACCTTATCGTGCTCAAACTCGATGAGTTCGGGCACGTTGCAATCATGCCCCAAGAAATTCAACCGGCCGTTGGCCAAACCAGTGTAGGACTTCCCCCCTCCACGCCCCTTGTCGTTCATCGCGGGATTGGGGAGTCTTCGTTCGCCCCTTTCGAGTTTCCGGCCTCTCCCCTGCCCGATCTGTTCCTGCCTTAGCGAGCCCATACGATGCTAACTCTGCACTCAGTGCTGCGATCATTAGTTCTCATCGTTGTTGCAGCAGCGACATCACTCACACACTCCGCTGAACCCACTCCCGAGCAAGTGGAGTTTTTTGAGGCCAAGATTCGACCGGTGCTCGTGAAGCATTGTTATGAGTGCCATTCAACGAAGGTAGCGGCACCACGCGGCGGGTTGCGATTGGATGACCGCGAAGCCGTGTTGAAAGGTGGAGACTCGGGGCCGTCTGTGGTCAGCAATGCTGATCCCCAAAAGAGCCCGCTCATGCAAGCTCTGCGATATGACGGGCTTGAGATGCCGCCGAAGGGCAAGTTGCCTGAAGCAGTCATCGCGGACTTCGAGCAATGGGTGAAGATGGGAGCGCCAGATCCTCGAGCGTCAGTGGCCACCAAGACCACCAGCGTCGATCCCCTTCAGATTCGGAATCATTGGGCGTTCCAGCGACCGGTCGCGCAGCCGGTTCCCACAGTAAAAAACAAGCAGTGGCCGACGAATGATGTCGATCGCTTCATCCTCGCAAAGTTGGACGAACATACGCTCCAACCAGCACCTGCGGCGGATCGTCGGACGCTCTTGCGACGCGCCTATTATGACCTCATCGGATTGCCGCCTGAGCCCGAGAAAGTCGCGGCGTTCGTGAGTGATCCGTCCGGCGACCATGAGGCGTTCGCAAAGGTCGTCGATGAACTGCTGTTATCGCCTCATTATGGCGAGCGCTGGGCTCGGTACTGGCTCGACATCGCGCGGTATGCCGAGGATCAAGCGCATACCTTCAAAGCCCGTCGCTATCCGCAGGGGTATCTGTACCGAGACTGGGTTGTCGGAGCGCTCAATTCGGACCTGCCTTACGACGCGTTCCTCATGCAGCAGATCGCGGGCGACTTGCTCAATGAGAGCCCACAACCAAAGCACGAACGGATTAAAGCGTTGGGACTCTTCGCACTGGGACCGGTCTACTATCAAGACAACGGCGAGAAAGACAAAGCACTCGCCGACGAGTGGGATGACCGCGTGGATGTACTCGTCCGAGGCACTCAAGCACTCACAATCTCGTGTGCTCGCTGTCATGACCACAAGTTCGATCCGATTTCGATGGCCGACTACTACGGATTGCTCGGAGTCTTCGCGAGCACTCAATATCAAGAGCGAGCCGCTGCTCCTGAAGATGTCGTCCGCGCGAAGCAGACGGCGGAAGCGGTCGTCAAAGAGCAGCAACTCGAAGTCGATCGCTTCTTGATGTCGCAAGCCCGTGAAGTGCGTGAACAGCTTGTGCCCGACATCTCGAAGTACGTCGTCGCCGCCTGGCAGATGCAGCAACTCGCAAAGTCTGGCAACGACAAGAAGGCACTGAATGAAGTCGTGAAGCAGACGAAGCTTAACGAAGACCTCTTGAAGCGTTGGGCGTCATATCTCGACGAAAAGCGTGACTCCGGCGCAATCGGCGCCGAGCGACCATATCTCGCCAGCTGGCGCCAGCTCCGGAACTCGCAAGATAAGGCGAAAGATCTCTCCCAGAATGAAGATGCAAAAGCGGCAGTGACCGCAATTGGTGACGCACTGCAACGACGAGTGATGACGTTGCTGCCGCATCGATCCGCACTCCTCAAGCAGTTTGGCGAAGATGCCGCGTTCATTGCCGAGTCCGATCGCGCGACGGTGGCCGCTGGACAGATTCCGCTCGGCAACTTGTTTGATGATGCGAAGGGAGCATCGCTCGCGAATGCGCTGGCGTCGGACACGTTCCGCGCAGCGGCGAACGAATCGAACTTGGGAGTCGCTCGAGTCGCTCAAGGCTGGGGACAATCAACGTCCATCGCCACAGGCATCAACTTTGATTTCTTATCGCTCGGCAGCGATGACCGCAGTCACGGAACCGTCATCAACGACGGTTGGGACGTGACGGGCGGCATCAGTACGAAGGGCAAGTCGGTGAACTCGAAGTTGCCGCGCACCGAGCAAGGCATCGGCATGCATGCGAATGCGTTGATCACCTTTGACCTCAATGAGATTCGTCGCGCGGGACTGATTCCTGTCGACCAACCGTTGACCCTGAAGATTGATCGCGCCGGCTTGAACGACGATGTCTTCGGTTCGGGGACAGCGAGCGTGCATCTCGCCGTCATCGTTTCAAAGCCGCAGTCACAGGACAGCGAGTTCGATGCAGTCTTGTCCGCAACGCTCAACGGTCAACAGGCCAAGGTCGTTGAAAACGACGGTTCGTATTACTTCGCAGGCCCACTGCCGGAGCCAATGACAGCCAACGGCAAGTTTTTCGAGGTCAATCTGAAGCTGCCGGTTGAGGCGCAGTTTGTGACGCTCGTCACTACGGGAGCAGGCAAGCCGGACGACAACAGCATCAGCAGCGATCACGCGGTCTTCTCGGGAGCGCGATTGGAGTACGAGCCACCAGGGACAGCGAGCAACAACGCGCAGGTCACCCGAAGTGGAACGACAGGAACCGTTGAAAAGCTTGCCTCAAGCGACACTCTGACGATGGCCGACGGCCTACTGTTGTCTGAGCTCTTCTCTGACAAAGGTTTGCTGGCGCTACCTTCTAAAGATGTTGGTGGGTATCTCAAAGGTGAGTCTGCGGAGCAACTCAAGGCACTCAATCAACGCACTGCTGATGCTAAGAAGGCGGCCGATGCGATCAACGTTCCGATGGCGCACTCGTTAGGCGACGGCCCCGGAATGGACTTGCCGATCTATCTCGCCGGAGATCCAAGAAAGAAAGGCCCACTTGCCGCACGCGCGTTCCCGGCGGTGCTCTCTGGCGGCGAGCGGCAGCTTTTCGAATCGCAGGGCAGCGGCCGATTGGATCTCGCGCGGGCGATTGCCGCACGCAGCAATCCATTGACCGCGCGGGTTTGGGTGAATCGAGTTTGGGCTGGCCACTTCGGCTCGGGACTGGTACGGACTCCGAGCAACTTTGGAACGCTCGGCGAGAAGCCTTCGCATCCCGAATTGCTCGATTGGCTCGCGGTGAAGTTCATGGACGCTGGCTGGTCGACGAAGTGGCTGCATCGGCAGATCATGCTGTCGTCGACGTATCGCCTCAGTAGCGGTGGAGTACTGCTATCGTCTCAAGGACCGGATGCCGTCACGACAACCGATCCCGAGAACCGACTCTTAAGTCGCATGCCGCGCCGCCGATTAGAAGTTGAACCGTGGCGCGACTCGGTACTCGCCGTTACCGGCACGCTCGACCGCTCACTGGGCGGGCCTTCTAGGAACTTAGAGAGCGGCAACCGTCGCCGGACCCTATACGGTTTCATCAGCCGACACCAACTCGATGAACTGCTGCGACTATTTGACTTCCCCGACCCAAACATCACTGCTGGTCAACGCACCGTAACAACGGTGCCCTTGCAGCAACTCTTCGTGTTGAACAGTGAATTCATCCAAACACAAGCTCGCGCCCTCGCCGCGCGTTTGCAGAGGGAAGCCTCGACGGATGAAGCGCGAGTCCAGCGAGCCTTCCAACTACTCTTCAACCGTGCCCCCACTGCGAGCGAATCGCAACTCGCGCGAGAGTTCCTGAGTGACCAGAGCAACGGCAGCAAGCTCAGCAACTGGGAGCAGTACGCGCTGGTGCTCTTAGGCTCGAACGAGTTCTTGTTTGTCGATTGAAATGACTTCCAGACGTACGATGGACGAATTCTGTGACAAGCATGCCGCTGCCCGATTCTCTGCCGCGTTATCAGGCCTCAGAGACATACTCCTGGAACTACGAGCACGCGCCCTTGCCCATCGCGGTCGACGTACCGCCGATGCCCGGAGAGTGGTCGTTCTGTGGAATCAAAGTGGACTCGCCTCTGGGCATACCTGCGGGGCCCCTCTTGAATGGGAAATGGGGGCTCTACTACGCGTCGCTCGGCTTTGACGTACTGACCTATAAGACGGTGCGGAGTGCGGCACGCGACTGTTTTCCGATGCCGAACGTCGTCCCAGTCGCGGTCGACTCGCTGACTGGTTGCGAAGTGTCGGTGCCGATGAGCACTTCGCCGACACACAGTTGGGCGGTGAGCTTCGGCATGCCGTCGGCGACTCCTGACGCGTGGCGGCGCGATGTCGAGTGGACTCGCGCAAAGCTGCCAAAGAGCAAGCTGCTCTCTGTGTCCGTTGTGGGTTCAGCGCAACCGGATTGGACGATCGACGACCTCGCTGCGGACTACGCGCGATGTGCCGCATGGGCCGTCGAGTCCGGCGCGGATGTGATCGAAGTCAACTTCTCGTGCCCCAATGTGGCGACGTGCGACGGACAGCTGTATCAACACCCCAGTGACGCCGCATTCGCTGCTGCAGTTGTCAAGCAAGCGATCGGCTCAGTCCCCCTTGTCATCAAAATTGGACATGTTCGCGAGCAGACTGAAGCGGTCACAATGGTGACCGCGCTCGAAGCTCATGCCGCAGCCTTGGCGATGACCAACACGATCGCCGCGCCGGTTGTCGGCACTAACGGTCAGTTGCTCTTTGAGGGACAGCGTCGCGGTGTTTGTGGTGCCGCGACGCGCGTGGCGTCGATTGCTCAAACGCAACTCTTTAGCGACGTCATCCGTTCGCGAGGTAGTCGCTTGAAGCTGATCGGAGTCGGCGGAGCAAGCTCGTTCGAACATGTCAGACGCTACCTGGAAGCCGGCGCTGAGTCCGTACATCTCGCCACAGCAGCAATGCTTGATCCGACCGTTGCACTGAAGATCCGCTCGAATGCTGGAATCGGTGAGCAGTGATTTCGATTGCTCGAAGGCTCTTGCGACCAGACGTCGAATTCTCGCAAGCAACAACGCTTTCCAATGCGTTGTGACTCGGAGAGCCAGTCGGCATGATCCCACACAGGCCAGAGGCACTTACTGGAGTAGTCAGGTGCCGCGGGTTGATTCGGTCTTTCTTTTCCTAGACGGAAGGAGCATTGCTCATGCACGACCACGAACATGAAAGTCGCGGTCCGGGCTTTAACCGTCGTGATTTCCTCAGAGGATCAGGCGCTGCGGTCGCAGCTACTGCCCTCGTGCAGGGAGCTCATGACGCGCAGGCCGCTGATGCCAAGAAGACGGTGTCGGCGAAAGCTCGGGACGTGAAACTCAAAGTCAACGGCAAGGATGTCACTGTCAAAGTCGAGCCCCGCGTCACGCTGCTCGAAGTGCTCCGCGATGACCTCAATCTCACTGGCTGCAAGGACGTTTGCGATACGACCAACTGCGGCGCTTGCACCGTCATGATCGACGGCAAGGCAACTTATGCTTGTGCTCGACTCGCGATTGAAGTCGAAGGCAAAGAGGTGAAGACCGTCGAGTCGCTTCGCAATGGTGACACCGTTGATCCCGTCATCGCCGGGTTCTGTAAGCACGACGGCATGCAGTGCGGCTTCTGTACTCCGGGCTTCGTTGTCGCGACCCGCGCGTTCCTCAATCAGAAGCCCAATGCGACGTTGCCTGAAATCCAGAAGGGGCTCGGCGGCAATATCTGTCGTTGCGGCACTTACGCGGGCATCACTGCTTGCGCGATGGAACTCGCTCAGAAGGGAGGACGCTAATGGCCGATCGCAAAGTCTCTTGGGGCCCGCGCGATAAGCACTCGCTCATCGGCAAGCCGCTCCAACGTATTGATGGCGTCGAGAAAGCGTCGGGTAACGCGAAATACACCTACGACGTGAACCCCGAAGGCACGCTCTACGCGAAGTTGCTGACCTGCAAGCAGGGCAAAGCGAAGATCACTCGGCT
>Ga0172376_10003222_pt1 | contig 19474 bp, 10 predicted proteins | sample Lak35m_FD_121114 | JGI IMG/M metagenome (GOLD analysis project Ga0172376, IMG submission 121114) | Freshwater microbial communities from Kabuno Bay, South-Kivu, Congo - kab_092012_35m | ecosystem: Environmental > Aquatic > Freshwater > Lake | place: Democratic Republic of the Congo: South-Kivu... | reverse complement strand
TCTGCACGCGCGTCGTCGCCAGGGTCACGCGCACGCCGGCGGAACGCGCGCGCTCGACCGCGCGCGCGAGGCCGACGAGCTCCATCCAGTCGAGCTCGACCTCCGGCAGGCCGCACTCGAGCGCGGCCTCGAGCTGCGCGTCGGTGCGGCACAGGGCGAGGAGCTGCGGCGCGGTGGGGGCGGAGGCCGCGGCCGGCGCGCGCGCCTCGGCCTCGCTGCGCAGGCGCGCGAGCACGGAATCCTGCACCACGGTGCGCGCCGGCCCGCGCTCGATCGCGGGCAGGAGCCGCGCCACGAGCTCGCGCCGCAGGGCCTTGAGCTCGGACACGGCGAGGTGCAGTCCCGGCGCGAGGCCGTCGGTCTCGAGGCGCGCGAGCGCGAACGGCGTCCCGCCGAAGGCCGCGAGCTTCGTCCGCAGCAACTCGGCGTCGAGCCCGCCGCCGCTCGCGGCCGCGAGACGCCCCGAGCTCGCGAGCTCGACCTCGGCGTGGCGCGCGCGCGCGCGCACGACCAGCGGCTCGCCCGCGCGTCCGGCGACGGTGAGCTCGAGCGCGATGCGCCCGCTCGGCTCGGCCTGCGCCAGCGCGCGCTCGACCTCGCGCGTGATCGAAGGATCGCTCGTCACCCACACGAGCTCGCCGGGCGCGACGCGCGCGAGATCGGGCCCGGGCGTCCCGAACTCGAGGCGCCAGCCGTCGGCCGATTCCTGCACGGCGAAGATCGGGCCGCCCTGTTCCTCTTCCTCGGGCCGCCCGCGATCGAAGACGACGCCCATGCCCGCGCGCGGCTCGAGCGGCGCGGCCGCGGGCCCGCTGCTCGCATCCGACGCACCGTCGAGACCCGCGAGCGCCGCCGCCGGCCGCCCCTCGGGCCCGCCCGCGCGCGCCGGCGCCGCCAGCGCTCCGGTCCACACGTGCCCGGCTCCGTCGCGCTCGACCTCGTTGCGTTCGACCTCGACAGTGCGCCCCGCCACGCGCGTGACGACGCCGAGGAACACACCGCGGTGCTTCGGGAAGCGTCCCTCGACCAGCGTCTGGTGGTCGCTGCCGCCGAGGAAACCGTCGCCGAAGCCGCGCGTGTAGGAGAGGCTCGCGCGCAAGAGATCGCCGCGCGCCGCGGCCGTCGCCTCTCCGCCCGCCGCGAGCGCATCGACCCAGTTGCGGTACATCGTGGTCGCGGTGGCGACGTACTGGGCGTTCTTCTGGCGCCCCTCGATCTTGAGCCCGTGCACGCCGAGCGCGGCGAGCTCCTCGACCGCGCGCATTCCCGCGAGGTCGCGCGGCGACAGGAGGTACTTCACGTCGCCGAGCTCGCGCACCGCGCCGTCGACGACGAGGTCGTAGGGCATGCGGCACGACTGCGCGCACTCGCCACGGTTCGCCGAGCGTCCGCCCCAGGCCTGCGAGGTCAGGCACTGGCCCGACCACGACACGCACAGCGCGCCGTGGATGAAGACCTCGAGCTCGAGGTCGGTCCCCGCGCGCAGGCGCGCGATCTCCGCGACCGACAGCTCGCGCGGCACGACCGCACGCGTCGCGCCGAGCGAGCGGGCGAAGCGCGCGCCCTCCGCGCTCGACACGGTCATCTGCGTGCTGGCGTGGATCTCGAGCGCCGGGCACAGCGCGCGCGCGAGCAGCGCCACCGCCGGATCCTGCACGATCAAGGCATCGACGCCCGCCTCGGCCGCCGCCCGGATCGCGCGCTCGACCGCCGCGAGCTCGGGCTCGAACACCAGCGTGTTCAGCGTCAGGTACGCGCGCGCCCCCGCGCGATGGATGCGCGCCACGGTCTCGCCCAGATCCGCACTCGAGAAGTTCCCCGCCCGCGCGCGCGCGTTGAACCCGTCACTCAACCCGAAGTACACGCTGTCCGCCCCGGCCCACAGCGCCGCCAGCAACGCCTCCCGATCCCCGGCCGGGGCCAGCACCTCGGGTTTCCTCAGGTTCTCTTGGGCCATGCGTGCCGCGCAGCCTAACGCGCCTTCCGCCCACAGGGGTATCAGGAGCAGGAGTGGTGCGAACCTGGCCGCTCCAGGGCCCTGCAGTCGGAGCGCGACGGGGAGCCGCGCGGAGCGGCCGCCTCTACAGGTTGCCGAGCGAGAGGAGCGCCATCGCGGTCCCGTAGCTGCGGCCGAACTCGTGGCTGTCGAGGAAGCTGCCGTCCATCTCGCCGATGGTCTGCAGGGCGGAGAAGAAGCGCTCGCGGTTGGGGGCCTGTGCCGGCTTCGGCAGGTAGCGCAGGGCCTCGGTGGCCTGGAAGAAGTCGTGGAAGAAGAAGAAGCCGGCCAGCTCGCCGTCGGAGTGGAAGTCGTTGCGGCGCACGCGCTCGAGGCGCTCGTAGTAGGTCCAGAAGTTCTCCATGGCGAAGACCACGCGGGGCAGCTCGCCCTGGCCCGCGCGCAGGAGGCCGGTCTCGCACATCGGCATGCGGCCGCAGGAGTCCTTCAGCGAGCCCTCGCCGCCGGACGCGCTCCCTCCGTAGGCGTACGCCCCGTTGGCGAAGCGCGCCGCGAGCAGCGCCTTCGCCGCCCCGGCGATCATCTCGTCGGGCACCTGCGTGCCGAGGTCGCGCGCCTCGAGCAGGCTCCACAGCATCACTCCGGTGCAGAAGGCGTTCGGGTACTCGTGCGCGAAGAAGCCGCTCGCGTCCTGGCGGTCGCCGGCCGCCGCGACGATCCGATCCGCGGCCGTGACGACCCACCCGCTGGCCTCGGGCATCTCGGCCCGCACGCGCGCCAGGAAGAGCAGCCGGTACGCGTCGGCGTAGACGTCCTCGTTGGAGCCGCGGTTCAGGTTCTTCTCGTCGAACAGGAACTCCTTCCCGCGCTGCAGGGCCGCGCTGATGAGCGCGCTCCCTTCGCTTCCGAGCGCGTTGCGGTTCTCGAGCAGCGCGGCGCAGGCGAGCGCGGTGATCGCCACCCAGGTGTTGGTCGTGATATCGGACGAGCTCCAGTAGGCGTAGCGCGACTCGGTGAAGCCGCCACTCGCGCGCTGCTGCGCGAGGAGGAAGCGCACGCCACGCTCGATCATCTCCTCGCGCGTGGGCGGCTTGCCGTGCCAGGCCGTGTCCGGCTGGAGCCCTTCGTAGGCCCAGGCCGGGAGGTAGGTCATGTGCTCGAAGCCGCACAGCGCGGCGCCGAGCGGGCGATCGTCGAGCCCCATCGTGACGTTGGCGAGCGCGCGGCGACCGAACAGGGTGTCGGGGTAGCGCTGCGCGACGACCTGGAACTGGTTCGTGGAGCCCGCCTCGTCCCCCAGGGCGAGCCGCCCGATGGCGATCAGGTAGCCCGCCTCCGCGTCGCCCGCCTGCCAGGCGACCTGCAGCGCACGCAGCGCCTCGAGCGGCTTGCCCATGCGCGTCAGGACGCGCCCGCGCTCGAGGGCGAGCGCGGATTTCTGGGTGCGGAAGCGCGCCGGGGCCGGGTCGTCGGGGCGCGGTGGCTTGCCTCCGAGAGACGCGCGCCAGTCGTCCTCCTCCGACGTGATGGCGCCCTCCAGCTCGTCCAGGAGCCCGAGCGCCTTCTCGGGCTGTACCGCGCGCCGCAGCTTCGCGATCTCCCGCAGCTCGTCGTCGAAGGGATCCCCGGGCGGCGGATCCGCGGGCAGCCCGAGGCCCGCCTTCGTCAGCACGTTGCGCAGGAGGTGCCAGAACCACAGCGCGTCGAAGGTGCGGATGCGCTGGACGCTGTGCAGGACCTTGCCGCTCGCATCGAGGAACACCACCGCGGGTTCGATGAAGTCCAGCGGGCGCACGCCGAAGCGCGTGCACAGGGCCTCGTCGAGCGTCACGCGCAGGGGCACGAAGCGCTGCTCGATCAGCGCGCCCACGTCCGCGTCGCAGAAGACCACCTGGCGCATGTACACGTCGAGCACCGGCGCGCGGTACATCTGCATCCCCTGCGAGGAACTCTCGATGATGCGGGGCGCGTACAGCAGCACGAGCTTCTTCTCCGCCGACGCGCGAGCGAGCGCGTCGTCGAGCAGGCGGTTGCGGTCGACCGCCCGCTCCTCGGGCGTCAGGTCGCGCTTCGCATCGGCGGCATCCAGGAACACCGAGCCGTCGTCGCTCCAGCCGAGGTGGCGGTCGAGCTCCAGCACCGGAGCCGGACGCGCGGCCGCCTGGGCTCCGGCAACGGACGGGCAGGCGAACAGGACGGCGACGAGGAAGAGGGTCGTGTGCACGGAGTTCCTGGATGGGGGAGAGTCACGGCGCCCGTCGCGGCGGGCTTCGAGGCGGCTCGCTGCGCTCTCTTCGCGGACGCGACGAGGAGTCCGAGGAGCGTCCCTGCCGAGCGCCGCGGCGACGGGACTCAGGCCGAACGCGACGGCGGCAGCTCCGCTCGAGATGCGAGCGGCCCCATTCTATGGGTTCGTCGCGCAAGTTCGTTTCACCTGTCGGCCCTCGCCCGCGTCGGCATCGCGACTGAGCGCGGCCCCGCGCGCCTCCCCGGATCCGCTCCACGCTCTCCGGCACTCCGCCTGCTACCATCCCGCCCCGCACGCGCCCGTAGCTCAGCTGGATAGAGCGTCAGTCTTCGGAACTGAAAGTCGGGGGTTCGAATCCCTCCGGGCGTACCACTCGCCCGCTTCTTTGACCCCGAGAAGCGACACCGAGCGGCCCCGAGCAGCGTGCCGTCCACCCCCTCGGCGCTACACTCGCCTTCTGGCTCCGGTAGCGAGCCGGTCACCTGAAGAGCGGTCCGTCGAATGTTCCACCACGTTGCTTCCCTTGTCCTCTCGGCGGCGGTTCAGGGGCTCTCTTCTGCGGGAGGGCCTCACGAGGGGGCGGCGTGGGGCGAGGGTGCTCCCGACGCTGCGGCCGTGATCGCTGCGGGTCCCCAGGTTGCTCGAGCGGAAGAGGAGGCGCCGCTCTTTCCACTGCCCTTCACGCCGGACTTCACCCGGGGCGGTGGCTGGGGCTTTGCCGTGGGGCTCGGGGTCGAGTACGAGAACGCCTACGCCGGCTCGGATGAATACGAGTTCGAGCTGGGGCCGGCCCTGGCCATCCAGTGGAGGACGGGAAACCATCTTTTCTCCTGGGAGGGGCTCGAGCTCTCCTGGACCACGCGGCCGAAGGATCGCTGGTATGTCCAGGTCGATCTGGGACTGGACGGTGAGCGCGAGGAGAGTGATTCGGATGACGGCCGGCTCGATGGCCTCGAGGATCGAGACGATGAGCTCATCGGCACGGGCGAGGTGAGGTATGCCTTCGACGGGCAGTGGCGGAACTACTTGGGCACGCGGATCTCCGTGGGAAACAGCGATTATGGTTCGCTGGGGTTCCTCTTTGCGGGGCACCGGTTCGGAGCCCGGCAAGATTGCGGCGGAACGGAAGTGTTCCTCTATTCCATTCTTGCGGACAGCGACAACCTGAACCGAGACTTCGGAATCAACGCCTCCGAGGCTCTCGCGTCCGGACTCGCGGAGACGGACCTGGACGGCGGATACCGCTCCTCCGGCCTGCGCCTCGTCGATCGTCGCTTCGCCAGCGAGCATGTTCAGGTCGTCTCCGGCCTGGAATTCCAGTACTTCGGCAGCGACGTGCAGGACAGTCCCATCGCCCGCGAAGACTTCTCGGTGGAAGTGGAGCTGGGCCTCGTCTTCCACTTCTGAGCCTCAGCGCCGGGGCCTTCCCACGTAATCGCCGCGAAAATGCGCCCGGGCGCTTGGCGACGATAGGAGGCTCGATCCGAGTCCTGGACCAAGGCGACCCGACGGTCGCCCGACTCGGACTCCGAGACGAACGTCTGGGGCCTCCGCAGGCGAGTGGTCGTGGCTGCGAATCCACCCGGGCGTGTCCGCGCGGAGCACGAGTGCGGGTCAGGGCCGCTTCGGCCTGGGCTTCTGGCGCAGGCGGGTGCGGTTCTCGGCGAAGGCGGGCCTGCGCAGCGCTTCCTCGGGTGAGAGGCCGCGGGCCAGGCGCGCCTTCAGCGTGCCGGCACTGATGACCTTGCAGCGCGGATCGCGGAGCCAGTCCGCAGCGGTCTTCTTCTCGCCGAAGGCCTCGAGTTCCTTGCCCGGCCTGCGGCCGGCGCTCTGGCGCGGGGCGGTGAGCGCGTACTCGGGATCCCAGCCCAGCTTGAGCCTCCTCGACAGACTGGAGATCTGCATTATTGCAGCGGGGGTCGCGCGCCCAGGACGAAAGGCCCTTCGTCTCTCCGAAGGCCGTGATCAGGACACGCTGCCGCTTCTCCCCGCCGTGCTGGCGGGTGCGCAGCGTGACCTCGCGACGCGTCAGCCAGGTGCAGTTCTTCGGGCTGTAGTCCCGGTCCCGATCGATGCGCACCAGGCAGAGTCCCGGTCGTGCGCCCGTGCTGCGGGCCCAGGTCCGGAAGGTCTCGAACTGCTGCCACTCCTGCGCGAAGCGGATGCCCTGCGCGCCCACGTACCGATGGCCGTGGTAGCGCGGGTTCGTGCAGGCGAGGCGCATCGAGAGCCAGGTCACGTAGAGGCGCCGGTCCTCCTTGTCCTTCTTGACGGGCTTCACGGTCGAGCGGAAGACCTTTTTCGTCTTCAGGGCCTCGTGCACGCCCGAGTAGCTGAGGCCGAGTCGCCGGGCGATCTCACTGCACGAGAGCCCCTGCGTCGTGTGCAGCTCCACGATGAGCGCACGCTGCGAGGGCTTGCGCCGGTGTTTGCGCTTCGGCCGCGCGTCGTCCGGGCGCGGAAGCGTAGCCTCGGCCAGCGGGGCCGCGGTGATCGCCAGCTCCGGCGCGAGGCCCCGGTCCAGGCGGCTGGCGAGCGTTTCCCGCGACACGCTGCACAGCGGATCCTCGCACCAGGCCGTGATGCTCTTCGTGACGCCGAAGGCGGTCACCCGGCGTGCGTGGTGCGGAGGGTGGCTTTCGGCCCGACGCCTGCGCAGCTCCGTCGTTGGGATCCACTCGCAGTTGGCCGGCGAGAAATCCTTCGACTCGTCCCACAGGGCGAGCGAGACGCCGGCGCGATAGCCGCTGGCTCGTGCCCAGCGCTCGAAGGGCTCGAAGGTGCTCCACTCCTCGGTGATCGAGATCCCGCGCCCACCGTACAGCGGGTAGCCCGGGTGTCCGGGGCTCGAGCAGCGCGCGCGCATCTGGCTCCAAACGGAGTACAGCCGGCGTCCGACCAGGCTCTCGTTCCAGCGTGCCCGTGGACGGCGCTTCGCTCCCATCCGCACCAGCGTCGTGCGGACGGTCATCGGGCTGTAGCGGAACGTGCGCGCGATCCGGGCGTACGTCCAGCCTTCTTCTTCGTGGAGCCTCAGCGCCTCGGCCCAGGCCATCTCGGCGCGCGGTGGCGGATACACGACTGTCGCCGCTCGTTCACCCGCGCGCCTCGCCCGGCTCGATTTCTCGATCCGGTAGTCGAGCGCGTCCCGACCAGCCTTCCTCCCGCCCCCTCGCTTCATGGCTGCGTCATGCTAACCCGGCTTGCCGCGTGGATTCGGGCTGGACCGTTCCACGGGCAGCGCCTTCGGCCTTCGACACCCGAGGGGACGTGTGCCACCAGCGAGGGAAGCGCGTAGGCTCGCTCGACATGAAGAGCCGTAGAGGAGGGCGCGCACAGGGCGAGATACCTGAGCTCTCGAAATCGCGCTACCTCGCCGGCCTGCAGTGCGCGAAGCGGCTGTGGTTCGAGGTGCGGGATCCGGAGGAGGGTCGGGAACTCGATCCGGCGCTGGAGGCGGTGCTCGAGCGGGGGCGGCGCGTGGGGGAGGAGGCGCGGCGGCGGTTTCCGGGGGGAGTCCTGATCGAGGGGGGCGAGCGGGCCGAGCGGGTGGCGGCGACGCGCGCGGCGCTCGCGGGCGGGGCGAAGGTCCTGTTCGAGGCGAGCTTCGAGGTCGAGGGCGTGTTCGTGGCGGTCGACGTGCTCGAGCGGCGGCGGGGTGGGTGGGGGCTCGTGGAGGTGAAGGCGGCGCTCGACGTGAAGGAGGAGCACATGGACGACGTGGCCGTGCAGCTGCACGTGCTGCGGCGCGCGGGGCTCGCGGTGCGGCGCGTCGAGGTGCTGCACCTCGCGCGCACGTGCCGCTTCCCGCGCCTCGCCCGGCTCTTCGTGCGCGCGGACGTGACGGCCGAGGCCGAGCGGCGCGCGCGGGGCGTGGGGCGCGCGCTCGGGCGCCAGCGGCGAATGCTGGCGGGCGCGCGACCCGAGGTCGAGGTCGGTCCGCACTGCCACGCGCCGCGCGCGTGTCCGTTCCTCGCGCGCTGCCACGCGCCAGAGCGCGCGGACGACCTCGCGCTGCTGTACCGCGCCACGCCGAAGAAGCGCGCCGCGCTCGCGCGGCGCGGCTACGCGAGCCTGCGCGACGTGCCGGAGGATCCCGAGCGCGCGGCCGAGCTCGCCCTGACCCCCGTGCAGCGCCGCCAGGTCGCGAGCCTGCGCCGCAACGCGCCCGTGGTCGAGCCGGGGCTCGCCTCGGCCCTCGCCGCGCTGCGCGAGCCGCTCGCCTACCTCGATTTCGAGACCGTCGCGCCGCCGATCCCGGTCTGGCCGGGCTGCGCGCCCTACGAGCCGGTGGTCGTGCAGTGGAGCTGTCACGTGCGCGCGGGCGAAGCTCTGCGCCACCACGCGCACCTCGCCGAGCCGGGCACCGATCCGCGTGCGCCGCTCGCCCTCGCCCTGCTCGCGGCCACGCGCGGCGCGCGCACCGTGCTCGCCTACAACGCCTCGTTCGAGGCCGCGCGCCTGCGCGACCTCGCCCGCGCCGTGCCCGCCCACGCGCGCGAGCTACGCGCCCTCGCGCGCAGCCTCGTCGACCTGCTCCCGCTCGTGCGCGACCACGTCTACCACCCCGAGTTCCACGGCAGCTTCTCGATCAAGGAGGTCCTGCCCGCCCTCGTCCCGACCCTCGGCTACACCGACCTCGAGGTCCAGGACGGCACCACCGCCTCCGCCCTCCTCGAGCGCCACCTCGGCCTCAAGACCCCGCTCCCGCGCGCCGACCACGCTCGTCTGCGCCACGACCTCCTCGCCTACTGCGCCCGCGACACCGAGGCGATGGTGCGGCTGCACGAGCGGCTGGTGGAGCTGGGGGCTAGGTCACAGGTCCTCCCCTAGAGGGGCGCAGGCCAGATGTTCTTCCCCGGGATGGATCCGGGCCACGGGCTCCCTCTTGCCGTTCTGTGCCGGGGCGCATTAGCCTACCGCCATGCGTGGGGATGCGCGTGTTCCGGAGCGGCGCTACTGGCCGAACTTCCTGCGGGGGGAGCCGCAGGAGATCCACGCGCGGATGCTCGAGAACGATCCACTTCGATTGCGCGAGCGGTGTGCCGTGCGGCTGCGCGAGCGCTGGCTCTTGATCGAACCGGATCGTGCCTTCCTGCGCGCGGCGGCGCGTGTGGCCCTCAGCGTTGCCCTGGAGGATCCGCCGGCGGACCTCGAACTCTGGGCGCTCGAACGCATCGACCAGGCACTCGAGCAGATCCTGGAGGCGGATCGACAGGCGGAACTCGCTGGCGATCCTCTGGACGAGGAACAGCGCATGTTTCCGCTGCTCACGGATGGTTTGCTCGTCGATCGTGAGCGGGTGCGCGCGGTCGGTCTTGCCTTTCACGCGCTCGACGAACTCGCGCGGAGGGCGTTCTTCGAGCTGATGATCGAAGGTCGCGAGGTTCAGGAGGTGCTGGACTCGGGCCCCTGGGATGCGAATCAGCTTCACGACCGCCTGACGAGCGCACTGCGTGTCCTCGGCTTCGTCCTGCCCGTCAGAACCCGCAACTTCACGGACGTCTACCGAAAGGCAGGTCAGAAGGCGCCATGAGCACCCCCGAGATCGATCCCGAGCTGCACGGCCTGCTGGACGAGGTCGTTCACGATCCGCGCTCAGCCCTCCGCCGCACCCCACGCCGGGCTCTGCTGGAGTGGTTCGGCAACCCGACCTCCGCCCACGCCCGTCCGGTCGACGCCACAACGGCGGAGCGCCACCTGGTGGCGGTGTACCGGGAGTCGCTGGCCGAGCTCCTGCTCAAGGCTTCCTGGCTTGCCTTTCACGAGCAGCCCGTGCCGCGGATGGCTCCGCGTCGCCCGGACGGAACCGCGGTGGACGTGGAGCGGGAGTCGCGGGCGCTGTGGAGGGCAGTCGATCGGATTCCCGGACTCGGCTATGAGCGAGCGGGTCGCCCGGAAGCCATCGCCATGCTCGTGTCCCAGCGGTCTGCACGGGATCCAGGACAGGCCTCCGCACTCGCCGAACTCGCAGTTGCGCTGGTTCCTTCGGACTTCGGACAGCTGCGGCTTGCCGTCGCCTTGCCGGACAGCGAGTCTCGCACCGCGATACTTGCCCTGCAGCGGGTGGCTCACGAGGCTCGGGCGTCATACATCCGCAAGGACGCTCACAACGCCATTGCGCAGAGGATGGTCGGCCAGGGGTGGTTGCATCTGGCTCGAGGTGAGTATTCGCTCGCCGTGATGGAGTCCCCGCAGTCCGTCGACACGCGGTTCTGGTCTTTCAACCTCGCTTGCTGGGCCGGCGACATGGCCATGGCTCGCGAGCAGGGAGACGCGATTCAGCACCTGTGCGCGGCTGACGACGAGCGCATTCAGCAGGCTGTTGAGGTCCTCAAGTTCTGGTCGCGCTCGTCGCCAGCGTCCATCCTCCGGCCCATCGTGAGCAACTGGGCGAGGTGGGGGGCAGAGTTCCCCGAGCCGTGCGTTCGATTGATGAAGGCATATTCATGAAGCGCAACCACCGAAGGATTCTGGTGTGGGCCCTCCTGGGAGCTTTCCTTGCGGGTGGCGCGGGAATCGGTGCCCAGGGCGGATCCACGACGATTCCGGCCTTCAAGCGGCCGATTCCGAACAACCCCGTGGTGCTGGTGATCCCCGTTCCCTGAGGCATGCGGTCGCTGGTCCGAGGCCTGATTGGCTTCCTGATCGTGGCTTCCATGCTTGCGATCCTGTGGAAGAGCAGGTCGGCCGAGGTCCGGCCGGAGGCAGGAGAGGAGAGAGATCAAGGCCGGGACACGGCTGAGCCCGAGGCTCCGGCTTCCTTGCTCGAGGCCACGGATCCGGCGCAGCCTCTGGCTCGTGAGCACGTGGACTCCGCGGAAAGGACCGTGTTCGGTGTCGTGGTCACGGAAAGAGGCGAGCCCGTCGCGGGCGCAGCCATTTCCTGGGTGGCGCTGCAGCCCGAGGATCAGGACACACTCGACACTCGGCCGCATTCTGGAGACGGGTGGTGGACCCTGAGACGGAAGTCTGTCCAGGTATACAGCGCTCAAGACGGCCGTTTCGAATTCTACGAATTGCCCAGCTCCGTTCTGGCGCACGGAACCGTTCTCATCGCCAGCAAAGAGGGGTTTGCCAAGACTGGCCTGGCACTTGGGGCTGATGTCGACATGTCGCGGGAAGTCCGTCTCGTCATGAAGGAGAGCCCCTCCATCGAGGTCCGCGTATTGACCGAAGAGGGGGCACCCGTCGTGGGAGCGACCGTGAAGCGAGTCGGAGCCAGCGGAACGCGCGGCAGTCCCTATCGCCTGGAACGGCACGTGCAAGACGAAGTCATGACCGACGAGGCTGGCCGTGCCTTGCTTCCTGCGCTCGGAGGAGAGCAGGCGATCTGGGCCGAGATGGGCGAGTTCATCTCCGTGCCCTGGCAGGGGAAATCTCCGGTATCGGTCGAGCTCAAGCTCCAGACGAGCTTCACCGTGGGAGGAACTCTGCGGACGGAACGCGACGACTGGGGCGGGTTCGTCGGGGAAAGGAACCTGGTCGTCTCCCTGAGACGTGGAAGTCTGTCGTTCCCGCTCTTGAAGGAGCGCGCCCTCCCTGACGGGGAGTGGGGGCCACTGCGGGTTCCTCTCGCCGCTGCCGAGAGCTTCGAGTTGCGCCTGGAGGGCATCCCCATTGCCACGCAGGTTCGACAGTTTCCTCCACCAGCAGCTGGCGAGCATGTTCACTTCGACCTCGTTGCCAGGAAGGAGGGCTGCGAGCTCTGGTTCTTCGTTCACGAGGAGGGGGTCGACACTCCTGCTCTGGAGGACGCAGAAGTGGTTGTCTGGTGGCAGCAGGCGAGCGCGGATTCTGGTCCAAACTTCTTGCGCGGCTGGCCACGGGTGGATGGCATGACTTACGTCGGCACCTTTCCGCCAGGCCGGTTGTTCTATGAGGCACGTGCTCCCGGATTTGCTCCGTTCCGAGGCCAGCTGACTGCACCCGCTGACTACGCGCTGGACCTTGGTCTCAAGCGCGGTGGCCTGGTTGCTGGCCGAGTGCTGCTCGATGAACGACCGGCTCGTGATTTCCAGGTGATCTTCTGGCCGGAGGGGCCGGCACGCGAACTCTTCTCGAGGACTTTCCTCGGGCGCGCGGACGGCTCATTCGAGATCGATGGCGTTGCCCCGGGTGACTGGCGCTTCCAGGCCGCCAGTCTCGAGGCTCCGCCGACCCACTCGGTTCCCGCGCTCGTCCGGAGTGGTGAGCGCTTCGACCTCACGATCGAGATGCTTGCTCCGATGCGAGGTGCGGGGCGGGTCGTGGATCGTGAAACCGGGCAGCCTCTGGCCGATGCGGAAGTCGAGGTCCTCGGCTCAGGTGGCGCCGAGGCGGGCCTCCCCTGGGGGGCGCCCATCGCGTGCGCAGAAGACGGCACTTTCGAGCTTTCGGCTTTCACTCGAGGAGTCAATCATCTCGTCGTTCGTGCTCCCGGCTATGCGTCTGCTCAGATCAAGAAGCACCTCGAAGGTGATTTTCTGGACTGGGGAGACATCCGACTCACCGAGCCGCAAGCGCTAGAGGTGCGCCTTCACGGCGTCGAGCAGTTTCGAGGTGACGTGGCGGCACTCCATGTCTACTCGGCTCAGGGGTTCGAACTGCGGCCACAGAGCTTCGATCGCGAGGGGCGCGTGCGCTTCGAGGGCGTGCCTCCTGGTGACCTCCAGCTAATGATCGAGGAAGGCGCGGCCGAATGGACTCGCCTGCAGTTGCGCCTCGACGCGGGCAAAGACTGGACCTTCGAGCATCGGATCGCTGGCGGAAAGCAACTCGAACTCAGGGTCGTCGACGAATCCGGGGACGTCGATCTCGAGGCGCACTCGGTCTATGTCTCGACCGTCGAGCCGTCGGGCGTTTCCACGATTCGGGCGCGTGGTCAGCCTAACGACGGCGTCTACGTGTTCGATGGACTCGAAGCAAGCGAGGCTCAAATCTGGATCGCCGACAACGCTGCCATCACGGCGACCCAGACGATCACGTTGACAGACCTGCGCAACGAAGCCCAGATCCTGCTGGGTACCGACCCCCTGCGCGTTCGCGTAGTCGATGCGACCCAGGCCCCCTTGACCGGTGCATGGATCACACTGCGGAGCTTGGACGGCAACCAGACTCTCGGTGCAGACGACACGGATGAAGGGGGATGGGCCGAGCTTGCGGGGATTCCTTCCGATCGCCTCATCGCCGATGTCCACCATGCGCAAGCCGGCTGGCGCTTCGGAGTGCCGCTCGATGCGTCTATACGCGAGCAGGAGTTCGTCCTGGACGCGGGCGGCTCGATCGAACTCGTGGTCACCGACGGAGTGGAGCCGCTTGCCGACGTGACCACGCGGCTCGAGACTCCCCTGGGGAGGGGGCTTACTCGACCGCGCGATACGGATGTCGCCGGCCGCGTGCGCTACGCGCCGCTCGGCGAGGGCCGCTACCGCATCGTTTGCCGGCGCAGTGACTGCTGGACGGTCGTCGTGGACGTGGCGCTTGCGGCGGGTGCAGAGGTCACGCCGAGCGTGACCCTGCCGCGCCTCGCCGAGGTCGAACTCCTCGTGCGCAGTGCCGAGGGCACGCCGCTCGCCGGGGCCGAGATCGAACTCGTGCACCAGACCCTCGGCGAGCGGGCGAGCGCCTGGCTCGAGGCGGAGAGCGTGCAGGGCACGTTGCGCTGTGCGCAGGACGGCCGCCTCGCGCTCAGGGGCCTCCCCAGCGGTGCCTACACCTGGCGCATCACGAAGCCGATCTTCGCCGAAGGCTCGCTACGGCTCGCGCCCGGTCCGAACGAACTCGAACTCCGGCCACTGCCCTGAAGGGCCGTCGCCCCGGGCCGGAGGTGCGCTCGCGCTGAGCGGCAGAGTCACCAAAGCGTACTCGGATACTCCAATAAAGTGCGCGCGCACGGTCGAGAATGCGCCCAATGAGTTCCGGTGCTGCTCTTGCTGCCACCTGTGGGGGCATTTAGCCTCCGGTCATGCGAGGAGAGGTGCATGACGGGCTGTCATGCGCTCAGCGACAGATTGCTTTGCCTCGCGGATAGCCGTCACGGTCTCCGCCATTCCTCCATGCGCACGAACATGAAAGCCTGGACTGTTCTGGGGGTACTCATGCTGCTGGGAGCCGGTTCCCTGCTCCTTTTTGCGCGTCGCGGAGAGGAGAGCCGAGGCGGCGGGGAGCCTTCTGGCACCCCTCAGGGGACGGCCCAGGCGGAAGTCGCGTCCAGGCCCGCGCCACAAGTTGCGAGCCCTGAGACCCTGACGGTTCGTGAGAGTCCAGTGACCTCGGATCCCTCTTTGACCGGCCGCGTTGTCGACGGTCGAGGGCGGCCTGTCGAAGGGGCCACGATTCAGTGGGTGGAGTATCGGGTGGAGGATCAGGAGCCGACGGTGGCGGATTCCAGCGGGGCGTGGGGAGTGCTGGAGCGGGTGGGTGTGGGGGCTCTCACGGATGTGCGTGGAGAGTTCGTGTTCGAGGCTGCGCCCGGGGCGGGGTTGCCGAACGGATCGGCGGTGGTGGCGAGCAAGGTCGGGTTCGGGACGGATGCGGAGGAGCTTGCGAGCGGGAAGGTGGAGGGGCGCGTCGAGCTCGTGCTGGAAGAGACGCCGGTCGTCGTGGTGCGCGTGCGGGATGCGGCGGGCGTGCCCGTCGAGGGGGCGACGGTGCGGATGGCGGGTGGGGCCGGACCGCGCGCGGCTCCCACGCGGCACGAGCAGTTCGTGCAGCCCAGCGTGCTGACCGATGCGTCCGGCGAGGCGCGTCTGTGCCGACTCAAGGCCAAGCAGGCGATCTGGGCCGAGAAGGGCGAGCTCGCTTCCGATCCCTGGCAGGGGCTCGCGCCGACGACGGTCGAGCTCACGCTCGGGGAATCGTTCACGGTCGGAGGGACGCTCGCGACCGAGCGCCACGACTGGTTCGGCTACGTGGGGGAGCGCCGCATCGTGGTCGCGCGCCGCGAGGGCAGCCTGTGGCGCACCGTGGCGAGCCTGCGGGGTGTGCTCGACGGTCCCTTCGGTCCGCTGCGCGTGCCGCGCGTGGCGGACGCCGCGTACCAGCTGCGCCTCGAGGGCCTGCCGATCGCGCCCCAGGCGATCGACTTCGAGGCGCCACCCGCGGGCGCCCATCGCAGCTTCGACTTCCTCGGCCGCAAGGACGCGTGCGAGGTCTGGTTCGAGATCGAGGATCCGGCCGGCAACCGCATCCCCGGCGCGAGCGTGACCGCGTGGTGGGATCAGCCCGCCGCGGGCGAGGGGCCCAAGGTCGTGCACGGTTCGCCGCGACACGATGGCCAGTCCTACACCGGGACCTTCCCGCCCGGCCTCATCCAGTACGAGGTGCGCGCGCCCGGTTTCGGTGCGGCCACGGGCGACGTGCAGGTGCCGATCGGCTACGCGGTGATCGTCACCCTCGAGCCGGGGGGACGTGTCGCGGGTCGGGTCGAGCGCTCCGGCGTACCCGTGCGCGACTTCCAGCTGATCTACTGGAAGGACGGCAACGTGCGCGTGAACCGCAGCGTGCACTGCTTCGACCGCGCAAACGGCGAGTTCGAGGTCGAGGACCTGTCGGTCGGCGACTGGCGCTTTCAGGCCGCGACGGCCGAGTTTCCCCCCGGACAGCCCGTCAGCGTGAGCGTGCAGCCCGGCGCCACCGCGGAGATCGTCGTCGCGCTCGAATCGGCGCTGCCCGGGGCCGGTCGCGTCGTCGATGGCGTGACGGGCGAGCCCGTGCCGGAGGCCGAGGTCACCGTGCTCGGGCCCGACGGCTTCAGCTTGCCGTGGCTCTGGTTCGCGTGCGGTGCGGACGGCACGTTCGAGGCCGAGGCCTTTCATCTCGGCACGAACCACCTGCTCGTGCGCGCGCCGGGCTACGCCGAGACGCGCGCGAATGCGGGCCTGACCGGCGATTTCCTCGACTGGGGCGAGCTGCGCCTCGCGCGCCCGCAGGCGCTCGAGGTGCGCCTGCTCGGGCTCGAGGAGTGGAAGGGCGACCGCGCGCAGCTCTCAGCCTCTTCGGTCAACGGTCCCGAGGTGCCCTACACGCCGTTCGATCGCGTCGGCGTCGCGCGCATCTCGGCCGTGCCGCCCGGCGAGCTGCAGCTCGTGGTCAACGAGGGTCCGTCGGCATGGACGCGCCTGCAGCTCCTGCTCGAGGTCGGCGAGGAGTGGACCTTCGAGCACCGCCTTGCGGGCGCGCGGCGCCTCGAGGTGCGCGTGCTGGATGCCGAGGGCGAGGTCGAGCAGAAGCCCTACGGCATCCTCGTCTCGACGGTCGAGCCCTCCGGCATCTCGACCCTGCGCGCGCGCGGCGAGCCGCGCGACGGCCTCTACACCTTCGAGGGCCTCGAGAGCGACAGCGTCCAGGTCTGGGTCACCGACAGCGGTGCGATGCTGACCAGTGCGACCTTCCAGTTCGGCGCCGAGTCCACGCTGCGCGCCGACCTCGAGCTCGGCGGCGCGCGTCTGCGCGTGCAGGTGCTCGATTCCGCGGAGGTGCCGCTGGCCGGCGCCTGGGTCACGATCCGCAGCGCCGACGGCGAGCGGATCCTCGGCGCGGACGACACGGATCCGGAGGGCTGGGCCGAGCTGTCGGGGGTTCCCGCGGAGCGGCTCCTGACCGACGTGCACCATCCGGCCACGGGCTGGCGCTTCGGCGTGCCGATCGATGCCTCGCTGCGCGAGCAGGAGTTCGTGCTGGATGCGCGCGGCTCGATCGAACTCGCGGTCACCGACGGCGTCGAGCCGCTGGCCGGGGTCACGACGCGGCTCGAGACGCCCGCGGGACTGGCACTGACGCGGCCGCGCGAGACGGGCGCGGACGGCCGCGTGCGCTACGCGCCGCTCGGTGAAGGCCGCTACCGCATCGTCTGCCGCCGCAACGACTGCTGGACGGTGGTCGCCGACGTGGAGCTCGCCGCCGACGCACAGGTCACGCCGAGCGTGATCCTGCCGCGCCTGGCCGAGCTCGAGCTCCTCGTGCGCAGCGCCGAGGGCACTCCGCTCGCCGGAGCCGAGGTCGAGCTCGTGCACCAGGCCCTGGCCGGCTCGGCGCGCGCCTGGCTCGAGGCCAGCCTCGTGCAGGGCACGCTGCGCACGGCGCAGGACGGCCACCTCACGCTGCGCGGGTTGCCCAGCGGGGCCTACACGTGGCGCGTCGAGACGCCCGTGCGCGCCGAGGGCTCGCTGGTGGTCGCCCCCGGGCCGAACGAGCTGGAGCTGCGCCCGCTGCCGTGAGTCCGAGCTGAGGGAAGCCGGGGCGGTCCGGGCGCCGCAGTCCGGGAGCGGTTGGCTCCTCGCGAATGCCGACCTCGACGGTGACGGCGACCGCGACCTCGCCAGCACCTTGCTGGAAGCGGAGACCGCCGAGCTGCACCTCGACCGCTGCCGGTAGCGGCGGGTTTCGCATCGGCTTCCCTACGGGCGGGGGTGATGTCCCGGCAACGCTGTGGAATGGCTGTCCCTGCGTCCGGCGAGGGGGGAGGTGATGAGCACCTGTTCCCGGCCCTGAGGAGCAGACTAGGCTTGGAACCATGAAGTACTTCACCCTGGCTGGACTGATGCTCCTGCTCACGCCGTCCTGCTCCGCCCTGAAGTCGGGTGGAGAGGCGGGTGCCGGAAGCGGCGGTGGCCTTGCTGCGGATCCCTCGCCGTTCGCCTGCTGCACCCCCGGCAGCCGGGTCGGTGACGGTGGAGGCAGCGGTGGCGGCTGCGGGGGTGGACGTGAGCTCCTCGCGAGTGCAGGGGAAGGCGGAAGCGGTGGTAGCGGCTGCGGTGGCCGGAACGTGAGTGCTGCGGGAGACAACGGAGGCAGCGGTGCCGGCTGCGGCGGCGGCCTCGCGGCGGACGGTTCGACGTGCGTCTGCTGCGTGCCGGCAGCGGGGCCGTCGGCGGGGAAGTGACCGACGCCGGAGAAGGGGGAAGCGGCGCTGGCTGCGGTGGGCGGACCGCAGAGGACGCCGCGGCGGGGTCCTCGGGAGCGTGAGGGCAGTCGGTCCGGGAGCCGTGCGCAGCAGGTGCTCGGACCGGCGCGATGCCGAATCCAGCTCGCTCGAGCTTCAGCGCGGGTGCTCGCGGCCGGGTAGCGCACCCGGCGCGAGCAGGCGGACCTTGACGGTGCGGCCTTTGACCTTGCCGTGGGTCAGGGCCTCGAGGGCGGTGCGGGCGCGGGTGCGGGTGACGGCGACGTAGGTCGAGTACTCGTTGACGGTGATCTTGCCGACGTCGTCGGCGCGCAGGCCGGCCTCGCCCGTGAGGGCGCCGAGGACGTCGCCGGCGCGCAGCTTCTCCTTGCGGCCGCCCTGCAGCTGCAGCGTGACCATCGGCGGGACGAGGGCGAGGCGCGCGTCGCGCGCGAGCGGGCGAAGCTCGCGCCACTCGAGCGGATGACCGGCGGCTTCCTCGATGCGGCCGATCTTGGTGCTCTCGCGCGCGCTCGCCAGGCTGAGGGCCAGGCCCTCGGCCTCGACGCGGCCGGTGCGGCCGATGCGGTGCAGGTGCTGCTCGGGGTCGGGCGAGAGCTCGACGTTGATCACGGCCTCGAGCTCGGCGATGTCGAGGCCGCGCGCGGCGACGTCGGTGGCGACGAGCACGGAGCAGCTCTTGTTCGCGAACTGGATCAGCACCTGGTCGCGCTCGATCTGCTCGAGCTCGCCGTGCAGCGCCAGGGCCACGAGGCCGCGGCGCTCGAGGTGCGCGAGGAGGTCGCGGCAGCTCTGGCGCGTGTTGCAGAAGGCCAGCGTGCGCTCGGGGCGGTGCTCGGCCAGGAGGCGCACGACGGCCTCGAAGCGCTCGTGCTCCGAGATCTGGTGGAAGTACTGACGGATCTTCGTGGGCGCGTGCATCTCGAAGAGGCGCACCTCGCGCGGCTCGCGCAGGAAGCGCCGCCCGAGCTCGACGATCTGCGGCGGGTAGGTGGCCGAGAACAAGAGCGTCTGGCGCGCGCTCGGGCAGGCCTCGGCGACCTTCTCCATGTCGGCATGGAAGCCCATGTCGAGCATGCGGTCGGCCTCGTCGAGCACCAGCGTGCGCAGCGTGTCGAGCCGCAGCGTGCCGCGCCCGAGGTGGTCGAGCACGCGCCCGGGCGTGCCGACGACGATGTGCGCGCCGTGGCGCAGGCTCTCGAGCTGGGCGCGCATCGCGCTGCCGCCGCACAGCACCAGGATCTTCAGGTTTTCCTCGGCCCGCGCCAGGCGGCGCAGCTCGGCCGCGACCTGGTCGGCGAGCTCGCGCGTCGGACACAGCACCAGGGCCTGCACGTCGGTGCCGCGCGCGCCGGACTTGCCCACCAGGTTCGCGAGCAGCACG
>Ga0172376_10003218_pt1 | contig 19490 bp, 15 predicted proteins | sample Lak35m_FD_121114 | JGI IMG/M metagenome (GOLD analysis project Ga0172376, IMG submission 121114) | Freshwater microbial communities from Kabuno Bay, South-Kivu, Congo - kab_092012_35m | ecosystem: Environmental > Aquatic > Freshwater > Lake | place: Democratic Republic of the Congo: South-Kivu... | reverse complement strand
GTCCTGGCCCGCGAAGATCTCGACCCGATGGCCCGAAAGTGCCTCTTTTAATGCGTCCAGCGACGATTCGTCCGTCAGTGCCACGCGCCTGGATCCGGTGGCGATCGCCTGATCCGCCAGCAAGCGCCAGGAACCGGCCGCGCTCAAACCTCGAACCGCCATGCCCTGACCAGCCGGACTGGCCAGAACGTCGAGGGTGCTGCGGCCGATGGAACCCGTGGATCCAAGCACGGCGACCCCTTCGAGCCTGCCGTCCCTGGAGTCTGCCGCTGATGTTTCGGACCCTTCGAAAGACATATGTTCGGAAACCGCTCAAGGACTCGGTGGCGAACGTCTCACAGCGAAACACGCCTGCGAAGAAACGTTCACGAGGATGACGTCACGACGACACTGAGGAAATCAATTCTCGCTCGCGATCGTTTCGAGTGTCGGAACCGGTTCGACCGGCTCGGGCACGACCGACTCGAAACCTTCCCGCTGAAGCACGGTCAATCCACGTCCGCCACGGCGGGTGACGGGATATCGGGTGGCCCTGATGACCTTCTCGGCGTTGCGATTGGTACGCACCGTCAGACCTTCACGCTTCTTGTCGGCCAGGACGGCACCGAGAACGCGATCGCCATAGGCCAGCTTGATCGCCAGGACTCCCTTCGCCGGACCGCCTACAACCGGAATTTCCCAGACCGGGAAGATGATGACCCTTGCGTTGACGGTCGCCATGACCACGTGCTCCCGCCCACCCGATGCATACACGCCGATGACTTCGTCGTCCGCCGTGTTCGCGGGGTCCGGCCTCATGAACTGCCGGCCTTTCCGGTTGGAAACGACGGCGAACGAAGCGATCACGAAGCGAAGACACTTTCCGCCCGCCGTCAAAGCCACACCATAAGGCCCGGCCGGCGCTTCGGAAGTCGATGCCTCGCCATCGCCGGGGCTCATGTCCTCCAGAAGAAGCCCCTGCGTCACGGGCTCGTCCGGCGGCCTCTCGGAATCCCGGGCATCCCAAAGGCCCGGCCCTTCCGCATTCGGCGGTTCATCCGCCTCGCGCGGCGGTGGCAGCTCATGTTTCGGCAGGCACCGGGGATCGTGCGAAACGACACCCACGATCCGTTCGCCATCCTCGAACTGGAAAAACTTCTGAACCGGGTCGCCATGCCCCGTCGTCAGTGCAATTTCGTTGGCACGTATCGAATAGGCCACGCCACGACTGCTGAAGAACGTGATCGCCTGCCTGGCACGGCAACGCAGAACCCAGCCCAGAGCGTCCTCGTCCCGCACCCGGATTCCGGCGATCTCGGTGAACGACTTCTGCCGCTTGATCCAGCCATCCCGGCTGACGATCACCCAGGCGTCTTCGTCAACAATGTAATCTTCATGACGAAACTCGATCGCGGCCGCGCCCGTTTCCGCCTCGATCTTCGTCCGGCGGGAATCGCCATATGCCTCTCCGACTTCCTTCAGCTCGTCGTCCACGATCCGCCAGAGCTTCGATTCGTCCGCCAGCAAAGCCTCGATTTCGGCCAGGCGGGCCCTGGCTTTCTCCAGGTCCGTCAGAATGTCGAGAATTTCCAACTTGCCGAGGCGATGGAGTTTCGTCTCCAGGATCGCGTCCGACTGAGTCTCCGTGAGCCCGAACCGGTCACAAAGTTTGGGCAGGGCGTCGGCCTTGCCGTCGGAGTCACGGATGATGCGGATGGCCTCATCCAGGTTGTCGAACAGGATCGCGAAACCTTCGAGGATGTGGATCTTCTTCTCGAGGTTCCGCCGCTCGAAATCAAGCCGGCGGGTGACCACCTGGAGCCGGAAATCGAGAAACTGCAACAGAATGCTGCGCAGATCGAGCCGAGCCGGAACCGGCACGGCCGCACCATCGGCAGGAAGCAGACAGGTCAGATTGACGCCGAAGTTCGTCTGAAGCGCCGTGTTCTTATACAGATACGCCATCGCGGCATCGGCCGACGTTCCCGGGGCGAGTTCGAGCTGAATGCGAATTTCGTCCGTCGAAAGGTCTTTGACGTTGACGAGTTGCGGAATCTGGCCGCGAGAGATCAGGTCGCCGATCTTTTCGACGAGCGGGTCCTTCTGGACCGTGTAGGGAATGCTGGTGACCCAGACGATCGAAGGCTTCGCGGCGTCCCGCTCCCAGGTTCCGCGTACCTTCAGCGAGCCGCTGCCGCGGGCGTAGACGTCGAGGAGTTCCCGCGGTGTCGCGACAAGCACTCCACCGGTCGGAAAGTCCGGTCCTGGAAGAACTTCCACGATGCGGTCGAGCGTCGTTTCCCGATCGGCGACGAGCATTCGAAGAGCTTCGATGACCTCCCGGATATTGTGAGGCGGAATGTTGGTCGCCATTCCGACGGCGATGCCGGTGGCACCGTTGACGATCAGATTCGGCACACGCGCGGGCAGCACTTCGGGTTCATCGACCGTGGCCGCGTAATTCGGCCGGAATTCGACGGTATCCTGCCCAAGTTCGGCGAGAAGTTCTTCCGCAATGGGCATCACGCGGCACTCGGTGTACCGCATGGCGGCGGGCGGATCGCCGTCGACCGAGCCGAAATTGCCATAACCGTCGATCAGGGGATAACGAAGAGAAAACGATTGAGCCATCCGGACGAGGGCATCGTAAATCGACTGATCGCCATGAGGGTGATAACTTTTGATCACTTCGCCGACAACGGCGGCCGATTTGACGTAGCGTCCGTCGGAACGATTCGCAAGGTCGGCGCCCATCGCATAGAGAATGCGGCGCTGGACGGGTTTGAGACCGTCACGCACGTCGGGCAGGGCCCGGCTCGTGATGACCGAGAGGGCGTAGTTGAGATAGCGCGTGCGGGTGGCATCGGCCAGGGTGACGTCGTCCACCTTGGGCTCGGCCTTCGGCACGTCGATCGCCGCGAATCCCCGGTTGCGTTGCTTTCTGGCCATCTTCCCCCGGCCGTTCGATGCGGAACAGACTTCGAGATTCGTCGAGACTTCGGCGAGATTCCATCGTCGCCGGAAACGAAAAATACGCATTTCGTCGTCTGACTGCAAGCGGAATCGGCAGTTCGCCGGATCCGTTCAGGTGAACACTCCGGCAAGGCCGTTCCGAAAAAAATCACACCCGGGAACTCTATCGAAATATTTAATTATTCGGATGAAGAAACCATGAAGAGACGGATTCGCTCGCGAGCTGGCCCGTATACATCATAACCCCAATGTTCGAACTGATCTTTCGAAGGGAATCGGAGCATCGTAAAGTCGTGAACCAAAAGTTATCGAATCGTGAAAGATTTACTTGACGATCACGTGAACCGCTATAAGAATTGTTGTTAGTTCGCTGTCAGGCGACGTATCACCTTCCAGATTTGGCATACGAATTGCTTATTCGTCTGGAGAGTCTCATCGCGTCATTCCTGCTGATCGAGCGAGCAACGTTTTCGTGCATCGAATCGATCAGTGACATCATCCTGGAGTCATCCATGAAATCTCGTCTGGCCACTTTGACCACGGTTTTCGCTTTCGTCGCCTGTTCGTTCGTCACGGGTTGCGGCAATGACGCGCCTGAGGCCAACGTTCTGGAACCAGGTGCGAAGCCCAATTCGCCAGCCAGCGGTCCTGCCGGTCTCGACGGCAAGACGAAGACCGACAGCAAAAAAACCGTAGGGAAGTGACGAGTTTCGGAACCGTTCCGAAGTCTCTCAAGTCTCCGTTGGCATCGTTCTTCTCATCCCCAGTCCCTCTCGAGGTGTTGCATGATTCGAGTTTCTGATCGTCGCAGATCAGGTTTTACCCTGATCGAACTCCTTGTCGTCATCGCGATTATCGCGGTTCTCATCTCTCTGCTGCTGCCCGCCGTTCAATCGGCCCGGGAAGCTGCCCGCCGTGCCCAGTGCGTCAACAATCTGAAGCAACTCGGCCTGGCCGCGGCCAATTACGAGTCGACCTACAGCTCCTATCCGCCTGGCCTTTACTGGTCGGTGCTGACCGGTCAGTATGCCGGTTACGTGGGAACCAACTGCGGTCCGATGGTGCTTCTGACTCCTCAGATGGAACAGACGCAAGTCTTCAACACCATCAATTTCCTTCAGAACATCTACTATGCCGTAAACATGACCTGCCACGGCATCGCCATCAATTCCCTCATGTGCCCGAGCGACGACAACCAAACCCGCACGCTTGGAGCCAATGCTTTCTACGAAACCATCCCTGGCGGACCGAAGATGACTTATTCCAGCTATGCTGCCATGGTCGGCCCCTGGGTCGTGAACACCTGGTCGATTCCTGGCCTGGGTTCCGGTCAGCGTGCCTCGCACGGTTCGGCCAAGGCCAACTAGCTCGGCATGTTCAACGTCTGCAGCGATGTTCGCATCAGCCAGGTGACCGACGGCACGTCGAACACCATTCTCTTCGGCGAACACACCTCCGTTCCGCTCACGGCGACCGCCAAGCAGGACTGGCACTGGTGGACTTCCGGCAATCACGGCGACACCATGATGTCGTCCATGTTCCCGCCCAACCCGCAACGCCGCATCCCCGGCGGTGGCGCTGCCAAGGCCTTCATCGTCTCGGCTTCGAGCATGCACCCCGGTGGCGCGAACTTCGCCTTCGTGGACGGTTCGGTCAAGTTCATCAAGGACACGATTCAAACGGCCCAGCCTTTCGAGCCCCTGCAATCCGTCAACCCGATCACGGACACCGTGGCGGGATGGATTCAGGTGATTTCGACGGGTGCCAGCGCGACTTGGGATCAAACTTTCGCTCCCCGGCCCGGTATTCAAATGGGCGTTTATCAGGCACTCACCACCCGCAACGGTGGCGAAGTGATCTCGTCTGACGCCTATTGATCCACATCGCCTGCAGAACGATTCGTTCGAAGATCGCCGATATTTGTCGGCGATCTTTTTTTGTTCCGTCAATTTCCAGGAGCAATCGCGAAAGCGATAAGCCGCTCAGTTGGTCGTCGGGTCAGGCGGAGCGTTGCGAATTTTCAACATGCGGTTCAGCCGATTGACATGTCCTTGAGCCGTGAGCACATCCCAAAGATCCTTCAACTCGTTCCAGAAAATTTGCCCTGGTGCCGCTTCGTAAATGTCCCAGGCATTTTCGCCAATTTCGAATTCCAGCTGATTCGGCCCCCAACCCGCATAATTCGCGACCACGATGGAAGGTTCGATCTTGCGTTTCAGGATGTGCCGGATTTTGTCGGGATCGACCGTACGGTAGATCTCCGAATCGACTTCCTCGTCCGCCCAGTCCGCGTCCTGATGAACGATCAGGAGCGGTCCACCGACCGGGCCGCCGACATGAATCGGCTTTTCCCATTCGATTTCGTCGTTGAAGATTTTCGAAGCAAGCTCGGCCACCGTATGCTTGCTCTGCCGGTTGACGACGATGCCGGCGGCACCCTCCTGGGTATGTTCGAAAAGATAGACGACCGACCGGCTGAAATTCGGGTCGACCATCTCAGGACGAGCCACCAGAAATTTGCCCTTGTGGAATCGATTCGGCACGTTGGATGACCCTGATCAGGTTCGTTTCCGCCACGATCGAAGAGCGAACCTGGACGTTCGCGAAGGCAGGAGGTCGTGACACTCATACGACAAGAATCTTGACGACTCGTTCCCGATTCGAAAAGAGCAGTCCCGGAAAATCACCAAACATCCGTACATATTCGGCATCGGGCACGGACACGGAGTCAGGCAGTAGCCAGAGCCGATCCGGAAACGGTCATTCCTGGCGCAAGTCCATTTGAGCGTATCACTTTCGATCCCGGCAGGCCTTCTTGGATTCGATCCAGTGCCTCGCATTCAGGATCCCGGATTTATCGATTCAATTCCCTTTAGCGGTTCATCTTATCGCATGCTGTCCATCTTGTGGAAACGTACTTGCGCATGTCCACCCGATCGTGGATTCGACCGCCAAATCCATTCTTTTTCGGATTACACATCGTGACGAACCTGGTACACAGGCGGATTTGGACTTGCGTCTGCCAGTTCCATGAGCAGTCGCTACGAATCGCGAACCGGGTTGCCCGGCGCGACCCGGACGGGTCTAATGGAGACTTGCACGATCTGGTTGCCGAATCCGATAGCCGACTGACGAACCTGCCATGATGATCCATCGCCGAACCTTCGTGAAGGACAACACGCTTGCACTGGCCGCACTTTCGGCCGCGATGGCCCCGGAACCCTGGAGGCTGATTCAGGCAGGTACGTTTCCGGGTGCCCGTGGTCAAGAACTCGTTGCCGATATCGCCATCATCGGCGGCAGTCTTGGCGGTTATGCCGCGGCACTTGCCGCGCTTGATTCGGGGCGAACGGTCATACTGACCGAAGAAACGGACTGGATCGGCGGTCAACTGACTTCCCAGGCCGTTCCCCCGGACGAAAATCCGTGGATCGAAACGTCCGGCGCGAACCGGAGTTATCAGGGATTCCGCCGATCGGTTCGTGAATACTATCGCCGTCATTATCCGTTGACGGACGCGGCCCGCCGCGATCCCGTGCTCAACCCCGGGAACGGTTCGGTTTCTCGCTTGTGCCACGAGCCGCGCGTGGCGTTAGCCGTCATGACGGATTCGCTGGCCAGGTACGTCTCTTCCGGGCAACTTCGGGTTTTGATCAATCACCGGCCCGTTCAGGTCGAAGTCGGTAATGACACAGTCGAAGCCGTTCGAGTTCAGGATCGGCTCACGGGCGATGTTCGGTTCGTCCGCGGCTCGATTTTCCTTGATGCGACGGAAATGGGCGATCTCGCCGAACTGGCGGCGGCCGAGCACGTGACCGGGTTCGAATCGCGTGCAGAAACCGGCGAACCGCTGGCACCCGAAACGGCGCAGCCTGCGAATCATCAGGCATTTACGGTGTGTTTCGCGCTGGAACACCGGCCGGGCGAAACGCACACGATCGACAAACCTGCGGAATACGACTTCTGGCGAAACTACGAACCGAAGCTGAAACCCGCCTGGCCGGGAAAACTTCTGTCGTTCACCTATTCGAATCCGATCACGCTCGAACCGCGAACGCTGGCATTCGACCCCACGAAACCCGACGAAGCCGGCTGGTGGAAGTATCGCAGAATCATCGATTCCGCGAAATTCGTGCCGGGAACCTATGCTGCCAGCGGCGTTTGTCTCGTGAACTGGCCCCAGAATGACTATCTGCCGGGTAATCTGCATGGGCCGGGCATCACGCTGGCCGAAGCTGAAAAACACCTCATTGGCGGCCGACAGTTGAGCCTTTCGATGGTCTACTGGCTTCAGACGGAAGCCCCCAGGCCCGATGGCGGCAGCGGTTGGCCTGGCCTGAAACTGAGGGGCGATCTTTTGGGGACCCAGGATGGCCTGGCGAAATATCCCTACATTCGCGAAAGCCGCCGATATCGCACCAAATTCACTGTCACCACAGGGCATGTCGCGACCGACGAACGGAAAAAGGCGATGCCGGATGCGAGATCGCCTCTCGAAGCCGAGCCGTTTGCGGACAGTGTCGGCATCGGCGCCTATCGGATCGACCTGCACCCATCGACTGGCGGCAACAATTACATCGATATTTCCAGTCTGCCGTTTAGGATTGCGTTGGGCAGCCTCATCCCGGTTCGCTTCCGGAACCTGCTTCCTGCCTGCAAGAATCTGGGCGTCACGCACCTGACCAACGGATGCTATCGCCTGCATCCGGTGGAATGGGGTATCGGAGAGGCCGCCGGCTCGCTCGCGGCCTTCTGTGTCGAGAAAAAGTCCGAGCCCCATGCCGTTCACGGATCGGCCAACCCGCAGGCCGATTACTTCCGCTTCCTCGATGCTCGAGGAGTGCGCCGAAGTTGGGAGCAAACACGCGCCCTCTAACGAAATCCGACACGATGAACCGATGTCGGCACAAAATCTTGACCATCTTTATCAACTTGCGTAAGATTTTGGTCGATTCGAAGTGAATGTGGTTCGGCGCGTGAAGGGAAAGTCGAAAGACTTCAAGGAGCTGCGATTGATAGGCCCAGGTTTCGAAAAGAATCTTCCATGCCGTGCGATGACGGTGACCCTCGTTGCCCTGATGCTCTTCGCCGGGTGCGATGGTAAGAACCGGGAGCAGGAATCGGCGGAAGTCGATCGGCTGACGCTGGGTGCGTTCAGCGTCATGCGTGAGGTTCTTCACGACGGCCTGATACCGGAATTCGTGAGGCTCAGGACTTCGAAGGGGGCTAAGGCGGTACGATTCGAAGAGTCGTATCTGGCCTCGGGGGCCTTGTCGCGGGCGATCCAGGGGGGATTTGACGCGGACGTCGCCCTGTTTTCTCTGGACCCGGATGTCGAGCCGCTGGTGAAGGCTGGCCTTGTCTCATCGGACTGGAATGCGAATGAGACGAAGGGTTACGTGACCCGGTCGATCGTCGTGATCGGTCATCGGCCCGGGAACCCGAAACAGATTGCGGACTGGGTCGACCTGACGAAGCCCGACGTTTCGGTGGTTTACGCCGATCCGAAGACCTCGGGTGGAGCGAGGTGGAACCTGCTGGCGGTCGCTGCCGGCGGATACTGGCCGAACGCAGTGCAGGCCAGCCGCAAGAATCTCGACCCGGCTGGTGCCGAAAGACTTCTGGCCGATATTCAGAAGAACGTGACCGTGATGGATCCTTCCGGGCGGCAGAGCCTTGCGACGTTTCTGCGGAATTCCGGCGATGCGATTCTGACCTATGAGAACGATCTGGTGCAATGCGAACGGCTGACGGGTCGCCCGATGCCTTACGTATTGCCGAAGCGAACGCTCTGGATCGAAATCCCGGCCGTGGAGGTCACGGCGACGACGACCAAAAACGGGCGCAGTGCGTTGTCTCAAGAGTTTCTTGCGTTTCTGAAAAGTGAAGAAGCGAAACCGATCTGGGCCCGTTATGGATTTCGCCCCGTGAAAGGATCGGGAGACGTCGAAAGCCTGCCGAAAGTGCCGGACGGGATCGTGAAGGTTGCGGACATGGGTGGCTGGAAAGCCGCGAAAGACAACGTCTTCGGCCCCGATGGACTTTGGTCCAGGAGTTTTCTGAAGGACTCGGCCGCTGTGTCCGCCGCCACGCCGAATTCGCGGGAGAAGCGGCCATGAGTTCGACGGCGGCCGAGAGACCGGTATCGACGAGAGGCCTGCTACTGCGCTACACGTGCCTGGGTTATCTCGGGCTCGTCGTGATTTTTCCGCTCACGGCCGTCATGATACGCGGCATTTCCGCGGGGCCGAGCCGCATCTGGAAATAAATCACGAATCCGTTCGCGTGGCACGCGATTCAGTTGAGCTTGACGACGGCATTGATCATGGTGGCGATCTCGGTCGTGACCGGCACGGCCACGGCCTGGGTTCTCGCACGCTACGAGTTTCCCGGGAAAGGATTCATGAATGCGCTGGTGGACTTGCCGTTCGCCGTGCCGACGATCGTGACCGGCCTGATGCTCGTCGCGCTCTTCGGCCCGACGAGCACACTCGGCGTCGTATTGAGCGGTTTCGGGTTGCCGATCATTTACGAACGGTCGGGCATTGTGCTGGCCCTGCTTTTCGTCTGTTACCCATTCGTGGTGCGAAGCGTGCAGCCGGTGCTCGAAAACCTTGACCCGGCGGAGGAAGAAGCCGCGGCGACGATGGGTGCCGGGCGCTGGCTGATCTTCCGGAAAGTGACGCTGCCAGCACTTGTGCCGGCGATCGTCTCAGGCGCGGGTCTATCGTTCAGCCGGGCGCTTGGCGAATTCGGCAGTGTCGTGATCGTCGCGGGCAATCGACCGATGTCCACGAAAACGGCGCCGCTGTATGTTTATGGCGAGGTGGAAGGCTTCAATATCGATGGTGCCCTGGCCGTCAGCCTTGTGCTGTTGACACTGTCGCTCGTCAGCCTGGTGGCCGCTTCGAAATTCGCGGAGCGTCAGGGATGAAACCACCCCGACCTGCTTCCGCGATGGAAATGACCGGGCCGCAGCGGTTTCTGATCGGTGCGGTCGTGGGCTGGTTCGGCCTGCTCGTTTTCGGTCCGGCGGTCGCATTGTTGCGCCGTGCGCTTGAGCCTGGCGTGGGCCAATTCGTCGAGAAATTGACGAGCCCGGACGCTCTCGAATCGCTTTGGCTGACCGCCAAAATCACGGCGGCCGTAACGGTCTGCAACACGATTTTCGGCATCGGAATGTCGATCGTCCTGGTGCGGCAGCGGTTCTGGGGCAGGCGACTACTGGACGGCATCCTGGATTTGCCGTTCGCGGTTTCGCCCGTCATCGCCGGGCTGATGCTCATCATCCTTTACGGGCCACGTTCGACCGTCGGTTCGCGGTTGGGCAATCTTGGGTTCCCGATCGTCTACCACCTGCCTGGCATGATTCTCGCCGGCCTCTTCGTCACGTTGCCGCTGGTCGTGCGGAGCGTGGCACCAATTCTGGAAGAGGTCGGGTCGGACCAGGAGGATGTGGCATCGACACTTGGAGCGAACTGGTGGACGACGTTCCGCCGGATCACCCTGCCGACGATTCGCTGGGGCATCGCCTACGGCTCGGCGCTGGTCGTCGCTCGAAGTCTCGGCGAATTCGGTGCCCTTCTGGTCGTCTCCGGCAACATCATCGGGCGAACACAGACAGCCACGCTGTATGTGCACGATCAGGTCGAGAGCTTCGAGCCTCAAGGGGCTTACGTCATGAGCGTGGTTCTGGCCGGGGTTTCGTTCGGCATGCTCATTGGCCTTGAGCTGATTCGCAATCGATCGCACCGAGCGGAATACGCGACCGAAGAGAACGAGGAAAAGACCGGGAAACGAAAGTCGATACGACCGGCGAGACGTCATTGACGCTCTGGTTTTCGCCTCCGATGCACTGTTCCGAATATCGAAGCTGACAAGAGACCCGCAATGGATATCGTCGTACGCAATCTCAGCAAGCGGTTCGGCAACTTTCAGGCGATCGACAACGTGTCGTTCTCGGTGCCGGGCGGACAACTTGTGGCACTTCTCGGGCCGTCAGGATCTGGAAAAAGCACGATTCTCAGGACGATCGCCGGCCTCGAAAATCCCGATTCGGGCACGATCGAACTCGTGGGTGAGGACGCCACGAACTTGCCCACGCAGCGGCGCGGGATCGGCTTCGTGTTCCAGCACTTCGCCCTGTTCCGGCACATGACGGTTCGCCAGAACGTGGCATTCGGTCTCGAAATCCAGAAATTGCCGAAAGCCGAAATCCGTGAGCGAGTCGACGAACTGCTCGCCCTGGTGCAGCTGACGGCCTTCGCCGATCGTTATCCGCTGCAGCTTTCCGGCGGTCAGCGGCAGCGTGTGGCACTGGCTCGGGCGCTGGCACCCAAGCCGCGCGTGCTGTTGCTCGACGAGCCCTTCGGCGCGCTCGATTCGAAAGTGCGTGAAGAGCTGCGGATCTGGCTCCGCCGGCTGCATGACGAAAGCCACGTGACGAGCCTGTTCGTCACGCACGACCAGCAGGAAGCCTTCGAAGTCTGCGACCAGGTCGTCGTGCTCAACAAAGGCCGCATCGAACAGGCCGGGCCACCCCAGGAACTTTACGAAAACCCGGCCAGCCCGTTCGTGACGGAATTCCTTGGCCAGGTCAATATCCTGCGCCCCGAGACGATTCTCGGCATGGATCTCGACGACGAACGGCCGTTGCCTGTTCCGATCCCCGGCTCGAACGAAGGCACCATCTACGTCCGGCCGCACGATCTGGAAATCTGCAAGAGCCGCGGCGACTTTCCCGGCTGGCCAGCCCTGATCCGCCGGCTCACACCGCTGGGCTGGCTTGCCCGGGTCGAACTGACTCTGCCGGACGGCACCTCGGTCCATGTGCAGATCACCCAGGCGATCAGCCGCGAAATGGGGCTCGAGGCGGGGCAGGAGGTTTACGTCAGACCGAAAGACATCAAGGTTTTCGACCACACGACGGAAGACACCGGAGCCGTCAATTACGTCATCTGAACCGGTCCGGATCGAGCGATCCTCGCCAGACGGTCTCTTTCTCGCCTTCGCGTCGAATTCGATCAACGGGCCGAAGCGGTCTTCGGAACGACAAAGAAGTCCGGGCCGATCAGCGCCCGCCAGGTCTGCTGCTGAGTCTCGTCAAGTTCACGGAAGACTTTTCGGATCAGTTCGTTACGGCTGTCAAGTTCCGTCGAGCGGCTCTTCGTGACGTCGGCCGCGAGAATTTCCCGGATTTTCTTCTTTTGTGCATCGTCAAGATGGACCGTCTGGGCGATCTGGGGCCTGTTGACGAGTGCCGCGGGGCCTTCCCACTGCAGATCGATCTGATTCAGGCGGGCGTTTTGTTCGGGCGTCAGCTCGCGGCTGAGCCACTCCAGCTGCGCCTGATCGATCTTGCGGCGCAACACTAGGGCATCCTTATCGTTGCGTCCCTTGAGCTGAGCTGCCTGGCGACCCAGTTCGTCGATCATGTTCCAGTTCTTGCCACGCTGATCCTCGGAGAGTTTCAGATCGGCCGCGACATCGTCGCGCGTGAGCAGCAGAATCGGCGCGGTCCGAATGCCGATGCGGTCATCCGGCAACTGCCAGAGAGTCGTCCGAACCACGGCCGCATCCTTGGACGCCGGCCGGGGCGAATCGTCTTGCGCATGACAGAGACCGAAAGCCGCGATCCCGCAGAGAAGTGCCGAACGTGTGCCGATCCTCATGATTCGCATCCTTGCGATCGATAGAACACGTGCCGCGCCGGGTCAATTCCGGAACCGAAACCGCGTGATCTTCCGGTCATTCCATCATCTCGGTTCGAACTTATACCTCAATCGACGAAATCGGAACAGGGCAAATGACCGCCATGAACCGAACGACCGGCACAACCGGCACGATTCGTTTCAGTCGCTCATTCCTCCGATCCGATGAGGAAGGAAGAGCCGATGGTATCCGGTGGACATGACGCCGGCGGAACCCATGCGGCGGCCCGAAACGAGGAACAAGGAAGATGGCCTCCCCAGCCGCGAGCCTGAAGAAACCGAGCCTTTCCTACCTTTGGTGCGTCGTCACCCTGGTGGCGGCTCTGGCGTTGCCGATTTCCCTTGCCGTCTTCAACCCGACGCTGATGTTCGAACGTGGCTGGGAACAATACGCGGGGACATCGCTATTTCTCATCGCACTGGGTTTGCTCGCGGCCCATTTGCGCCGGTTCTGGCGCGAAGAGACGGGTCTGGCCCGAGCCGACGCCCAACTGGCAACGCTGTTTCAGGCGCAACCTGCGATTCGGCCCGCGGGAATTATTGACGCAAGCGGACACCAGCCGCGCCCGGCCCGGCCCACGACGCCGGAGATCGGCGATTCGCTGGCCGAGCGGCGGCTCCATCAGCTGCACTCCGCGGCCCGGTCTTCCGGGATCGACGGTTTCCAGCACGTCATGGAACTGAACCGTGAACAATCGGCCCTTGATCAGGAACACGAATCGGGCCGGTTCACGATGATCCGCTACATCCTTTACCTCCTGCCCGTGATCGGTTTCATCGGCACTGTGGAAGGGATTTCGAAAGCCCTGGCGAACATCAGCGTCGTTCTGCCGATGGTCAAGGATCTCGACGGTTTCATGAACAATCTGACGAGCGTGACATCCGCGCTTCAGATCGCTTTCGACAGCACCCTGCTGGCCCTGTTCCTCAGCGCCACGCTGATGTTCGTGCAGACGACCATGCTCAGACGTGCCGAAGACCTGCTCTCACGCATCGACCGCTGGATCGTCGACGCCGCGCTCATGCCCCTTTCGACCGTCGCCCGGGCCGGTGGTTCGATCGACCTGGGACCGGAAAGCGAAGAACAGCAGCGCTGGGACGCCCTTCTGGAGAGTGTGGACGAAATCGCCCGTGCCCTGGGTGTCGGCCTGGGCCCTCAGAGCGAACGGCTGCAAGTGGCCATTGACCGGCTTGCGACGGGGCTTTCCGGACTGGATTCCGCAACCCAGCGACTCGCGGATGCCGGTTCGGCGGGGCAGCAACTGGCTCGGCTGACCGATGCCGGGCTTCGATCCGGCAAGACCCTGGAACGGATCGAAGCCGTTGTTGAGACTCTTGGCCAGCGGTCCCGGGCCGATTCGGCGCTGGAATCGCTGCGTCAGAGTGTCGAACGGACGACCACGGCCGTCGAATCGCTGAACTCCCAGTTTCAGCAGTCGTTCGAACGCTCCAGCCGCCAGAGCCAGGAAAACCTGACACGGACCCTGTCGAGCCTGAAAGACGCCATCGAACTGATCAACGTGTCGATCGAGCAGGGCAACACGCTCTATCGGGGCATTGTCCGAACCATGTTCGATAACCGCTCCGACGATTCCCTCAAACGTGTCGGATAAAAGCCGGCACGAAGCCTGGGATAATTCCACCGATTACTCCTGATCAGGCGTAATCGGGCTTGATCATTCCCGAATCGTCACAATTCCGAGCGAAAATGACCGCCACTCCGTAAAAATGGTTAAAATAGGAAATACAGCGAACGCCATTTTGGTGCAACTTCATGGCTATTCAAGGAATTCTTCGAAAAAGTGGTTGGAAAGGGTTTGGCCTGAGTAACGAGTGTCGTTATGGTATGGGGCGTAGAACGGACGTCGCGATTGGATTCGCACAGATGTCACTTGGGGAGCAAATCGCTGATGAGTCCATCACATGCAATGAACCGGGCGCGCGGAGCGATGCTCGGCATGGCGGTGGGGGATGCACTTGGGGCACCTCTCGAAGGTTTGGGATCCCAGGATATCAAAACCCATTATGGCTTGGTTGACGATTATGTGGACGGCAGCAAAGCCTGGCGACGAAAGAACGACCGCTGGCGACTGCCTGGCTTGTACACCGACGACACGCAGCAAGCCCTTTGCGTGGCTGAAACCCTGATCGAGTGCGGCCAGATGCAGACCTCGCATCTGATCGAAACCTGGCGCAAAATGTATCGAACGCCGGTGGATCATTCTGGCGGGCGGTACCAAAACGGGGTGCATCGCAACATCGGCTCGAATTTCCGGAAGTCCGTTTCTGGTCTTTCGGCAGGATTGCCTCACGACAAGGTCAGTCAGCCCAGCGCGGGTCTGGGGGCGGCGGTACGGGTCATCCCATTGGCGATCGCCTTTTACGAGGATTCGGATCGTCTCTATCGATCGGTCGTCGAGACGAGTCTTTTGACCCACTGCGACATACGAAGCATCTCAGCGGCACTTGCCGTGGCCTTCGCGACTGCGCGACTCCTCAATGGCGAATCGAGAGAGCCTTCGTTGCTTTTCCGGGTCGCTGGCGACACGGCACGATGCGAACGTCGACTGGTCGCCGAATATCCCGGTCGTATCGACAAGCTGGAACTCCACTCGAACGCGATACCCCAATGTATCGCACGTGTCGACCGAATTCTGGAAATGTCTCAGGATGACGCTCTCTCAGCCATCATGGAAGAAGCCAGGCATCATGGCCCGAACGCCCCGTGCAAACGACCCACCATGGGCTTCGCTCCCGCGGCCCTCGCGACCTGTTTCTATTTCCTGATTCAGTGCGATTCGTACCAGGACGGCATGATCGAACTGATCAACCAGGGCGGCGATGCCGATAGTGCTGGAGCCATCCTGGGCGGAATGTGCGGCGCCTATTTCGGTTATCAGGGCATTCCCAAGTTCTGGCTGACACCGCTCCACAATGCCGACGGGCTCGATACCCGTGCCGTCGCCTTGAGCCTTCCGCCCGAAAAGGTGGACCGTTCCAGAATTCCGGACCTGATCCAGACCGAAAAGGAACTGTGCATCCTCGAATCCCGGCATCGTCAATCCCTGAACGCAACGATCAACGCAAAGGGCGGCAGCGTCGTGGACAGTTCCACTCAGCGCCGGACGGACGTGGTCGAGGGACCGCCCAAACCGGAACCGAACAACTGAGATCCCGAACTCGCTTTCGCAACTGGGCAAGGCCTCGACACCTGTCCTGGCCAAATCGACCGCTTCTCCAAGCCTGCCTGATCGATATTTACGTTTCCCTGCCAATCGCCAAGGCCGGGATTCGTGCCTCATGAAGCAGGTTCGGTCTTCAATGGCGGCTGTTCTTTTGCATGATCGAAGATGATGATGTGCTGCCAGGGCAGGCGAGGGTCGTTCTTCAGAAACCGGAAACCCTGAGCTTCCACCTCTTTACGAGCTTGTGCAAGCGACATCTTGTGTTCCGGTTTGATGGGGACCTCGGGATCCTCCGCTCGAAACTCGATCAGTACGAGCCGCCCGCCAGGTTTCAGGGCTTTCTTGATCCCCTTGAGCGTTTCGATCGGATGCGAGCATTCGTGGTACACGTCCACCATGATCGCCAGATCGATCGCGGCATCCGGCAATTTCGTCTCCGTGGGCGTGCAAAGCACGGGTGTGATGATCTTGTCCAGCTTCATCTGGCGGACGTTACGCCTTAACATCGTGACCATCTGCGGCTGAATATCGGTCGCGTAAACCTTGCCGGTCGGTCCGACACGGCGGGCGATCCGTGCCGACGTATATCCGACACCCGCCCCGATATCGGCCACGACATCGCCCGGCTTCAGCTCCAGCGCGTCGAGCATCGCTTCCGGGTGCTCTTCGTCTTCGCGTGTGTCGCGAATGAGCCAGTCCGCCCCCAGGTAGCTCATCACCGGCGCGATCGGCCGGCCCATGAAGTACCCCGGACGGTCGGGAATTTTGTGCGGATCGGGCTGATGGTCCGGATTCGCCAGCTTCAGGGGTGACGGAACGTCGGGCCGCAGCTTCTCCTGAGCTTGCGCCGAAGTGCCGCCGGAAAACGAATTTCCGAGCAACAGCGCCAAAACGATCGAAGCCCTGGCATATCTGGATGCATCGTACATCTACCGAATCTCCCTGATGTTCTAGCCGCTGCGGCTTTCGACGGTCATGCGTTCCCGAGTGCCGATCGAAACAGGTTCATGCGAGGATGTCGCGGATGGCACGACCGGCCTGACTATCGAGCAGGCTGAGCTTCTGCCCCCCGCGTTCGTAGGACAGCTTATCGACTTCCAGGCCGAAAAGATCGGCCACGGTCGCCAGCCAGTCGGTATGAACCACGGGATTGACGACGGCCTTGTGCCCGAAATCGTCCGTTGCGCCGTACGACACGCCCCCTTTCAGGCCGCCACCGGCCATGCAAAGGGTGAACCCGTCGGTATTGTGGTCACGACCGGGCGTTCGTCCAGGGCCGCGGTACTGGATCACGGGCAGACGGCCCATCTCGCCGCCCCAGTGAACGAGGGTCGTGTCCAGAAGACCTCGGGCCTTCAAGTCCGCGATCAGGGCGGCCGAGGGCTTGTCCACCGTGGCGCAGGTTTTCGGCAGAACGGTGTTGATGTTCTCGTGCATGTCCCAGTTGTAATGCCAGATCTGCACGAAGCGAACGCCCCGTTCCACAAGCCGGCGCGCAACCAGGCACGCTTCGCCGCATCGGCGTGTTTCAGGCCTGTCCAGGCCATACATCGTCTTGACATATTCCGGCTCGCGGGCGATGTCCATCGCTTCCGAAGCCGCCAGCTGCATGCGCGCGGCCAGTTCGTAATTCGCGATCCGGGCGGCCAGTTCCGGTTCCTCCGGATGGGTCGCCATGTGCGCTTCGTTCAGACTTTTGAGCAGGTCCAGCCCTTCGCGCTGGGGTTTGCCCTTGAGCGCCGAAGGGGGGTCGAGATTGAGGATCCGCGGATCCCGGTCCCGAACGACGGTCCCCTGGTAGATCGAAGGCAAAAAGCCGTTCGACCAGTAGGGCGAGCCCGGCGGATTCGAATACAGCGGCATGGCGACGAACGCCGGCAAGTCCTGACTTTCCGAACCGAGCGCATAGCTGAGCCAACTGCCCAGGGCCGGGCGGCTCGCACCCGTGCCCCGCGCCGTGTTCAGGGCACGCATGCCTGCGACATGGTTCCGCAAGCCACCGAGGTGCATGGACCGGATGAGACACAGATCGTCGGCCATGCGGGCCATATGTGGCATCAACTCGGAAATTTCGAGCCCCGACTCGCCATGTTTGTCGAACCGGAACGGGCTGGCCATGACCTGCTTGGTGGCCCCGCCGGCGTTGTCGAACGCGATCTCGGCCCCGGGGTAGATGCTGCCTTCGTACTTCTTCAGAAGCGGCTTGGGGTCGAACAGATCCAGGTGGCTCGGCCCGCCACCCATGAACATCGAAATCATCGCCCGGGCTCTGGGCGCCTTGTGGGGCTGTCTCGGCTTGAGGTCATGCACCACCGGTTCGGTCGCGGGCTTGGGCGGTGCGGCATGAATCACGCCGTCTCGCTGCAAGAGCCCCGCGAGTGCCAGCCCGCTCAGGCCGAAGCCGCTGGCGGAAAGGAAGTGTCGGCGATTCGATTCCGGGCAGTTTCCAGAGATCATGGCGAATCAATCCACATAGAGAAATGCGTTGGCCTGGAAGATCGTCTGACAAAGCCTCGTCCAGGCATCGAACCGGTCGGGCGGGCTTTCGGTCACGAACGCTTCCGGGCGGCTTTTGCGTGCGTCTTTCACCGTTGCGTTTCCGAGCACCTCGTTGCGGTGCGTATCCAAAAACGCTTTCATGGCTTTCGCTTCAGCCAGCGATGGCGGGCGCCCCCAGGCGGCGATGCAAGCACGTTCGATGCGCGCCAGGTCATCGCCGGCCTGTTCTGAAAGACGCTGTGCGAATCGTTCGGCCAAGCGGCTCACGAAGGCATCGTTCATGAGCCACAAAGCCTGGGTCGGTACGTTCGATGCCTGGCGGATCTCGCAGTTCGGGTCCAGCCTCGGCGCGTCGAAAGCCTCCAGCGAGGGCAGGGGGGACTGCCGCAGCACCTGCAGATAGATCGTCCGCCGATAGATCTGGTCGGCAGTGCCTTGAACCTGAGGTTGCCCGTCCTCGGTCACCGACACCCTGACTGGCGGTCCATAGGCCTGCTGCCGAAGTTCGCCCGCAGCGTTCAACAGCGCGTCGCGGACGCTTTCGGCGGGCAGCCGCCGCAGTTCGGCCCGATGCCAGAGGCGGTTTTCCGGGTCAACCCGCTCGGCATCCGGCCGTTTCTTCGAACTTTGCCGCCAGGCGCGGCTGGTCAGGATCTGCCGGTGCAGCCGCTTCAGGCTCCAGCCGTTTTCCATGAAGTCAGACGCCAGCCAGTCGAGAAGTTCGGGATGCGTCGGCCTGGCACCCTGGGAGCCGAAATCACCCGGCGTTTCGACGAGCCCCCGCCCGAAATGCTGCAGCCAGACACGGTTGACGATCACGCGGGCCAGCAGCGGATGCGAGCCGGACGTCAATCTTCGTGCCAGTGCCAGCCGCCGGCCGCTCGATTTGAGCCCTGAGACCGGTTCGAGATCCGCCTCGCCAGGCGAATCATACAGAACGGTCAAATCGCCAGCCGATACGGGGCTTTTCGGGCTTTCCACGTCGCCGCGGTCGAGAAGGCGGGTTTCCGGCGGCTTTTCCCTTGCCTGATCGGACTCGACGAAAGCCCGGAACGTATCCGGGGCAGGTCGCTGGGCCTGAATCGCCGCGATCGCCTTCTCCTCGACTTCGATCGCCTCATTGAAAGGCTTGAAGGCCTTGTCC
>Ga0172376_10003214_pt1 | contig 19505 bp, 15 predicted proteins | sample Lak35m_FD_121114 | JGI IMG/M metagenome (GOLD analysis project Ga0172376, IMG submission 121114) | Freshwater microbial communities from Kabuno Bay, South-Kivu, Congo - kab_092012_35m | ecosystem: Environmental > Aquatic > Freshwater > Lake | place: Democratic Republic of the Congo: South-Kivu... | reverse complement strand
TTTTTCAATTCCTTAGCTAACAGACAAGCTTCGCTCAGATAGTCATGATAGGCTTTTCTTCCAAAAGAACCGCCCAGCAGGGGGACATGAAATTTTATTTTATCCTGTTCAATTCCTAAAAATAGAGAGGCATCAGCCAGGCCACCATCAGGACCTTGAACATGGGCCCAGATTTCAGCAGTGCCATCATCTTTAACATGCACAACGGCACATTCTGGTTCTATCGGGGCGTGAGCCAGGAAAGGGGTTTCATAAACAGCTTCCAGTCTGGCTTTTGCTGTAGCAAATTTTGCTAAAAAATCTCCTTTTTCCTCATGTCTGACCCCTTCCTTTTTGGCAGCTTCATAGGACTGCCGGAAATAGACATCGGTAGTCTGGGTTGTTGCCAGTTGCCCCTCATCCCATTTGACATTCAATAAGGATCTTCCTTTTTGAGCCGCCCACCAGTTGGAGGCAATAACAGCCACTGCGTCAGATTGACGATGCGGCATGATTCGTTTACACCGTATTACTTTCTGTACGCCTTTTACCATCAAGGCTTTACTATCATCAATCGATATAATGCTGGCATGAATGGTCGGGGAATGCTGGATACAGGCGTAAACCATACCCGGTACTTCAATATCAATGCCAAACACCGCTTTTCCGGTAACTTTTGATGGAATGTCCAGCCGTTTATTATACTTACCAAGGATAGTAAAGTCAGCAGGATTCTTTAGCTTTGGATTTTTTGGAACAGGCAGTTTAGAGGCCTCTTCGGCAAGTTCTCCATAAGAAAAGGACTGGCTCGAATTTCTTAAATAAATCCTGGCATCTTTAGCAAAACAGTTGTCAGTGGAGGTAGCCCATCTGCTTGCGGCAACCTGTATTAACATTTCCTTGGCTGCAGCTCCAGCTTTTCTCAGAGGATACCACAATCCTCTAACCGTGCTGCTTCCTCCTGACTGCTGACTGCCATATTTTCCCTGACCGTCAGATTGAATAATGGTAACTTTTTCTAAAGAAACCTCAAGTTCTTCTACCAGTAAGGAAGGTGCCGCTTGCATAGACCCCTGTCCCATATCGGGTCGGGGGTTAATCAGGGTAATGCTTCCATCGGTTCGGATGATTATAAATGGATTGATTTCAAGATTTATAAACTCAGGGGGCAGCTTTTTTGATACAGCGGATGGGATTTCTCCTTTTAATTCAGGAATTCCCAGTACTAAGCCTACGCCTGCCAAAGCACTTGTTTTTAAAAATAATCTGCGGGATGATGCGGAATAATTCATAATGGAAGGATACGGTTGGTTGCTTAATTATTTGTCATTATTCACTGGCGAAGAAGCTGATTTTAAGGTCAACGCTGCCTTTTTAATCCCTTTCTGGATGCGGTCATAAGTACCACATCGACATAAATTGCCATTCATAGCCGTAATTATATCTTCATCTGTTGGCTGGGGATTATTTTTTAACAGGGCAACAGCAGACATAATCTGACCCGACTGGCAATAGCCACACTGAGGAACCTGTTCTTCAATCCATGCCTCCTGAATAGCATGCAGCGCGGTTTCTCCTACACCCTCTATGGTAGTTATTTTTGCCTTTCTCGATAACTCCGCTATTGGAATCTGACAGGATCTTACAGGTATGCCATCAATGTGAATAGTGCATGCTCCGCATTGGGCAATACCACATCCATATTTAGTGCCCTTAAGGCCTATCACATCCCGGATAACCCAAAGTAAGGGCATATCTGCTTCTGCTTCAGCCGCTATTTTTTTACCATTTATCTGTAACTGATAAGTCGCCATTGGAAAATATTTTAACTCACAAATTAATAAAAAGAAACTATTGTATGCATATAAAATTTAGTTTATTTTATTCGTAATAATTATGTTATATTTGCAACAGATTGGCTGGTAAAGCTTTTCAGAATACCCATGAACACTAAAACAATTGCTGATCTTATTGATCACACCCTATTGAAGCAAGATACCACACATTCCGAAGTCATTCAATTGTGTGAAGATGCGATGAAGTACCAATTTGCTTCCGTTTGTATCCCTCCTTATTATGTCAGAGAGGCAAGTAATGCCATGGAATCTCAAAAGGGGAATGTGAAAGTTTCTACGGTCGTTGGTTTCCCCTTAGGTTATAGTTCTGTGCTGGCAAAGGTAGAGGAAATTAAAAAAGCAATTCATGAAGGTGCTGATGAAATAGACGCTGTTTTAAATATTTGCGCTATTAAAAATGAAGACTGGGGCTTTGTGAGAAATGAAATCGATTCGCTGGTTTTGGGAACGCACATGAAAGGAAAAGTAATTAAGTTAATTCTTGAAACTGCACAGTTGACAACTTCAGAAATAGAAAAAGTTTGCCTCATTGCGCTTGATTTCAAACCCAATTACTTGAAAACCTCTTCAGGATTCAATGGTGGAGCGACTCCTGACGCTGTTCAAACCATGCTTTCGGTCGTTGGGAAACATATAAATATAAAAGCTTCCGGTGGTATCAGAGATTTAACCACTTTGTTACAATATAAGGAACTTGGGGTGAAAAGAATTGGTACTTCCTCCGGAGTATCTATCATGGAAGAACTGGCCCAGCTTACCTGATTGTTTAAGTTTTATATATCTTTATAGCAAGATATTAAAACTTATACCATGCCTAATATCATTTCATTCCTGCTAGCCCTTTGTTTATGCACTTTCATGTCCGCTCAACCCGCGTTGAAAGTAGAAAGTATTCCTGGTGATAATAAACCTTATACTCACCTCAATATTAATAATGATCCTGATAAGTTTCATTTTGTGGTCGTAACAGATAATACGGGTGCTTCCAGACCAGGGATTTGGCCAAAAGGGGTCGGGAAAATAAATTTGATGCAACCAGCATTTGTGGTTAGTGTGGGTGATTTAATTCAAGGTTATACGAAAGATTTAGTTACATTAAATAAACAATGGGATCTTTTCAACTCCTGGACCAGCAAGTTTACGATGCCTTTCTTTTACGTTGCCGGTAATCATGATTATACCAATGAAGTAATGGTCGATCTATGGAGGAAAAAATATGGCGCCGATTACTACCATTTTGTTTATAAAAATGTTCTTTTCCTTTGCTTAAATTCAGAAGATGGTGCTACTGCGCTTAAAAATCCAGATTTTAGTGAGACCCAATACGAATACGTCAAAAGGATTTTAGCCGAAAATGAAGGGGTTAAATATACTTTCGTTTTTATGCATCAGCCACTTTGGCTGCATAGTAATGCTAAAAACTGGAAAAAAACGGAGGACCTGCTCATTAAAAGAAAACACGCGGTCTTCACTGGTCATCTACACCAATATGCTTTGCATGCAAGAAATAATACCGATTATTTTGTGCTGGCTACCATGGGCGGTGGTAGCCTGATGAGAGGTAAAAAATATGGTGAATTTGATCATTTCCTTTGGGTCACTATGAAAGAGGATGGACCTGTTTATGCCAATGTCCTTTTGGATGGCGTAGAAGAAAAAGATATTCAAACCTATGAAATGCTTACTATGAAAGGCGATTGGAAAGCAAATCCTCCTTACTCTCTGGGTTTTGTTTTCTACTCAGGTACCAAGCCAAGCCAATGGCCTGTTCAACTAAAAGCAACTAATACGACAAAGGATACCCTAAATATGTCCCTGTCATTTAATGACCTGGGGGTGGTGGAATCATCAGTACTGCTTCCTGGCCAGTCACTTTCTAAAATGGTTACCCTCCCTAATGCTTCATTGTCAAATCCTCTAGCAGGAAAAATGACGCTCGAATCAAGTACTTATGCCTGGGATAATCCAGTGAAATGGGCGCCTATTGAAAAGTTATTTGTCCAGAAAGGTAAATCTGTAAAAGTGGATGGAGACCTGAATGAATGGAAAAATGAAATGATTTTTACTAAAGAGGACGAAAAGGGAAATGGTAAATTTACTTTTGGTTTAAGAGAGGATGAGGAAAATTTATTTATCGCAGTAAGAATGGAAGATAATGACATTCAGGCTGGATTTGGAAATTCTTCCGCTAACCAGGACGGTATTTATATTTCGTTAGATGCACGAAATCTTGAGATTAGTAGCCAAAACCGCCAAAATCAAATCGATTTACTCAAAAGCGAATGGCTTTTCCTTAGCGCTCCTCCGGTTTCGGAATCTTTCGGGCTTGAATACCTGGAAAATTTACCTGTCGGTATTTCGGGCAAAGGTAAAAGAACAGAGAACGGATATCAGTTGGAAATAGCCATTCCACATACTTTGTTAAACGAAAAACAGGGCAAGGATTGGGAGAATTTCAGACTGAATATTTCAGCAATGAATAAAAGTAAGAACCTGAATAACGCAGTACGCTTCTCCTGGCAACAAAACTGGTCCGATGGTGTACCTGGTTCGGGTACCTTTTTTCGACAGAAATAGTTTCTGTTACCTGCTCGAATCAGTTCCCTGCTTTTACCATTATCTTAGTTAAGGCTTGTCCGTTTCTGGGTTGAACTTTTAAAAAATAAATATTCGGAGGTAGAAAGGATACATCATATTTGTTGTCCTCCCTTGCTTCCAGTAAACCTGTGCGCTGACCCAGTAAATTAAAAATGTCAATATGAGCCAATGACTCAAAAGGATGGTTAATAGTCACCTGGTCATACACTGGATTGGGAGAAATCTGGATATCATCTATATCATTATCAATAAGTTGAATCGAAGTACTTAATCCATTTATGGTAAGGTCAAATTCCATGGTGGTGAGAAGGGAATCGGGTTTTTTGAGGCTGAATAAATCTATATAGATGTTACCTTTACCCGCTTTGGTTACGGGAAAAACATGTAAAATAAATTCCCTTTCTTCCCCGGCTTTTAAGGTGACGGGAATATTTATGCGATTTACAGGATCTATATTGGTACTTACAAAATCTTCAAAGCAGGTAATACCATCACAAACCTGAGATATCCAGCCTTCGGGTAATGCTGGTTGTCTTCTTTTCCATTTCAATGAAATAGAATCACTTGATATATTTTTTACTTTTGTATGTATCTCGATATCAAGAAATTTGTCCTTTAAATCGACGGAAATAACTTTTACCGTTTTAGCCGGATTTAAAGAAATGAGGCTGGTTGTTTGTCCCCGCATAAAATTTACTGAAAACAAAATCAGTATAAATTGTATTCTCGTTATCATTCTTTTATATTTTACGCTTCAAAGATAAGTTCTCCTGAATGGAAAGGCAATAATTTGATTCAAATGATGCGGATTTTTGAAAAAAATAAGGTATGCATATCGTCATTATAGGTATTGGTATCAGTGGTGCATCCGTGGCAAAATCGTTGAGAGAACACTCAACAGCTCATATTACCATGGTTTCTTCTGAGCATGTTTCCTTCTTTTCAAGGCCTGCGTTAATGTATGTTTTTATGGGTAAAATGAGGTTTAAGGACATTTTACCTTTACCAGCTGATTTTTGGAATAAACATAGAATTAAAATTATTCAGGGACATGTCAAATCTGTTGATACACAAAAGCACCAGGTGTTACTGGAAAATGGAGAAATGCTTGATTATGATAAACTGGTATTAGCCTTAGGCTCACATCCAAAATCCCTTGGATTGGGTGAATTTAGTTTAAGCGGTGTGCAAGGTTTTTATAGCCTGCAAGATTTACAGGTACTCCAGGAAAAGACAGATAAAATAAGCCATGCAGCCATCATTGGGGGAGGCTTGATCGGTGTTGAACTGGCTGAAATGTTTACCTTCAGGGGAATACCTTTTTCTTTCTGGGTTAGGGAAAAATGGTTTGGATCTACTTTTTTACCGCGGGAGGAAGCAGAAATCGTGACGAAGCATCTGATGGATAAAAAAATAAATATCAGGGTTGAAAAGGAAATGATAAATGTTGGTTCCGATGAAAAGGGACATGTCAGTTGGATAGAATCTCAGTCAGGTGAAAGGGAAAAGGTCGATCTGGTCTGTGTTTGTACAGGCGTTAAACCTAATGTGGATTGGCTGAAATCATCGGAAATTCAAATTAAGGATGGTATTTTAGTTAGTAAACAACTACAGACAAACATTCCTTCTATTTATGCACTGGGGGACTGTGCCGAATTCATTGAACCGCCCAAAGGTCGAAAATCAATTGAAACCCTTTGGTACACTGGTAAATTAATGGGCGAATATCTGGGCAAAAATATGCTGACAGAGAATCCGGAAGATTATGATCCGGGTATCTTTTTTAACTCAGCAACATTTTTTGATCTGGAATATCAGATTTATGGTCATGTGCCTGTTTCGGAAGAGGAAATGTACCCCTCCGTTTTCTGGAAACATGACAAAAAAAATAAATCAATCAGATTGGTCTATGAGGCCAGAAGTCTTGAATTTAAAGGGTGTTGTGTCCTGGGCATTCGATTCAGGCAAGAGGTATGTGAAAAATGGATACGGGAAAAATGGAAAATTTCATCAGTACTTAGTGCTTTGTCCGAAGCCAACTTTGATTCGGAATTTTCAAAACGCTATGAAGCACAGCTATTGGATCGATTTAAAAACAGTACTTTATGACAGCTATATTCAATTGGTGCAGGCAACTTTGGAACTTGTCTCTAAGAAGGGAAAAGGGTGTCTGGTTTAGCAGTTTATCGAACAGAGGTTTGATTGGCTGGCTGCTGGCCTTATTCCTTACGATGGGTTATATCGCCTTATATTTTTATCCTGAATGGCTGGGTCTGGGGAAAAATGGGTTGCCAAATACCGGATTTATCGGTTGGTTTGATCCTGTTAGTTTGTTTTTTAATGGCTCTGTCGCATCTCAATGGTTCGTTTATGGTTGCTTATATACCCTGATTATATTAATGATGGGGTTAAAATTTATCATAAAATATAGAAATAATAACTATCAGGTAGTCAGAACCATTTCGCTGCTCTTTTTTCAATTATGCTTCGCATTCCTCATTCCTGAAATAATGGCTTCGTTAAATCAGCCTGCTATGGATTTGAAGAATATGTGGCCCTTGAATTACTATTTCTTTTTTGACTGGAACATAAAAAAACTGTTGAGTTCCGGGTACTTTGGTATATTTCTGATGGTGTGGGGATTAGCTCTGACTTTTTTGATATCGCCCGTTTTAACTTATTTTTATGGTAAAAGATGGTATTGCTCATGGGTTTGCGGTTGTGGTGGCCTGGCAGAAACGGCTGGGGATTCATTTAGGCATTTATCAGATAAATCAGACACTGCCTGGAAATGGGAACGACGAATAATTTATCCGGTTTTACTAATCGTATGTTTAATGACCCTTGCTGTTTTGGATAGTTTTTTTAGAAAAAACCCTGAAAGTTACTGGATTACTTTTTCTGATTTCAAAATAATCATCCTTCTTTTATTAGCTGGCTTTATTGTCCTGGCAGTTTGGGACAAGGGCTGGTTAAAAGGGATAACATCAGGTCGTAAATGGTTGATTGTTTCTATAGGAATCTGCTTGTTCATAACTATTATTTACACATGGTCGCAACATAAACCGGTTCTTTTTATGAATGCCTTGAAATGGCGGGAATGGTATGGATTTTATATAGGGGCTATTTTTTCCGGGATTATTGGGGTAGGTTTTTATCCGCTGATGGGAAGCAGAGTCTGGTGCAGATTTGGTTGCCCAATGGCTGCTATACTGGGTATTCAACAGCGGTTTTTTAGCCGGTTCCGCATAACCGTAAATGGTGGACAGTGCATTTCATGTGGAAATTGTTCCACCTACTGTGAAATGGGAATTGATGTAAGGGCTTATGCTCAAAAAGGAGAGACTATAGTTCGCGCTTCATGTGTAGGTTGTGGTATTTGTGCAGAAGTTTGTCCAAGAGGTGTATTAAAACTTGAAAATGGTCCCTTATTAGTTGATAATGGCAATCTTACTTTTTAGTCCAGCTTATATTTTTTGTCCCGATCCTTTTGATGCTAATATACCAGTAATAAAGAAAAAACAGGAAATCCATCAGGATTACTTTTTTCCTTAAGTCTTTTACTTCCATCCTGCTCATGAGTGGTAAAATGTTTATTAAAAATGACGTTATTCGGAAAATAAAAAGCATAATGCCTAATTTGAAATTTAAAAAGAGCATTAAAAAACATAAAGGATAGAAAAAAGCCTGACTCAAGCCCAGTACACCTAAAAATAATTGATGTATCCAGTGATAGTAGGCCGAGGCAGAAATATGCCTTGTTTTCTGATGAATGAAATCCTGAAAAGTTGATTTTGGTAATGATATAACCCTTGCCCTGGTATCAAATTGAATGGCCGTATTACGTCTATCAGCCATGGCATTGACAGCCATATCATCATCACCAAATGAAATTTTTTCAAATTTTTCTTTATCCACTTTTTCCATAAACTTACTTTTTCGATAGGCCATATTTCTGCCTACCCCCATATAGGGCATACCTGCAAGGGTAAAGGTTCCGTATAGGACAGCTGTTATAAAAGCTTCATACCGAATGAAATTATTTAAATAACTATTATTTAACTGATAGGGACTATAGCCAAGAACGATATCAGTACTGCTATTGCATTTGGCCGCTATTCCTTGTAACCACTGGTTACGCTGGGGATAACAATCAGCATCAGTAAAAACAAGCCATTCATAACTGGCATGGTTAATAGCTTCTTGCAATCCATACTTCTTACCTGGATATTTTTTATTCTTTATTTCAATAATCCGTAATACCGGATATTTTTGTTTAAAGTGATTCAAAATGTCAAGGGAATCATCGCTTGAATCATCATCAATGACAATTATTTCAACAGTGGGATAGTCTTGTTCCAGGATTGAGGGTAAATATTTGATTAAATTTTGAGCCTCATTTCTGGCTGAGATGATGACGGAAAAGGGAGTAGGTTTTAAGGGTAAATTATATTTAATCTCTGAAATGTCTCTTTTCAATAAGTAGGTTGAAAACCAGAAAAGGATTTGGATGGAAAGGATAAATATGGAGAAAATAGTTATCAATCTAAAGGTTTTTTTAATTTTTCAGCTTCGGCATACCAGCTATTAACCACTTCAAAAAAATTGTTTTTCAGCTGCCTCATTAATGGATTGTTAATGTTCCTTTTCCATCGGTAGTAATAAACAAGGTCTTGTAAATTTTTTTCATATTTAAATAAAAACCAGGCACTTGCAGGAAGCAGTATTAAATTGATAAGGGCAGATTGGATGGAAAAATAAGTTGATAAAAATTTAAATTGAAAATAATAGGCTATAGGAGCCAGGACAATAGCAGCCAGTATTTTGACCGTTGAAGTGTAGCCTACATATAAATTTAATTTTTTACTGATCCATCTGGGTACCCAAATGGCTATGAAATGATTTAAGAGCGCATAGGCATAAATGGGGAAACCCAGAAAAGCCAGCACCTGTTTTTTCATCAATGGAAACGTATGATTAAATATCTGGGATTGTATTTTTAAAGAAAGCCTGGAAGCAGTAAGTAAGCTGGTTAAATCAGTAAATGTTTTTTTCCATGATTGAAATGAGATAGCCCTTAAATGTTCCCATTTCCTGATATGTTGAAGGGTAGTCCGGCAGGTATCAAAAAAATGGGTATCCTGTGCATTTGTTTTTCCGGAAAAAAGCGATATACTATTCAGTAAAAGCGCTTCTTCGTCCAGGTCTGAAGTATGGATAACCAGCATTTCCAGGACACTTCGCATGTCAGCAGTCAATTCTTTAAAAGTTGTTTGATTATTTCTCTGATAATCAGCCAGATAATGGCTGAAAGGAATGGATTCGCCCACATTTACCTCCAGATCATACCCTGATTTATCATGTTTTTCGTAATTCAGACCGATAGGAAGAATATAAATTTCCTGATTTTTGGCTAATCCGGTAATGGCTTGAAAACCAATACGGGCAAAACCTGTTTTCAATGGTCTTAAAACCCTTTCCATGTAACTTGTGCCCTCGACAGCAATATAGATATTCCCATTCCCTGCAAGGTGCTGGCTGCTTTGATTGAAAGCTGCAGTGTTGTCTGGCGACTTTACTCCGGTATCTTCAAATCTTTTAACTTCTATGCAATAAAGATATCTTAAAATACTGGCTGCCAACGGATGTTTAAACAGTCCGGCATTAGCAAGAAAAAATATAGGTTTTTCTATGAAACTGGCAATAATTACAGGATCTATTAGTGTATTGGGATGATTACTGATAATAATGGTTGGCCCTTTAAGCTTAACATTTTCCCTGTTATTGACATATATTTTCCTGAAATAACAAAAGACGACAAATTTTGCCAGGCTTCGGAGAAGGTAATAAATGATTAATTGAATATTGGACAAAACAAAAAAGTTAGGATTAAAAAAATAAAGATTAGAAAAATGAGTATCATTTCCCTAAATAGTCCGCAAAAATTAGTATTTTTTGTGGAAAAAAAATGAAAAACCAAACTGGCGTTACATATTTTCTTCTTTCTGGTTTAATATTGTCTTTTATTTTATCAGGAATATCTGGATTTTCTCAGGGAACCAGATTATTAAGGCAACCTACCTTAAGTAAAGATCAGATTGCCTTTGTTTATGCTGATGATTTGTGGATAGTCTCAAAAAAAGGAGGTACGGCCCGAAGACTTACCACTCATGAGGGAAGTGAAAGTGTTCCTCATTTTTCTCCCGATGGGAAATGGCTTGCCTTTTCAGCTCAATATGCCGGAAATACAGATGTTTACGTCATTCCGGCTGAAGGTGGAGAACCCCGCAGACTGACCTGGCATCCGGGTGAAGACCTGGTGCAGGGATGGTCTCCCGATGGAAAATCTGTATTGTTCAGATCAGGTGCTACCGGTACACCCACAAGAATAAATCAATTTTACTACATTGCCAGAGAGGGTGGGTGGCCAATTGATCTGGGTATTCCACAGGCCTCTTTCGGTGAAATTTCAGCTGATGGTAAATTTGCTGCTTTTACACCGATTACTTTCTGGGATCCGGAATGGAGAAATTACCGGGGAGGACAGGCTATGCCCATTTGGATTGTTGATCTTTCTACGATGAAATTAGAGCAAACACCGCAAGGGAATAAAGAAAGACATACTGATCCAGTCTGGTTTGGGGAAAAGGTGTTCTTTCTTTCTGAAAGGGATGATGCAAATAATGTATGGAGTTATGACCGAAAAACAAAACAAGTTTCCCAGCACACCTTCCATAAGGATTTTGATGTAAAAAGTATAGATGCAGGTCCCGATGCACTGGTTTATGAACAGGCAGGTTATTTACATTTGCTGGAGCCGGGAACAGGGAAATCAGATCAGCTCATTATTCAGATAACTGGTGATTTTTCATGGTCAATGTCAAGATGGGAATCCATTAAACCGGAATGGTGGTCAAACGCCTCCCTTTCACCTACCGGGCAACGTGTCATTTTTGAATATCGCGGTGAAATTTTTACAGTGCCTAAGGAAAAAGGATCCTGGCGAAATATTACCAATACATCGGGTGTGGCCGACCGGTTCCCGGCCTGGTCTTCAGATGGGCAGCAACTGGCTTGGTTCTCTGATCAGTCGGGGGAATATCAGCTGACCATTAGTGACCAATTTGGGGTGATTAAGAAAAGAGTCCAGATGAATGCCTCGTCGTTTTATTTTCAACCTTACTGGTCGCCTGACAACAAATATATTTCTTTTACAGATAAAGATTATTCATTATATATTTACGAACCGGAAAAAGATCAGCTAAAAAAAATTGATACCGATTTGTATGCTAATCCGGAAAGAAGTCTGCAACCAGTCTGGTCTCCGGATAGTAAATGGATAGCCTATTCCAGAAGGCTGCCCAATCAATTACGCTCGGTTTTTTTGTATGAGATAGCCACGGGGGTAACCAGGGCCATCACTGATCCTTTGGCCGATGCTATAGATCCCGTTTGGGATGAAGGGGGAGAATGGTTATTTTTTCTTGCCAGCACCGATTTTGGAACTTCTTCAGGCTGGCTTGATATGACGTCTTATGACAAACCAGTCTCCAGAGCTATATACGCTGTTGTACTTTCTGCAATGGGGAAATCTCCCCTGTTACCGCAAAGCGATGATGAAAAATCGCTAAAGGATACCACAGATAAAGTAAAAAAATCGACCCTGGTTCAAATTGATTTTAAAGGTATTCAGGAAAGGACAATCCCTTTAACCGCAATTAAAAAAACCTATCAGCATTTGTTTCCGGGGGTATCAGGGAGTATCCTCTTTACAGAAAGTATTGAAAATAGTCCTTTGTCGAATGTAAGTCGATTTATCTTTAATGGCCGAAAAACAGAGGCTTTGGTTTCCGGGGTGAATTCCATCGCTATTTCATTAAATAGAAAACAACTTCTCTATCAATCAGGATCCACATGGGGTATCCTGAAATCAGATGTTTCCGGAAAATCTGGAGATGGTAAAATTAACACAAATCTGGGGATGAAAGTAGATCCAATATCAGAATGGCATCAGATTTTCAGAGAGGGCTGGCGATTTCAACGCGATTTTCTATATGTTGATAATGTGCATGGGGCTCCCTGGTCAAAAATTTATGAATGGTATCACCCCTGGGTCGATCATGTGAGACATCGAACCGATTTGAATTATGTAGTGGATATTCTGGGTGGAGAAGTTTCTGTAGGCCATTCTTATACAAGTGGAGGTGATTTCCCCCTGCTGAATAATCAGGAAACCGGATTGCTGGGGGTAGATTATGCATGGACTGGAACAGGATTTAGAATAAAGAAGATTTACAATGGTGAGCAATGGAACCCCGATCTGGCAGCTCCTCTGGCAATTCCAGGTATTGGGGTGAAAGAAGGGGATTTCTTACTTGAGATTAATGGACAAAAGGTAGATATCGAAAATAACCCCCATAAGTTGCTGATTGGAACAGTAGGCCGTCTTACCCAGATCAGATTTAATTCTGTTCCGGATTTTCAGGGGTCCACTATGGCCGAGGTTATACCGGTGTCCAACGAATCGTCATTAAGATTGCGCGAGTGGGTAGAAGAAAACAGACGAAGGGTTGACAGGTTATCAGGAGGTAAACTGGCTTATGTATATGTTCCAAATACAGGTCAGCCTGGTTACACTTATTTTAACAGATATTATTTTGGTCAGCAAGACAAAAAAGGAGCCGTAATTGATGAACGAAATAATGGAGGTGGTTCCGCTGCCGATTATATGGTGGAAGTTATGAACAGGCCATTAATGGGTTACTTTAATAACCGGGTTGAAGGTCACAGGGTTTCCACCACGCCCATGACTGGTATTTTTGGACCAAAAGTAATGATCATAAATGAACGGGCCGGATCAGGCGGTGATTTGTTACCCTATATGTTTCGCAAAGCCAGTATTGGTCCTCTGATCGGTACCAGGACCTGGGGGGGACTGGTAGGTACCTGGGACACACCAAGGTTTATCGATGGAGGAAGAATGGTAGCACCAAGAGGCGGATTTTTTGACACAGATGGCCAGTGGGCTGTAGAGGGAGAAGGTATAGCACCGGATATTGAAGTGTTGCAGGACCCGGCGGCAGTTTTCAGCGGGAAAGATCCTCAGCTTGAAAGGGCTGTCCAGGAGGCTTTAAAATTACTTGAAACAAAAGAGGTAAAGTTTAAAGCTGAACCAGCTCCTCCCGTCAGATGGAGACGTCCAAAAGGATTTCGCTAAATGAAGGAAATCAGCTTTTAAAGTCCAGTAAAGATTGTTTAATCTGTTCATTGAAAAGCTGACCGTCATTTCCGTGAAAAAAAACGGCAACAGGTAAAACGAAGATGGGAAGATGCTCTTTCTCAATAAAATCCTTGTGTAACCACATGCGGGTGGCATCTTTTTCTGTAGTCAGAATGATTTTTTGTGAACCTTCCATACGTTCCAGCTTTTTTCGAAGTTGTGCCATTTCATAATGGGTGAAATAATGATGATCTTCAAATACCTGATGGACTAATAGGTTGGTTCTTGGTTTTAAATAATCTTCAATATATGAAACAGAGGCAATGGCGGTAATTAACAAAACAGAAGGTAACGAATGAGATGACCATTTTATATCCGGATTGAACAAGTAATAGGGCGTGCCATATCGGAAGGAGGAAAAATATACCTTCTGATGAGGTAATGGATTTATTTTTCGTAAAAAATCATGTCTAATTTCCGGGCTTATCTGATCGGGGCATTTACTGACAATCAGGACATCAGCTCTTTTATAGGTATTTCTCCATTCTCTTAGTTTCCCAACGGGCAAGAGATAGTCCGAGAAAAAAGGTTGTTGAAAAGTAGTTAATATAATATCGAGTTCAGGTTTTATGGCTCTGTGCTGAAAGGCATCGTCAAGTAGGATGACTTGTAATGCCGGATTTATTCCGACCATTTCGGAAACTCCGCTCACACGGCTTTCACATACAGCTACGGAAACATCGGGAAATTTGTTTTTAATCTGTAAAGGTTCATCCCCTACCTTATCTGACGCTAAATACGGTTCAACCCATATAAATCCAGTACTTTTCCTATTATATCCCCTGCTTAAAACACCTACCTGAATATAATTTTTTAAAAAATTTATCATGTATTCCACATGCGGCGTTTTACCGGATCCGCCAACCGATAAATTTCCTATGGACAAAATGGGAATGCTGAACTTTAAAGGTTTAATTATTTCTGTAAGGTATAAAAATCGATGAATACTCACCCCCAGGCCATAAAGCAGAGATAATGGAAGTAAAAGAAAACGAACCAATAGATGTTGAAGCATTTTACTGTTATCTTTATTTCGAAATGCAAACTATATGAAAGCCATGATTTTTGCCGCTGGTCTTGGAACAAGATTAAGACCTCTTACCAACAATATTCCGAAAGCTTTAGTTCCCTTAAACGGAATAACCTTGCTGGAATTAGCTATCAGAAGATTAAAATATTACGGTTTCAATGAAATAATCATCAATGTGCATCATTTTAGTGATAAAATCATTTCATTTCTGGAGGAAAAAAATAATTTTGATATTGAGATACACATTTCCAATGAGGAAAAGGCATTACTGGATACAGGCGGAGGATTAAAAAAAGCGGCCTGGTTTCTGAAAAACGAACCATTTTTAATTGTTAATGCGGATATAGTCACCAGTCTGAATTTAGCTTCGCTATATTCGTTCCATCTCAATCACTCCTTTCTGGCTACCCTGGCCGTTCAGAACCGGAGCTCATCCAGACAAATTATATTTAATGAAGATAATGAGTTGAGCGGATGGAAGAACCATCAGACAGGTGAGGAAATAATAGCCAGAAAATGGAATAAAGCAATTTTTTATTCTTTTAGCGGTGTTCATGTCATTAGTCCCGAAATTTTCGAATTAATGCCTGAGGAAGAAATATTCCCGATTATGCCATTTTATATTTCATTAGCGTCAGGTAAGTCCATAGGTGCTTTTGATCATACAGGTGATATCTGGGAAGATGTTGGGAAACGGAATGCCATTGAAAAAGCGGAGACATTATTACCTTTTATTTCAGGTATTTCCACGCAGGATGGCATGACCAATTGAACAGGAAAGACATAGCCGCTTGTCACAATATTCATTTTTCAAATGAATCAAAGCCTGACTCTCTGCGGCTGAAACCGGTATAATACCTATTTTTTTCCAATAGCGGATCAGTAGATTGTCTTCCACATCAAGTTCATTTAACAGTTCCAGCGCATGGTCTTTGATATAAGGCATTTGATACATTTCTGCAAACAGGAATTGAAATGGAATGACGAAATTGATGGCTATCCGTTGAATCAGAGCTTGTCCGGCCGCGGCACTGGAGGAGGTTGCAGGTTTTCCAAATCTGAAATGATTTTTCCAGTAAAGGGAAGTGCGGATATCAAAAAATGAGGTTAATTCAGCTTTGCTTTTCAATGCCATCAATTTACTTTTGAGATGTTCTGTTTGAAAAATAAAACCGGCCAAAGCAGCCATTCGCTTTTCAGGAAACCCTGATGGTCGCATGCGCATATAACGCCATTGACCTTTGGGAATTGGAGTCAGGTTGTGTTTTTGCTTTTGGAACCGATATTCCTCTCTCAATTTCTGTTGATATTCATCGGTTAAAACCGATTCGTCATCACCCAGAAGATTGGCCTGACCAAATAAAATGGCTTCAATCTGGAAAAGATGCTGTAAACGTTGTAATTTTTTTAGGTCCAGACTTCGCGCTACCTGTAAAAAGGGTTCAGCATTGACTATAAGCCCCATGTTATAGGCAAGACGTTGAAAAGCAAGCTGTTCCCAATCTCCGTTCAATTGCGTTAAATGCTCTTTTAATACAGCTGTTTTTACTTCTATCCGCTCAATGGAAAGCGTTTCCAGCCATTTGCGTTTTACAAGCGGTGATACGCCCGGCCAATGAAAAGAACAGGGAAGTTTATCTTTATGCGTAATGAGTTGATTGAACAGCAAGGTCAAATCTGGAAAAATCCTATCCTTTAAAACCAGACAAGGAATTTCTGATCCGTCTGTCCGATATATTTTAATGGTTTCCTCATAGACTACATGCAGAATCACATTGTTATAATGTAAGTTCCCCGCATGACCATGTTTAACCCAATCACTGGTTGTCAAATGTATTTCAACCTGTCCAATCCATTTGATATCATCTATGATTAGGTGGGACTCATAAAAATCGGGTCCGGCATGACTATTCAATTTTCCTACCCTTAAAATGGTTAAAGCACTGCCCTGAGTAGTCGTTAAGGAACGGGTATTGAATTGCTGGTATTGCCAAACGAAATGAAGGAAATCTTCACGCATCATGTTCTATTTTGCCTGAAATTTCTTCCAATTTTACATTGGGTCAAAGGACAGAAATCGCAATATCCAACTTGTCAGAGAGCAGTAATCATTTCTGCATAGTGATAAATGTGAATACCGGGCTTGTTTAATACAGCTGCCCAATACATGGATGTTGCCACTTGTGCTGCCTCAATTGGCTTATATACTGAAGGAAGCAGAAAAGATAGGGGTTTCATGAATAAGGCAGAAATCCTTTCTCCAAGTCTGAATGCTTTCCTGTCACCCAGTAACAGGGAAGGACGAAACAGGGAAATGGAGGGTATATTCCTCTTGACTACATTATCTTCGACTTCTCCCTTAAGTGCCAGGTAAAAATGACTGCTCTTACTATCTGCACCAATGGAGGAAACGAGTAAAAAAGCCGAACCTTTGTTTTCTTCACAATACCGAGCCGCATTTACGGGAATATCAAGATCAATTTTCCGATATTCAGCTTTATCCCCTTTTACCTGCTTTTGGGTAGTGCCAACAGAGCAAAACACAACGTCACAGGATGCTAATGCATGTTTAAAAGCAACCTGATCTGTAAAATCAATAACGATATTTTTAACCCTTTTATCTTCTATAATCAGGGTGCGTCTTGTAATCACATGGATATTGGCAAAATGCGTATCCTTCAGGAGCAACATTAACAGTTGACTGCCTATTAAACCTGTTGCACCTATGATAGCAACGTTTTTCTTTTCCATATTCGTCTTTTAAATCGCTAAATATAACAAAGTAGTTGATTATTGTGTTAAACCTTATTAAATTTGAATTTCTGCCAAATAAATTTTTTATAATATGAGGGGTCAACTTGGAAATTACGGAATCATCCTGATGTATATCATTCCTGTTTTTTTGCTTTTCGTTTTCCTGGAAAAAACGTATGCCTGGTATTTTAAAAAAGAACCGTTCAAACAGATGGATTTAATATCAAGTCTGAGTGCTGGTTTTTCAAATGCGGTAAAAGATGCCTTAGGTATCGTATTTGTTATAGTTTCGTATGGCTTTATGGTTTCTAAATTAGCTGTTTTTGAGATTAAATCAACCCCATTGCTTTATATTACTGGTTTTATTATACTTGATTTTTATGGTTACTGCACGCATCGTTTAGCTCATTCAATTAATTTTTTCTGGAATAAGCATGCCATCCACCATAGTAGTGAAGAATTTAATCTGGCTTGTGCATTAAGGCAGCCTGTAGCTCAATTTGTGAATTTATTCACTTTCATTTTACTGCCGGCAGCTATTTTAGGTATTCCCGGACAAGTTATTGCCGTAATAACACCTGTACATTTTTTCTTGCAGTTCTGGTATCACACCGTTCATATTGGAAAGTTAGGTTTTCTGGAAAACATCATTGTTACGCCCTCTCATCACAGGGTTCATCATGCTATAAACCCCATTTATTTAGACAAAAATCATAGTCAGATATTTATTATCTGGGATAAGTTATTTGGTACTTTTCAGGAAGAACTGGATGAGGTACCACCTGTTTATGGAATTACCAGGCCAATGAAAACCTGGAATCCGATTAAGATTAACTTCAAACATCTTACCCTATTGATTCAAGATGCTATTCACACCAACAGCTGGAAAAATAAATTACTCATCTGGTTTAAACCCACAGGATGGAGACCAGCTGATGTAATAGAAAAATATCCGGTTGAAAAAATTGAAAATCCCTATCAATATATTAAATACCAAACATCTTCCTCCCCTGTTTTAATGTTTTGGTTGTGGTTACAGCTTACAGTTACCTTAGTATTTATGTATCATTTATTTGCAAATCTGGCCGAAATTGGAAAACCTGATATCTTCATCTACGGAGGATTTGTTATCCTTCAGATTTATGCCTATACAGAACTAATGGATGCCAGTAAAGAAGCATTTGTGTGGGATCTTGTAAAGTTACTGGCAGGAATGGTTATTTTAATTTATTTCAAAGGTTGGTTTAATGCTACCGGAATTTACGTTGCCCTTGTATCAGGTTATTTGTTTCTATCATCTTTGGTAACCTATTATTTTACCTCTTCAGATAAAAACAGAATACCATTAAAGGCTTTAGAAATATAAAAAACCCGAAGATTAGTTTTGATAAGCTTTAATTAAGCTATTCTGTCATAAATAAGGAATTTGCTCTGATATTCGTTTTTTTCATCCGGAGGATTTATTTTTTCAGCAATGCAATGCCACTCTTTTTCATTCCAGACCGGAAAAAAAGTATCTGCATCCGGGACTGTAATTTGAACCTGGGTGATATACATTCTATCCCAGAGAGCTGCTGATTGTTTATAAATTTGCCCACCTCCAATGATAAAAACTTCAGTTTCGCCAAGACCAATTGCCAGTTCCAATGCTTCATTTATGGAATGAACGGTATGGCAATGGGAGGAAATCAAAAATGGATCTGAGGTAATCACTATATTATTCCTCTTTGGAAGTGCTTTCCCAATAGAATCAAATGTTTTACGTCCCATAACAACCGTATGACCTATGGTAATATCTCTGAAATACTTTAAATCGATGGGCAGATACCAGGGAATCATATCTTGTTCTCCAATGGCAAAATTTTCAGAAATGGCTACAATAGCTGATATGCGCATGTTTCAATTCAATTTTTGCGTTTCCATTTTCATAAGGGGCGGAAAAATCAGGTTTGGAAACACAGGTTTTTCAGGTATGCCATGTCTGGAAAGAATGGGACGTATTATTTTC
>Ga0172376_10003213_pt1 | contig 19516 bp, 19 predicted proteins | sample Lak35m_FD_121114 | JGI IMG/M metagenome (GOLD analysis project Ga0172376, IMG submission 121114) | Freshwater microbial communities from Kabuno Bay, South-Kivu, Congo - kab_092012_35m | ecosystem: Environmental > Aquatic > Freshwater > Lake | place: Democratic Republic of the Congo: South-Kivu... | reverse complement strand
GTCCTTCTACTACCACGACTCCTCCGCCGCTCTGGTGCAGGACGGCCGGCTCGTCGCGGCGGCCGAGGAGGAGCGCTTCAGCCGCATCAAGCACGACTCGGGCTTTCCCGCGCTGGCGGTCGAATTCGTTCTGAAGCAAGGCCGCATCACGCTGGACGACGTCGACTTCGTCGTCTTCTACGAGAAGCCCTTCGTCAAGCTCGAGCGCATGCTGCTGACGGCCATGGCGACCTTCCCGCGCTCCAGCCATGTGTTCCGCGAGTCGATGCAGCGCTGGATCAGCGACAAGCTGTGGATCAAGTCCCACATCGAGCGCCGGCTCGAGCTCCCCGCCGCGCGCATCCTGTTCGCCGAGCACCATGTCAGCCACGCCGCCTCGAGCTTCTTCACCTCGCCCTTCGATTCCGCCGCGATCCTCACGGTCGACGGCGCGGGCGAATGGAGCACCAGCACGCTCGGGCGCGGCCGCGGCAACCAGCTCGAAATCCTGAAAGAGCTGCGCTTTCCCCACTCGCTGGGGCTGCTCTACTCGGCTTTCACGGCCTACTGCGGCTTCGAGGTCAACGAGGGCGAGTACAAGCTGATGGGGATGCACCCCTACGGCAAGCCGCGGCATGTCGAGCGCATCCGCGAGCTGATCCATGTGGCCAAGGACGGGAGCCTGTGGCACGACATGCGCTACTTCGCCTACCACTACTCGCCCGACTCGACGCTTTCGGCGCGCTTTTCGGAGCACTTCGGACGCCCGCCGCGCGATCCGAAGCTCGGCGACAAGTCGCTGGACCCCTTCTACTGCGACATCGCCGCCAGCATCCAGGTCGTCACCGAAGAGGTCGTGATGCAGATGGCGCGCCACCTCCACGAGCTGACCGGCGAAAAGCGCCTGTGCATGGCCGGCGGCGTGGCGCTCAACTCGGTCGCCAACTACAAGCTCCTGCGCCAGGGTCCCTTCGAGGAGCTCTACATCCTGCCGGCGCCAGGCGATGACGGCGGCTCGGTCGGCGCCGCCTACTGGGCCTACAACCACCTGCTGAAGCAGCCGCGCGGCCCCGCGCTGGATCATGCCTATCTCGGCAGCGAGCACTCCGACGAGGACATCCGCGCCTTCCTCGAGAAGCACGCGATTCCCCACGAACACATCGCCGACGACGAGCGCTTCTTCGACTTCGCCGCCCGCGCGCTCGCCGACGGCCAGGTCTGCGGCTGGTTCCGCGGACGCTTCGAGTTCGGTCCGCGCGCGCTGGGCGCGCGCTCGATCATCGCCGACCCGCGCCGCTCCGAAATGAAGGAGAAGCTCAACGCGACGATCAAGTTCCGCGAGGCTTTCCGGCCTTTCGCGCCGAGCGTGCTCGAGGAGCGCGCCGACGAGTTCTTCGACATCCCCGAGGCGAGCCGCCACTTCCCCGCGCGCTTCATGTTGTACGTGACGCCCGTGCGCCCGGAGAAGCGCGAGCTTCTGCCCGCCATCACGCACGTCGACGGCTCCGGGCGCCTGCAGACGGTCTACCGCGAAACCAATCCGGCTTACCACGGGCTCATCCGGCGCTTCGGCGAGCTGACCGGCGTGCCGGTGATCATGAACACCTCGTTCAATCTCAAGGGCGAGCCGATCGTCGAATCGCCCGCGCACGCCTTCAACACGTTCAGCCTCTCCGGCATGGACCTCTTGTTCCTCAACAACTTCGTGATCCGCGCACAGGCCAAGCGCAAGCTCGCCGAGACCGCCTTCCACCTGCGGCACGAGGGCGATTCGGTCACGGCGATGGTGAGCTAGGCCATGCGCGCGCTGAATGTACTGCTGGCGATCCTCGTGAGCCTCGCGCTCGCCCTGTGCGTGCCCGAAGCGGCGCTGCGGCTGATCGGCAAGGGCCCGGCACCTTCGCTGCATCGCTTCGATCGGGAGCTCGGCTGGGTCAAGGAGCCCGGCCGCAGGATCACGCGCTCGACCTCCGAGTTCAAGGCCACCTTCGAGATCAACGAACACGGCCTGCGCGACGATCCGGGGATCAGCCTCGAGCCCGTGCCCGGCCGGCTGCGGGTGCTGATGCTGGGCGATTCCTTCGTGCTGGGCTACACCGTCGAGCGCGAGCACCTGTTCGTCGATCAGCTCGAGCGCTGGTGGCAGGCCGAAGGCCGGCCGGTCGAGGTGCTCAACGCCGGCACGGAAGGCTGGTCGACCGATCAGGAGGCGCTGTGGTTCGAGCGCGACGGAGCGCGCTTTTCCCCCGATCTCGTGCTGCTGTTTCCCTACGAGAACGACCTGTACTGGTGCGCTGAGCGCCGCTACACGCGCTTTCCCAAACCGCAGGTTTCGCCCGAAGGCAAGCCGGTGCGGCTGGCGCTCGTCGATCCGGGGGAGCGCGCCTGGTGGGAGCGCACGGCGATCGGCAGCCTGATGCAGGGCCTTGGCGCACAGCCCAAGCGCTTTTCGCCGGCCGAGGGTGTCGAGCTTCCGATGGAGTACGGGGCGCTGCTGGCGGAGGAGCCCGATTTCATGCGCGTGGCGCGCGCCCACGCGCGCGGCTCGCTGCTGCTGCTGCGCGAAAGCTGCCAGCGCATCGGAGCCCGGCTGCTGGTGGCTCCGATTCCAGGCAAGGCTGCGATCCAACCCGAGGCGCTCGCGAGCCTGCGGCGCTCGATCCCGCTCCCGCCGGAGAGCTTCTCGCCCGATCAGCCCGTGGACACCTTCCTCGCGCTGGCGAAGGACCTGGGCATCGAGACGCTGGATGCGCGCGCCAGCCTGCGGGCCGGTTACGCGAGCGACGCGCTGCCCCTGTACTACGAGACCGACTGGCACTTCAACCCGCACGGCAACGCCCAGTTCGCCCGCTTCCTGCATGCGGAACTGGACGCGCGGGGCGCCTTGCCCGCCGACTACCGCGCGCGCACGCCGCGCGATCTGCCGGAACCCGCGAGCGAGCGGCGCTGGCCCTGGTGGCCGTTCCTCTGGGCGGGACTGGTGCTCGCCGTGGGCACGCTGTACGCGCGGCAGTACCGCGATGAGCCCGCCTGGCGCGCCTACCTGCAGGTGGCCCTGATGCTGGCGCTGGTCTTCGGTCTGTTCTTCCTGGCGCGGCTGGCGCTGGGGGCGCTGCCGCCGCGGCTTGCGCCGGGGATCCTGCTGCTGCTGATCGCCAGCGTGCTGGGCTTCGTGCTCTGGAAGCTCGGCCGACGCATCGCGACCACGGCCGAGCTGTTGCTGGCCTTCACGCGGCGCGGTCACTGGTACCTGCTGCCGCTGGTGGTGATCCTGCTTTCGATCGGCAGCCTGCTGGTCGTGGCCGCCTCCTCCCCCTTCGTGGCTCCGTTCATCTATACTCTGTTCTGATGAAGCGCCAAGACTCTTCCATGCGCTGGATCGTGATCGCCTTGCTGCTCGCCGGCGCAGCGCTGGTGGCGTGGATCCTGCTGTCCGACTCCGGGGTTCCGGCCGACACGTACAAGCTGTGACGATCCCGCCCCGACAGCGCCGCGGCTTCCTGCGCGAGAACTGGCCCTATCTGGTGGCGCCGGTGCTGCTCGTGCTGGCGCTGCTGCTGGCGCTCTACCTGTTCGCGGGCGGCGAGACGAGCGAGATGATCTACAACATCTTCGGCTAGCGGCGCGCTCACTCGGAGAGATCGAGCCCAAGGCGCCGCAGCAGTTCGAAGCCGCCGCAGGCCTCGGTGGCGATCAGATGCAGCTTGGCGTCCTCGTCGATCATCAGGCGCCGCAGCTCGCCGCGCGCGCTGGCGGGCGTGTTGATGCCGGCGTGGGTGTTGGTCGCGCTGGAAAAGCCCGCGGCCAGCGCCGCGTCGCGGGCGGTCGCGTGGTAGTCCCAGCGCCGGCCGAAGGGATAGGCGAAGCTCTCGATGGCATGGCCCAGACCCGCCTCCAGCGCCCGCTTGGAACCGGCGATCTCCTGCTCGCAGCCGCGCGCATCGAGCCGCGCGAGGATCTCGTGGTGGATCGTGTGGCCGCCAAGCTCGATGCCCGCGGCATCCAGCGCGCGCACATCGTCCCAATTCATGTACAACTCGTCGCACAGGGCGCGCTCGTCCCCGCCGCACTCGCGGAACAGCTGATCCACGACGCGGGTGCGCTCGAGCACTTCGGCCTCGTACTTCAGGATGCGCTTCAGGTGGTACGCGCCCAGCTGCGCGGGTGCTAGCGCCCGCAGCAGCCCCACGGCCCGGGCATCGGCGGACAACTCCGCGAAGCGCGCCACGAAGCGCTCGGGGCCGAACGCCGCGAGCGCGTGGAAGAATTTGTGCGTCCAGTTGAGGCTGCGTCGATCGAGCGGCGCGCTCTCGAGGTACACGGTCGCGGAACAACGCAGACTCGAGAGCAGCGGCAGCAGCAGCGTGCGGTTGTCCTTGTAGCCATCATCCATCGACAGCGCGACCATGCTGCGCGAGGGGCGGGCCTCCAGCGCGCGCACGCCGGCGCCGACGCTGACGAGTTCGAAACGCTCGCCGAGCTTGCGCAGGATGCGCTCGAGGTCCGCGGCGCGGATCTTCATGTCCTTGGGCAGGCGCTCGTTGCTCGGGCCGCGAACGCAATGCCCAGCGAGGATCGTCAGGCGCGGCGGCAGGCAGGCGTCGACGATCCGCCACAGGCCGGTGTGGTACAGGCCGCGCGCGTACACTTCGCGCAACGCCCGCTTGGCTCGGTGCTTGATCCCCACGCGCAAAGCCTATCCCATGGTTTCGTCGTCGCGATCCCCGTCGGTGAGGTACCAGTCCCGCGCCTGCCGACCCGCGCGCGACAGCGGGTGCTCGGGTTGGTGCGCAAACAGGATCACCGACAATTCGCGGCCGCGCCGCGGCGCGCGAAAACCCGCGCGGAGGAGTTCCCCCTCCCAGAAAGAAGCGCGCACCGCGCTCGCCTGCACGAGCCAGGCCCCGGCCGCCCGGAGCCGCTCCAATCCAGCCAGCAGGCCCGCCGAGCGCGCCCCGGGCTCGGCGGCGAGCAGATCGACCAGATAGCCCACGCGCTCGCCCGGGCGGGGCAGTTGCACGACGACGTAGCCGCCCAAGGCACCCTCCGGCGAGCGCAGCGCCAGCGCGCGGTGCAGTCCGGAGGGACTCTCGAGGAAGCGCCAGCAGAGGTACTCGGCACTGCGCTCGACCATCCAGGCGAACTGCCGGGCCACTCTGCGGCTCAAGCCATCGACTTCGGGGGGGAAGCTCTGCTCGATGGGCTCGATCCGCCAGCCCGCGCCCTCGGTCTCCAGGCGCGCGCGCGCGCGGCGCGCCCGCCAGGCATCCAGCGGCACGCACAGCGCCGCCAGACGGCCTGCGGGCCGGCACAGCGCCGCGACAGCTCGGCTGCTGTGCAGCACGTGCGTGTGCATCGCGATCCGGCCGACTTCCTGCCAGCCCAGCTCGAGGAAGATGTGGGCCGAGCGCTGGTTGGGCAGTCCAAAGATCGCCGGCCAGCCCAGCTCCCGGCTGCGCGCGCGTGCGGCGGCATCCAGCGCGCTGAACAAGCCCAGCTTGCGCCAGTCCGGATGTGTCATCACGTCGCCGGTTTCCCCCAGCGTCGCCGCCGTCGAGGGCTCGCCGAAGGCCAGCACGCGCCGGGGATTGCAGGCGTATCCGCTGACCAGTGTTCCGTCGGGCAGGGACTGCGCGAAGGACAGGCTCTCCCCCTGCGGGTTGCGCTGGTAGCGCCACTCCAGCCCGCCCGCATCCACCGGTTTTCGAAAGCACTGGCTCGCGAGGCGCGCCTGCGTCGGCCGGTGTGCCTGCGTGCATTCGATCACGCGCAGCTGGGAAGGGTCAGGGGACAAGTCTTGCTCCGGTGCCGAGGCAGACTACACACTACGCACCAACCCCATGTCACGGGCTTTCCTGTACTGGATGTGCGTGCTCCTGCTGCTGGGGGGCCTCGCGCTCAAGCTGCATGCCTCGCTGGCGGCGGGTGTGCCCTACGAGCCGAACTCCGACGAGGGCTACTACCTCGGCATGGCGCAGCAGCTCGAAAGCCGCGGGCTCGGTGCCTACCCGCAGTTGTTCGAGAGCTGGAACCGCGATCCGGCCAACTGGATCTACCCCTCCCCGCTGCGCGTGGGCCACGTGACGATCGCGGCCGCGCTGTTCGAGTTCGCGCCCGCGCGGCTCGAGACGCTGAGCCTGCTGTCGCTGGCGGCGCACCTCGGCTGGATCGCGGTCTCGGCCTGGTTTGCCCGGCGCCTGTTCCCAACCGCTTACGCGCTGTGCCTGACGCTGCTGCTCGCCACGGCACCCCTCTTGCTCGGCAGCGCGCGGCTCGCCCTGCAGGACAGCCACCTGCTGCTGTGGCTGGGCTTGTGCGTGTGGTCCTTCCTCGACCTCCTGCGGAATCCGGCCCAGCGCGGGATGAGCCTGGTGTTCGTGCTGTCCTTCGCGATGAGCGTGCTCGTCAAGGAGACCAGCGCGCTGCTCGGGCCGGCCTTCCTCGCGCTGCTCGCCTGGCAGCGCTGGGTGGCGCGCGAGCCGCTGCCCTGGCTGCGCCTCTCGCTGCTGGTGCTCGCACCCGGTCTCTTGGTGCTGACGGTGCTGCTGCTCGCTGCCGGCGGCGGCGAGCCGCTGATCGCCACGGCGCGCACCGTGCTCGGCTCGCCCGCCACCAATGAGTATGCGATTCGCTACGGCTCCGGGCCGTGGTACCGCTACCTCGTCGACTACCTGCTGATCTCGCCGTGGACGACGCTGGCGGCCATGGCCGCGCTCGGCGCTCGCCTGGCGGGCCGCCGCTTCGAGGCCGGCGATCGCGAGCTGGCGCTGCTGGCCTTGCTGGGCTGCTTGCTGCTGGCGGAAATGAGCTTTTTCACCAAGAACGCGCGCTACCTGCTGATTCTGGAACTGCCGTTGCGCGCACTGGCGCTGGCGTGGATCTTCGGCCTTGCGAGCGGCTGGAAGCGCAGCGCGCTGGTGGCGGGATTCGTGCTGCTGGTCGTGGCGAGCGATCTTGCGAGCTTCGAGTACGGCTGGGTGCGCCACAGGATCTACGACCCGCTGACCGGCACGCTGATGCAGTTGCGCGCCCTGCTCCCGCGCTAGCGCCATGCTGCGCCGCCTCGCGCTGTTCCTCGGTCCGCTGGCGCTGCCGGCAAGCCACCTGTGCTTCGACGCGGCGCCCGCCGAGTGCAGCGCGCTGGGGCTGGTGATCTGGATGGCGTTGTGGTGGGTCAGCGAGTGCGCGCCGATCTGGATCACCGCCCTGCTGCCGCTGCTGCTGGTGCCGCCGCTGGCGCTGGTCCATGCCGAGCACTGGCCGGCCCCGCTGCGCGTGCTCCGGGCCTATGCCGACACCTACATCTTCCTGTTCCTCGGCGGACTGATCCTGGCGCAGGCGCTGCAGCACTGCGGGCTGCACCGGCGCTTTGCGCTCGCGATCCTCGCGCGGGTCGGCACCAGTCCCCTGCGCCTCCTCGCCGGCTTGCTGCTCGCGACCACGCTGGTCTCGGCCTGGATTTCGAACACCGCCACGGCGGCGATGATGCTGCCGATCGCGCTCTCGCTGGTGCTGGAGATCGAAGGACAGCTCGGCCGCCGGGCGCCCGAACGCACCAGCGCGGCGATGCTGCTGGCGGTCGCCTTCGGCGCCAACATCGGCGGACTCGCCACCAAGATCGGCACGGCGCCCAACGCGCAGCTGGCGAGCTACCTCGAACAGCGCGGCATGGATGCGAGCTTTCTGGAGTTCGCCGCCGTGGGCGGCGGTCTGGTGGCGCTGCTCTTGCCAGCGGCGCTGTGCCTCTTGTGGTGGCACGCCCGCCGTGACGCGCACGCGGTGACGCTCGATGCCGGCACCATCGAGGCCGAGCGCGCCCGGCTCGGCCCGCTGCGGGGCCCCGAGCGCGCCACGCTGCTGATCTTCGCGCTGACCGCCGCCGCCTGGGTGATGGCCGTGCCGATCCGCGATCTGCTGCAGCAGTGGATGCCGGAGCGGGGCTGGACCAGCGCGGGGACGGAGTCGACGATCGCCATGCTGGGGGCCGCCGCCGTGCTGCTCGGCCGGGTGGGCGGCGGCGCGCTGCTGCCCTGGCGCGAGCTGTGCTCGATCTCCTATGGGACGCTGATCCTGCTGGGCGGCGGGCTCGCGCTGGCGCTGCTCGTGAGCAGCAGCGGGCTCTCCGAGCGCATCGGGGCGGCGCTCGAGGCTCTGCGCGGGCTCGAGCCGCTGGCGCAAGGCTGTCTGGCCGCGCTCATCAGCGTGGCCTTTTCGGCGATCGCTTCCAATACCGCGGTGACCGGGCTGCTGCTGCCGATCGTCGAGGCGGCCGCACCGGGCTCGAACCTGCGAACGCTGCTGTTCACCACGGCTTTCGCCTCCTCCTGCGACTTCGCGCTGCCCGTCGGCACGCCGCCCAACGCGCTGGTGTTCGGCACGGGGCGCGTGCGCGTCCCGGTGATGCTGCGGATCGGCCTGCCGCTCGATCTGGTGGCGGCGCTCGTGACGGCGCTGTGGTGCTGGCTCAGCGTGCCTTGGATTTTCGGCTGAGTCGCGGGTAGCCCAGCCGGCGCAGCTCCTCGCGGGAGAGCTCGCGCGAAGCGCCGCTCGCGAGCGCGCCCAGCTCCACGCCGCCGATCGACACGCGGACGAGCTTCTCGACGCGGGAACCCACGGCCTGGACCATGCGGCGCACCTCGCGGTTGCGGCCTTCGTCGAGTGCCAGCAGGAAACGCGTGCAGGGCCCGCGATCGCCGAGCTTCTCGATCCGCAGCGCGCGCGCCGGTCCGTCGCTCAAGACCACGCCCTCGAGCAGCGCAGCGAGCGCCTCATCGTTCAGGCGCGGCCGGGCCTCGACGCGGTAGAGCTTCTCGATGCGGTTCTCCGGCGCGCAGATCCACTCGGAAAAATGCGTGTCGTTGGTCAGGAACAGCAGCCCGCTGGTCTCGCGGTCGAGTCGGCCCACGGCGCTGACCCATTCCGACCATTCGCCCAGCCGGTCGTAGATCGTGGGACGGGCCTTGGGATCCGTGCGGGTGGTGATCAGTCCGCGCGGCTTGTGAAAGGCGAGATAGAGCGGCTCCGCGCGCTTCAGGGGCTCGCCGTCGAGGGACAGGCCGGGCGCATCGAGGTCGAGCCACAGGCCCGGATCGCGCAACACCCGGCCGTGCAGGGCGACGCGCCCGGCGAGGATCCACGCGCGCGCCTGCTGGCGCGAACAGGCGCCGCGCTTGGAGAGAATGCGCTCGAGCTGGTGGCGCTTCACGCCGCCGGTCCGCCGCCGCTCGGCGGCCGATCGCGCTCGCGCGAAGCGCGCCCGATCCAGCCCTTGTGACGGAAGTACAGCGTCAGTGCGACCGCCACGGCGAGCATCAGCAGCAGGCACAGCAAGTAGCCGTAGCGCCAGCCGAGCTCCGGCATGTGATGGAAGTTCATCCCGTACACGCCGACGACGAAGGTCAACGGGATGAAGATCGTGGAGATGATCGTCAGCACTTTCATCACCTCGTTGAGCCGGTTGGAGTTGCTCGTGAGGTAGATCTCCGTCAGGCTCGCCGCGATGTCGCGGAAGCTCTCGATCAGATCCATCAGCTGCACGGTGTGGTCGTGGCAGTCCGCGAGATAGGGCCGGGTCAAGGGATCGATGGGCACCTGCTGCTGGTGTTCGAGCCGATGCAGCGCCTCGCGCAGCGGCCAGACCGAGCGGCGCATCTCGATCAGGTCGCGCTTGCACTCGTGGATTTCGACGAGCGTCTGGTGGCGCGGATTCTCCAGCGCCTCGAGTTCCAGCTTCTCGACCTGCTCGCCGATCGCCTCGAGCACCGGGAAATACCCGTCGATCACCGCATCGAGCAGTTCGTAGGCGAGGTAGTCGACCCCGCGGCCGAGCAACTCGGGCTGGCGCGCGCGCAGCCGCTCCCGCAGGAGATCGAAGTTGTCACCGGGATGCTCCTGGAACGTGATCACGAAGTCCCGGCCGAGGAACAGCGACAGTTGATCCGCCTCGAGCGCGTGCAGCCCCAGCGACGGATTCCAGTGCAGCATGCGCGCGATCAAGAAGACCTGTCCGGGAAACTCATCGGCCTTGGTGCGCTGGTGGGTGTTGAGCACGTCCTCCAGCGCCAGCGGATGCAGGCCGAAAACGTCCGCGATCCGGCGCAGCGCTTCGACATCTCCCAGTCCGTCGACATTGAGCCACACGCGCGGGTGGCGCTGGCAGAGGGCCCGGAGCGCGGCGATGTCGGGCTGGCGCAGCTCCTCGCAGCCCTGCGGTCCGTAGCCGAAGGCCTGCCAGCGGGGAGGCCGGGCCCCGCTGGGCTGGAGCAGCGTGCCCGGAGAGCTTCCCACCGGCGCGCGGCGGGGCACCTTGAGCCTGTGTTTGCGTCGACCGGGCTTGCCCACGCGGCTATGGAAGCTTTTGCCGGTCAAAAGCTCAAGGGATTGGAGCCCAAAGCCCGCGCGCGCCGATTAGGATGAGGTCGTGGAATACAACGAGCAGATCCTGCGCTGGCTCCTGATCTTCGGCGCGGCTCCGATCTGGTTTCCGTTCCTGAAGGCCCTGTGGGATGACTTCAACTCCACGCTGGCCGAGGAAGGCGGCCTGTTCGGCGAGACGCCCTCGCTGCGCGAACGCGAGCGCATCGAGAAGGAAAAGGCCAAGCAGCCCGACGTGCTGGTCAGCGAGCCGTGGACCCGGCGCGAGACGCGCACTCCCATCCAGCTCGTCGGCTTCGGCAAGAAGCGTCGGCGGCGCTCGGGCTTCCGTTAGGCCGTGCGCGCCCGGATCGGCATCGACGCGCTGACGGCACTGGCCCACGCTCCCGGCCCCGGCCGCTACGCCCGCGAGCTGGTCCGCGCGCTGGCGCCGCTGTGCGCTCCTGGAGAGTTGGTGCTCTACGAAGTCGGGAGCGCCCAGCGCGTCCTGCCGCGCACGAGCCTGGGTGCGGGCGAGCAGCTGCCCGTCCGCGCCTGCCGCCGCCCGCGCCGGCTCAACGCCTGGGTGCCGTGGTGGCGCCATGCCGACCGCGACCTGGGCGGCGTGCGCATCTTCCACCAGACCGCCCCGGTGCCGCTGCCGCTGGCCGAGGCCCTGTCGACGCGCGCCTTCGCCGAGCTGCCCGATCCCGCACAGGCAGAGGAGCTGCGCGGTCTGGCGGCCGCATTCGTCTTCTCGCGCGCTGTCCAGGCGGGTCTGGTCGGGAGCGGATGGCTGCCGCCCGAGCGCGTGCACCTCGTGCCGGTGGGCTGCGAGCACTGGGCCCGCGAGCTGCCGCTGCCGCTGCCTTCCCCCACCCGCCCGCGGATCGGGATGCTCGGCCGCGAACGGCCGCTCGAACGCCGCCCGCTGTGGCGCGAGCTCGCCTCCGCGCGAGGCTGGGAGTGGCTCGAGCTGGGCCCGGGCACGCCGGAGAGCGAGCTGCCCCGCGCCGTCGCGAGCTGCAGCGCGATCCTGCATCTCACCGATGCCATCGGAACGCCGGTGACGGCGCTGGAGTGCATTCGCCTGGGCGTGCCGATCGTGACGCGCGAGGCCGAGGTCTTCCGCTCGGCGCTGGGCAGCGCGGGGCTGTGGGCCGATCCCGGGGACCCGCCGAGCGTCGCTGATGCCCTGACCCGCGCCCTGGCGCGGCGCAGCGACCCGCTCTGGCAGGAACAGGCGCGTCGCCAGTCGGAACCGTGGACCTGGTCCGCCTGCGCTCGCGCGCATCTGGAAGTCTGGCGCCAGCTCTAGGGATTGTCCTCTGGCACTTGCTTCCGCGCCCGGCGAAGGCAAGAGTAGGGGCCCGATTGCGGCTGCATACGACCATGCAGCCCGAAGGCCCTGCGAGACCCTCATGTCCACCCAAGCGACCGGCGCACCGAAGCAGACCGAGCTCGAGATTCAGTACGAAGGCAAGACCACCAAGCTGCCGCTGCACTGCGGCACGGAGAACGAGGTGGGCATCGATCTCGCCAAGCTGCGCAGCAGCACGGGCATGATCACCTTCGACCCGGGCTACGGCAACACGGGCGCGTGCAAGAGTGCCATTACCTACATCGACGGCGATGCGGGCATCCTGCGCTACCGCGGCTATCCGATCGAGGAGCTCGCCGAGCGCTCCAACTTCCTCGAAGTGGCCTGGCTGCTGCTGTACGGCGAGCTGCCGACCAAGCAGGAGCTGGCGGGATTCACGCACGAGATCACGCGGCACACGATGCTGCACGAAGACTTCCGCCGCTTCTTCTCGGCGCTGCCCAAGGACGCGCACCCCATGCCGGTGTGCGCCGCGACGGTCGGCGCGCTGGCGACCTACTACCAGGAGCAGGAGAGCGAGCGTCAGGTCCACAACTCGGTGATCCGCCTGCTGGCGAAGATGCCGACCATCGCCGCCGCCTCGTACAAGCACTGCATCGGCCAGCCGACGATGTATCCGCGCAACGAGCTCGACTACGCGTCGAACTTCCTGCACATGATGTTCGCGACGCCCTGCGAGCAGTATCCCCTCGATCCGGTCGCCGCACGCGCCATCGACCTGATCCTGATCCTGCACGCCGATCACGAGCAGAACTGCTCGACCTCGACCGTGCGCCTGGTCGGATCCTCGCAGGCGCCGCTGTTCGCCTCGATTTCGGCTGGCATTTCCGCGCTGTGGGGCCCGCTGCACGGCGGCGCCAACCAGAAGGTGATCGAGATGCTCGAGCACATCGCGCGCGAGGACGGCAGCGCCGACAAGTATGTGGCCCGCGCCAAGGACAAGAACGACACGGCGCGCCTGATGGGCTTTGGCCACCGCATCTACAAGAGCTACGATCCGCGCGCCGCGGTGCTCAAGCGCACCTGCAACGAGGTCATCGCCAAGATGGGCAAGTCGAGCAAGCTGCTCGAGATCGCCATGCGCCTCGAGGAGATCGCGCTGCAGGACGAGTACTTCGTCAGCCGCAAGCTCTACCCCAACGTCGACTTCTACTCAGGGGTGATCTTCAACGCGCTGAACATCCCGACCAACATGTTCACCGTGCTGTTCGCCATGGGCCGCATGCCCGGCTGGATCGCGCACTGGCTGGAAATGCGCCGCGATCCCGACTTCCGCATCGGCCGCCCGCGCCAGATCTACACCGGCGCGACCAAGCGCGCCTACCTGCCGATGGACAAGCGCGGCTAGGAGCGCAAGCGTGGCGGCACAGTGCTTCCACCTCGCGTTCCCGGTCGTTGACCTGGCCTCGACGCGCGCCTTCTACGGCGGCCTTCTGGGCTGCCCGGAAGGCCGCGCCGCCGAAGAGTGGGTCGATTTCGACCTGCACGGACACCAGATCTCCGCGCATGTCATGCCTTCTGCCTGCCGGGAGCGCGAAGCGCACGAGGTCGACGGTGACCACGTGCCGGTGCGCCACTTCGGCCTGGTGCTGCCCTGGGACGAGTGGCACTCCTTCCGTGATCAGCTGATTGCCAAGGGCGTTTCCTTCCTGATCGAACCGCACCTGCGCTTTCAGGGTCAGGTTGGCGAGCAGGCGACGATGTTCGTCGTCGATCCCTCGGGCAACGCGATCGAGTTCAAGAGCTTCCGCGATCCCACGCGGGTTTTCGCCCGCGCCACGCCGCCCTAGCGGCCGTAATGGCCCCCTAGCGGCCCCGGTGGCCGTGCCCTCTTCCGGGAGGCGGCCACCCTGGCGCTTCATGGATCGCAACTAGCGCGTGATGGTTGCGGCAGTGCGCCCACCCATTTGGTCCACACGACCGCCGATCCAAAGCGCCTCGGCGTACAGATCACTCGTATCGGGGTGAGTCGCCACACAGATGCGGGCCAGCTTGACCTCCTCAAACGGAGAGCCGATCGCCTGGCTTTGCGTCCTCACGGCCCACCCGGGTGTGGATTGGGTGTCGATCGGCTTGCCAAGTTCCTGAACAAGAAGCTCGCAGTCACCCCGCTGGATCATGTCCTTGAGAATCTGGGTTGTCTTCTGCGAAAGCTCCGCTTCGATTCCTTTGCGGGCCTCGATGAGATCTGCAGCGGAGCGGCCTGAATGCTTGGCTTCGAAGAGCTGCTCTCGAGTGGGCGCAGGAATGGTCGGAGTCTCGGCGGCCGCATCGGAAGAAACGGCGAGTTTCTCCAGCCTCACTTGCTCCTCTGTCACCAGCACTTCAGCAGCCCGGCCAGTTCGGGCAACCTCGTCTTGGGAAACACCAACAGGCACGGGGCCATGCGGCAGCTTGTCTGTCACCGAAGACGATTTCCGCAGCAGGACGGCGAATGTTGCGATGATGGTCAGGGTTGCGAGCGCACCGAGCACAATGTGGGAATACTTTTTCGAGAACATCTCCTTGCCTTTCCTCAGGGGACTAACAGAACGATATCGAATGGGGAAGTGATGATCGTCACGAGCCCGACCCAAGCGAGCGAAGGGTATCAGGGCCTGTGATTCCTAGCCAGTGGCTTCACGCCACCGTGGTCCCGATCCGCCACCGGTTCCCGCGTCCCGAAAGAGCCAACCAGCCACTTCCGCACGGGCCGGCGCTCGACTCACGCGCTCATGGAATGGGAACCCCAGTTGGAGGGCAAGTTGATCACGCCCAAATGCAGAGTCCGAGTGACTCGTGCTCTACGCTCGTCCGACAGCCAACCCCGATGGAGCGAGCGGCCTAGGCTCCCGCAGCATCGCCGACAGGGACCTCGCGACCTCAGGGGAGCCAGACCACCTTGACGCCGTTGGTGAAGTTGTACGGCTCGGCCGTGCAGAAGGCCGGATCCGGATTGCGATACCAAGCGGTGTAGTAGCGCGTGCCGCCCGTGGCGGGAACGGCACCGAGCGCCGAGATCGCACCGAACGCGCCCGAGGGCAGCGAGGAGGCTCCGCCGCTGTTCGCCAGCGTCGCGAGGCGCACGATTTGTCCGCCCACCGTGCGCAGGCCGTCGCCGACCACGACACCCAGCCCGTTGTTCGCGGGCAGCGTGCCTTGGAAGTACAACACGGTCGAGGTCGCGGGCATGCCGCTGCCCGAGAGTTGCAGCGTGTCGCCGCTGAGGCTGGCGATGCCGCTCGCGACGAGCTTGCCGCCGCTTCCGAGGCTGTTGAGGCAACCGGACTGCGCCGCCGCGGGGCTGTTGTTCCCGCAGGGGCAGGGCGTGCCGCTGCCATCACCGAAACCGTAGGCCTCGACCAGCTTGCCGTTGGCGATCAGCGTGCCCGTGACCGTGATCGTGCCGCTCGCCCCGCTGGTGGGATCGGAGAAGGCGAAGGAGGTGTTGACCGGCATGCTGAGCGCGAGGCCGTTGAAACCGTGAAGCAGCGTTCCGCCGCTCGGCGTCGGCGCGGAACTGCTGCCGGCGAGCGGCGTGCTGGTCGCTGCCTGTCCCAGCGGTGTGACCACCAGCGTGCCCGAGAGCGCCGTGAGCGTGACCGTGGCCGTGAAGCTGCCATTGGTCGCCACGCTGGTCAGCGGCGCGGAGGGCGAAAGCCGCAGATTGAGCACGTCGATGGTGGCGAGCGGCGGCAGGAAGCTGAACACGTTGGGGATCCGCCCGTGCAGGTCCGGCACCGCCAGAAGGTCGCCGGAGAGCAAGGCCAGATCGCTGGGCGTCTGGGTTCCCGCCACGGCGAGCAGGCCGACCTCCAGCGTCCCCGCGAGCTCGAAGGCGTTGGAGGGGTTGCCCTGGATCGGTCCCAGAGAGGATGTTCCGGTCCAGACGAAGTCGCTCTGCGACTGGTTGGCACGCAAGGAGGTCGGAACTTGAGCCAGGGCGCTGGAGGACAGCAGCGCCACGCACAGGGAGAGGGAGAAAAGCCGCATACGCACAAAGATACCACGAAGCGCCAAGGCCCCCAGAGCCGGGATGACTCCAGATCCGCGCCCTCGGGGGTCGAAAGGGCCTTGGGAGAAGCATATGGGCACGGCACTCAAGAGCATTCTGAGGGACATCTTTCGCATCCAGCCGCTGCCGCGGGTCAGCCTGGAGGTTCAGGAACTCGCCAGCCGCGAGGGGACGGATCCGGCCGAAATCTGCCGGAGACTGGCGAGCGAGCCGGCGCTGTGCGCACGGGTGCTGCAGCTCGCCAACTCGCCCGTGTACGGCTTTGTGCGTGAAATCAGCACGCTGGAGGAGGCAGGCAATTTGCTGGGCAATCGCTGCCTCGCCAACCTGGCGCTGACCAGCGCGGCGGCGCGCTGCTTTCGCGGCGGTTCCGGCTCGTCCGCGGCTCGGCGACAGGCCGCCTGGGAACGAGCGCTGCAGACCGCGATCGTGGCGCGGCTCGTGGCGGAGCTGACAAAGCATGCGGATCCCTCGCGCAGTTACACGGCTGCGCTGCTGTGCGATCTGGGCAGTCTGGCGATGATCGAACATTTCCCGGTGGAGTCGGTGCATCTGGAGCCGCTCGACGCCGATCCCGAGCGCTGCCTGGAGCGCGAGCGCGAGTTGTTCGGCATGACCCACTGCGAGGCGGGCGGGATCCTGCTCGAGCGCTGGAAGATGCCCGATGCGCTCGTCGAATGCGCGCGCCTGCACCATGCACCGGATCAGGCTCGGCTGCAACCGGAGGTGAGCCGCGTCACCCACCTCGCGTGCGAGCTGACCATGCGCCTGCGCGGTCAGGATGCGGACACGCCGCTCCAACTCAACGGCCAGGAACTCGACGGCCCGCTGCTGGCGCGCCTGCAGGAACAGTATGCGGCCGAGTGGACCAAGGCGCAGAGCCTGTTGGCTCTGCGCTGAATTCCTGGCACAGAGCCTGTTGGCTCTGCGCTGAATTCCTGGCACAGAGCCTGTTGGCTCTGCGCTGAAGTCCTGCCGCAGAGCCTGTTGCGCGAAACTCACGCTGCCAAGCTTGCGGGCCATGCGCGGAACTCATCTGCCGCTCACGCCGCAGAGCTGGAAGGCCTCGCGCAGGCACTGCGTCTCGACGCGGCTCGACGCGGCTCGACGCGGCTCGACGCGTTGAGACGCGTCTCCACGGGCAGGCCCTGTCTGGGTCAGATTCGGTCCGCGTCAGATTCGGTCCGCGTCAGAGCCTGTCCGCCTCAGGCCCAGTGTGCGTCTGGCCGAGTGGAAGTATGGGGTGGATAAGGGGACTCGAACCCCCGACCCCCAGGACCACAACCTGGTGCTCTAACCAGCTGAGCTATATCCACCGTTCCAGCACCCTGTTTCCAGGGGCTGTCCGCCGATCGGCGGGGGGATGAGGATCCATAGCGGCGGCCCTCCTGTCAAGCGGCAAACTTGCCCGCTGCCCCGGACTGGCCTAGGCTCCACGCATGGCGAGCACCCCACCCGACGCCTCTCCCTCGGGAGAGCCCGAGAAAAGCTACGGGAACATGAGCGACGCGCACTGGTCGCGCGCCCGGGCGGGATCCAACGAGGAGGCGCTCGCCTACTATCGCTCGCGCAACGCCGCGCCCGGTGTCGCGCACGGCGGCTCCGAGCGCAATTTCTGGTGCATGCAGTGCTCGGGCGTGATCCCCCACGACGAGGCGGGCGGCCGCTGCCCCCACTGCGGGGCGGCGCTCGAGGAGCGAGCACGGCGCTACTACAACTGGGTCGAGATCAACGAGCCGCCCCGCAGCGATCTCTCGGCCCTGCTGCCGATCCTCGTGCCGCTGCTGCTGTGCGCGCTGGCCTTCGTGCTGTGGGCGGCGGGCGTGTTCGGCTAGTATCGCTGCCCGTGGGCCCTTTTTCCCGCCGCTTTCTGCGTCAGACGCGCTTTGCCCCGCTGGGCGCGGAGGGGCAGGCGCGCCTCGAGCAGAGCCGGGTGCTGCTGGTCGGCTGCGGTGCGCTGGGCGGTGCGCTGGCGGCGAGCCTCGTGCGCAGCGGCGTGGGCTCGCTCGTGATCGTCGACCGCGATCTGGTCGAGGAATCCAATCTGCCGCGGCAGATTCTGTTCGACGAGCGCCATGCGCGCGAAGGCTGGGCCAAGGTGCGCGCGGCGGCCGAGAGCCTTGAGCGCATCGGCGGCCCGACGCGCCTCGAAACGCACGCCGTGCACCTCGATTCCGAGAACCTCGGGGCGCTGGCCCAAGGCGCTGGGCTCGTGCTGGATGGCACCGACAATCTGGAGACGCGCTACCTGCTGAACGACTGGTGCGTGCGCGAGCGCGTGCCTTGGGTGTACGGCGGTGTGGTCGGTAGCGGTGGTCTGGTCATGGCCGTGCGCCCCGAGCAGGGCCCTTGCCTGCGCTGCGTGTTCCCGACACCCGCGCCGGCGGCCAGCCTCGAGACCTGCGAGACCGCTGGCGTGCTGCAACCGGCCGTGGCGCTGATCGCGGCGCTGCAGGCGGGCCTCGCGCTGCGCCTTTTGTGTGGCCGCGGCGCACCGGCCACGCGCTTGTTCGAGTTGGATGTCTGGGAACCGCGCGTGCGCATGCTCAGCATCGCGCAGGATCCCGATTGTCCGGCCTGCGTGCGGCGCGAGTTCCCGTTCCTCGAGGCCGCGCAGGCGCACCACGCGCTGCGGCTGTGCGGACGCAATGCCGTGCAGGTGCGCGGCAGCCGCGGCCCCACCGATCTGGAGGCCCTCGAGGCCCGGCTGCGGCCGATCGCACGCTCGCTGGTCCGCAACGAACTGCTGCTGCGCGCCGAGTTCGAGGAGACGCGCCTGACGGTCTTTCCCGATGGCCGCGCGCTGGTCGAGGGCACCGAGGACATCGGGCGCGCGCTGGCGCTCTACGACCGCTATTTGGCGCGATGAGCGGCGAACCGGTCTGGATCGTGCTTGCGGCAGGAGCCAGCCTTCGTCTGGGCCAACCAAAGGCGATCGTCGATCTCGGCGGCGGCCTGTGCCCGCTCGATTCGCTGCTGGCGGCGGGCGCCGCTTCACTGAAGGAGCGCGCGGTGGTCTTCGGCGCCCACACGCACGCGCTGCCGGCCGGAGTGCGCACGATCGACCATCCCGACTGGGCGAGCGGGCGCACGGGCTCGGTGCAGGCGGCCGTGCGCGGCTACCCGGGCCGCGATTTGTTGCTGGCGCCCGTGGACGTGCCGTTGATTCCCAGCAGCGTCGTGCGCGCGCTGCTGGAGACCTGGCAGGCCGCCCTGCGACCCGAGCGTGGCTGGCTGGCGCCGCGCCATCGAGCCAGCGCTCGCTACGGGCATCCCGTGCTGCTCGGGCGCGCGCTGGCCTCGGAAATTTTGTCCAGTCCGCCGGATCGGGCCTTGAGCGAACATCGCGCGTGGGCGGAACCGCTGCTGACCTGCCTCACCGACTCGTGCTCGGTGCTCGAGGATCTCGACACCCCCGAGGATCTGGAGCGCTTGCGCCTGCGACGGGGTTTTGCGGCCCGACAAAGCCTCTAGTTTGTCGGCGGGGGCTGCCGATACTCCCCGGCAGTCCCTTCATGAGCTTCCAAGGCGATGTCAGCGGCCCCGCGCTTGCCGACCTGCTCCAGAGTATGGCGCGGGGACGAGAGGGCGTTCTGCGCCTCAACTCACGGCGCACATTGCGCCTCAATCTGGGCATTCTCGCCGGCGCGCTGTATCTCCTCCCGGACGAGAAGGAGGATGTCGAGGGCTGGCGACTGCGGGCGGAGGACGCTTTCCCCGACCCCGAGGCCACGCGCGTCGACCCGGTGCGACTGGCGCAGATCGCGCGCGCCTCGCGCATCGAGACGATGTTCGCGCTGCTCGAGGCG
>Ga0172376_10003209_pt1 | contig 19538 bp, 11 predicted proteins | sample Lak35m_FD_121114 | JGI IMG/M metagenome (GOLD analysis project Ga0172376, IMG submission 121114) | Freshwater microbial communities from Kabuno Bay, South-Kivu, Congo - kab_092012_35m | ecosystem: Environmental > Aquatic > Freshwater > Lake | place: Democratic Republic of the Congo: South-Kivu... | reverse complement strand
CGCGGTGCAGGTGCTCTCGCTGCCGCTTGCGGCCGCACGTCCGAAGGTGAGCCGGTTTCGCTTCGCCGTGCCGGCGGCGCCGCCGACGGCCGTCGACGCGGCTCCGCGCGGGGAGGCCGCCCCGATCGCGCGTGCCGCCGTTCCCGCCGGCGACGGTCCGGCCATGCCCCGTCGCACGCGGCTCGCCCCACCGCGCGACGTCGTCAAGCTGTCGGAGCGGTTCTTCTACCTGCTGCAGCCCGACCTCCAGACGATGCTCCAGGCAGGCCGACTGGAATTCCCACGACGTCCGTTCCCGTTCCAGCTCGACGGCATGGCGTTCCTCGTGCCCCGGCATGGTGCGGTGCTCGCCGACGAGATGGGACTCGGGAAGTCGATGCAGGCGATCTCGTCGATCCGGCTGCTCGTGCGCGGGGGCGAGGCCCGCCGCGTGCTCGTCGCCTGTCCGAAGGGGCTCGTTTCCAACTGGGTGCGCGAGCTGGCGGACTGGGCGCCCGAACTCGTCGTGGCGGTGATCGAGGGGGACCCGGAACGCCGTCGCTGGCAGTGGGCCCTGCCGGACGTGCCCGTGAAGCTCGCCAACTACGAGGTGCTCGTGCGCGACCGTGACCTCGTGGCCGACCTCGGCCTCGAGTTCGACCTCGTCGTCCTCGACGAGGCGCAGCGGATCAAGAATCGCGCGAGCCAGACGAACCAGGCGGTCTGTGCCGTCTCGCGCCGCCGGTCGTGGGCCCTCACCGGCACACCCGTCGAGAACTCGGCCGACGACCTCTACGGCATCTTCGACTTCGTCGCCCCCGGCCACCTCGCCGACGGCATGACCCCGCGGGAACTCTCCGGGGCGGTGTCCGATCACGTCCTGCGACGCACGAAGGACAAGGTGCTCGACGACATGCCTCCGCGGCTCGACCGCGACGAGCGGATCGAGCTCGGCCCCGAGCAGCGGGAGACCTACCGTCTGGCCGAGGAGGAGGGCGTGCTGCGGCTCTCCTCGCTCGGCGGCGAGGCGACCATCCGTCACGTCTTCGAACTCGTCCTCAGGCTCAAGCAGATCTGCAACTTCGACACCGCCACGGGGGAGAGCGCGAAGCTCGCACGGCTCGAGGCGGAGCTCGAGGAGGTGAAGGCGAGCGGCCGGAAGGCCCTCGTCTTCAGCCAGTGGACGGAGACGCTCGGCCGGCTGCGGAAGGGGCTTTTGCGGTTCGGAGCGCTCGAGTACCACGGGGGCATGTCGACCACGGCCCGCGACGCCGCCATCGCCCGCTTCCGTGCCGACCCGCGGCATTCGGTGCTGCTCCTCTCCTACGGTGCGGGCGCCGTCGGTCTAAATCTGCAGTTTTCGCAGTACGTGTTCCTGTTCGACCGGTGGTGGAATCCGGCGGTCGAGGATCAGGCCATCAACCGCGCCCACCGCATCGGTGCGGCCGGTGCCGTGACCGTCACGCGGTTTCTGGCGGCGGAGACGATCGAGGAGCGGATCGACGAGGTGCTCAGGCGCAAGCGGGACCTCTTCGAGCAGATCCTCTCGCAGGCCGACGCCCCGGCGGCGAGTGGCCTGACCGCCGAGGAACTCTTCGCGCTCTTCAGGCTCGTGCCGCCACGCCGCGACAATGAGACCGAAGACCCCGCGATCGCAGCCTGACCCGCCGCCGCGCGCTCCCGTGGCACACCCATGTCGATGACCGCCCCCAGTGGCGCACGCCTCCAGGCGTGCGCTCCCATGGCTTACGCCACCAGGCATGTCTCCCTGTGGCCGACACCCGCAGGCACGTCTCCCTGTGGCTGACACTGCAGGCACGTCTCCCCGTGGCTGACACTGGAGGCACTTTCCCCTGTGGCTGACACTGCAGGCACGTCTCCCTGTGGCTGACACCCGCAGGCACGTCTCCCTGTGGCTGACACTGCAGGCACGTTTCCCTGTGGCTGACACTGCAGGCACGTCTCCCTGTGGCTGACACTGCAGGCACGTCTCCCTGTGGCTGACACTGCAGGCACGTCTCCCTGTGGCGCACGCCTCCAGGCGTGCGAATACGGTGCGCATCACGCAAGCCGAACGCATCGCCGTTGACAGCTCGGTGCAACCTGTCTCGAGCTGAGTCGAGCGTCCATGCGCACGCCTGGAGGCGTGCTCCACGCGGGGCCCTGAGACGAGCACCCGACGCGTTCGGCGCGTTCGGCGCGTCGCGCCGCGCAGGTGTCGCGTGGCGTGACACCGATGCGGCGTGAACGCGGTTTTTCCGCGTCGCTCCACGATGCCGTGACGCGCCTGCAAGCGTGTCGCGGGCTGACCGTTTGTCCTCTCGACGCGACGGCGCGTACGAATCGGATGACGAGGCCACCGCGGGCGTCACGCGAGTGCCGTCGGCGGGGACGCGTCGAACATCACATGTCGGACAACGAGTCGAGGGAGCAGCCCGGCAGCACCCCCTTGCCAGAACGGACTACCCCCATCAAAGGGGGTGTGCTGAAGGAGTGTTCGGCGTCCGCCGTCCGCGGCGTGAGGGCGGGCCTGCCACGTTCGCTTTGCCCCGGCGGCGCAGGATGATTCAATCTCGTGGACCGTGCGGTTCGTGCCCCGACGTCCACCGGGCCCGCACCGCCTGCCCAGTCTGCCCTGCCACCGGCTTCTGGTTCCCTGCGCCCTCCTCCGAGCGCGCGGCATCCCGGCCGCCTCGAGACGACCCTTCATGCCCAGCGTCTATGAGTACGACGTCCTCGTCGTCGGGGCCGGCCACGCCGGCGTCGAGGCGGCGTGTGCGGCCGCGAGGCTCGGTGCGAGAACGGCCCTGCTCACGGCCAACTGCGACACCGTCGGGCAGATGAGCTGCAACCCGGCGATCGGCGGCGTCGGCAAGGCCCAGCTCGTGCGCGAGGTCGACGCGCTCGGCGGCGTGATGGCCCGCGCGATCGACGCGACGGGCATCCAGTTCCGCGTGCTCAACCGCTCGAAGGGGCCGGCAATGCACGGACCCCGGGCGCAGGCCGACAAGAGGCTCTACCAGATGGAGGTGAAGCGGATCGTCGAGGAGACGGCGAACCTCCACCTGCGGCAGGAGACGGTCGAGGGACTCGTCGTCGAGCGGCAACCGACCGTCGCGCCGGGGAATCCGCCCTGGCGTGTCGTCGGGCTGCGGGTGCGCGGCGACGCCGAGTATCGGGCCGCCGCGGTCGTGCTCACGACCGGCACGTTTCTGCAGGCGATCATGCACGTCGGGGAGTCGACCACGGCGGGCGGCCGCGCCGGTGAGGGCACGACCGCGGGCCTGAGCCGGTCGCTCGCCGAACTCGGTCTCCGGATCGACCGCTTCAAGACGGGCACGCCCTGCCGCCTGGCCGCCGCGACGATCGATTTCTCCCGGCTCGAGGTTCAGCCCGGCGACGACGTCCCGCAGCCGTTCTCGTTCCTCACCGACACGATCGAGCAGGAGCAGCTCGTCTGCTGGATCACGCGGACCACCCCCGAGATCCACGACCTCATCCGGGCCAACCTCCACCGCGCGCCGATGTTCACCGGGCAGATCGATTCCCGCGGGCCACGCTACTGCCCGAGCATCGAGGACAAGGTCGTCCGCTTCGCGGACCGCGAGAGCCACCAGCTCTTTCTCGAGCCCGAGGGACGGCACACGCGGGAGATCTACGTCAACGGCATCTCCACGAGCCTGCCGCGCGACGTGCAGGATGCGATGATCCGTCTCGTGCCGGGCCTCGAGCGGGCGGTGATCATGCGCTACGGCTACGCGGTCGAATACGACTACTGCCCGCCCGACCAGTTGCATGCGAGCCTCGCCAGCAAGCGGGTGGCCGGCCTCTTCCTCGCCGGTCAGATCAACGGCACGACGGGCTACGAGGAGGCGGCGGCCCAGGGGCTCCTCGCCGGGGCGAACGCGGCGCTCGCGCTGGGCGGCCGTGCGCCGCTCGTGCTTGATCGCCACGAGGCCTACATCGGCGTCCTCGTCGACGACCTCGTCACCCGCGGCGTGGACGAGCCGTACCGCATGTTCACAAGCCGCGCCGAGCACCGGCTCGCCCTGCGGCACGACAACGCCGACCGCCGGCTGACGCCGCGGGCCGCCCTCCTCGGACTCGCCGAGCCGGCGCGGGCCGCCCGTGTGGCCATGAAGACCGCCGCGATCGAGGCGGCACATGCGACGCTCACCGCCCGCCGCGTGGACGGCACACCGCTCGTCGAGCTGCTCAAGCGGCCCGAGTGGACCTGGGCCGACTGCGTGGCGGCGGCCCCGGACGTCCGCGGCGTGCCGGCCGACGTCGCGTCGCAGATCATGCACGACGTGCGGTACGCCGGGTACGTCGCCCTCGACCGCGAGCGCATCGAGCGGCAGCGAAGGCATGCCGAGCGGCCGATCCCCGACGGCTTCGACTACGCCGGCGTGCGACACCTCCGCGCGGAGGCACGGGAACAGCTCGACCGCATCCGTCCGCGCACGCTTGGCCAGGCAGGCCGGGTGCGCGGCGTCACGCCGGCCGATCTCGCGCTCGTGCTCGTGCATCTCGAAGGCCGCCGCGCCTGATGCGGATCATCCACATCACCGCCGGCGCCGGTGGCCGCATCTGCGGGTCGTGCCTGCACGACAACGCGCTCGTGCGGGCCCTGCGACGGCGCGGCCGCGACGCGCTGCTCGTGCCCGCCTACGTGCCCACGACGACCGACGAGGAGAACGTCGCCGAGTCGCGGGTGGTCATGGGGGGCGTGAACGTCTGGCTCCAGGAGCATGTCCCGCTCTTCCGGCACACGCCGGCGCTTTTCGACCGATGGCTCGACGCGCCGGCGCTGCTCCGGTGGCTGTCGGGGCGCACCGGCGGCACGCGTCCGGCGGACCTCGGGGCGCTCACGGTCTCGACGCTCGAGGGGGAGCGCGGACACCAGCGGAAGGAGGTGGCGAAGCTCGCCCGCTGGCTCGCGTCGGAGGCACGCCCTGACGTGGTGCACCTGTCGAACGCGCTGCTCATGGGACTGGCACGCACGGTGAAGTCGACGGCGCGGGCGCCGACCGTGTGCACGCTGTCGGGCGAGGACATCTTCATCGAGAAGATTCCGCCGCCGCACTACGCCCGCATTCGCGCCCTGCTCCGCGAGCGGGCCGCCGATGTCGATCGCTTCGTCGCCCTCGACGCGTTCTATGCCGGCTTCATGGCGGACTATCTCGACGTGCCGCGGGAGCGGATCGTCGTGATCCCGCACGGCGTCGATCTCGAGCTGTACCCGGCCGCGCCGCCCGACCTCATGCTGCGGCGGCAGGGCAGGGGAGGGGGGCATCGCGTGGGATATCTGGCGCGGGCGTGCCCGGAGAAGGGGCTCGATCGGCTCGTCGAGGCGCTCCCGCTGGTCGCCGCGCGGCACGACGTCGAGGTGGTCGCTGCCGGCGCGACGGTCGATGCGGAGCGGGACTACATCGCGCGCTGCCTCGCGCGGGCCCAATCGCTCGGTGTGGCCGACCGCTTCCGCTGGCTCGGCCAGGTGGATCTGGCGGGCAAGCTCGACCTGCTCGGCTCGGTCGACGTGTTCGCGATGCCCACGACGCATGCGGAGGCGAAGGGGCTGCCCGTCATCGAGGCCATGGCCGCGGGCCTGCCCGTCGTCGCCTCCGCCCACGGCTCGTTTCCCGAACTGCTCGACGGGGAGCGGGCCGGGAGCCTGCACGTCCCGGGTGATCCGGCCGACATGGCCCGCGCGTTGGACGCCCTGCTGTCGGACCAGGCCCGCGCCGCCGCGTGCGGTCGGCATGGGCACGCGCTGGCGCGCACGCGGCACTCGGCCGACGGCATGGCCGCCGCACACGAGGCGCTCTACGCGGATCTGACCTGACCACCGCCGAACCGGTCGATCAGCGCGGCGTCTCGTTCCAGAGGATGCGTAGGTTCTTCGTCGCGCGGCCCGCCACGACGAGATCGGGCCGACCATCCCGGTCGAGGTCGGCAGCCTTCATGTCCTCGACGGCGATCTCCGGGCCCGAGAGATCGCTCGCCCGCCAGGTCGTGCCGCGTCCATCGAGCGGCGTGAAGAGCCGGACGCCCGGCACCCCCCGTGGATTCATGGCCCGCCAGCCGACGACGACCTGGTCGCTGCCGGTCCCCAGGACATCCGCGACCACGACGGCATGGCCATCGACCAGGGACGTGTCGAGCTCATGCCGCGTCCATGCGTCCTCGGCCCGCGTCGGCTCGGTCAGCACCGCGGCCACGTGCCCGTGCATCGGCTCGATCGTGGCGACGAATCGGCCGCCGTCGGGAAGGCGGCCGTCACGCACCTCACCGGTCCACTGCTCGGAAAGCCGCCGGTGCCGCCAGGTGCCGGTGGAGCGTCCGAGCCAGAAGAGCCCCTCCTTCGCGCCGACGAGCAGCTCGTGCTCCGGGTCGTCGTCCCAGTTGATCGGCTGGAAGTTGTGGCTCGCATGGGTGAAGTCACTGACGAGCGCCAGCTCCCAGGCGGCGCGGGGGTCGGCCGGCATCCGGTACGCGAACACGCGGCTGCCGGCGCCGGCGTTGTCCTTGTTGCCACGGCCGTGGAGCGGCTTGACGACGAGCTCCCAGACGCCGTCGGGAGCGAGCACCCAGTGCATGCGGTGCACGGTGGGCTCGTGGTGCAGTCGCACGGGTTCCCACGGGGAGCGTCGGTCGGCGGGCGCGAGCAGATAGAAGACCGCGCCGCTCTTCGTCTCGTCGCTGGTCTCGCCCGGATTCCAGCCGGCGCCGACGGCGACCTCGCAGCGGCCGTCGCCGTCGAGGTCCCGCGCCGCGATGCAGACATTGTCCTGCGGAGTGAGTCCCGTGGCGATCACGTGCCGCCGCCACGTCGGGTTCTCGTACCACTGGATCGTCGTCTTGTCGGCAAGCAGGACGTCGTCGCGACCGTCCCCGTCGACGTCGGCGATCGCGATGCCATAGCCGATCTCCACCGCCGCGTCGATCTCCTCGGCGCGGAAGCGCGGCTCGGGGGGAGCGGCCGCCAAAGCGGTCGACCGGACGAGGATGCAGACGACCGCGGCGGCACCGGCGATCGGGGACGAGGTGCGTTTCATGCCGTCAGCATAGCCCGGCCGGGTGCGCCGCTCACGCCCCGGGCGGGGGCGCGTGATCGTCGCCCGCGAGATCGCCGCCGTGCCGGCGCTCAGGGAACGCCAGCGAGGCGGCGACGCTCGTGCCGATCAGGAGCACGATCACGAGCAGCGACACGGCCGGATGGATGAGGTGCCCCTTGGCATGGGCGTCCCAGCCGCCCTGCGCGGCGAGCCATTCGTTGTGCCGTGCCGCCTCGGCGATCATCTTGCAGCCCACGAACACGAGCACCGCGGAGAGCCCGTAGTTGAGGAACCGGAACATGTCCATGACGCCGGCCAGCAGGAAGTAGAGCGCCCGCAGCCCCAGGATCGCGAACACGTTCGACGTGAACGCGATGAACCGCATGTAGTGCGTGCCCGGGGTGACCACGCCGAGGATCGCCGGGACGCTGTCGACCGCGAAGAGCACGTCGGTGCTCTCCACGACGAGCAGCACGAGGAAGAGCGGCGTCGCCATGAGCCGGCCGTTCTCCCGGATGAAGAACCGGTCCCCGTCGGAGTGGGAGGCGACGGGGATGATCCGACGGATCGTCCGGATGAGCATGTTGTCGCCCGGGTCGTGCTCCTTCTCGCTGAATGCCAGCTTCACGCCGGTGTAGACGAGGAAGCCGCCGAAGACCCAGAGCACCCACTTGTAGCGCTCCACGAGTTCGGCCCCGAGGAGCACGAAGGTGAGGCGCATGAGCACCGCCCCGAGGATGCCCCAGAAGAGCACCCGGTACTGGTACTTCAGCGGCACGCCGAAGTAGGCGAAGACCACCGCGAACACGAAGACGTTGTCCATCGAGAGCGACCACTCGACGAGGTAGCCCGTGAGGAACTCGATGGCGGCCTGCCCGCCGAGCCATGCCCAGACGAGTCCGTTGAAGGACAGGGCCAGCGCCGACCAGAAGATCGTCCAGAACGTGCTCTCGCGGAGCGAGGGTTCATGGGACTTGCTGTGGAACACCGTCAGGTCGAGGACGAGCATCACCGTCACGAAGACGGCGAACGCGATCCAATGGACCGTCTGGATCGTCGCATCCCCGGCGGTGGAGTCGGGAACCGAGGCGACCGATGCGGCGAGAAGATGCACGGGGAGGCTTCTGGCGGGGAAGCCGTGCGGTCGCCACCCCGTGGCATTCCCTGCACGACCCGCGGAATCGTAGCAGGTCGCCCCGATGACGCGGATGGCCCATGTTTTGGAAGAAGTGCAAAGGGTCGAGACGATCCGAGGGCGTCGTTGCAAAAACGACACGCCTGGACGAGGCCCGTGGGTGCACGACCCGCATCTCCGCCATGATCGGCCGGCCGTCGAGCATGCGATCGGTTTGGCACGGATTGTGCATTCTGTTCGCGACACGGCCGCTGGTGGTGGACCAGTGGCCGCGGCCCGGACGGGTCGCGGATCTTAGGCATCGAGACGCTCGGGTGTGGCGTCCGTTCGTCCTCCGCCGGCCAATCCGGCTTCGAGGGCCTTGCCGTCTTTCCGCGACCCGCCGGCCGCCGATGGGCGCGTGACCGCTCGCGCAAGGCGACCCGTCGGACGCGGATGCCTCAGGCGAGCGACGGCGGGGAATCGTCGGCGTCTCCAGGGCGCTCGGCGCCGGCGAGGCCGGACACGAAGCTCGCGGTCATGGCCGCGAAGACCGGGGCGATGATGTCCCACTCCCGATCCTCGGCCTGGCACAACAGCAGGTACACGGCGTCGCCGGCCTTCACCGTGCGGATCTGTGCGGTGTTGGTGAGATCGAGGCAGTAGAAGTTGAGGTCGTAGCCGGCGAGTTCGTGCCCACGCACCTCGTCGGTGGCCCGCTCGGCGTCGAGGTCCCGGTACTCCGCCTGCATCTGTGCGACGACCGCACGCGCGAGCTCGTCCGGTGGGCCTCCCGCCGCGTGGCCGCTCACCGACCAGAAGCCGCCCCCCGGGGAATGAACGGACACGGCCGCGTGGCGCCCGGCTGCGTCGGAGACGTCCACCGACCAGTTGTCGGGGTACTGGAACGAGAGGCCGAACCGATTGAATCGCACGTCGCAGTCCTCGCACGCTGGCCGAAAGTCGCCAGTTTACCCCGGTCGGTGGCGATCTGGACCGCGTCGCGAGCCGCCGCTATCGTCCCGCCCCTCCCCGCCGAGGCCTCGGCCCCGCCGCCCCGTGATCCACGCGCCATGCACCATCCCTCCGGCACGCACGCCGCCCGTCCTCCCGTCGCCGGCATCGCCGACTACGGGCTGCCGACGGCGATCCTGCTGGCCGTGCTCGTGGTGCTCGCACCGTTGCCCCCGGCGATCGTCGATCTGCTGCTCGCCGCGAACCTGACCGTGTCGGTGCTCGCGCTGCTCGGTGCGGTCGCGGCACGGACGCCGCTCGAGCTGAGCGTCTTTCCGACGTTCCTGCTCGGCTCGACGCTCGTGCGGCTGGTCCTGAACATCGCGACCACCCGGCTCATCCTGTCGCGGGCCGCGATCGACGGCGCGGACGCGGCGGGCCTCGTCGTCTCCGCGTTCGGGGACTACGTCGCCGCCAACCACCTCGTGGTCGGCGGCGTCATCTTCGCGATCATCGCGGTCGTGCAGTTTGTCGTGATCACGGCCGGGGCGACGCGCACCAGCGAGGTCGCCGCCCGGTTCGCGCTCGACGGCCTTCCGGGCCGCCAGATGGCGATCGACACCGAGGTGCAGGCGGGGACGATCACGCGCGAGCAGGCCCGCGGGCTCCGGCTCGACCTGCAACGGCAGGCCGACTTCTTCGCGAGCATGGACGGAGCGAGCCGCTTCGTCCGCGGCGAGGCGGTGGCCGGCGTGGTGATCACGCTCGTGAACCTCGTCGGCGGGCTCGCGATCGGCGTCCTCGAGCACGGCATGCCTCTGGGCCAGGCCGCCGAGGTCTACTCCCGGCTGACCATCGGTGACGGCCTGACGAGCGCCGTTCCCGCGCTCCTCGTGTCGGTGGCGACCGGGCTGCTGATCTCGCGATCCTCCCAGGAGGTCGATCTCCCGCGGGAATTCAGCCGGCAGTTCACGGCGCGGCCGCACGTGCTCGCGGTGACCGGCGTGTTCCTCGCCCTGCTCTCGCTCACGGATCTGCCCTTCCTGCCGCTCGCCGCGCTGGCGGCGGCCATGTTCGCGGGGGCCTTCTGGTTGCGTGGGGATCGCGCGGAGCGACGGGCGACCTCCGGACGCGCCCGCACCGCCGCCGCCGCGGCACCCGCGCCCGCCGAGACGCTCTTCGCGGACGAGCGGATCGTGGTCGTGCTCGGACCGGGCCTCGTGCGTCTCGTCTCCCGTCAGGCACCGCTGCTCGAGTCCGTGGCCGATCTGAGGCGGTCCATCGCGGCCGATCTCGGCTTTCTGGTGCCGACGGTGGCCTTCCGTGACGATGTCCGCCTCCCCGAGCGCCGCTACCGGGTGCTCGTCGGCGGAGAGCCGGTCGTCGAGGGGGAGATGCCCGCGGGACGGCTGCTCGCGGTGCCCCGTGCCGGCGAGCGGCTGGAGGTGAGCGGGGATGTCGTGCACGAGGAGGCGAGCGAATCGCTGGTCTCGTCGGCGAGCCTGTGGGTGAGTCATGCACAGGCCGAGACCCTGCGGCGCCGCGACGTCGTGATCCTGGACGAGGCGGCGACGCTCGCGAGGATTCTCGAGGCGGCGCTGCGTCGGTACGCCGACCGGCTCGTGTCGCGCGAGGACACCGTGCGCCTCGTCGAGACGCTTCGGGCGACGCAGCCCGGCCTCGTCGAGGAGGTCGTGCACCGGGTGTTGCCGATCGCCAAGATCCACCGCGCCCTGCAGGCCCTGCTGGCCGAGGGTGTGCCGATCCGTCCGCTTTCCGAACTGCTCGAGATCATGGCGGACCATTCCGCCGAGGCGGCCGAACCGTGGCAGCTCGCCGAGGTCGTGCGGCGCCGATTGGCAGGCTCCATCTGCCGTCGGGCGCGCGATCCAGATGGCAGGCTCACCGCGGTGCGGCTGACCGGCGCGGCCCTCGAGGCCTGCGTGGCGGCGGCGGCGAGCGGTCGCCCTCCCGCCCGGCTGGTGGCCGAGGTGCGTCGTGCGGTGCGCGTGGCGGTCGAGCGCGGCGGCGCGCCCGCCGTCGTCGTGCCGGCCGAGGCCCGCCGCCAGGTGCGGGCCGCTCTCGCCCGACCGCTGCCGAGCGTCTCGGTCTTCGCGGAAGAGGAGGTGGCGCACGAGCCCCACCTCGAGATGTTCACGACGCTCGCCGGCGCGGAGGCGCTGCGGGCGGCATGAGCCTGGAGGAGCGGTCAGGACGGTCGATCAGGCAGGTTGGGACGGGCATGGAAAAGGAACTCAAGGACACCCCGACGGCGCACCGATGGCAGCGATGCCCATGCGTGCGCGCGTCCGTCAGGGACGATTCGGTCGGCGCTCGTGCCGAACCATGGACGGTTCGCGCGGTCCGCCGGCCCGGTGACGAACGGCCCCAGCAAGGAGGATGACGTGGCACAGCATGCGACGCAGCTGACACCGGAGGAGGTGCACGAGCTCTGGCTGGCCTTCAAGGCCGACCAGGGGAACGAGGACCTCCGCAACCGCCTCATCGAGCTCTACCTGCCGCTCGTGCGGTACAACGGCGAGCGGATCTGGTCGAGGCTGCCCGACGGCGTCGAGCTCGACGACCTCGTGTCGGCCGGAACGTTCGGCCTCATGGACGCGATCGACGCGTTCGACATGGGACGGGGCGTCAAGTTCGAGACGTACTGCGTGCCCCGCATCCGGGGTGCCATGCTCGACGAGCTGCGGACGATGGACTGGGTGCCACGGCTCGTGCGGAGCAAGGCGAGCAAGCTCAACGAGGCCGTCAAGACGCTCGAGGCGCGGCTGGGCCGACCGCCCGGCGATGGCGAGGTCGCCGAGCACATGGGCCTCTCGCGGGAGGAGTTCGAGAAGCTCCTCGTCGAGGCCAATGCCGTGAGCCTCGTCAGCCTCAACAAGAAGTGGTGCGAGACCGACAGCTCGAAGGACGTCCACGAGATCGACATCCTCGAGGACAAGAAGGGAGAGGATCCGACCCGTCGCATCCAGAAGGCCGACCTCATGCGGCTCGTGACGAAGGGACTCAACCGCAACGAGCGGCTCATCATCATCCTCTACTACTACGAGGAGCTGACGATGAAGGAGATCGGGCTGACGCTCGATCTGTCGGAGAGCCGCGTGAGCCAGATGCACTCGGCGATCGTCGAGCGTCTCCAAAACCAGCTCGGTCGCCGGAAGGTCGACTTCGCCGTCTGACGGGGCGGCCTGGGCAGGCTGGCGAGGTGGCGGTGGGGCGGGGGCCGAAAAAATGATTCAAGCGGCGGACCCGGGACGTCCGAAGAAGAGGAATTGACGACGGCGTTCGTCGGTCGCGTTCGATCGAGAATCGGGTGGTCCGGGTCGATCGGCGCGGCAACACTGGTGGGAGTGAGAGTCTTCCGCGCCGCGTGATGCGGACCGACTGAACGAGCCATCGAACATCGAGCCGGTCCGCCTCGTAGGAGGCACGCTCGGGGGAAGACGGCAGGGAACCGTCGGACGGAACGAACGACAGGGCGGTGACGCCCGCAAGGAGTGCAATCATGAACATCTTCGGTGTCTTCGCGACGCAGGGTTCGCAGGGTGTCGGCACGGTGAAGGGCGTCGAGGCCGCACAGGCTGCCGCCCCCAAGGGCGTCGGCGAGGTGCATGACGCGGTGACGCTGTCGGTCGACGGCGTGCGTGCCGCCGAATCCACCTCGGACGTCCGGTTCGATCGCATCAACGCGATCCGGGCCGCGATTGCCGATGGCTCGTACGACACGCCCGAGAAGCTCGACATCGCCCTCGACCGGCTGCTCGACCGCCTCGGTTGAGCTGCCGATCCGGTGACGGGTGACGGCGAAGGCATCCTCCGTCCGGCGGTGGTCGGTCGGGCACCGATCACGGTACCCCCAACCGACCCGCCGCCGTGACGGACGTCGGAACGGCCCGCCGCCCCGCCGGGTCGCGAGCATCGTGTGTTTCCAGACAGGTCGCGGGTCACGACGTAGAATGTCGTGGCAACGCAGGACTGCATGGGGATGACGATGGCCGTCGGCACCGACTTTTCGCTGGGCACCGTGCAGGTGTCCCTCTCGCCGCGGGAGCGGTTCGCCGAATTCCTGCAGGCCCGCGGGAAGCGGGTCACGCGCCAGCGGCAGACGATCGTCGATCACGTCTCGAGTCGGCACGAGCATTTCGACGCGGAGCAGCTCCTCGAGGAATTGCGCCGCACGCCGGCGGGGAGCCGTGCCAGCCGGCCGACCGTCTATCGCACGCTCGCCGAAATGGTCGAGGCGGGCCTGCTCCGCAAGATGGTGCTCGACGGCCGGGCCGTCTACGAGCATGACTACGGCTATCCGCAGCACGATCACCTCTACTGCACGGGGTGCCAGAAGCTGATCGAGTTTTCGAGCGACGAGCTCGTCCGCATCCGCGACGCGGTGGCGGCCCAGCACCGCTTCCGAGCCCGCGGCCATCGACTCATCGTGATGGGGCTCTGCGTCGACTGCCGGTCGGCACGCAGCACGTCGCGGCATCAGGACCGCGTCTGAGCCGCTGCGGCCGGGCTCGCCGTCGGCCGTCCGGTGCGGATTCGCCGTCAGACCGTCACGGCGGCCTCGGGTGCACGCGCGGGACATTCGGCCAGCGCCGCTGCCACGGCGCCGCGGACGAACTCCTCCACCTGTGACGCGGCCCGTCCGGCCAGCCCGCGGCCGTCGAGGGCGGCCGCGAGGTCGACCGACCGGAAGAGCGGGTCGGCCTCGAGTCGCTGCACGAGATCGTTGTCGCCACCGTCCCGCATGCGCAGGGTCGCGGCGTGGCTGTGCGAGCGCAGGGCCTCGTGCAGCGCCTGCCGGTCTCCGCCGGCCGTCGTCGCCGCCATGAGAATGCGCTCGCTGGCGAGGAACGGCAGATGCGCCTCGAGGTTGCGGCGGATCGCCCCGGGCACGACGACGAGCCCGCCGGCGATGTTCGCCAGCAGCACGAGCTGGGCGTCGGTGGCGAGGAACGCCTGCGGCAGCACGAGCCTTCGAGGGGCCGAGTCGTCGAGCGTGCGCTCGAGCCACTGGGTGGCCGCCGTCTGCGCCGCGGTCGTCGCGAGTCCCATGACGAAGCGGGCGAGGCCGCACATGCGCTCCGCCCGCATCGGATTCCGCTTGTAGGGCATCGCGGACGAGCCGACCTGCTCCTGCTCGAAGGGCTCCTCGAGCTCACCCCACGCCGCGGCCAGCCGCAGGTCATTGCCCGCCTTGTGCGTCGATTCGGACACGCCGGCGAGCGCCGCCACGACCTGGGAGTCCACCTTGCGGGTGTAGGTCTGCCCCGTGACGTCGTACGACGAGTGGAAGCCGAGCTTGCGGGCCACGAGCTCGTCGAGCCGCCGCACCTTCGCCTCGTCGCCGCCGAAGAGCTCGAGAAAGCTGGCCTGGGTGCCGGTGGTGCCCTTCACGCCGCGGGCCCGCAGGAGCTTCCGCCGGTGCGCGACCTCCTCGAGGTCGAGCAGCAGGTCGTGGATCCAGAGCGCGATGCGCTTGCCGATCGTCGTGGGCTGCGCGGGCTGGAGGTGGGTGCGGCCGAGGCAGACGAGATCCTTCGTCTCGAGGGCCCGCACGGCGAGCCGTTCGATCGCGGCCGCCAGCCGCGCCACCACGACGTCGAGCGACTCCCGCATCAGCATCAGATCGACGTTGTCGGTGACGAAGGCGCTCGTGGCCCCGAGGTGGATGATGGGGCGGGCGGAGGGGCAGGCGTCCGCGAACGCATGCAGGTGCGCGAAGACGTCGTGCCGCATGCGGCGCTCGTACTCGGCCGCCTTGGCGAAGTCGATCGGCTCGAGGGCCGCGCGCATCGCGTCGAGCTGGGAGGTCGTGATCGGCAGCCCGAGTTCGGCTTCGGCCTCGGCGAGCGCGAGCCACGCCTGTCGCCAGAGGCGATAGCGGTGGTTGTCGCTCCAGAGGCCGGCCATGGCGGCGGAGGCATACCGAGCCGCCAGCGGGTTGTCCCAGCGCTCGTGCGGATCGGCGGCAGGTCGTGGGTCCACGGGATGCTCCGCGTCGGGATGATGAAGGAGGGGGGGCGATCGAGGGGATGGATCGTGACGGTCGTCACGATCGGCGGGGCGGCTGGGCGTCGGCCCGCCGCGTCATCTTGCAGAAGAGTCGCTCGAGTGCCAGTCGCGACCGCAGACCTCGGGAGGCCTCGCCCTTGAGCGACAGATCGAGGTCGAGCAGCCACAGGGGCAGCTCCCGGGCGCGACGTGGCCCCAGCTGCGAGAGCGCCGCGCGGGCCTGGGCGAGCGCCTTGGGCCAGGCCGCCACGCCCGCATCCCGCAGGGCCTGATCCACGGAGGCGGGACGCCCGGCGGCGGGGGGCAGGGCCATGAGACGCGCCGCGGTGGCGAGCCGGCGGAGCACGGCCGCCGCCTGGGCGGAGATGCCGATCGGGTTTTCGCCCGCCGCGAGGAGCTCGGCGAGCTGTGCGATCGCCGCCGACGCGTCGCCGGTTCCCGCGGCGTCGATCATCCCCCAGGCGGTCCGCTCGAGCGGCGTTCCCGCGCAGGCGTCCACTGCGTCGGGCTGGAGCGGCACGCGACGCTGCTCGAGCGGCGTCGCCGCCGCCAGCCTCGCGAGCGCCTGATCGATTTGTCCCAGGTGGATGCCGAGCCGCTCGACGAGCCGCTCGGCCGTCGCGGCCGCGAGCGTGAGGTCGTGACGCGACCGCGCCCAGCCGCGCACCCATGCGGCGAGGTCGAAGGCCGATGGCAGCGCGGTCTCGATGAGGAGGCCGTGGCGGGCCACCGCCTTCGCGAGCCGCGTCGTCGCGGGAAAGCTCTTCACGTCGAGAATGACGAGGCCGCGGCCGCCCCGTCGTGGGGCGTCGGCGATCGGCTCGAGGCGGGCGCGATTGGCCGTGACGAAGGCATCGGCCTGGCGCACCACGGCGGCGCGGGTGGCGGTCGCGAACATCGGCACGGTCGCCGCCTCGTCGAAGACGTCGCGGGGATCGAACTCCTCGCCGGCGGAGAACTCGCGCCAGGCCCAGGCACGATCAGCCTCGTCCGGGCAGAGCCTGCTCCGCACGAGCGCCAGGATTTCGAGCACGAGGAAGCCGTCGCCGCCGTGGAGCACCACGAGCGACGGCTCACCGAGGGTGAACTCGGTCGGGGCGGCGAGGATGTCGAGGCCTCGGAGGGATGGCATGGGACCGTCGTGCCGGAGGTGGGGCGTGCGGACGACAGGATATCGCCGCGCACGCGCTCCGGGCGGGATCGACGTGCGGTTCAGTGGAAGTCGCGTGACATCCGCGGCAACGACTCGAGGCCGGGACGGGGTGCGGAGGCCTCGAGCGCGTCGGCCTCGTGTCGAGCGGCGGATGCCGCCTCGAGGCGGGTCGCCAGCAGGTGCACGACGGCGCCGCGCCGCTGGATCCGGCCGTGAACGACGAGCACGGCCGCCCGGCGAGCGGCCGGTGCGGCGTCCGCCCACACGTCGGGTCGCACGACGACGTTGGCGGAGCCCGTCTCATCCTCGATCGTGAGAAAGATCATTCCCTTCGCCGTGGCGGGGCGCTGTCGCGTGAGCACGATGCCGGCCACCTGCACGCGCCGTCCCTCGGCGGCTGCGATCGCCGTGGCGGCGGTCACCACGCCACAGGCGGCGAGTCGTGCGCGTTCGAACTGGACGGGATGCGCCGTGAGCGACAGGCCGTTGGCCCGATAGTCGGCGATCACCTCCTCCTCCGGCGTCATGCCCGGCAGGAAGGACGCGTCCGCGCCGTCGTCGAGCGGATCGAACAGCGGGCGACTGCCCGGCCGTTCACGACAGCCGAGCGCTTCCCACACCGCCCGCCGTCGATCGAGACCGAGCGACCCCAGCGCCCCGGCACGCGCCAGATGCATCAGTTCGTCCCGATCGAGTCCGGCACGCTGAACGAGGTCCCACGGCCGCCGAAAGGGACCGTCCCGACGGGCCGCCTCGATCCGCAGGCCGGCGGCCTCGCCGAGGCCGTGCACCTGCTCCAGCCCCAGTCGGATCGCGGGCCCTGGAAGGGCGTGATGGGGCCCCGATGCCCCCCCCGTCGCCGCGCTCCCAGGGAGTCCGCCAACGGGATCCGCTTCACTCCGGCGAGCGCTGCCCGTCTTGCGACTCGCAGCCACGTGCTCGAGCGTCGCATGCCACCGGCTGGCATTGACGTCGACCGGCAGCACCTTCACGCCATGCGCCCGGGCGTCGCGCACGAGCTGGGCCGGCGCGTAGAACCCCATCGGCTGGCTGCCGAGCAGGGCGGCCGTGAAGGCCGCCGGATGGTGGCATTTGAGCCATGCCGAGACGTAGACCAGCAGTGCGAAGCTCGCCGCATGCGATTCGGGAAAGCCGTACTCGCCGAAGCCGCGGATCTGCGCGAAGACCTGCTCGGCGAACTCACGTGCCAGCCCGCGGGCGAGCATGCCGTCGACGAGCTTCCTGTGAAACTCGTCGATCACGCCCGGTCGCCGCCAGGCTCCCATCGCCCGCCGCAATTGATCGGCCTCGCCCGGCGTGAAGCCGGCCGCCACCACCGCCAGCCGCATCGCCTGCTCCTGGAAGAGCGGCACGCCGAGCGTCTTTTCGAGCACCTCGCGGATGGCGTCGTTGGGGTATGTCACCGGCTCCTCGCCGGCCCGCCGCCGCAGGTAGGGATGCACCATGTCGCCCTGGATCGGCCCGGGACGCACGATGGCCACCTCGATGACGAGGTCGTAGAAGCAGCGCGGCTTCAGTCGCGGCAGCATGCTCATCTGGGCGCGGCTCTCGATCTGGAACACGCCCACCGTGTCGGCCCGCGAGATCATCTCGTAGACGGCCGGGTCCTCGGCCGGCACGGTGGCGAGCGTGAGCTGTGGCCCGCCCGTCTCCGCCACGAGGTCGAACGCCCGGTGGATGCAGGTGAGCATGCCGAGGGCGAGGCAGTCGACCTTGAGGATGCCGAGCTCGTCGAGGTCGTTCTTGTCCCACTGCACGATCGTGCGTCCGGGCATCGTGGCGGGCTGGATCGGCACGAGGTCGACGAGCGAGCCCCGTGTCATCACCATGCCGCCGACGTGCTGGCCGAGGTGACGCGGGAAGCCGACGAGCTGGCCGACGAGCGTCACGAGCCTCGTGCACGTGTCGCTCGCGGGGTCGAGCCCCGCCTCGGTCAGTCTCGTCGGCAGGTCCTCCACGCCGTCGCCGACGTCGAGCACCTCGGCGATCCGCTCCACGCGGTCGAGCGAGAGGCCGAGCGCCTTGGCCACGTCGCGCACGGCCGAGCGCAGGCGATAGCAGATCACCTCGGCCGTCAGGGCCGCCCGGTCGCGGCCGTAGGTCTCGTAGACGTACTGGATGACCTCCTCGCGCCGCTGATGTTCGAAGTCGATGTCGATGTCGGGCGCCTCGCGCCGCTCACGGCTCACGAACCGCTCGAAGAGCACGCTCATCCGTGCCGGATCGACCGACGTGATGCCGAGGCAGTAGCAGATGGCCGAGTTGGCCGCGGAGCCACGGCCCTGGCAGAGGATGCCGCGACGTCGGGCGAAGCGCACGATGTCGAACACGGTGAGGAAGTAGGCCTCGTAGCCCAGCTCGGCGACGAGCGCGAGTTCGTGGCGGATGAGGTCGCCCACACGGTCGGGGATGCCGTCGGGATACCGCTTCCGCGCCCCCTTCCAGGCGAGATCGGCCAGGTGCTCGGCCGCGCCGCGGCCCGGCGGCACGATCGCATCGGGATACGCGTAGGTCAGTTCGTCGAGCGTGAACCGACAGCGCCCGGCGATCTCGACCGACCGCTCGAGCGCCCCCGGCAGGGACGCGAACCGCTCGGTGATCCGCCGGCGCTCGTGGAGGTGCCGCTCGCCGTTGGTGAGGAGCGCACCGCGGATGCCGTCCACCGTGCCGCCGCGCCGCACGGCCTCGAGCGCGTCGAAGAGGGGCATGCGGCTGCGTTGGTGGTAGCGGATGTCGCCAGCCGCCACGATCGGCACGTCCGCCAGACGCGCCACCCGGTCGAAGCACGCCAGCCGGTCGGCGTCGTCACCCTCGAGCGCCACCTCGGCCAGCGCCCAGAGCCGATCGCCGAACACGGTCTTCCAGCGGGCGAGATGCCCGACGAGCGCCCGTTGCCGGTCTGGATGCGCCGGGCCATCGTCCCACACGCCCGCGTCGCTTCCCCCCGTCGGTCGTCGGCCCGATACTCCGGCCAGCGGCATGCCCGCCAGCAGACCGGACGCGTGCCTGCCGATGTCGTCGAGCGAGAGTCGGAGGCGAGGCTCCGCTTGGACGTCGGCAGGTGTATCAGGAGGTGTATCGGCAGGCGCATCGGCAGGCGCATCGGCGAGAGCCACCGGCCGCACGTCATCCCGCCCCCGTGGCCCGGCCTGGGCCGCGGCACGCGTGAGCAGGCGGCAGAGATTGGCATACCCCGCGTGGTCGGCGACCCACACGACCAGAGGCG
>Ga0172376_10003208_pt1 | contig 19540 bp, 8 predicted proteins | sample Lak35m_FD_121114 | JGI IMG/M metagenome (GOLD analysis project Ga0172376, IMG submission 121114) | Freshwater microbial communities from Kabuno Bay, South-Kivu, Congo - kab_092012_35m | ecosystem: Environmental > Aquatic > Freshwater > Lake | place: Democratic Republic of the Congo: South-Kivu... | reverse complement strand
TGTTGTGGCATCTATTTTTTTAGTAGCAAGTAAATCTTGTATTTCTTTTTCTGGGGTGCCTCTGCTAAATAATCTGCGCAAAAAACCTTTTAGTTCCAAATACGATTTTATTTTTTTGAATTCCTTATCTTCCGGAAGACTAGCAGATAACATTTTTAAAGTATCTTTTGCACCCTTTAGGTCATTTGCAAAACCTGAATATCTAAAACTATTAAAAGCGGTATTGGTTTGTTTTCCGCCAACATTATCCATAGCTTTTTTAGTACTTCTTACTATTTCAGGGTCATCTCCTGCTCCTAAAGGCCCAGAATTAAAAGTATTACAATGCAATTTTTTTCCTCCGATCCATTCTTGGGCTTGCCTTGCGTTACCATCTGTAATATCTTGCCTTGCACTTTTGTCTCTTGCAAGAGAAGCTAAAGTACCTGCATGTTTAGAAGTGTGAAGTATTTCTAACTCTCCTCCTGCAGATATGGCAGTAATTTTTTCAAAAGCGTTTTTCATACCAGCAATTTGCCTGAGCTGAGTAGGTATTACATGTTCACCGGCAGCGATTTTACTTGCATATTTTTTGCATAATTCTTGCTCCCATTTAGGCATGGCGGTATACCATGATGGTATTGGCTCTTTACTTTGCAATATGTTCTCATATTGCTTCTTTTGACTTTCCGTCAAGCCTTTCATTGCTACTTCGGCTTCAACTACTGTATGCCTCTGTCCATTATGCTCAATTGAAGAAACCGTTACTATATTTGAGTGTTTATCGTTAAAATTTTGGAAGTCTTTAGCAATATTTAGTTTTTTATATGCATCTGGTATTCCATTTTCCTCAAGAACTTTTCCTAGATTTTTAATTTGTTCTTTTAACAACCCTGCTAATTCTTCTTGAGATAAACCTTTATTTTTAGGAAATTCTTGCATGAATTTCGCAGCTTCTGCCATCAGCCGCTTATTTAGCTCAGGGTTTCCTGCGATTTCTGCAATATCCATTCCAGCTCTTACTGCATTTAAATATTGCATCTCAAAAGCTTCAGTTTCCCGAACAGGTGGATTTTTAGCAGCTCTTGCGTCCCTTATAATTACCGGTACGCCATCTTGTGTTACTTCCGTGATTACGATGCCACTTTTTGCATCTCTTAAGCGTTCAAGATTTTGTAGTGCTTCGGTGAAATTTCCTTCTGAGACAAGTCTTACTGCATCACTCCGGTATTTTTGTAAAACCTCCTCAGTAATAGTGAGTGCTTCTGAACTAGGTTTTTTTAGAAATGTTTGAGTAACAGCAAGCGTAGCTGCTTTATCAGACTGGAATTTATCATAAATGGTTGCCTTTGACATATTCACCTGCAGATTTAAATTAGTTACAGTTTTTAATATTTGCTATTTATTACTGTAAACTTATTAAATCCGCTAATTCAACTTAAAAATAAGTTAAACTTAAGGATTTCTATTAATACATTACTTTATTATTACACCGAAGGTAGAAATTATATCTTGTTTATATAAGGCAGAGTAAACCAGATTGTAGTACCTATCTTTTTACTTTCGGCTTTGATCTTCCCGCCGTGTACTTCAATAACTTTTTTACATACCGCAAGGCCTACTCCTCTTCCACCAGCAAAACTTTGGGTTCTAGAACTTACCGTAAACTCCTTAAATACTTCATCTAATTCATCGGGTGGTATTCCTATCCCTTCATCGCTAATGCTGAATGCTATCCCTTTGTTATCATTATCCCGTTTAAGGCTAATTGCAATAGTCCCGCTTTTGGCGTAATTGATACTATTGATGATCAGATTATCTATTGCCTGACTTAGATAATATTTATCAATATTTAAGGTGATCCCTTCTTCAATATCTAGTTGCCAGTTTCTTGTTCTCCTCTCAGGTCCTTCTCGCCAGTAAATAGTACTTTCTTCTTCATTCTCGTATAGCTTGCGGCAAAGTGTAACCCTATCTTCTACCAGACCGCTAAAGTCAGTTTCTACCAACTTCAACCTATAAATTGGTTTGCTCAGTTTTGAAAGGCTTGATATATTAGCATCAAAAATCTCCAGGCGCATTGAACTCTCTAATATCGTTTTAGCTGCTATTTTCCGCTGCTCATCATTTAGCTTGTCATAGTCCTGCACCAGTACCTGAGCCGTGCTTGATATCCCCGTCATCGGTGCATGGTATTCATGCGTTATATTGCGAATAAACCGTCCCTTTAATGCTTCTGCTTCCCACACCTGTTCCCTGTACATGTTGATTCTGTTGTTTAAATGCTCGTTCTTTTCTTCGGTTAGCTCCTGATATTCCTGTTTTGGTTTTAAGAACAGGATTAGCGTACTAATAAGTAATATCAGTAAATAAAATATCTTAAATTGTGAAGAGAAAAACCCACTGGCATCTAGGTTGCCTGGGTAGTAATTACTGTAAAATACACTAACTAGTATAACCCCTGCTATAAAGTTAAATAGTGACCATTGCCATTTGCTTAAAGACGAGATGATAACAATGTTCATCATAAATATTATTAACTGCATTTCAGAAAATTTACCGATTAATACCGTTAAAAAGGTAAAGCAGATTAATACCCAGAACATAATCAGATTCCAGAATACACCTACGAATCTACTTTCTTTCCAATTCCAAAGCCACAGCGGGTAGCCAATCAAAAGCGCTGAACTACTAACAGCTATTGGATAGAATACATTCAGTATATCTAGATGCTGAAGCCTATATTCTTCCGGTAAAACACTTGTGGTGGCAAATACAGAAAGCATCACATAAAAGCCGAGTATGGAAATTAACCCATCACCTTTAGGGTAATTATTCTTATAAAACTCTATAAGGTTAAAGGATTTAATATCCGACCATAGCTGCCGTAATCTTCTTCTCCTTTCTCTGCGAACCTGTATTAACCCGCTCTTATCCCTGATCCCAATCCAGCCCCCAGGCTGTCTAAATAAATAATGATTACTCATAAGTACCACCAAGTTTGATAACATTGCAAAAGGGATGGAATTTGCAATTTTAATTTGCAGAATATAATCCCATACTAAAACTGTTGAAAGCCCAGTTACCATCCCTAGTATCACTGATTTTCCACTACTTCTAAATCCAAAAAGTGCCATAATAAACGGAACAGTTACTACTGGCATATAAAAGGATGAAGCTAAAAGAAATAGTTCCATCGAAGTTCCGTTATTTACAATAGCAATTATTACAGAAAGAATACCTATTATTAAAGAAACGATTCTGGTAAATGGTAATTGATTGTTAAGCAATTTAATCTCCAGAGGTTTGCAAAAATCATTTACAATAATTACTGCTGTAGAATTAATATAAGAATCAATAGTAGAAAGGATCATCGCCATAATCCCTGAAAGAAGTAAACCTTTTAATCCATCTATGAAATTGATATTGGAGATTAGAACATGAAGGATATCTTCTTGATTAACATTAGGATGGTTTGTTAGCATCAATATTGCAATCCAGCATATCATTAGTGATAACCCTAAACAGGTAATAGAAGCTATACAAAATGATTTTTTTACCTGCTGGACATCTTTAGCCATGGATATCCTTTGGAAATATGCAGGGCTAAATGCTGGTATTATATTCCAAATAAAGAGCGAAATGTAAATAAAATTACCATTATTAGAAAAATCAAATACTTTTTTATAATCAAATAAAGGGTTATTTAGTACAGTATCTGTTATTGCATCAGTATTATCAACATTATTTAAAAAAGTATAAGCTACTATTGGGATTATTGCATAAAAAGTAATAAACTGGATTATATCGGTAAAAGTAACTGATTTTATTCCGCCTAAAGCAGAATAAACAGTCACTATAAAACCTGCGGATAATATACCATAAATATTAGGAATGCCAATAATTTCAAAAATCATAGCAGCAATTTTTAATTGGACAGCTATAACACCGCAAACACCTATAAAACTGGATATTGCCGTAATTATTCTGACTTTCTTACCGAATAATTCTCCCATAGCTTCGGTTATGGAAAGTTTACCTAAGAATTCAGCCATCCTTGGAGCAAAGATTAAGCCAATAATTAACATGTATAAAGGAGCCCCAAATCCTGATGACCATATGTAGTTTAATCCTTTGCTATAAGAACCAGCTACTCCGTTATAAAAAACACTTTCACTTACCCAAGTAGCAACTATGATAGCAACGATAGTTGCTGTGCTGAAATTTCTGTTACCTACAGCATATTCTTTTATGCTCGTAACACCACGACTAGAAGATAAACCTAGCAACAAATTAGCTACCAGAAACCCAATAAAAATCCCTGAATCTATGTCAAGTTCCATATTCGAAGTGTATTTTAATTATGCAACCATTAGTTGATTAAGGTCCAACATATCAGCTTTCTAGATAAAAATAAATAGGAATTTTTAGATTAATTTAAATACATCTAATAGCATTTTATGTTCATTTTAAAGGTTATGATGCTACAAAGTACCTGATTGTAAAAACTTTTTACATAAGCGGTATTATAGGTTTGCTTTGTTCTAATAAGTTCAATTACACTGCTATATATGTTAGGAGTACATGTTATAAGATTAATGATAAAACATGATTAGGAGGGTGTTATGTCTGGTCAACTTGTTTCTGATCCTTTATTTGTAGGACTTACAAGACCATCAATGATTTTCGGTGTAAGTATTCAGTATGCAATGCTTAACCTGATGGTTTCAGTTACGATGTTTATTCAAAAATCCAGTATTTATATAATTTTCATTGCTCTTGTAGTCCATATGATAGGTTATTTACTTTGTTTTAAAGAACCACGCTTTATGGAGCTTTACCTCAATTATAGTAGCAAGTGTAACCAATGTCCTAATAAGTCTTTCTGGGGAGCCAATTCCTATAGCGTATAATTGGTAATATATATGTTAAAGTTATTCAAGACTACTGCTGCGAAAGAGTCAAAAGCAAGAAGGGAGAAATCAGTTTCTCACTTTATCCCGTATAAGTGTCACTGGGATCAGAATACTATTTTGACAAAATCAAACGGCTTGCTGCAGGTAGTAAAGATAGGTGGTTTTTCTTTTGAAACAGCTGATGATGAAGATCTAGATATTCGTAAGAACATACGTAATTCCATGTTTAAAAATATGGCATCTGGGAATATAACTTTATATTTTCATACCATAAGGCGCAAACAAGCGGTAATGCATCTTGGAAGCGGAGTGCCTGCTGATCCAACCAATAAAACTGCTAAAGATTTTATTAGCTATCTTGAATCTGAGTGGCAAGCTAAGAACTCAGATTCTGATTCTTATTTTAATGAATTATATATTAGTATTTTATATGAACCTGACAAAGAAGGAGCAGCGGTAGTACAATATTTACTGACCAAAATGCGGCAGAAATCCAATAAAGCTATTTGGGAAAAGGATATGCGGGAAATGCACGATAGCATACAAGAGATGACTACCCGAATGCTAAACACTTTTAGGGATTATGATGCAAGGTTGCTTGGTGTAAAAAAAACAAAAGATGGTAATTTTTGCGAAATTAGTGAATTTTTAGGAATGCTAGTGAATTGTGGGGATCATACCCCTATGATGCTTACTAGAAATAAATTAGATAATTATTTACCTACGAATCGTCTTTTTTTTGGTTCTCGTTCAATAGAAGCGCAGGGGCCCAGAGGTAGAAGGTATGCGGGTATTGTAAGTGTTAGAGAATATGGACCAGCGACATCGGCAGGGATTTTTGATGGATTTTTACAGATGCCTTTTGAGTTTATAATGGCCCAGAGTTTTGTTTTCTCCAATCGTACTATTGCTATTAATAAAATGCAACTACAGCAAAATAGGATGATACAGGCTGAAGATAAGGCGGTATCCCAAATTGCAGAAATTTCTCGTGCTCTTGATATGGCAATGAGTGGTGAGATTGGTTTTGGAGAACATCATATTTCTATTTTATGTATAGATAATGATTTAAAGGCTCTTGAAAACAGCCTTTCAATGGCTTCTGTTGAATTTTCAAATTGCGGAATGCAGCCCGTGCGTGAAAGGATCAATATGGAACCAAGTTACTGGGGGCAACTACCTGGTAACATAAGCTATATAGTAAGGAAATCAGTAATCAATACTCTTAACCTCTCCGGATTTGCTTCCATGCATAATTATCCGTTGGGTAAAATATCCGGTAATCACTGGGGGGATTATGTAACAGTTCTTGATACTACGTCCGGCACTCCTTTTTACTTTAATTATCATGTAAGGGATGTAGGGCATACCTTAATTATAGGACCGACGGGAGCCGGTAAGACAGTGCTGATGAATTTCCTTTGTGCCCAGGCACAGAAATTTCGCCCTAGAACTTTTTTCTTTGATAAGGATAGAGGAGCTGAGATTTTTATTAGAGCTTTAGGTGGAATATATACGGTGATTGATCCTGGAGCTAATTGTGGATTTAACCCTTTTAAACTTCCGGACAATGGCGAAAATAGGACTTTCTTACTTGATTTGCTAAAGACATTGGTTACATCAAATGGCGAAACATTAACCGCTGAAGACATAAAGGTTTTAACACAGGCTGTTGATGGTAACTACAAATTAGATCATAGAGATAGAAAACTTAGTAATATTGCCCCTTTCCTAGGAATGGACGGGCCGGGAACTCTCGCTAGTAGAATTGCCATGTGGCATGGCAAAGGTTCGCACGCCAAAATTTTTGATAATGAAGAAGATAAAATAGATCTTACCTTAGCGAGAGTTTTTGGGTTTGAAATGGCAGAATTGCTAAAAGATCCTGTAAGTCTAGCACCGGTTCTTCTTTATATCTTCCATCGTATCAACATTTCTCTAGATGGTTCAAGAACTATGATAGTTCTTGATGAAGCGTGGGCCTTGATAGACAATCCGGTGTTTGCGCCAAAAATCAAAGACTGGTTAAAAGTGTTGCGGAAGCTAAACACTTTTGTAATTTTTGCTACCCAAAGTGTAGAAGACGCAAGTAAAAGTAGAATCAGCGATACCTTGATTCAACAAACCGCTACCCAGATTTTTCTGCCTAATCTTAAAGCGACAGAAGTTTATAGAAGTGCTTTCATGTTATCACAGAGGGAATATATTTTAATTAAAACAACCGATCCGGCTTCAAGGTATTTTTTAATAAAACAGGGGGTTAATGCAGTTGTTGCGAAAGTAAATTTAAGCGGTATGGATAATATTATTAACGTTTTATCAGGCAGAGCAGATACCGTTTTATTGCTTGATAGGATTATAGAAAGATATGGTTCCGATCCTAAGAAATGGTTGCCTATTTTTTACCAAGAAGTTAAGTCGTTATAGTTAAGATGGATTATATAAAGAGTTTATTGGGGAAAAGTTTAAGTTTAACGGCAGTTAAGCTACCGGTAGTGCTTATACTAGCCTTATCCTTGATTACTAGCAATAGTGCCAAGGCCGAAGATACAATGGATACGGTTATTGATACTTTAACTAATCTTACTTGTGAAACTCAAGGCGTTGGTGGTTTACTTAGATCTGAATTTTCGCATACATGTATTCCGGCTCCATTTTTTACCTTTTTAGTGGCAAACCTGGTATCCCCAGGACTTTATGCAAATACACTTCTGAGGGTTAAGATTAACGATAATGATCTTTTTCCTGGAGCTTGCACACGTGCAAACCGAATTGAATTTACGGATCAGAAATTAAGCTTTGCCCTGTGTAACAACATAAAACTCGAAGGAGCTAGGATAAAGGCAATAGTAAATGCAGTAGTTCCTATTGCTTCTGCTATATTTACCGGCCAAGCTCCCTGGGATGAAATCCAAAAAGCCTGGAACGTGCCTAAAAAAGATTATCATGAGATGTATACCAATCAAAGGGAAGGAGATAGCGGAATGATGGTTGATATTGGTATAATACCTGTTTTTCCTTGGAAAGTAATTAAAGAAAAAGATAAAATGTGTGTTGCAACCCAAAGCTTTAGCGGGTGGATACCGATCGGTTGTAAATATGTAAAAGAACCTTATCCAATATCTATTTATTCTGATTTCTTAGATCTAAATTCTGCTCAAGCAATCCAAAATATCAGTGCCGATTACAATAATATTTTATCATTAACCCAATGCTCTAATGCAGGAGGATGTTATAAAAGGGCCGTGGATAATTCTAAGACTGGTATAGTAATGAGTGGCCCTATAATAGAATGTGTTAAAGAAATGATCGCAAAATTAATGGTTAGCAACGCCGTTTGTAGCTTTAGCGACGTTAAAACTGTGTTAAATAGTGCCTCACGAACTTCTAGCGCTCTTTTCCAATTTCAAGTTAATATGCACAAGACAGTAGTAGCATTACTGACTATCTATGTTATTATTTTTGGGTTTAAGATTGTACTAGCTGGAGATATACCACAAAAGGCAGAGATTGTGAATTTTGTGATTAAATTTGTTTTTGTCGTCTATTTTTCAGTTGGGATTAACATTAGCCAAAATAGTGGGAATGATTTAAACAGGTTAGATGGCATGATAGAATGGGCTTTTCCATTTTTGCTTGACGGTATGACGGATTTAGCTAGTTGGATAATAAGTGCAAGCCCTTCAGAGCTCTGTAAGTTTTACTCGACCGATTATGCGCCAAATATGAGCCATATAGCGTTGTGGGATTCGCTCGATTGTAGAATTAGCCATTATCTAGGTCTTGATGTTATACAAACTATGATTGTTGAGAATGCTTCTAGAAACCATGACTTTTCAAAATTAGATATACTTAGTTTTCCTATACCACCATATATTTATTTGCTTATACCGGCAGTTATTTCAGGTAATTTTACCTTAATTTCTTTAGCCTTGATGTATCCGCTGATGGTTATCTCGGTTGGAGCTTTTGTAGTTAATGCTACAGTTGTTTGTATGGTATCTATAGTTGTCCTTGGAGTACTTGCTCCGCTTTTTGTGCCCATGTATTTATTTAATTATACAAAAGGATACTTTGAAGCTTGGGTAAAACTTCTTATTTCTTTTATGCTTCAACCAATGGTTGCAATCGTATTCATGACTACGATGCTTTCAGTCTATGATTTTGGGTTTTATGGAACATGTAAATATGATTATAAAGAAATAGCTTTTTCCGGCCCAGAGATGCAAATGACAACTCTAAATGGGGCTCTAGGGACATATGTTCCCGGGGATAATGGAGGAGGTAGGGCTATTAGATATTACTATCTTGATAATGATTGGACGAAATACGCAAATGATGAAGACAGAAAGGGCTGTATTAACAGTTTAGGATTTATATTGAACAATCCTCTGGCTTGGTTATTTGATACTGGAGAGAAGATAGTTTCAAATGCGGTTATGCCCTGGATTGATGACGCTTCTGGAGATGAAGAGAAAAAACGTTTTAATTTTCTTGATGCTATTAAAAGTTCTCCAGGGATGTTTTTTAACATGCTAGAGGTAATCTATGAAAAAATAAAAACCCTGGCTTTAGCTCTGCTAACAGCGTGTTTTACATTATATTTAATGCAACATTTTAGTGAAACCCTAGCCGAATTTGCTGCGGATATGACTGAAGGTGTTTCAATAGGCAATATGGCAATTAAACCTCAAACTTTATATAAAGCTGGAATGGCAGCACTCAACGCTGCTGGAGGAGCCAAGGGTGCAGCAGACAAAGCTGCTGCCGGAGGGGGTGGTGCTGGGGATATGATGTCACAGGGACGGAAAGGAGCAACTGATAAATTTGCGACTACAGGAGGGGCCAAAGATAAAGTTTCTACGGGCAGTAGTAAAGAAGCAGGAGACAACGCTTCTACTAGTGCAGGAAAGGGTACAGGCCGGCCATCTTCTATTAAACCGTCAGAACAATCCTTATCTAGTGTTGAGGGAAATAGCCCTGAGTCTGTTGTTGCCAGTGTTAAACCTCAGTTATCCGATAAAGATAGTAGTAAGATAGAACAAATAACAGATGATTCGGCTGAGCCAAAATCACTAGCAAAAGTAGCTCGAGCCGTTATAAAAGCGGGTGAATCGCAAGCAGCAAAGCTAGAGGAGGTATCAAGCGATCAGGCTCCTGTTGATAAAGGCATTAAAGAAAAATCATCTGGTAAAGATAATAATAGCAGAGAAGAACAGAGCAGGAGAGATTCTCTTGAAGCTGGTTTAGAAGTGCAGGAAAAAGAAAATTTGAGGAAAGATAAAGAATCGCAGGTAGAACAGCGTAAGGACCTATTGGGAGGACCTACGGCTTCCTTAGAGAAACCTATACAAGCTGTAGATTTGGGGTCGTTAAAATATAACGAATTCGCTACTGGACCAACTGCAGAATTATATTCTAAACTTTTGAAAGCTAATAAGGAAGGTTTTGTTGAACAGCGCTTAGCGGATAGGCCACCTGCAGAACGCCCTAATATTTTCTTTTCTGCGGTAAAAGACTTAGGAGATGAGCATCCTATTACTAAAGCTTTTGAAGAATATATGTTAACACAAGGTTCATCTCAAGATGATCTTAATGCTATCAAACTGGCTGCCTTGGGCTTTAAGAAACGAGGTGGAGATGAATAAGCTATTTTTCCAATTCTTAATTTTCTTATTTATTAAATTAGGATGTTATAGTGCTTACGCAAATTTCGGAGAGTCATGTGTGAATCTTCCGGCAGTGGATAATTCAGGGTATTTGATGAATGATACTGCATATGGGTATTTAGTAAAAAATATTGATATGACAACTAATATTCCTAACGGTTGTACGCAAGATGGGAATGTTTTGAGGTTTTGTATAAAAAATGACACTACAAATCCCGTTTGTAAACCTGTAGCCATGAATTTGGGAGAAGTCAAAACACTTCAAGATATTAGTTCAAATCCTGATATTGGCGGGAATCCTCTATTGTCTGATATTAAACTTTCAGTGGAAGTGGTAGAAAGTAATCTATGCCTTATGATGTCTACCTCCCGTGGTAAAATGCCAGTAATTTGTCGTGCATATAATTCCATTATTGTAGATCCTGGTGTAGAGGAATCGGTTTGTCAGAATCTCGGGGCTTCATGTTATGATGGGTCATCTAAAAGTCAATCTTTATTGAGCTTTTCTGGTATTACCATTAATTGTGTTCGCCAGACTCTTGATAAAGTATTTTATACCGGTAATGGGTGTTCTCAAACTGAAGACGATATATATTTTACTTTATTAAGTCCGTTTCCATATTTCCAAGAAGCAATGAAGAAGTCGGTAGGAGCAGCTTTAATCCTATATGTCATGTTTTATGGCTTTAAGGTGGTACTAAATAATGAATATGTACACTTAAATAAAGTCGCAACATTCATTTTGAAATTTCTTTTCGTAGTTTATTTTTCTGTCGGGCTTGGCAACTATTATGACCAAACTGGTAAGAATGTCAGTCATAATGGTATGACAGAGACGGTGTTGCCTATGCTCCTACAGTTGACCTCTGATTTTACTGAAATAGTTTTTCTTTCAGGAGGTTCTCAAGGGTTATGTAATTATGACCCAAGCAAATATGAAGCTGGTTATGAATTTTATAGAGTTTGGGATGCTATAGACTGTAGGGTCGGTTATTATTTTGGTTTGCAATTGCTTTATAACCTTGGAAGTTCGGGCTTTTTAAGTGGAGGTTCTACTTCTGCTTATGGCAATATTGCGAGTAACGCAGCAGATTTTGGCCCGCCAGGAACAGAGGGTATTGAAGCCTTAAAGAAGCCTGGGATGCTTACATTTTTCGTAGTAATGTTTGGGTTTTTTATGGCTGGGAACATAATCATAGTCTTGTGTGGTATGATTTTTGGCATAATATTTTTGTCGGTAATTTTTTATTTTTTAAATGTTTATCTGGTATCGATGGTTACGCTTTACGTAATGGTTTATATATCACCGATTTTTGTTCCTATGTTACTCTTTGAAAGAACCAAAGGTTACTTTGATGCCTGGACAAAAATAATTGTTTCTTGTGCACTTCAACCAGCTGTAGTTGGTGGGTTTGTAGCCTTGTTACTTACTATGTATGATTCCATTTTCTTCGGAAATTGCGAATATTTAAGGCACGATTATAACTCCTCCGGAATTAATTTTAGTACTTTTGAGCTTAGGGAACCAGCAAGTGAACCCGAAAAGTGCATAAATAGCACAGGATATAAATTAATAAAATTTTATTTGGGGCAAGGTTGGGAGAAGAAAACACTCCTTATATTTGAAATTACGACACTTAGCGACTTCCTAGATCTAGCTCTAAGTATGGTATATATGGTTGTATACGTGTTTATATTCTATTTTGCAATTCAGTCAGTTAATGAATTTATTTCGGACCTCACAAGTGGGCCAAATATGTCATCAGTTGTTGTTTCGCCGACAGCCCTTATGGAAAAGGCAAAACAAGCAGCTGAATTTATTAAAGCTGCTGCCTCTAAAGATCCTCAAGCTGCTAAAGCAGCAGCGTCTCAAGGAGAAAAATCAGAAACTGGAGGGGATAAAGGGGGAGAAGCTTCTGATAAAGCATCTACCGGTGGATCATCCAAAGAAGGGGAAGCATCTGATACAATTTCTGCTCCTGGAGGTGGTAAGTAATGAAGAATAATAAATTTGCTTATCTTCTTGGTATGGTCGGTCTTGCGATTTTAACCATGATAATATTATGGATAATAGCAATTATCGGTGCTATGGATCTAACGGATGGTTGTTTGTATAGATATAACTTAAACAATGAAGGTAATCTATCTAATAGCGATGTTGTAAGTAATACTGTAACGCTCAAAGCTAATGCCAATTATACAGGTTCTGATGCCGGCGTATCTTCTACGGGAGGAACTGGAGTTGCACTTGATCCAAATGCTTACGGTAAATGGTTAAATACTAATTTAAGATTAAAACCCGACCAGTTTGTACAATTTTATATTAAGGGTGAAGTTAGCTTATGCAAAGCTTATATCCCAATAAATAATTTACAACAAGATTCTAATTTAGATGTTGATGGTAAAAAAATTGAGATTCCAAGGGTAGAGGATCAGACTACTCCTCCAGTGTCGTTAATACTTGATGCGAGAACCCCAAATTGGAAGAATTTAACCGAATTATATAGAAATGATAGATTTTATGTAGCTCTTTATCGTGAGAAAAAAACTACAGTATCTACTAGTTCTATTTACAATTATTTTACAAAAACAACGATTACTGCTGATTGTACCGAAGGTAAAAGAACTTATAGTCCGATATGTGGTAGATACAGCTTGTGGAATGGTACAGGTAACTATGTCGGCAATTGCGAATTGGTTACTGATTGTAGTATTTGCGGCCAATGTGGTTCTCATTGCAGTTTCTGGAATATATTGGGATTATGTATAGGAAGCTGGATACCTGATTGTTGCTCATGTTATAAAAATGTTACAGCTATAGCTCCTGAGCCTTATAAAAATGACGGTACGCATACTTATCCCGCTCCTTGGAGTGGTACTATTTCTGATCTGTGGAAGGTTACTACTCATAGTTGTAGTTCAGAATCTGATTATATTAGGGGAGCGTTTCAAAATCAAAAATATTTTTGGTTTAGCGCCAACGATCCTGTCGGTCTCATTAGTAGAATTGATAGTAATGTTAATCCAACAAATGCGGCAAGTGCCGGTAGTAATTTCACCCGTGTACAAATTGAAGCGGACCAAAGCTTCTATAATAATAGTACAGATTATCAAATTATAAAGATAGAAAAAGCAGGTTATAACGGTAGTGATGTTGGATACTTACAATATAAATTAGCTGATGCCGACGGTACTTATAGTGATAATACAGGCGGTTTTGTACTTAATATAAAACAGACTAAATGTATCAGAACTAATGGCAATGGTATGAACGATTCCATTCAGGGAAGGGGAGTTGTACAATATGTTATTGCTGATTACGGCTCTAATCCAAATACTACTGCTCCAACAAATGTTGGAAATATTGTAGTTGATGCTGGCGGCAAGGGTTCAATAACTGCTCCAAGCAGCGGTAGTGGAGGGTATTTATGGTTAAAAATTAACAACGCTCCCGAGGATTATAAAGATAGTTTTGGTCAATATACGGTTTCTTTCCTTTCTGATATAAAGCATGGAGGGTTTTATGACGATGTATTAAACCCTTTATTTGAAGGTCTAAAAACAAAAATTAAAACTACTGCTATAACTATATTTAAAAACATGACTTGTTACCAAGGTATTGGTGGAACAGGTAAATGTACAAATTTCTTTAATTACATAAAAGGACTTTTAAGCCTTTATATTATGTTTTACGGAGCAATGTTTTTGCTTGGAATGGTAAAAATAAACCAAACGGACATTGTAATTAGAGTAATAAAAATTGCTTTTGTGGCTGGGCTTATGAATGAGCAAACTTTTGCATTTTTTAATAATTATGTTTTCGATTTTGTAACAGAATTCTCTGATTCAATAATTGCTAATATGAGTGGGTATAGTCTGTTTTCCGATTCCACAACTGTTTCGAATCCGTTTATGTTTATGAATGAGGTATTTACTAAAATATTCTTGAGTAGCACTTTTGCTGCCCAAATGATGGCGCTTCTTTCAATGGGAATTAACGGCGTTATTTATTTTATATTGTTATTTGTTTCTTTAGGGATAGTAATAATAGTTGGTTTTAGGGCGCTTGCCGTATATTTAATGGCATATTTTGCTATTGCAGTATTAATTGGCATAGCGCCGTTATTTTTAACCTTTATTCTTTTTGAGAAAACACGGTATCTTTTTGATAACTGGGTAAAATTTACTTTTAGGTATATGATTGAGCCTACAATTATGTTAGCCGGTATAATTATTCTTACTCAGTTATTTACTATATTTTTAGATTATGTAATTGGCTATAGCGTATGTTGGAAATGCGCTATTCCGTTTAAAATTCCTTTTCCTAGTATTCCTGGTTTTAATCCAGCCTTTTTAGATGTTCCGCTTTTCTGTTTTAATTGGTTTGCTCCTTGGGGATTTGATTACAGAAGCAGTTCTATGGGGGTAAATATGCAAAATATTGTAATACTTTTAATGATTACTTACTGTATGTGGGGGTATATAGAGTTGTCAGGAAAAATGGTTGCAAAACTTGCTGGTGGTGTAGGTGGTCCTTCTGCAACAGCTATGGGTGCTGACATGTCAGGGTGGGTGGAAAATAAGGCGCTGACAAAAGTTGGTTTAGATAAACAGAGCAGACAAGAGATGCAAGACAAAGCCAAAGCAAGGTTGCAAAGTATGGATAAAGGGCCGCAAGGTTCTATGAAACCGGGGAACAGACATGATCGTGATCCTAACGGTGAAGGGATTGAAAAACCTGAAAATGGCGAAAAATAGTGGTAGAGAAAAACATAAAGGGTATAGGTAGATTCTGGCAGATAATAGAGGGTAGAAGTTATTTATTTAGGCAAAAAATGAAATTAACCAGTAAAGTATTATTAATTATTATATCAGTAATGCACGCTCTTATAGTTAAGGCTTATGGTGATGATAGGGTTTTTGATTGGATGAATGCAGATATAATGTCTTTTACTCCTTCGCCAAGGTGTATTGAAGTTCCTACTTTTTCAAGTGTAAACCAATCGCATAAGAATCTTAATGTTGAAAACCCGGGTGTATGGGTACCAGCAGGTGTACATGTTGACCAGGGTAAAATGCTTTCAATGTCTTGGAATGCTAAAGGAGTTTCACCAAGGCCGCAAAAGTATCGTGTGCTATACAGAGTTGACCCTCGGTTTAGTCAACCTCAAATTTTTATTCAAAAATATGATTATGTACAGCAAAAGTATATAACCGATTTCAACAATTATAGATCCCAGATTTTACTTTTTTACCAGCGGAATTATGTGTTTTCTTCTACACGGTTCGATGATTTTAATGATTACTTTAATTTTGTCGGTAGACAAAAAATACCAGTGCAAAAAAATGATGTAATTAATATTACACTCGATGCTAATGGCAATTTTTTTGATTCAAATGGTGATATGCAGGGTGGACTCGGAAATGATGGGAATCCTATTAGTATTTTCACTGATAGTTCTTCAGCAGTGCTACGAAATAAGGTAATGTATGCTTCGTCCAGTAGATGGTGCTCGGATATTATTACTACTACTGCTACCGATTATGCTAGTCGTTGTTTACTAATACCTGGAAAATACCTTAATTTGGGGGATCAGATACCTCAGTTAGTAGGAAAAGTTTCAGACAGTTATTTTACTTCCAAGATTAACTCTATTCCTTCGTGTCCTGATAATGCCGATGGGGCAGATAATCCGATATGTTTTTATGATAAGGGTAGAGGATTTAAAATTGATATTGGTGGTTTTACTATTAAGGATTATAAGCAGAAATTTGTTTATTCTCCATTTAGTGGTAAATATTTCCTATATCATTATTCCGATTCTGCGGGAGATTTAAATTTTACAACTCCATGGCCGATTACTGGAATGTATGGTAATGGTTTTCTTCAACAGATGATTCAGTGGAAAACATTTGCTACTAGTATAGATATTATTAATTTTATTAACCTAAATCTTTATTTGAATGCTAATGCGTTAACTACTCCTGTTAATTTTTTCCATTTCGGCGGATATGCTATGGAAATTGAAATAGGTCAGGCAAATGCTGTGATAAGTCAGGATGATTTGAAGAATTTAAGAGTTGAGTATTATATTGCAGAATCAGGATCTCCTAATATTAATACTATAGGCAGTGATGTGGCGCAGGATTTTGAGGGTAATGCTTATACATCGGGCTGGTTGTGGTTAAGGGTTTCAGGTGTTTCTAATCTTTCGGGTTATATAAATGTTAATATAGCAAATTATACCGGATCTACATGGTTTTCTTCTGTAGTCTATGGCGAATTGGTTTCTCCTCTAAGGGATAAATATAATGAATTAAGCCGCATTATTTATGAGAAATTGGTGAGTAATCCAACTTTACAAGCTATCGCAAAAAGCTGCCTCGTAATATATATAATAATATATGGCCTTGTTTTCCTAGCAGGAGCAGTTCAAATTACTGTAACTGATATAGTGATTAGAGTGTTAAAGGTGGGATTAATAGTAGCGTTATTTAGCAAAACCAGTTGGTCATTTTTTAACGATAATTTATTTAAAGTTTTTGTTTCTGGAAGTGATTATTTACTAACTACGGTTGTGGGCGTTACAAGTACAGTAGGCAACGTATTTGGGTTTATAGATCCCATTTTTGACAGATACGGTAATGGTGATGTATGGGCTTTACTTGCTATTCAGTTATTACAAATACATAATGGCCTTGCGTTTTTTGCATGTTTAGCTATTTATTCAATGTTAATTTACCTTAGAGCAGTGCTGGAGGTAATAATAACCTACTGCCTTGCTTTCTTGGGACTTGCTGTAATGATCTCCCTTGCTCCATTTTTTATAATACTAATTCTTTTCGAGCAAACAAAAAGTCTCTTTGATAATTGGCTTTCAACATTATTTAGCTATATGCTCCAACCTACTGTGCTGTTGGTGTTTTTCCTCCTTATAGACCAGTTAATGGGCGAATACATAACAGGTGTGGTAGTTAAAGCTTGTTGGGGAGTTTTGATACCGCTTAAAATTTCTATTGATTTGCATAATATTGGTATACCAATTAGTTTTTCATTTTCCTTGCCGTTTCTATCCGGCATTCCATTTTATATCCCGGTCGTAAGCGATATTGGCTCAATTGGTGACTTTTTTAATGCTAAGGGAACTTTTATAAGAGTTGCAACTTCTGGATTTATATTTTTTATATATTGTAAGTTATCAGCCGGGTTAATAGATTATGTTACACTCATTACTAATTCCTTGACCGGCGTGACACCAGCTAGAAAAGAAGGACAGTTGCAGCAGCCGGGAGCTGGAAATCCTGTCCATGATATAATGGGTGATATTCAAAAAGCTACAAGACCTGTTACTTCCGTACCACGAAAAGTTGCGAGTTTTGCAAAAGAGAAATTTATTGATCAAAAAATTACCCATCGCGAAAAAGGCAAGGTGGATGATCCTGATTATAGCGGAATTAACAAGCCCTCTTCTAGTAGCGAGAATGGAAGTGATATAGATGGAAGTAGCCCTAAACCAGGAATATCTGGAGGAAGAGAAAATGAATAGTTATAAGGTCGTAAATTTTATTGCAAGGAAATTAATAATTTGGATAGATTTTAATGAGTAAGATTTGGTCATTTTTGATATTATTATTCTGCCTTTCAGCTTGTAGTGGTGATCGTTGTATAGATGCTGATGATTTCGGGTTTGTTAATTTGACTGTGTCTGCAAGGTACACTAAAGAGGAAATGTCCAATCAGTCTGGTCTGGCCCAAATTGCTCCTTGGAGACCTTCGAATTATAAAGTTGATGGTAGGCCTCTAGTAATTTTAGTTAGGGGATGGACGCAAGGGGTAGATAGAAACAACAGTTCTGAGCTTTCGGCCTGGTGCGCATGGTATGGGCAGGCTGATAATACTGCTACTTTGTCCACATTTTGTCAAAGGCTTCGGGAATGTGCATTTATAGACGGTACTATGTGTACTAATACTAAAGATGCACAGATTACAAATGCTCCATGTATTTTTAAAAATGGGGTAGGATTATATGCTCTTATTGCGAAGAAAGGTACTAACCCTAATCAATCTTTGTCAAGTCAGAAAAATCCTCAAGGGCTCAGTTTTCATTTGGGAGAGAAACCGGAAGGGTATGAAATGCTTGATCTTGATAAGAATGGTAACACCCGCACTGCTGGAGGTATTCTTTATAACTACCAGGATGCAAGCGGAAGTCAAAGTGATTTAAAACAACAATATGCAAATAGCGACTTATATTTTAAGATCTTAGATAATTTCTATGATGATAATAGCGGGCAATACCGAATTAGTATCAAATCCGGTATTACAGATACTAATCCTGATCCTATAACTTATGTAACTAATTTAATTAAAAATTTTCTTTTTGGAACAAGCGGCGATTACGGTTTAATTCGAAATATTTACATGGGTATAGTTAATAACCCCGGTTATAGAATGGCCGTTTCTGCTTTGTTATCACTTTATATTATATGGACGGCTCTTAGTTACTTAGTTGGAAATGTCCAAATAACTCATACTGAATTAATAGTTAGGGTAATGAAAATTGCCGTAGTTTCAGCATTGCTCAGTTCTCAGTATAGTTGGACATTTTTTAATGACTATTTATTTGTGTGGTTCGTTGGGGGGGGTAGAACAAATCTTACAAATGATAACGGAGGCGGGAGCAACCGGGCCTGGAGCGCCAGGAATACTTGGTATGATGCTTGCTCCTCAAACTTTATCCAAGTTGTTTTCTTTATTGTTTGTAGATTGGATGGGCTTTATATATATTATACTATTCTTCTTTGCTTTATATTTTTTAATTATTATATTTTTCGATGCTGCTGTTATTTATCTTACCGCTCTAATTGCCATCGGTATGATAATAACCATGGGGCCAATATTTATTTGCTTTTTACTATTTGGCATTACACGGTCCTTATTTGAAAACTGGTTAAGGCAGCTTATCTCTTATGCTA
>Ga0172376_10003207_pt1 | contig 19540 bp, 15 predicted proteins | sample Lak35m_FD_121114 | JGI IMG/M metagenome (GOLD analysis project Ga0172376, IMG submission 121114) | Freshwater microbial communities from Kabuno Bay, South-Kivu, Congo - kab_092012_35m | ecosystem: Environmental > Aquatic > Freshwater > Lake | place: Democratic Republic of the Congo: South-Kivu... | reverse complement strand
GTCCTCGCCGGTGAGCGACGGGAACCGGCGGATCCACCCGGATGGATCCAGGCCGGCGGCGACCGCGGCCCGGTCGGCGGCATGCACCGAGGCCCGGCCAAGCACCGGCAACACCAGCAACCCAAGGAAGCTCCACAGGGTCATCCAGCAGGCCTGACCAAGCACTGCGGCGCCGAGGGAAAGTCCGGCAGGATTCAGCAACCATCCGCCCAACTGGCACCCGATGAGATTCCACAGCAGCAGCACCAGCAAGGTCCGCAAGGGCAATCCCTGACGGACCCTCCAGCGTCTCCGGACCAGTTCGACCTTCAAGTCGGACGGGGACAACCGCTCCCTCCACGACTCGGGCACCAGGATTGCCGCCCGGGCACCAAATCCCTCCAGACCGCCGGTGAAGGCTGGATCATCCACCCGGGTGAGGAGGAGGCATTCTCCGCCGTCCCCCGAGTGACGGTGGACATCCGCCCCGCTGATGGCCGCATGGAGACGTCCGCGCCCCAAGGCCAGGACCGCGGTGGAAACGGCCAGCCCGGCGCAGAAACCGCCGGTCCAGCGGTGGCTCAAGGCCGCAGCGGCTCCGACGCCCAGCATCGCCAGGGCATGGACGACAACACCCCGGGTCCACCGGGCGAGAAACCCACGGAATTCCAGCCTCGGATCGGGCAACCAGACAAAGCCGCCGACCGCGTCAAAAACCGCCTGAAGCGCCAAGGCTCCGACACCAACCCCGAGCAACCCGGCGGCACCGAGCTCGGGACGGACGGCCATCAACCACCCGAGTCCGGCGATGGAAGCCAACACCCAGGTTCCCACGTTGGTGATGCCCAGCAGGAGGCGGCGCCGGGCCAGCAGCGATTGCTCGGCGTTCATCGGGGGGCCTTTCTGGGATTCGTCACGTTTGGCCCCATCTTCCGGCGGGCTGAGGGCAGGATCGCCCGGTTGGCGGGATGGAACCGATCGTCGCGAGGTGCAGGATGATCCATCGCGCAACCATTCCGCAACGTTGGGGAAGCGCAACCCGTCCGCCCCTCGAGTGGATCCAGCCCCTGAAACGGGTGCCATCCCAGGTGCTGGCGCCCGGACCATTCCGGGTCCAAGGTCCAGGACCTGACCTTCGGGAAGGTCTCCTGAGCCCCGGGTCCCGCAAGCCACCGACGCATGAAGAAAGCCCATTTGCCCACCAAGGTCTGCGCGGCCTGTGCACGTCCCTTCTCCTGGCGCAAGAAGTGGGAACGGGACTGGGACCGGGTGCGGTACTGCTCGGACGCCTGCCGACGCGGGGTGCACCCGCTGGCCCGCCGGAACGCGGGCTCCCGCAGCTGAAACAACGGCCGCGGCGACGTCCCAAGGACCCGCTCAGGCATCCCCGGTCCGGCCGATGGCGTTGGCCGGAGTCTCGCCGTCGGCGTTCGTCCGATCCGCAGCCGGGGCCGCGACCGGGACCGCCAGCCGCGCCAAGGCCCGCGCGGCGGCGGCGAAGCCGAAGGCCCCGGTCACGTGCGTGGCCGATCCGTAGCCCGACTGGCAGTTCAGACGCAGGGGCACGCCGTCCGCCGGAGCCTGGGGAGTGGCGCAAACCTGGCCCGCGCCATCCGGGAAGACCGGTGCCTCGGCCGAGTGCACGCAGTCGATCCGGAGCTTCCGCGCCGTCCGCGAGAATCCATGCTCCCGGCGGAGGCGCTTGCGCACCTCGCCCAGCAGTCGGTCATGCGTGACCAGCGCGAGATCGGAGAGCCGGACGGCCGTCGGATCCCGCCGTCCACCGGCGCCACCGCAGACCACGAGCGGGATCCTGGCCGCGTGGCAGAGGGCGATCAGGCGGACCTTGTTGCCCAGTGCGTCGATGGCGTCGATCACCAGGTCCGGGCGGCCGTCGGACCCGGGCGCGGCCTCCAGCCCCAGCAGGCGCGACGCGGTCTCGGCCGTGAAGAACTCGATGCGGGCCTCGACGCGCGTCTCCGGCGACAGGTCCCGAATCCGCTCGGCCATGACCTCCACCTTGGGCCGGCCCACCGTGGAATCGAGGGCGTGCAGTTGGCGGTTGATGTTGCTGACGCAGACCTCGTCGAGGTCGACCAGGCTGAGTCGTCCCACCCCGGAACGGGCCAACGACTCGGCCGCCCAAGACCCCACGCCGCCCAGGCCCACCACCATCACGTGGGCGGCCCGGAAGCGCGCCAGCGAGGCCGCCCCGTACAACCGGGCGATGCCCCCAAATCGGAAATCGAAGTCGCTCACGGCCCGAGGGTGCTCCGCCGACCCAATGGACGCCGTCGGCACGCCGTCGGCACGCTGGGCCCACGCTGGGCCCACGTTGCGTCCGCCGTCGACCGACGGGTCAGAGTTCGCGCCAGTTGCGGTGGCGGTAGTTGGTCCAGACCCAACGGAAATCCGGATTGTTGGCCCCGCCGCCGGCCCAGTTGAAGCTCGAGATGCCGACGGCCGAGTCCTTGGCCGCCTTGATGGTCCGGGCCTCGATCCACCGATGCCCCTCGTAGTGGCCATCCTGGAAGGAGAAGGTGCTGAAGTTGCCGTGGAAGATGGCGAACGGATCGATCCAGCCCCGTGAATCGGTGCTCAAGACCCAGGTGCCCAGGTTGGAATTGCGGGGATCGGACTCCTCGATGAAGACGAAGGACTGCGAGGGGGAACCGACCTCCGAGGCCTTGATGTAGGGCGGTTGCGAGGCCTCCCAGCCCAGGATGCCGTTCATCCCATTGGCCTTGGAGTAGCTGTCGTAGGCCCAACCGGTGCCCGGACGGCGCTTGGAGCGCAGGTCGCCGGGACAGTGGTAGGCACCGAAGGCCGTGCAGTAATCCCAGATGGGGGAATTGGTCATGCCGCGTTGCACGCGGCGCAGGGCCTCCTCAAGGGTGATGCCGGTGCTGATGTCCGGGTTCGGGCCCTGCCAGTAGCCACCCCCGGTGAGCGGCACCGACGCGCCCGCCTTGTTCCGCCACCCTTCCGTCGGCGCGAGGACGTCGTTGTTGTCCATCGAGTACATCTGCCAGGCGAGGATCAGCTGCTTCTGGTTGTTGGCGCAGGCGGCGCCGGTGGCCTTGGCCTTGGCCTTGGCCAGCGCGGGCAGAAGCATGCCCGCCAGGATGGCGATGATGGCGATGACCACCAGCAGCTCGATGAGGGTGAAGCCGGCGGAGCGGCGGCCGCAACCGGGCGCGGCAGGACGGCGAGGTTTGAGGGAAATCATGGTGGGTGTGAACACGTGTAGACGGGACCCTAGACCATGCCCGACAGCGAATCCAGCCCGCAGGCCTCCACGGATCCGGGCGGGCACCGCGGCAGCGGTCCTGCAGCGCGGGACCACGGACCTTCAGGCCGCCGGGGAAACCGGGGCGAAGGGAAACAGGCCGAGGACGGTCTGGGGCTCGAGCAACCAGATCCGACGCGGAGGCAGGGGCTCGTGGTCGGTCAAGCCCAGCAGGGCCACCGCCAGCACGGTGCACGCTCCCGCCAGCCAGGTGCGGCGGCCCGGGGAGAACCGGGCGATGGCCTCGACCCGGTGCGCCAGCGCACGGGGAGCCGCCTGGGCCCGGCCCCGCCATCCGCAGACGGCGCTCGGAGCCTCGTCGGCGGGAATCCTCTCGAGGCACTTGAGAAGCACCCGGCCGTACTGCAGCCGGTCCACCTCGGGGGCGGAGAGTGCGTGAACATCACACGCTTCTTCGCGATCCTCACGCAACCGTCGCAGCACCCGACCCACCACCGGGTTGAACCAATGGACCGCATGGATGATCTCGAGGAGGCCGTTCCACCAAGGATCGCCGCGAAGCAGATGGGCCGCCTCGTGGAGCATCACCAGTCGGATCTCGTCGTCGGAAAGCCGGTCGGTCCAACCGGCCGGGAGAAGCAGGGCCGGCCGGAAGAAACCGGCCACGCAGGGACCCGGGACCTCGTCGGACTGCAGGACGGGAATCCCCGCCGGGCCGCGGGCGACCACCCCCTGCCAGAGCCTTGAACATCGGGCATCGACCGGCCGGGACCGCGCGATCCACCGGCGAACCCGGAGCGCATCGCGCAGCGCCAGGCCGGCACGGAACCCCACCCCGGCGAGCCAACCCCACCCGACCACCTGCCATCCGTCCAGGGGCAACGACCAGGCATTGAGCGGCGGGAGCAACGGGGCCGTGACATTGAAGAGGCTCACCGGGGTCGGGACGCTCCAGGGCCACACCAGCCGGACCAGCACCAGGACCCCGAGCGCGGACCGCCAATCCGGGGAGAGATGGCGGCGAAGCAGCCGGCGCACCGCGAGCACCAGGATGCCGAGCACGGCCGCCTGGGCCGAGGCGCTGAGCAGATCCCAACCGAGGATGCGGGTGACCTCCGGATTCATGACGGAACGGATGCGATTCCGTCCATCTAAGCAGGTTTCTTGCCCAACGGCGGATCCGGGAGCCCGTCGACAGGCCTCAGCGGCCGGTTTCCGACTCGAGGATGCGGCGCAACTCGCTCATCTGGGCCCGGGAGAGCTTCCGGTGTTCGACATAGTGGGCCATCATGCCCGTGAGCGACCCACCGAAAACCCGGTCGAGGAAGGACCGTGTCGCCGCCGCCACGCACTCGGACTCCGCGACCTTGGCACTGTAGTGGTAGATTCGGCCGATGGATTCGAAGCCCAGCGCCCCCTTGCGGACCAACCGGTTCAGGAGGGTCTTGGCAGTCACCGCCCTCCACGACGGGTCGGCCTTCTGGAGTTCGACAATGACATCCGACGAGGTCACGGGTTGTCGTTTCCAGACAATCCGCATGATCTCCCATTCCGTCTCAGAGATGCGAGGCAACGGCATGGTGCTCCGTAAAAGGTGCAGGCGCTACGGGGATTTGATTGCCAAGCGCTACTGCCGTCCCCGCCCGAAGTCAACCTCGCATTTTGGTGACCGCCTTGGAGCGGATCGAATCGGCCCCTTTCCACCGGTCCCTTGGGCCCGGAAGAGCGTCCCCTCGCCGGCGCGCGGCGCATTGTTTCCGTTTGCCGGAGAGGAGCGCACCCGGGCGGATGGAACCGCCCCACCCGCCCCGGCTTGCGGAGCCACCCGCCCCCGGGGTCAGACCGTGAGGATCTCCTTCTCCTTGGCCGCCAGATGCTGGTCGAGCTTGGCGATGAAGGAGTCGGTGAGCTTCTGCACGTCGGTCTCGGCCGTCTTGATGGCGTCCTCGGAGACGCCGCCGTCGTTCTTGGTCTTCTTGAGGGCCTCGATGGCCTGGCGCCGCTCGTTGCGGACGGCCACGCGCCCCTCCTCGGTGATGCGCTTGCAGATCTTGACGAATTCCTGGCGGCGCTCGGCGCTCAGGTCGGGCAGCACGATGCGGATGAAGCGTCCCTGCGACGCCGGGTTGAGGCCCAGTCCGGAGGCCTGGATGGCCTTCTCGACGGCCTTCATGTTGGACTGGTCGAAGGGTTGCACCATCAGCATGCGGGCCTCGGGCGCGGTGATCGTCGCCAGTTCCTTGAGGCGCATGTTGGATCCGTAGGCCTCGACGAGCACGTTCTCGATGAGCGAGGGGGAGGCCTTGCCGGTGCGGACCCCGGCGAACTGGTTGAGCACGTGCTCCTCGGTCTTGAGCATGCGCTCCTCGGCGTCGAAAAGGGCTTCGTCGATGGTCATGGTCGGTGGGATCGGGGGTGGGTGTCGGAGGGTTCGGGGAGAATTTCGCAGCCGGTCGGCCGAGGCAGGCGGTCAGGCCACCACCTGCGTGCCGACCTTCTTGCCGAGGACCACGTTGCGGAGGTTGTGGGGCTTGAAGAAGTCGAACACCACGATGGGCATCTTGTTGTCCATGCACAGGGCGAAGGCCGCCGCGTCCATGACCTTGAGCTGCTTCTCGAGGGCCATGGTGTAGCTGACCTGGTCGTAGCGTTTGGCGTCGGCGTGCTTCTTGGGGTCCTTGTCGTAGATGCCGTCGACCTTGGTGGCCTTGAGCACGGCCTCGGCACCGATCTCGTTGGCGCGGAGGGCGGCGGCCGTGTCGGTGGAGAAGTAGGGATTGCCCGTGCCGGCGGCGAAGATCACGATGCGCCCCTTCTCGAGGTGACGGACCGCGCGGCGGCGGATGAAGGGCTCGGCGATCTGGGTCATGTTGATGGCGCTCTGGACCCGGGTCGCCACCCCCAGCTTCTCGAGGGCATCCTGCAGGGCCAGGGCGTTGATCACCGTGGCCAGCATGCCCATGTAGTCGCCGGTGGCCCGCTCGATGCCCTTCTCGCTGCCCTGCAGGCCGCGGAAGATGTTGCCACCACCGACCACGATCACCACCTCGACGCCCAGGCGCTGGACCTCGGCGACCTGGGCGGCCATGTCGTGCACCGCCTCGGGATCGATGCCCTGCCCGGCTGAACCCCCGAGGGCCTCGCCGCTGAGCTTGAGCAGGATTCGGCGGTAGTGGGGCTTGGACCGGGCGGCGGGTTGTTTCATCGGCCCCGGTCTCATAACAGCCCGGTGATCGGGTCGTCAACGCGGCCCCGACGCGGGTGGCCCGGCCCGGGGCCGCTGGGGGCGGCCTCTCAATCGGAGCGGCAGAGCCTCTCGAAGCGGCCCCCGGGGCCCTGGCGCACCAGTCGCTTGAGCTCGAGGCTGAAGAGGGCCACCTGCACCGCGCTGGGGGCCAGGCCCGAGAGACGGATCAAGGGATCCACCCCGAGCGCCTCGTCGCCCAGGGCATCCCAGAGGGCCTGTTCGGCCGGGCTGAGGGTGAGGGCCGGGAACCCCGGGGTCTCCGGGGCCGGACCGACGGCGGCCGCCGAGGCCGGGAACCGGTGCTCGAACTCGCCGAGGATGTCCTCGATGCCCTCGCAGAGCTTGGCCCCTTTCTTGATGAGGTCGTGGCAGCCCTTGCTGCGGGGATTGTCGATCCGGCCCGGCACGGCGAAGACCTGTCGGCCCTCGTCGTTCGCGAGGTCGGCCGTGATCAGCGCCCCGCTGGCAAGGCCGGCCTCGACGACCACCGTCCCGAGGGTCATGCCGGCGACGATGCGGTTGCGCGCCGGAAACGTGCCCCGGTCGGCGTTGCGGCCGAAGGGGAACTGCGTGACCAGGGCTCCCCGCTCGACGATTCGCTCGAAGAGGCTCCGGTTCTCCGGCGGATACACCCGGTCGATGCCGGTGCCGAGGACGGCCACCGTGCGCCCCTGGGCCGCCAGCGCCCCCTGGTGGGCGGCGGTGTCGGCCCCGCGGGCGCCGCCGCTGACCACGGTGACCCCGGTGTAGGCCAGTTGGTGGGCCAGCTTCCGGGCGACCTCCATGCCATAGGGCGAGGTGAGCCGGGACCCCACCATCGCCACCCCTTGGAAATCCTCGGGCACCAGGCGCCCTTTGACGTAGAGCACCGGTGGCGGGTCGTAGATCTGGCGCAGCAGCGGCGGATAGCCCGGGTCGCCCAGGGCGAGGATCGACACCCCGGACTCGGCGATGCGCCGCATCTCGCCGGAAAGGTCGACCGTCGACTGCCAGCCGGCGACGGCCTCGGCCAGCGGTCCGGCGAGGCCCGGCACGGACCCGAGTTCGGCCCGGGAGGCCCGGAGGACGGCGACGGGGTCGCCGCCGAAGCGGTCGAGCAGGTGGCGGGTGCGCACCGGGCCGATGCCCGGGATCAGGTTGAGGGCGACGAGGGCTTCCAGGGGTTCCATGGCGGTCGGTTTCAAGGTCTCCAAGGAAGGATTCGCTCGACCGATCCCGATTCTCCCCGGGAATCCCGGTCCGTTTGCACTTTCGCGGCGATCGGAAGGATTGTTCCATTCCCGCCCGACGATGCTTCATCGACTCACCGTTTCCGAACTGGCCCGCCGGATCCACCGGGGGGAGGTCTCGTCCCGCGAAGCCACCCAGGCCTGTCTCGACCAGATCGCCCGCGTCGATGGACAGGTCCGCGCCTACCTGAGCCACGACCCGGCCGACGCGCTGGCACAGGCCGACGCGGCCGACCGGTCACGCGCCTCCGGCCAGGCCGACCCCGCGGCCCACCCGCTGCTCGGGGTGCCGGTCAGCCTCAAGGACGTCATCGCCCACCGCGGTCAGCCCCTGGGATGCGCCTCGCGCATCCTCGGGAACTTCGTCTCGCCCTACGACGCGACGGTCGTGCATCGGCTCAAGGCGGCCGGTGCGGTGGTCTTCGGGCGCCTGAACATGGACGAGTTCGCCATGGGCAGCTCGACCGAGAACTCGGCCTTCTTCACCACGCTGAACCCCTGGGACACCACGCGGATCCCCGGCGGGTCCTCCGGCGGATGCGCCGCCAGCGTCGCGGCCCATGAATGCTTCGCCAGCGTGGGCTCGGACACTGGCGGGTCCATCCGCCAGCCGGCCGCGCTCTGCGGGGTGGTCGGGGTGAAGCCCACCTACGGCCGGGTCTCCCGCTACGGGCTCACGGCCTTCGCCAGCTCGCTCGACCAGATCGGGCCCTTCACCAAGGACATCGCCGACGCGGCCCTGATGACGCGGGTGCTCAGCGGCCACGACCCGATGGACTCGACGTCGATGCCCGAGCCGGTGCCCGACTACCTGGCGGCGTTGTCGGGATCGCTCCGGGGCCTGCGGATCGGGCTGCCGAAGGAATACCTCATCGGCGGCATGCACCCGGAGGTGGACGCCTCGGTCCGGGCGGCGGTGCGCCAACTCGAGTCGCTGGGGGCCGAGATCGTCGAGGTCTCGCTGCCCCACACGGAATACGCGGCCGCGACCTACTACATCATCGCCCCGGCGGAGGCCTCGGCCAACCTGGCCCGTTTCGACGGCATCCGCTATGGCGCCCGGGTCGATGGCGCGACGCCGATGGAACTCAACAGCCGGACGCGGGGCCGGGGCTTCGGCCCCGAGGTCAAGCGCCGCATCATGCTCGGCACCTACGTGCTCAGCAGCGGGTACTACGACGCCTACTACCTGCGGGCGCAGAAGGTCCGCACCCTCATCCGCAACGACTTCCTCGAGGCCTTCAAGACGGTCGATGCGCTGGTGACGCCGACCACGCCGGCCCCGGCCTTCAAGGTCGGCGAGAAGTCCGACGACCCGCTGCAGATGTACCTCTGCGACGTGTTCACCATCTCGTGCAACCTCGCGGGCATCTGCGGGCTGAGCCTCCCCTGCGGCTTCACCTCCGACCCGAGGCTGCCCATCGGCCTGCAGCTCCTGGGCAAGCCCTTCGGCGAATCCACGCTCTTCCGGATCGCCCACGCCTACGAGCAGAGCACGCCCTGGCACCGGGAACTCGCGCCGCTGGCCTGAGCGGTTGCCGGCCGACTCCGGCAAAAGCAGGCGACCCACACCGGCCAAGCACCGGTCCCCGCCCCGTCGCGCCCTCGACCCGGTCGGCGGACACTCAGGCGAGGATGTCCCGGATCACCTCGCCGTGGACGTCGGTGAGGCGATGGTCGCGGCCGTCGTGACGGAAGGTCAGGCGCTCGTGGTCCAACCCGAGGAGGTGCAGGAGGGTGGCGTGGAGATCATGCAGGTGACAGCGACCCTCGACGGCCAGGTGCCCAAGTTCATCGGTGGCCCCGTGGGCATGGCCCGCCTTCACCCCGCCGCCGGCCAGCCACGCGGTGAAGCCCCCGGGGTTGTGATCCCGGCCCGTGCCGTTCTTCTCGGCGTACGGGGTGCGCCCGAATTCGCCGCCCCACCACACCAGCGTGTCCTCCAGCAGGCCGCGCCGTCGCAAGTCCTCCAGCAGGCCGGCCACCGGCTTGTCGGTCGCGCGGGCATGGACGGCGTGGCGGGGAAGGTCCGAATGCTGGTCCCATCGCGGATTGGCCGAATTGTCGCCGTAGGTCACCTGGACGAACCGCACACCGGCCTCGCACAATCGGCGGGCGGCCAGGCACTGGCGGCCGAACTCGTCGGTGGGTCCTTCGCCGATGCCGTAGAGGGACAGGGTTTCGGGGCTCTCCGAGACCAGGTCGAGGATGGCCGGCGCCTCGGACTGCAGGCGCCATCCCCGCTCGAACGACTCGATCACGGCCTCGGCGGCCGCATCGCCCGGCCAGCGCTCGGCCTGCGCGGCGTTGAGGCCCCGGGCGAGGTCCCACCGCCGTCGAACGGCCGCCGGATCGGAACCGGCCTCCGGGAGCCAGCGGAGGCGCACGCTGCTGCCAGGCGTCTGGCCGGCGAATCCGAAGGGGGTCCCCTGGTACACCGCCGGGAGGAAGGCAGCCCCCCAGTTCCTCGCCCCTCCATTGCCGAGGCTCGGCGAGAGCGTCACGAAGCCGGGCAGGTTGTCGTTCTCGGTGCCCAGACCGTAGCTGACCCAGGAGCCGAGGCTCGGCCGGACGAAGGTGGTGGATCCGCAGTGCAGGAACAGCGTGGCCGGACCGTGCGCCACCCCCTCGGTATGCAGCCCATGGAGGAAACACAGGTCGTCCACCCGACGGGCAAGGTGCGGGAAGAGCTCGCTCACCCAGCGGCCTGAATCGCCGTGCCTCCGGAAGCTCCACGGCGACTTGAGGACCCGTTGCTCCGTTGCCCGGGCGCCCGTGTTGGCCAAGGCGCGGGCGTCGTCGAAGGCGAGGGTGCGCCCATCGTGGCGCTCGAGGGCGGGTTTGTGGTCGAAGGAATCCACCTGGCTGGGACCGCCCTGCATGAACAGGAAGACGACACGCTTGGCCCGTGCGGCGCGCGGCGGAGTGCGGGGAGCCAGGGGGTCGGCCGGAGAATGGCCACCGGCCAGCGCCCGGAAGGCCAGCGACCCGAAGCCGCATCCGGCCTGGATCAGGGCCTGGCGGCGGGTCATTGGAACGGGAGCGGAATTCATGGGATGCGCCGGAAATCGAGGGAAGCAAGGAGTCCGTGGGCCAACTCGGCCAGGGGCGCGGAAAGGTCCGGCCCGCCGGCAAGGTGTCCGGTGGCGGCCCGGCGCTCGGCAGCCGTGGGCGGACGGCCGAGAATGCGTCTCCAGAGAGCCTCGATGGGATCCGTCTCGGCGACGACCGCCTCGGCGCATGGCACCGAACAGGACCGGACGAAGGGATGGTTGAGCAGCAACAGCGCCTGGGGCGCGACCTGGGAGGACTCGCGGGCCCCGGTCACCCGGCCGGGATCCGCGCCATCGAAGGCCACGAGGAAATCCGGCCGGGCGTTGCGGAACTGGGGCAGGTACAGGGTGCGCACCGGGCGTTCGAGGGCCTGGCCGTAGTCGGCGGAAAGCCCACGGGGAAACGGAGGTGACCCGGGCCCGTCGGCAAGCAGGATGCCGGCGACCCGAAGCATGGAGTCGCGAAGGGCCTCGGCTTCGACGGGCCGGCTTTGGAACCGGCCCAGCCAACGGTTCAACGGATCGGCCTCGAGGGTCTGGGCCACCCGGGGATCCCGCGGATCGGAAGACCGGGCGAACGCGCGTGTGAGGACCAGGGTCCGGATGAGCGCACGCGTGGATCCGCCTCCCTCGCGGAAGCCCGCGGCCAGGGCGTCGAGCAGCGCGGGATGCGAGGGAGGTTCGCCGGTGGTCCCGAGGTTGTCGACGCTCGGCACCAACCCCCGGCCGAAGACCCAGTGCCAGACCCGGTTGACCTGGACCCTGCGGGTCAGCGGTTGGTCCGCGGCGGTGAGCCATGCGGCCAGTTCGAGCCGTCCGCTGCCCGGGCCCGACGGTGGACGGGTGGAGGCGCTGAAGGCCGTCTGCAGGAACCCCCGGGGGACGGGCGGCCCGGCCTGGCGCCAGTCGCCCCGGCGGAGGAAGGGGAGATTCGTCGCACCGACCTCGACCGGGGCCATGACACGGGGCCGGTTCGCCGTGATCCGTGCCGCGGCGACCTCGGCCTCGAGTCCTTCCGGGACGGCCTTCCGGGCCCGGGCTTGACGGAGCTGCTCCTCGAGCGCCCGGAGGCCTTCCTCGGCCTTCCGGACCCGGGCCTCCTCATCCGGCTCCAGCGGGAGCGGGGTCTCGATCCATTCCGAGACGTTGGCATGCCGGAGCAGACGGGTGCCCGCGAGGATTCCGGCCATCGCGTGGTAGTCGCGGGCCGGCACGGGATCGAACTTGTGGTCATGGCATCGGGCACAGGCGAGGGTCTGACCCAGGAACGCCTTGCCGAGCACCTCCAACTGCTCGTCGAGCACATCAAGGTCGAGCTGCCGCTTGTCCTGCTCCTCGAGATTGGCGTCGCCCAGCGCCCAGAAGGTCGGAGCCACGCGAAGGCGGGCGGCCTCGGCCACTCCACCCGCCGGCAGGAGGTCGCCGGCGACCTGTTCCTGGACGAACCGCTCAAATGGCAGGTCGTCTCGGAAAGCCCCGACCACGTAGTCCCGGTAACGCCAGGCCTCGCGGAACACCAGGCCCCGGAGCGTCACCGAGTCGGCGTACCGGACGACGTCGAGCCAGTGACGCGCCCAGTGCTCGGCATGGGCCGCCGAGGCGAGCAAGCCGTCGACCGTCCGCTCAACCCGGTCCCGGGGAGGCTGACCGAGGAACCAGGCGATCTGCTCGACCGTGGGTGGCAGCCCCGTGAGCACGAGGTGGATGCGTCGGCAGAGGGTCAGAGGATCGGCTTCCCCGGCGGGGTCCACGCCCCGGAGACGGGCCTCGTCGTCCAGGTGCCGGTCGATCCAGCCCGGGGTGGGCAACCCGCCCTCCCGCCCGGGAACGGGACGGTAGGACCAATGCGGTGAACCGATTCCAAGCGGGACGCCGGACCCGGCCAGACAGACCGCGACCCAAAGCCACGGCCAAATCCGACCCACCGAGGCGAGCAACCCGCCCCGGGGGCCTGCCGGAGCGGCGGAACGGCCGGATCGGAGGGGAACCACGAGCCGTTTTTGGACCAACCGCCCACGGAAGGCCAGACGGTAAATGCATGGCCGGATGGATCTCCCGGGGAGTCTCTGAGCATCCGGGCATGGAGGTCCGGGCGAGCCGGTCGCCTCCAGGCCATGGGGGTTCAAGACCGCCCGCCCAACACCTCGCGGAGATGCCGCCCGGTGTGGGAGATGGGGTCGGCCGCGATCTGCTCCGGTGTGCCCTCGGCCACGAGGCGCCCGCCCCCGCCCCCGCCCTCGGGGCCGAGGTCGACGATCCAGTCGGCCTCGGCGACGAGGTCCAGGTTGTGCTCGATGACCAGCACCGAGTGGCCGGCATCGACGAGGCGCTGGAGCACGGCGACCAGCCGGCGGACGTCCTGGATGTGCAGGCCGAGCGTGGGCTCCTCGAGCACGAACAGGTCCCGCGACGGCCGCCGGGCCGATGGGCGACCCGGCCCGGGGGACCGCACGAGATCGGCATTCTCGGCCTCGATCGCCGCCGACTTGAGCCCTCCCAGCAGGTGGGTCACCAGCTTGATGCGCTGGGCCTCGCCGCCGCTGAGGGTCGGGCTGGTCTGGCCCAGCTGGAGGTACTCGAGACCGGTGTCCCGGAGGGCCTCCAGGGGGCGCCGGAGGCGTGGTTGGTGGGCGAAGAAGCCGATGCCCTCGGCCACGGAGAGGCGCAGCACCTCGGCGATGGACCTGCCCTGGTAGCGGATCTCGAGCGTGCCGGGGTTGAAGCGCTGCCCGCCGCAGGCCTCGCAGGTCACCGAGGCCGTGGGGAGGAAGTTCATCTCCAGCTTGACCACGCCGGCCCCCTCGCAATGCGGGCAGCGGCCCTGGGGCGAGTTGAAGCTGAAGCGGCCGGGCCCGTAGCCCCGCATCCGGGCCTCGGGCACCTGCGCGAACAGCGCGCGGATGTCGTCGAAGAACCCGACGTAGGTCGCCGGCGTGGACCTCGGCGTGCGGCCGATCGGCGACTGGTCCACCTCGTGGACCGCCCGCAGCGGGCCCGTGCCCTCGACCCCTCCGGCCAGACCCATGGGCTTCTTCTCCGCGGCCCCGGCCAGCACCGCGCGGACGCCGGGCACCAGGCACTCCTTGATCAGCGTGCTCTTGCCCGAGCCGCTGACGCCGGTGACCACCACCAGCCGCCCGAGCGGGAAGGACACGGTCACGTCGCGGAGGTTGTTCAACCGCGCCCGGTGCACGGTCAGCCACTCCACGGCGCCCGCGGAGGCCTTGGCGGCCGGCCGGCCCCGGGGTTTGCGAGCGGCGGCCGCGGCGACGGGTCGACGCTCCCCCCGGGCCGGCCGGGCGGGTGTCTCGCGCAGGCACCGGCCGGTGACCGATTCCGGGTGGCGCATCAGGTCCTCGAGCGTCCCGGCGGCCACCACCTGTCCGCCCTGCACGCCGGCCCCGGGACCCAGGTCCAGGATCCAGTCGGCCCGGCGCATCGTGTCTTCGTCGTGCTCCACCACGACCAGCGAGTTGCCGCGGGCCCCCAGCGACTCCAGCGCGTCGAGCAGCCGGCGGTTGTCCCGGGCGTGGAGGCCGATGGTGGGCTCGTCCAGCACGTAGAGCACCCCGCTGAGGTTCGACCCCAGCTGGGCGGCCAGGCGGATGCGCTGTCCCTCGCCGCCACTGAGGGTGGTGACGCTGCGCCCCAACTGCAGGTAGCCGAGGCCCACCTCGCCCAGGAACCTCAGGCGCTCGCGGATCTCGGGCAGGATGTCCCGGGCGATCTCGGCGGCCCGGCCCGAGGGGCGGAGGCCGTCGAACCAGGCCCGGGCCTCATCCACCGACCACCCCCCCATCTCCTCGAGGGTGGGCTGGCCCGAGGGTCCCTCGCCCAGCGGCAGCCGCACCGCCCGCGACACCGGGTTGAGCCGGGCGCCCTGGCAGGACGGGCAGGTCTCGCGCGTCTCGGCCCACCGGAACCACGATTCCTCCACCGCATCGGCATTGGCACCGCGCTCGACATCGGGCAGGTGGAAGAGTTCGCCGAATCCCCGGCACTGCGGGCACCAGCCCTGGCTGGAGTTGTAGCTGAAATTCTTGGGATCGAGCGGCGGGAAGGAACGCCGGCACTTCGGGCACCCACGCTGGTCGGAGTGCACGGTGCACTGCCCCTTCCGGTCCAGGGCGAAGAGGGTGCCCTGCCCCACGGTGAGCGCCTCGCCGATCCGGCGGAACCGGAGCTCGGCCGGGTCGCCGGCATCCAGGGTGCCCGTGACCACCTCGACGTCGTGCTCCTTGAAGCGGTCGAGCCGGAAACCGCCGTCGGCCGGCATCAGGCGGCCGTCGGCCCGGAGTTGCGCGTAGCCCCGTTGGCGCGCCCAGTCGGCGACCTCGCTGTGGAAGCCCTTGCGGTTGCGGATCACCGGCGCCAGCAGCTGGAGCGTCCCCCGCCGGCTCACCGCCCCGGCGAGCACCTCCAGCAACTCCTCGCGGGTGCGGGCCTCAACGGGCACATCGCAGTCGGGGCATTGCAGCACTCCCAAGCGGGCATAGAGCAGTCGCACGAACTGGTGGATCTCGGTGACCGTGGCCACCGTGCTCTTGCCCCCGCCCCGGGTGGTGCCCTGCTCGATGCTGACCGAGGGCGGCAGCCCGATGATCCGGTCCACGTCGGGCCGCGCCATGGGATCGGCGAACTGGCGGGCGTAGGCGCTCATCGAATCGAGGAAGCGGCGCTGCCCCTCGGTGAACAGGAGGTCGAAGGCCAGCGTGCTCTTGCCCGACCCGCTGACCCCGGTCACCACCACGAACTTCCCCCGGGGGATGTCCACGGACAGGTTGCGCAGGTTGTGCTCGCGGGCCCCCTCGATGCGGATCACTCCGGGCGGGGCGGCGGGCGGCGGGTCGATGTCCTTCGGCACGGGCCGGAGGATGGAGCCGACGGGGCGCCCGGGCAAACGGCGCTCTTCGGGCGCCACCGGTCGGGCCGGCGGGCCCTCAGCCGGCCAGCAGACTCACCAGGCCGAGATCGGCCTCGGGAAACTCGTGGTGCTGCAGGTCGGCCGGACGCACCCAGGCGACCTCGGCGCAGTCGATGGCCCGGGGCTCCCCCGAGACGAGTTCCGCCTCGAAGAACCGCAGATGGACCGTCTTGGCCGGATAGGCGTGCACCGTTTCGTGGCGCAAGGGCCCCACCGCGACGGTGATCCCGAGCTCCTCATGCAATTCGCGCACGAGGCATTGCTCCCACGATTCGTCCGGCTCCCGCTTGCCGCCCGGAAATTCCCAGAGCCCGCCGAGGTGGGAACCGGACTTGCGCCGGGTGATGAGCAGGAGTCCGTCGCGCCTTACCAGGCCGGCGGAGACCTCGATGACCCCGGTGCCCATTGGAGGATCAGGCGGTGGCGGGAAGACGGTGGTACTCGCGGTACCAGGCCACGAAACGCCCGATGCCCACCTCGATCGGCGTGGCCGGTCGGAAACCGACGGCCTCGGTGAGGTCCTCGACGTCGGCATAGGTGGCCGGGACGTCGCCGGCCTGCATGGGCAGCATGCGCTTCTCGACGGTCTTGCCGATGGTCTTCTCCAGGCAGGCGATCACGTGCATCAGCTCGGCCGGCTGGTGGTTGCCGATGTTGTAGATCCGGTAGGGCGCGGCGCTGGTGCCGGGATCGGGCGCGGCCCCGCTCCAGTCGGGATTCACCGGGGCGATGCGGTCGCAGGTGCGGACCACCCCCTGGACGATGTCGTCGATGTAGGTGAAGTCCCGGCGCATGCGGCCGTGGTTGAAGACATCGATCGGCCGGCCGGCCAGGATCGCCTCGGTGAAGAGGAACATCGCCATGTCGGGTCGCCCCCAGGGGCCGTAGACGGTGAAGAACCTCAGGCCGGTCGTCGGCAGCCGGTAGAGGTGGCTGTAGGTGTGCGCCATCAGCTCGTTGGCCTTCTTGGTGGCCGCATACAGGCTCAGCGGGTGGTCCACCGTGTGGTGCACGCTGAAGGGCATGGTGGTGTTGGCGCCGTACACCGACGACGACGAGGCGTACACCAGGTGCTCCACGCCATGGTGTCGACAACCCTCGAGGATGTTCATGAAGCCCACGAGGTTGGAATCGACGTAGGCATGGGGGTTCCGGATGGAGTAGCGGACACCGGCCTGGGCCGCCAGGTGGATGACCCGCTGCGGCCTCTCGGCGGCGAAGAGGGCCTCCATGCCGGCGCGGTCGGCCAGGTCGAGGCGATGGAAACGGAAACCCGGTCGCCCCTCGAGCCGGGCCAGGCGGGCCTCCTTGAGGCGGACGTCGTAGTAGTCGTTGAGGTTGTCGAGTCCGACCACCTCGTCGCCGCGGCCCAGCAGCAGCTCGCAGGTGTGGAAACCGATGAATCCGGCGGCGCCGGTCACGAGGATCTTCATGACGTCTCTTGCGGACGGCAGGATGCGGCGGGCGGCCCGGCCTGTCACGCGAACCCGGCGGGCACCCCAGAAGACCCGCTCAGCGGCCGACGCTGCGGTACAGGAAGCCCAGCCGCCTCATCTCGGCCGGGTCGAGCAGGTTGCGCCCGTCGAAGACGATCGGGGTCGTCATCGCGGCCTTGATCCGGGCCCAGTCGAGCCGGCCGAACTCGGACCACTCGGTGGCGATGACCAGGGCGTCGCAACCCGAGGCCACGGCCTCGGCCTCGGTCACGAACTCCACGGCCGAGCCTGCGGGGAAGAGCGCCCGGGCTTTCTCCATGCCCTTGGGGTCGTGCACCCGCAGCCGGGCGCCATCGGCCAGCATGCGGCGGCAGAGGTCGATCGACGGCGAGTTGCGCACGTCGTCGGTGTTCTGCTTGAAGGTCAGGCCCAGCACCCCGATGTGCTTCTCCTTCAGCACCCAGAGCGTGTCGGTGATCTTCTGGTGGAAGCGCTCCATCTGGGCGGAGTTGATGCGCTGGACCTCCTTGAGCAGGCGGAAATCGTAGCCCAACTGCTCGCTGATCTTGATGAAGGCGCTGAGATCCTTGGGGAAGCACGAGCCCCCGAACCCGAGGCCGGCCTGCAGGAACCGGGTGCCGATGCGGGCGTCCAGACCCATGCCCCGGGCGACCTCCTGCACGTTGGCGCCGCTGGCCTCGCAGATCACCGAAAGGGCGTTGGCGTAGCTGATCTTGAGGGCCAGGAAGGAGTTGGCCGCATGCTTGATCAGCTCGGCCGAGTTGGTGTCGGTGACGATGATGGGCGCGCCGAAGGGCTCGTAGATCCCGCGCATCGTCGCGGCGGCCCGCTCGCTGGATGTCCCGATGACCACCCGGTCGGGCTTCATCAGGTCGTCGATGGCGAAGCCCTCGCGCAGGAACTCCGGATTGCTGACCACGTCGAAGTCGGCGTCGGTCTTGCGGTAGCGCTTGACCGTCTCGGCCACCTTCTCGGCGGTCTTCACCGGCACGGTGCTCTTGTCGACGATGACGCGGTAGCCCGAGAGGCAGCCGGCGATCTCGCGGGCCACCCCCTCGATGAAGCTCAGGTCCACCGAGCCGTCGGGCTGCGGCGGCGTCGGCACGGCAATGAACACGGCCTCGGAGCCGGCCACGCCCTCGGCGGTGGAGGCGGTGAAACTCAACCGGCCGGCGGCCACGGTGCGGTGCACCAGCGCCTCGAGGCCGGGCTCGAAGATGGGAATCTCGCCCGCCTGCAACCGGCGGACCTTCTCACGGTCCGAGTCGACACAGATCACGTGGTGACCGACATCCGCAAAACAGGCCCCGGTGACCAGTCCCACGTACCCGGTTCCGATGATCGAGAGGTGCATTCCGAAGGGAACCACGGCGGGAAATCACCGTGGTGAAACAACCGGGTGAAACTTCCGGCCTAGGGCTTGACGGCCGGGGCGTTGGTCGTCGCCGGCGCCAACTCAGGATGGGCCTGCAGCAGGGAAGCCTTGCGGGAGGAGGCCTCCTGGCCGGCCGCGCTGGTGGCATCCCGGGCCGCCTCGTCGTACAGGGCCAGGGCCTCGCGGTGCTGCTTGAGGGATTCGTGAACCAGGGCCTTGGCCAACCGCGCCGGACCGGCGAGGGAATCGGTGGCGAAGCCGGAGAGGAACCGGGCGTAGGCCGCGAGGGCCTCGGCGGTCTTGTCCTGCGCATCGAGGGCGCCGGCCACGCCGTAGGTGGCCGGGCCGCCCAGGGGGCTGTCCGGATGGGCCAGGTTGAAGGCCTCGAAGGCCTTCTGGGCCTCGGCATACTTGCCCTCCTCGAAGAGCTTCGTGGCGGCGAGGAACTCCGAGCGCTCGCCCGCCGCGGTCCCGGAATGCTGGCTGGCGATGCGGGACAGGTCGGCCGCGGAGCCTCCGGCTCCCTTCGCGCCCGGGGCGAGCACCGCCAGCAGGGCCTGGTTGGCCTCGGACTCGGCCGACGCCCGCAGGTTCTTCTGGACGATCAGGGTGACCACGAGGGCCGAGACCACGGCGAAGCCGATCCCGAGAGCCTTCTTGTTCTCCTCGAGCCAGGTCAGGAGCGACAAGGTCAGGTCGGGCGCGGGCTGCTGCCCCTCGGGGTTCGGCTGGATCTGCAGACTCATAACAATTGGGTGGGACATCATCGGGATCAGGGCCTCAAAGACAAGCGCGCAGTCTGGAAGGCCGGCGGTCGGCCAAGCCGGGCGGCTCGCGACGCCATCCCGGGGGCGGGCTCACCGTCCCTCCCGGAGCCAGGCCCGGTTGAACCGCGCATGCCGGATGGTCTCCCGGCCGGCGATGGCCTCGCTCCAGGTGGCGTGCAGCCACCCGTTGCGGGCCTGGATCAGCGAAGGATAGGAGAACGAGCCGGCACCGGGCGGGCAGGCCGCCAGGGAGCGCCGG
>Ga0172376_10003206_pt1 | contig 19555 bp, 15 predicted proteins | sample Lak35m_FD_121114 | JGI IMG/M metagenome (GOLD analysis project Ga0172376, IMG submission 121114) | Freshwater microbial communities from Kabuno Bay, South-Kivu, Congo - kab_092012_35m | ecosystem: Environmental > Aquatic > Freshwater > Lake | place: Democratic Republic of the Congo: South-Kivu... | reverse complement strand
TCAAGGTAACTCACCGATGCCCCCGCTTCACACACAATTAAGGTGCGTTCAAATTGCCCTGTTTCTTGGGTATTGATACGAAAGTAGGTGGATAATTCCATGGGACACACGGTGTTTTTGGGCACAAACACAAAACTACCTTCGGTAAACACGGCACTGTTAAGGGCCCCAAAAAAGTTATCGGTGTGGGGAACCACGGAACCCAAGTAGGCTTGTACCAAGTCAGGATAGGTTTGAATGGCTTCAGAGAGGGGGCAAAAAATCACACCGGCATCCAGCAACTTTTTTTTGAAGGTGGTGGCCACCGACACACTATCAAAGATGGCATCCACGGCCACGTTGGCGAGGCGTTTTTGTTCGGTGAGGGGGATGCCCAATTTTTCGAATGTGCGAAGCAATTCGGGATCAACTTCATCCAAACTGGCGGCTTTTTTGGTGGCTTTGGGGGCGGCGTAATAATGAATATCTTGGTAATTAATGGGGGCATAGGTCACATTTTGCCACGTGGGTTCGGTCATGGTGAGCCAGTGGCGATAGGCTTTTAATCGAAAATCGAGCATAAACGCTGGTTCTTGTTTTTTGGCAGACAATTGTCGAATGACGTCTTCGTTTAATCCTTTGGGAAAGACATCGGTATCGATGGGGGTCGAAAACCCATATTGGTAGGGTTGATTGGTGAGTTGGTTAATGAGTTCGCTCATGGGGTGTCCTTTGTATGAGTTGATCGAGGGTGGTATTCATTAATACGGAATCAATTTGGTGTTGAACGGTTTGTAACACTGATTGCAGGGTGCACCCCCCATACAACCGACACAGGGCGGGATCGCGGAGGCAGTCGGCCATTCGGGTGGGCCCATCGACGAGGGTAATAATATCTTTGAATGTGGTGGATTGGGGGGATTTCATGAGTTGAACGCCCCCATGTTTACCTTGTTTGGTATGAACCAATTGGGCTTTGGCCATTTGTTGAATGAGTTTGGCCACATGGTGATAGGGGATGCCGAGGCGTTCGGACAGCATCGGCATGGTACCCGAAGATTCATTGGCCAAGTAACCCATGATGCGAAGTGCACATTCTGCTGATTTGGATAATTTCATAAACCCCACTACTTTTAAATGTATAAAACTAGGGCTTATTATACTTGTTTTTAATGATGAGGCAAGGGGAGAGGGGTGTGGGCACGTCGTGCCCAACCCCGCCTTAAGGGCTTTGCCCTTAAGAATCCCCAAGGACAAGGCAAAACCCAATCTTTCGGATCGGAATAAACCGTCGTTTCTACAAGGCATATTGGGGCTTAAAACCGGAGCGTACTTAAACGTACGTGAGGATTTTAGGCCCCAATATAACACAATGGAACAGCGATTTAACCGATGCACTTATTCTCCCTCCCCTTGAGGGGAGGGCTAGGGTGGGGGTAAAACGGTTTAACCGATGCCCCACTACCCCAAATGCAAGGGAACCTGGTGGGCTTTGGTGGGGGGGGTGTTAATGTGTTGCTGATAACACTCAAACGCATGCCATGCCCGCTCAGGCACATATGATTGAATACGAGCAGGATCAACCGACAAATCTCGCAACAACGACAGATTATGCTCATACCCAATAAATTCTAAGGTCATGTCACGGGTTAGATCATGCACGTTGCGTTGTTGATACACCGATGCGGGGCCATAAATAACCGAGGCCCCCAATGCCTGCAAATAATACGACGCCCAAATATCATCCATGCGTCCAATATCGGGAAATAAAAAGTAGTGCGGTAACCACGACGCGTTAATAAACGTATTCTGAGAATTAAACGGCCCCGGTTTATTACTGGCAATCGGAAAACAAGCCGGATCAAACGTCACCTCAGGGGCATGCTCCATGCGACAAATCGCATCAATATCTGGGTCCCCATTCCAAAAATCAGCCTGAACATCGGGGGTCACCATTTGTTGGGATATCGCCACGTGCTTGCGCTGGGATAACAACTGTAAAGGATACCCCCGATGCCACAACCCAGGGTAATTGGTCACCCCAACGGGATCAAATGCCGGCAAATCAGTATGGTAATAATGGGCCATGGTGGGGGTGCCAATCATCAACGATTCCCCCCAACCCGCCAACGGAATATTGTCGTCATCCACCACCGCGACCACATCGGCACCTCGGTCTAGGGCCATCAAAAAGCCCAGGTTGCGCCGCTGAATACAATGCCAGCCCAATGCCTCGGATAAGCTCGGGCTATACGCTTCTTGCGCTGCCGGACTAACATATGTACCACGTTCCAAATGGTAATCCGAGGGGGTTTTTAAATCGCCAATCACAATCAACTCCCAATCCAAAAGCCGATCAAATTTAAGGATCGCTTCCGTGGGTGGGTTAATCGTCGTGGTCACAATTATTTTTTTCATATGGGAACCTCCTTGATCAATGGGTATCTTCCCTTGTCACACCCCCACCAAACCATCACGCCGATCCTTACCCCGATTTTAAGATACCATGGGGTGGCATAAACCGGGTCAAAATCCCCACTTTAAAATACAAAAAATTCCTAAAAAAGGAATTTTGAGAGTCCCCTTCAATGCGAGGCACCCACAATGATGACACTTCTAAGACCTCAACCCCCAAACGCAATGGCTTGACAATGGTTTCTAAAAAAAACGGGTGTCTCACTTCTTTCCATTCAATGGCTTGAACCAACGCCGTCGGAAACAAGCGATACCCAAACGTCATGTCCGTGAGATGGGTACGATATAGCCACCGAAACAACAATTGAAACAAATAATTACATACCCATTTCACAGGCTGATACCCCGTAAACGCCCCTTTTTTTAACCACCGCGACGCCGTGATAATGGCATTGGGATGGGCGGTCGCCAGCGCAATCATACGCGGCACATCATTCGGATCGGTTTCGAGGTCACTGGCCATCATGATAACGTGGGTGCTTTGTAAACCGTCAAACGCATCCCGAATCGCCCCCCCCACAAACGGCCTGGTTTGATGCAACAAGGTAAAACGATTGGGTTGTTGCTGACAGTACGCATGGCAAATGGCCATGCTTTCAGGGGTGGTACGGTCACAAACCAACAAAACATACGATTGAATATCACCTGCTGAGTGTGACTCGGTGGTGCGAATGGTCTGCTGCAACGATACCGTTTCATTGATTACCGGTATCAACACCGACACGCTGTCCACACGATTTGCCCACACCGTGGGCACCCCAACTGTTTTAGCCATTGTGCCACTCACACAACGGTCTCACCGTATCACATGGTTGATGAAGAGGAAAAAACATGGGTCAATCATTACCGATTAGCTGGCATTTGACAAGTTACCAATCCATTATCAAGCCAATATGATGGGTCGAACCCAAGGCATCGTGCTGAGAAAAGGCATATTGAATCGTCATGTCTTGAAATTGACAACTCACCCCCGCATTGGGCTGAATCCCATCGGTAAACTGCGGAAACGACAGGGTCACGGCAATCCCTTCCCACCATTGATTCACCACACTTAGCGATACCCTGGTACGATCAGATGCCATCACCCCAGCATACACACTCAATGATGGAAACAACGAAACCCCCATTCCCAACCCCACTGTCATGGGCATCGGCTCGGCCACCCCATCCTGCCATTTAGTGGGGGCTTGTAACACGTTTTTAATCACACCGCCCAATTGAAACCGATCCCACATCACATGCCCACCCATATCAATCGAAACATGCTGGGCAATCGCATCTAAAATGGTGTGGTGGGTATATCCCACACTGGATCCCAGCTTGAGTTGTGGCAATACTTCCCAACACACGCCCGCCCTAAACTCAGATTCTGTATCAGCAAACCGTCCGATTTGCATCCCCGTACCCAAAGGCCCCATGATGGTTTCAGGGATATCCGCCATCACCCGGGTCGCCACAGCGGCCATGACCCCCATGTTCGAAGCAACCGGCACCCCCACCCCCGCCACTGCTGTTTGCATCATCTGACTGTGATACGACCCAAACCCAATTACCATACTCGGCGGGGCATCCAACACCATACTGGCTGGGTTCATGGCCAAGGCATCCGCATCCATCGGCATGACCATGGCACTGCCACCCATTAACGCCACTTTAACACTGGCACTCTCTAATACGGTGGTGGCATAGAGGGGCGAACACAAGGTGAGCATCACGCCCAAGCATAGCTGTTTCCAAAATCCCCCCCACGATAGCATTGCGTACGTCCCCCCTTATTCCCTGGCGCTGATAGGGGAGATATACCCACGTCTTGCGATGTTTAAACACGGGGGTAGCCACTTGCACCCGAAACCCCCGTCATACTATCCAAGCCCAAGAAACCCCATTGGCATGGGTGCCATTCCTGGCCATAGAAGGCCCACACGCCCCCCTGATCTATTGGGTCAAGTCTATGAGTTGATTGGTACTAACCTGATACACCTGCACCTGGTATTGAAACGATGACAACAAATTCACTTTGGCCAACGTTCTGCCTTTTGAATCGGCAATGGTCGATGTCATCCCGCACCCATCCACCGCCAAGGTGCCCGCCAAGGTGCGAGAGCCACTGGGGGTTTCAAGGGTCAGCTGATAGGGCAATAACCCCGCAAACAACCGGTTGGGACACGACGACGCATCCGAATAAGATAATTCCCCCCCCGCCACCGTCATGGTCGCGGTCACCCCTTTGGCCTCATTCCCCCGTATCATTTGAATGGTGGTAATGCCCCGACGGGTTAACAGATCCACTTCGTTGATCATGACATGGTCTTCGGTCATCAGCAATGACACCGACGTCTGGGGAGGCAACACATATGACAACCCGATGGTATGAATAAATTGATCCGCACTACCTTGAATGCTCAGCGCACGGTGAAGTTGATACGCCCCCACGGTATTTTCAACCCACTCCCGGTTATTGATCACATCCAACCACCGTCGCGCATCCACATTGGTGAGGCCCCCAAATGCCACTTTTCCCAAATCACGGCGATTGGCCGACACCACAAACGACGTCCCCCACAGGGTAAGGGTACGCACTGTAACAGGTGAGACCATAAACAATGACGTCGACGACAAATAGGTGACATCGGGGATCGCCTCATACCCCACCAACAACCGAAGGGCTGTCACCTCGTCATCAGAGAGCGGAACAAACGACTCGGGCACCACCGATGGCACCACCGGAACAGCGGGGGCCGCCTCTTTGGTAACAGGGGCCGAACACCCCCCCCAAAGACACATGGCCAACAGCCCAACGAAAACCCAACAATAACGAATAAAAACCCCTTTTTATACGAGCGCTGATTGGATAATGGCCTATGATGTCACAGGGGGGACCGATTGAACAGTGGCACCCGAATCACTTTTTTTCTTTTTGCGACGGCGCTTCCGTTTTCTGGAGCCGATGCCATGCGTATCTTCCGAACGGCGGATATCCAACACGTTTAAACGCAACATATCTTTGGCATGACGACCACGCCCTTTTTTGACTAATTCAATAAAAAAGATGATATCAAACGGTGCAAAGGGATTGGTATTCACCAACGTTGAATATTTTTCCCATAACCCAAACCCCACCGATTCCAACCGACGCCCTTGTCCCGATTTGCGATTCAAGCCTTCTGAAACCGTAAATTCCACGTGAGGGGTTCTGGCTTCTTGGTATTTGTTACCAAAGGCCCGACCCCGACTCAACGAACACCCTTTGAGATAAAAAATAGGGTATTCAAACGCTTGGCCATATGGCACCAACGTGTCGATTTTTTTTACAATATCAAAATTGATATGGTTAAAATGAATGGTATCTAAAATTTCGTATGAATATTCAAACTGCTCCATGGGCAACTGGACCATTTCAGCCCGAACCAAAGACAAAAACAGGGGCACATTTTTGCGATGCAACGTAAACCCACACGCTTGGGCATGGCCACCAAACGCATTGATAATCCGTTTACCAAATTGGGTATCCACTTCGGTTTGAAACAATTGCACCCCATTCGATTGCTCAAACTGCTCCCCCACCCGATCGATAATGGCATACATATTAATGGTGGGAATACTGCGAACCGATCCGCGAATGTAATCAGACCCATCATACTCGGTTAAAATCATGGCTGGACGCAAAAACCGATCTTTCAACCGATCGGTATCAATCCCAATCACACCAGGGTTCCAGTTTCGGCCATGGATAATGATGATGCGATCCGCCGAAGGATCAACTTGTGTTTGAATCAAATCGTCAATTTCATCTTCAATTTTGCTGGTGATAAACTTTCGTTTTTCATTCACCTCATCGACAACGGCGGCCTCACCCAATGCATCCGCCGTGGCCACTGTGCGCCCTTTTTTATCCATTTCAAGCACCGCCACAAATTGCTCCATGACTTTTTGTGCTTTTTCGGCATTGTGGCGCCCCGTACCCAACAACAACAAATCCAACACAATCCGAGAATCAGGAATGCCTTCGTCACGGTCCCCAATACGGCCAGGGGCGTTCAAGCGGGGTACAATCGTACGCCCAATTTCACGGCTCTTAAGCTCGGTGTAATTGCTTCTCGATACCTCTTTAAGGGCTTTAATCCCTTCCATTTCGGTTTGATTCAGTGCCCGAACCCCTTCACGAACCAAAATGCGGTTCATGGGATTTAAAAACGACATGCGGTCGGAAATGGTGCCCAACGCCACCAAGGCCAACAAATAATCCATAAACCCAGACGGAATCTCACGACCCAACGCCTGATAAACCGCCAATACCAACTTGTATGACACCCCTGCCCCCGATAACCCCTTTGCAAACGTCACTTCAGGCCGACGATGGGGGTTGACCAAGGCATGACAATTGGGCAGGTTTTTACCCAACACATGGTGATCACAAATAATCACGTCCAGCCCCTGAGAGTTGGCATAATCCACCGACTCCACATCTTTTGACCCACAATCAGAGGTGATAATCAGGCGACAACCCAATCGAACACTGTCGTCCACAATACGGGGCTGTAGGCCATGCCCTTCCTTAGAACGGGTTGGGAATTCATAAAACGCCTCGCCACCCATTTCTCGAATGGCCGACACCAAAATGGTCGCACCCGAAATACCATCCGCATCCGGATCCCCATTCACCATGATTTTTTGTTTGTCTTTCAACGCCGTCACGATGCGACTAACCGCGTTTGACAAATCCAAATCAGACGTAATATCCGAAAAATGGGTTAACAAATAATCGGGCGGATTGATAAAATCCCACACCTCTTCATCTTGACCATCCCCAATGTTGCGCACCAACAACAGCCGGGCCAACAAAGGGTCTAGCCCAAATTTTTCGGCATACTCTTGAATGGCAGCCTGATCGACTTCCGTCACGTGCCAACGCTCCCGATGCAAACTCTCGGTATTATATGTTTTATTCATTATGTTTCCTTTACTCACCAACAAAATACATTCAAAACGGTAGAAATTAAGACCGATGGGTTATTTGACATCCTCAATCGATTCACAACAGCCCAGTGCTTAAAGAGGAATGGGTCCAACGATAATTCCCAATTTTAACCAGATTTAATCTTGCTGACAACTTCAAAAAGATGGGGAGAGATCGAGGGGGCCTCTAATAACTGATTTAACACACGCAACATCCCCGCATGTCGGGTGGCATCCAGTTGAGGAAACGATTGATAAGCCGTGGCCAGTCGCGCCGCCAGCAAGGGATTATGCGGGTCTAACAATCGCAATTCCTGGGCCACCCATTCATACCCTTCTTGGCTATGAAACGGCACCCAGTTATTGGTTAACGCCCCCACCACCGATCGGCATCGATTGGGATTTAGCCGATCAAACAATGGGTGTGCCACCAACTGTTGGGCACGCCGCAACCCCGAAAAAGGGGCCGATGCCTGAACAGAAAACCATTTGTTCATGGCCAATGGTTCGTGTTGCCATTGCCCATAAAACCAGGCGAGGCCCTGATCGAAAGCCGGGTGGTCATCGGCCCACGACAGCGCAGACAACGCACCCAGCTGCAGGGACATCCGATCGGACTGAGTCAATTGGGTCATGGCCCATTCGGCATAGGCCACGTCGGTGGCGACCAAAATGCCCAAGACCCTGTTTTGCAACTGCCGCTCTCCCAAAGCAGTGACCCCTTGGGCGACATAGTGGGAATAAATCGACTCAAGTTCCGGTTTGAGTTGGGTACCCATCGACCGGATCAGGGCCAATCGGGAGTGGGCAACCTCATGCAACGGAAACCCTTGCACCGACCGCATCAAACGACTCAACGGTGGCGGGGTTAGCAAATAAGAGACAAACGCGGGGTCATCCATTGGGTGCAACCATCCCCGATAGGCCATCAGCACAGACGGGGGCCACTCGGTGTCTCCGGCACTCACGTGATGGTGGGTCACCAACTGGGTATGGCCATACCGACTGACGGGGTCAGGGTCATGTTGCATCAACCACACCCTGTCGTCGTAGGAATAGGGATAGTCCCACGTCACGGGGGCCGACAACCCAAGAAAAAAAGACGGGCAATGGGCACCCGGTGCATGACATCGCCATTCGCACACGTCGTCTGATATCACCACCAATGGGTCACGACAGGGCATCCCGCCGTCTGGATGCACCATAACGGGGTGGCCGTCTGATGATAGCATCGCCAGTTGAATGGGAATCACAAACGGTGCTTTGTGCGGGGTTTCGAGCGTGGGTCGACACGATTGACGAAAGCGAAACACCCAATCATCACCTTGTCGGCTCAACAAGGTGATGGTGACGTGGGGGGTGCCAGCTTGGTGATACCAGGCACGAAACGCAGACAAATTAAGTTTGGCCCCGTCTTCAATGGCACGAATAAAATGGTCGGTGGTAACCGCTTGCCCCTGATGCCGTTGAAAATAGGTTTGAATCGCCGACAAAAACCCATCCCCTTCTCGATTGGAAGCCGCGTGATTGGCCAACAAGGCCATCATTCGAATCACTTCAGCCCCCTTTTCGTAGACCGTGGCCGTATAAAAGTTATTGATCTCTAAATAGGTATCGGGCTGAATCGGATGGGCCATGGGACCCGCATCTTCTTCAAACTGACGGTCCATCAATTGCACGACATCCGATACCCGTTGGACCGCCGTTGAATTCATATCACCCGAAAAACATTGGTCCCGGTATACGGTTAAGCCCTCTTTGAGGGTCAACTGAAACCAATCCCGACAGGTCACCCGGTTGCCCGTCCAATGATGGAAATATTCATGTGCAATCACCCGCTCCACATTCAGATAATCCCCATCGGTTGCGGTGGCCGCATCATAATGCACATACGCCGCATTAAAAATATTAAGACCGGTATTTTCCATGGCCCCCATGTTAAAGGTGTGGGTCGCCACAATCATAAAGCGTTCCAAATCGTATTCCCGCTGATACACGGTTTCATCCCATTTCATGGCCCGTTTTAACGAATTCATGGCATGCCAACACCGATTGGCCGTGCCAGGATCCGAATAGATTTCCAATTGAACGGTGCGACCGGATTGGGTTTGAAACACATCCTCAATTCGATCAAACGTACCCGCGACCATGGCCACCAAATAAGAGGGCTTGGGAAACGGATCTTCCCATGTCACAAAATGCCGGTCGTCGTCCCAATTGCCTTTGGCCACCAAATTGCCGTTGGCCAACAAGGTCGGGATGGTGTGGGGTGCCACCAGCGTAATCGTATAACGGGTTAATTGATCGGGACGATCCGTAAAATAAGTGATGCGCCGCAATCCTTCTGGTTCATTTTGGGTGCAAAAAACCCCATCCACCCAATACAAGCCCTCCAAGGCGGTATTGCCCTTGGGGTGACAAACGGTCACCAACTGAATCTCAGTGGGCCGCTTGATCGGTGGCAATGTCAAGGTTGACTCGGTCACAATGGGGGGCACTTCCCGACCATCCACGCGACACGACACCAAACGCAATCCGTTGCCCTGCAACACCAATGGCTGACCAGCTCGTCCATCAGGATGGGGCATCACGGTCATCGTGGCCGTCACACGGGTGTTGGCAGGGTCTAACTCCACCACCCATTCCGTGGTGGGAATGAGATAATCCAGGGGGCACCAATCATGTCGATTTACAACCGTATTTGTCATATGACTCCAAAAAAAGTGGGATGCGGGTATCTTCTAGTAAAACACCTTAAATGACAAGGGGGGTGCCACGATCCCCCACCCGCGATCCCCCCCACCCCGACACGGCACCGTTTATTTGGGTTTGTTTTTTAATTCTTTGGCCAATTGACCCAACCGCCAATACACCAAGGCAAAAAAGATCGCATGCATCACCAAAAACCCAATGCCCGCGAATATCAGCCACTTCATGAATGATGCCCCACTTGGGTCGCCCACAACCGGGCATAAATACCACCTTGACGCAATAACGCCACATGAGACCCATCCTCTGCCACCGCACCTTGGTGCAACACCACAATGCGATCGGCATGGCGAATCGTCGACAAGCGATGGGCAATCACAATGGCGGTTTTGCCCTGGGTCACCGTGGCGAATTGGCGTTGAATGGCTTCTTCTGTTTCGGTATCCACACTGCTAGTGGCCTCATCAAAAACCAAAACCGGGGCATTTTTTAAAACCGCCCGTGCAATACTGAGTCGTTGCCGCTGGCCCCCTGACAACCGGATACCCCGTTCTCCCACAATGGTATGATATCCCTGTTCAAATTGGGTCACCACATCATGAAGCGCGGCACACCGTGCGGCGGCTTCCACTTGTTCAGGGGTGGCATGGGGCATGCCATAGGCAATGTTGTCATAAATGGTGCCATGAAACAAATAAACATCTTGGCTAACCAATGCAATCGATTGCCGCAACGACCGAATGGCCCATTGATCAATGGGGACCCCATCCAAGTAAATGGCACCTTGTTGGGGATCATAAAACCGCAACAACAATTTGACCAAAGTCGACTTGCCACACCCTGTGGCCCCGGCAATGCCCACCATCGACCCTGCCTGAATATCCAAGTCAAGACGGTGCAACACAGGGGTGGCCATGGCCGTGGGGTATGAAAATGACACCCCCTGAAAACACAACTGGCCCATCACCTGAGACGGCCGGTGGGGGGTTGCCACTTCGGTAACGGTGGTGGGCACCAACACCCGCTCGATGCGCGTGGCAGAGGCATTGCTACGCTCTAGCTCGTCAAACGTGGACCCCAAGCGGGTAACAGGCCACAACAACCGCTCGGTTAACATGGCAAACAGCACCAATTCACCCAAACTCAAGACCCCCTTGTCTGTTAACACCCAATAACTGCCAATCAGCAACACCCCCGCAAACCCACCCACCACTGCCAAGCGTATCACGGGGATATACAGGGCCATCATCGTAATGACCGACCGATTGGCTGTCATCACCGCTTTGGATGCTTCGGTGGCCCGGGCATGCTCGAGGGGTTCAGCAGTAAAACTTTTTACTACCACCATACCCGAAATCCAATTTTCTAATCGGGCATTGAGTTCCCCCACCCGATCGCGAACCGCCAAAAACCGTGGCACCATTTGTCGCTGATACCACAAACTGCCCCACACAATAATGGGAATGGGCAAAAATGCCACCGCCGCTAATTGCCACGAAATGGACACCATGATGATGATCGATACCACCACCAGCACCCCCAGTTGAATCCATTCATTAAGGCCATTGGTAATAAACCGCTCCAATTGAGACACATCGTCGGTCACGGTGGCGAGGGTATCACCCAACCGATGGCGATCAAAAAAGGCCATTTCACGTGTTTGCATGTGCCCCAACACTTGCATGCGAATGCGGTGAACCAAGCGTTGGGCCAAGGTAGCAAACGACACGTGATAGCCCCACTGAAACACGCTTTCAAGCCCAAAAATCAATACGGCCACACCCGACAATACCATGGCCGATTCCAAGGGAGGCAACGTACCCACACTCATTTTTAATACCCAAGGGGGATTCCCCGATACCGAGTCAATAATCCACCCCGTTAAAACAGGGGGCATCATATCAAACACTTTATTCAGGGCACTGGATCCGACCCCCATCATCATCCAAGTTCGATCGGTGGGATGCCAAAAATGACGCAAAAACCGATTGATCATGCGGAAGCGGTCATCCAAGTCAAATCTGCTGGGGTCAAGCGGGTGGCCACGTGGGTGGCGTAGGGTTTCACCACGGTATGGGCACCCAAGGGGATACGGGCATCTTGCCATCGATAAGGAGAATCGTCACCCCACAACCGAGACAATGCGGCCGTGATGGTGGGGATAATGGGTTGCAACGCCAGCGTCACCAATCGCAAGCCATTCAAGCCCACACTGCATACGCGCAAGGCCGCATCCGGATCAGATTTGAGTAAGGCCCATGGGGCCGCATGATCAATAAATTCATTGATGATATCGGCCATTTGCATGATGTGTCGGGTGGCTTTAAGGGTATCCGTGTGATGATAATGGGTGGCGATATCATCCAAGTAGGGATAGAGCGTATCCAGCACGTCATGGGAGGGGGTATCGCACAACGCACCCCCACTTATTTTAATGACCAATCCGATTAAGCGACTGGCAATATTCACCACCTTATTGACCACTTCTGCATTCACTTTGGTCATAAAGTCAGTGGGGTTAAAATCAATGTCATCGACTGAAGGGGTCAGTTTCGATGCCAGGTAATACCGCAAATAATCAGGTGGATGGTGTTGGGCAAACGACTCGGCCGTAATAAACGTACCCCGGCTTTTGGACATTTTTTGGCCATTAATGGTTAAAAAACCATGCACATGCACCCGGTGGGGCAATTGAAACCCCGCCACCTGTAACATGGCAGGCCAAAACAAGGTATGAAAATACAGAATATCTTTGCCGATAAAATGATGAATCTGCACCGATGGATCGGTCCACCAGTCCAATCCTGACTGGCCATTTTGCTCGGCCCATTCTTGGGTGGCGGCGATATAGCCAACGGGGGCATCCATCCAAACATAAAAATATTTACCGGGTTTATCGGGAATTTCAAACCCAAAATAAGGGGCATCCCGACTGATATCCCACGGTTTCAAGCCCACCTCAAACCATTCGGTTAATTTGTTGGCCACGGCTGGTGGGACATGGTGGGGCACCCACGCTTCGAGCATCGGTTGAAACGCCTGCAGATCAAACAGCACATGGTCTGACTCACGCCAAACGGGTGATGCGCCACAAAGGGAACACATAGGATTTAGCAAGTCCATGGGTGAATAAGTGGCACCGCATTGTTCGCATGAGTCGCCATATTGATCGGGGGCCCCACAACGGGGGCACTGCCCTTTTACCATGCGATCGGGTAAAAACAAGGCATCGTGATCACAATACAATTGCCGAATGGGGGTTGAGCGAATCACCCCTTGTTGTTGGGCGGCGGCATAGATGCGGTTAACCAGTGTGTGATTGGCAATCGAATCGGTGGAGCCATACCAATCGAATTGGATATCGAACGATGCAAAATCACGCATGTGTGCTTGGCGGACCGTCTCAACCAATGCGTGGGGTGTGATGCCTTTGGCACGGGCGGCCAGCATAATGGGGGTACCATGGGTATCATCGGCACAGACATACACACACTCATGGCCCATCATTTTTTGAAACCGAACAAAGATGTCGGTTTGAATCACTTCAACCAAGTGGCCCAGATGAATGGGGCCATTGGCATAAGGCAAGGCACTGGTCACCAATTGTTTCATGCTTGAAGTGTAATCGCTTGGGTAATGAAACGCAACCACATCACCCCCCCACTGGCAGCCACTGCCCCCCACCGAAGAAAAGGGGGCAGCCGCTAAGGTGACCTGATAGGGGTCACTGACGATACGCCGGCAAAAAACGCCTCCCGATCAAATGACAGCGTGACGGTTATCACCCGCATCATCGACCGCCAATTCAACATGTGAGTGTGTAAATCGATCAATGTAATCCCATTCGACCCGTGTGTGAGACAACTCACATTGTTTGAATACAATATGATGGGATTGAATCCCATCAATGCTGGCCATTACAAGCGACGTGTTAATGAATCGAATCACCTTCGACGATGGGGTGACGGTTACCACCAAAGAAAAGGTCACGCCAATCGCGCTTGAGTCGATGATATTCAATTTACCGGATACCTGAAGGTGTAACATGTTGGCATAATTCAAACATGCCGACCGAAGCGTCACCTGATCAAACAAAGCCCCCGTTAAATTGGTTTGGGTAAGATTAACATGGGCCAGTTCACCAGCCAATCGCACCCCTTTCATATTTAAGCCACTCAAATTCATAAAAGACAACGAAATCAAGCGCAAATCCATAGGGGTATGGGTATCACGGCGTTCGTCACGAGTACGCAAGGCCAGACGAATCCATTCTTCTGGGCTAGCCCGCCATTGTGCCATACAATCGGGGGTCAAAACCAGCCAACGCGAAAGGGCTTTCGCCAAATAAAAATGTGACTCAAAGCAAAACCCATGTTTCAGATGAATCGGCATATCCGCCACCGTACCAATGGGGGAAATTGAATCAGAGGGAAGGGCGACAGTGCGTCTCATACGCACCCCTTTCATAAAGAAGATAACAGTGTGAAGGCCCACCAGATGGGAAGGGAATAGGCCAACAGGATAGCACAAATCATGATCGCAACAAGGCCACGACGCCCCGCCCCACATTAAAAAACAACCCCTTTGCTGGTGCTTGGGGACCGAAGGTCCCCAGAATCGAACTTTTTTGCTGGGGTCCAGGGGCTTCGACCCTGGTCTGGGGCTTGGGGACCGAAGGTCCCCAATTCAAATTGGTTCAGGGGGGGGTGTGGGGGGGAACGCCCCACATTAAAAAAACCACCACGGGGTGTGGGGCCCCGCCCCACATCTACCCCCCCCTTTATGGGGTGTTGGGTGGCCCCCCCATTTTTTTTGAGTCGAATTTTTGTACTTCCAATTGATTGATAAACGCTTCCAATGCCGCATTAGACTTATCAAGTGCAAATGCTGTTTTCCAATTTTCTAGGGCTTTTTCAAATAGATTGAGTTTAAAATAAATCGAACCCAAACGACTGTAAGACCCAGCAGTAGGAAAAATGGTAATCAGGTATTCCATTTCAGACCGTGCCAACTCATAATTACCGGCATAAAAATACTCATTGGCTTGGTTCAGACGTCGCAATGCATCATCCAACCCGTATTCAATGGGGGTATTGGCACCCATAGGGGGCCGGGTCGCACCTTTCGCAACCGTCGAGACCGCCATGGTGGCCACCTTTTCGTCAGTACGCCAGGGATCCGAAAAGGATAATCCCAGCATCAATTTGGGGACCATGCGATCAGTAGTGGTAAGATCCCCAACCGGGGTCACATACCCATGCACCACCATTTGAGGGGTTAACCGATACCGATACCCCACAATAACCGCCACACCATCCCACTCCACACTGACGTTGCCGTCGCCCAAATCCAAATCAATTGCGGCCAAGGCCAACAAGCGGTGCTTGGCTTCATCATGCCCAATGGCCATATGCAACCGACTGAATGCGTCAAATTCACCTGAATACCCTAAAAAATATGAAGAAAATGGAATGGCGATGGGGGAATAATGGGTCATGTGATACCCCAATCCAAACCAATGGTTAACCCATGGGGAAGAAAATTGAATCACACGGGTATAAAACCCAATATTGGTTTGTGAATTCATAATATGGGCCGTGATGGTATTGGTTTTTCCTACCGACAACCAATAATTCAATTGCCCCGCCGTCACCCCTTTGTCTTGTTGCTCGCCCATGACCAATAAATAACGGCATTCCGTTTGATCGTTTGACCATACCATAGAGGGAACACGCAATAACTGTGTGGCATGCACCGTCTCTAGCAAACCAGCCATCACCGTCCAACACACCACCACTACCCCACATGTAACGGCGACCCAATGTCGACCCAGTGCCTGCTGCCCCAGACCCACCCGCATGTTAACCTCCCAGCATCATGTCAGAATACGTAGTATGGGCATTCCCTAAAAAAAGCCCGCATCAAACAACAGGGTAAAAAAGCAATCGAAAAAGCGACGCATACTGGGATTCCAATCGCATTGGCGCCATCGTAAAAAGCGACAAGGGCATAGGAGATGGTTTTAAAACCCATTATTTGGTGTAATAATGACACAATCTCAATACACCGATTAAAAAAGGACGTAACGAATGAGCAGAAAATATTTACCCACGCTGGGTGAACTAATTGATCGATTGGCCATAGTGCAACTAAAAGAGGTATTCATACCCGAACACAAAGCCACCTATGCCCAAGAAATTGCAGACATTCAACACGATATTGATGTGATTTTAAACGCCCAATCCCAACCCATTACAGCCGAAGTGGTACGGGCCATTGTGGTATTATCACAAATGAACCTGCATATTTGGCACAATGAAGCCAATTATCGCAAAGGCATCAAAGAAAACAACCAACTTGAGCTCACGCACGGATTAAATGGCATTCGCAACACTGCCAAAAACAAAATTCAAGAAATAGTGGGTGGCCGAAAAGATTATAAAATCGATTGTTTGGCGGCAGATTTTAAAGACTGGAGTGTGAGCTGGTAAAGTGTCAATTTTAGTCATTGGTGAATCTTGCCACGATTGGTATGTATATGGCATGGTCAATCGCTTGGCACCCGAAGCCCCCGTGCCGGTGTTGCAACCCTTATCCGAACGATCGGTGGGGGGAATGGCCATGAATGTGCACAATAATTTAAAGTCGTTAGGGGCGACCAGTCATATTGTCACCAATCCCAATTGGGAAAGCATCATTAAACGCCGGTATATTGACCAACGAACCAATCAAATGTTTTTGAGGGTTGACAGTGGGGATCAAACCTATGGTCGTATCGACTGCTCAGGTATTCAATGGGGTCACTATCAGGCGGTCATTATATCGGATTATGACAAAGGGTATCTAACCCACGATGATATTGCCCACATTGGGGCGAGTCACCCCCAGGTATTTTTAGATACCAAAAAAATATTGGGCCCCTGGGCCAGGGATATCACGTATATTAAGATCAATCATATCGAATATGCCGCAACCCAGCATAGCATCACGCCCGAGTTAAACAAAAAAATAATGATTACACGGGGATCAGAGGGATGTGAGTTTGAAGGGATTCAATACCCTGTCCCCACTGTGGATGTAAAAGACACCTGTGGTGCGGGAGACACCTTTATTGCGGCATTGGTTCATCATTATTTGGGTGGTGAAACCATGGCATCGTGTATTGCATTTGCCAATTCGTGTGCCACCCAAGTGATTCAAAAACGGGGCACAAGTGTGGTGACGTATCCGCTATGACCAACCCTAGGGCCTTCATTACAGGCATCTCTGGGATGGTGGGGTCTCACCTAGCAGATTATTTATTGGCCCATACCAATTGGGAACTATACGGGTTTTGCCGTTGGAATGAGTCAATAGATAATCTGGAACACCTGATACCAATCATAAACGAAGGGTCCCGTTTAAGGTTGGTATATGGCGACTTAAACGACTACCCGTCCGTCGCCAGTGCCATAGAAGAAGCGGCACCTGACTATGTCTTTCATTTGGCAGCACAATCCTACCCACAGACCAGTTTTACAGCCCCACTTGAAACATTGCAAACCAACATTATTGGCACCGCCATTCTATTAGAATGTTTGCGTCATTCACCCCACCGAGATGCCGTGATTCACATTTGTTCATCCAGTGAGGTATTTGGTAGGGTTAGCCAGGCGCAATTACCCATTAAAGAAAGCTGTTCATTTCATCCCGCATCTCCCTATGCCATTTCAAAAGTAGGTACCGATTTATTGGGCCGATATTATGCCGAAGGGTATGGCATGACCACCCTCACAACACGGATGTTCACACACACAGGACCACGACGTGGGGATGTGTTTGCAGAATCCAGTTTTGCCAAACAAATCGCGTTAATTGAAAACGGGCAACAAGCGCCCACGGTATATGTTGGCAATTTGTCATCACTGCGCACCTATGCGGATGTACGCGATGCTGTACGGGCGTATTATCTGCTGGTCACCCACCGCCCCACTGCAGGGGCATATTACAACATTGGGGGAACACACACTTGCACGGTGGGAGAGATGCTAACCTATTTATTGTCACAATCCAGGATGGGGTCATCGATTCAAGTGGTAACCGATCCCCAGCGATTGCGACCCATTGATGCCGATTTACAAGTGCCTGACACCAATCAATTTCGTTTGCATACAGGCTGGGAACCGCTTATTCCATTTGAACAAACCATGACGGATTTATTAACGTATTGGCGAAACCGGGTCCAAACAGGCCGGGCATTTTTAAGAAGGTAAGCATGACAACACTCATTACAGGTGGTACGGGATTAATTGGGTCACAATTCACCAATGGCGTACGTATCAGTAGCAAAGCGTATAACTTATTAGACGAATCACAAGTCATCAAGATGTATGAAACGATCAAACCCACCCATGTCATCCATACGGCTGCACGGGTTGGTGGCATCAAAGCCAACATGAATCATTTGGCTGACTTTTATTATGAAAACATCAAAATGAACACCAATATCATCCATTATGCCCATGTGCATGGGGTCAAAAAACTACTGGCCTTTTCATCGACCTGTGTGTTTCCTTCCTCAGCGCACTACCCGATCACAGAAGATCAAATGCATGGCCTGCCACCACATGACAGTAATTATGCTTATGCGTATGCCAAACGGATGGTGGACATTCAAATTAAAGCGTATCACCAGCAATATCAGCGATCGTATTTCACGGTGATTCCCGCATCATTATACGGACCAAACGACAATTTTAATTTAGAAAACGCCCATGTGATACCCGCCCTCATTCACAAAGTATATTTGGCTCAACAGCAAAACGAACCCCTAACCATTTGGGGAAGCGGAAAAGCCCAACGGGAGTTTGTCTTCTCAAAAGACGTGGCGAGAATCTGCAACCTATTACTTGAGACGTATAACGGGCCTGATCCGGTGATTATATCAGCCGGTACCGAAAGGGAAATAAGCATCGAAGAATTGGTGATCACCATTTGCAAGCGATTTGGATTTAAAAACCGGATCATATTTGATACAAGCCAGCCAGAAGGACAATTGAGAAAGCCTTCATCGAACAAGCGATTATTATCTATAATAGGCGATTACCCATTTGTATCATTAGAAGAAGGACTGGATGAAACCATCGAATGGTTTCAAGCGAACTATCCCAACGTAAGAAAATAAAAAACACCCTGGGGTCCTACATGTAGCCCCTCCCCAGCAAAGGGGTGAAACCCCTGGGCTGGGATCCTAAGGGCAAAGCCCTTAGTCTGGGGCCTGGGGATCGAAGATCCCCAGAATCGAACTTTTTTGCTGGGGTCCAGGGGCTTCGACCCTGGTCTGGGGCCTGGGGATCGAAGATCCCCAGAATCATTTTTTACTCCCTCCCCTCTGGGGAGGGTCGGGGTGGGGGTAAAAAAGGAACCCTTCACGGGGTGTGGGGCCCCGCCCCACATC
>Ga0172376_10003205_pt1 | contig 19556 bp, 34 predicted proteins | sample Lak35m_FD_121114 | JGI IMG/M metagenome (GOLD analysis project Ga0172376, IMG submission 121114) | Freshwater microbial communities from Kabuno Bay, South-Kivu, Congo - kab_092012_35m | ecosystem: Environmental > Aquatic > Freshwater > Lake | place: Democratic Republic of the Congo: South-Kivu... | reverse complement strand
TTTGATTTTCCATCTGACGGGGTAGATAGAATATCCCATGTTGGTATTGTTATTGAAGACAATGGCGATGGAACTGTTTGGTGTATTGAAGGAAATACATCAAGCAATAAAAAGGGTAGTCAAAGAAATGGTGGAGAAGTTTGTAAACAACTCCGTGCCTATAAGAAAAATAAGAAAAATGTTTTGATTTCAATTGTAGGGTTTGGTAGACCTAAGTTTGGCGGGGCAGCAGCAAAGAAATCTGAAGAATCTGCAAAGCCTAATAAGACTGCTAAGAAACCCAAGACATGTCCAGAATGTGGACAAACCATTAAATAGTTGACACAAAAATTTAAACATGATATACTAGTAAAAACGAAAGGTAGATTATGCAACAAAAAGTATTTCCGTTTAAAAATAATTTTGATAAAAATAAAAAACCTCAAAAGTTTTTTTATAGAGATTTAAATATTAATCTTAATGAAGCAAAAGATATATTAAGTTTTGAATATTCTCGTATAGAAAAACAAGAAATGTTCGGCATAAAAGAGCACAATGACAAAAAAGATATTTTTACATATTCAAAATCATTATCAACACATAAATCTAGAGAGTATAATGCATTTCAAATGTATTATCCATTTTTACATGAATTATATTCTGCAGTAGTTGATATGACAAGAGAAGCATGCGACTATTATGAGATAGACTATAATTCTGAACAATGGATGTGTCAATCTTGGTTTAATATTAATAGTACAGAAAAGGGTGGAAAGTTAGAATGGCATGATCATATAGATCCTCAATATAATGTTCCAGCATTCCATGGTTATTTTGCAGTTAATGCAGAGCCATCTGAGACACACTATAACATCGATGGTGAGCCAAAAATTAATACAAATAAAAATAATCGTGCTATCTTGTCACTAATGGGTTTTCCTCACGCAATGGGGCCATGGGAGTGGGAAGGAGATCGAATAACAGTTGCCTACGATGTTTTACCATTAAAAATTTTAGATCAAAGATACTTTTTAAATTCAGTAAGTGAGGGCACAATAACTGAAGATGAAAGATTCTGGGAGCAGCATTATTTTCCTCTTCCAAAAATATATTAATAGAAAAGAGACAGCGTGACTTGTATTGCAGTCGTTCGTGACAAAGCAAATAATAAAATATGGATGGCTGGTGATCGTGCTATCTCAGATGATAATTGTATTAATGTATCTGCTAGTCCAAAGATATGGAAAAAAGAAGGATACCTATTTGGATATGCAGGATCTATGGATGGAGATAGAATAAGACATTTATTTGTCCCGCCAACATTTGAAGGTCGTGGTAGTATTGATAAATTTATGTACAGTAAATTTTTAAAGGCTTTACGTAATTTTTATGAAGGTTGGTGGGTAGACACATCTACATCATCAGATTTTGGAATGATTATTTGTGTTCGTGGAAAAATATATGAACATAATGCATCAGATATGTCATTAACACAATACGAACAAGATTATTTAGCAATGGGTTCGGGTGGAGATTTAGCACTGGGCTCTTTATATTCTACACAAAAACAAAAAGACGCAAGAAAAAGAGCAGTACTTGCAGTAAATGCTGCTATTAATCATTCTGTATCTTGTAAAGGCCCTATTGACATCCTGAGCATTTAGGGGTATACTAAATATATGAATCATATAAAGGAAGAAGACTTGTCTCCAGAAGAGCAAGAATTTGGTATCTGGCTAACCAACGGTATTGAAAGAGGTTGGATTAGCGATCCTTATTGCCACACTCACGATGGTGGCTACCAATATATGGGTGAAGAAGAAATAGAAGAATGGGAAGCAGGAGGCGACCCATGCGAACATGTAGTAAGGATATTTTTATAATGAAAAAAATTTTAATTTTTGTCTTAATTGTTTTGTTTTTACCTATTCAACAAGCAAATTCTGCTGGAGTTGCATGCAGAAAGTCACAAGTAAATACAATTAAATCAAATTTAATATGTAAGCAGATTACTAAGTATAGGTATAACTGGATAGAGATAAAAAAAGATATTCAAGTTATCCCATCGCCTAAGCCTATTGCACCTACTGTAGAAACAAAACAAGAGTCAACTGTAAATAAGTTTGTAACTATTTCTGAATCTGCAAGTTCACAAATTATTAGCAAAGTTAATAAAACAAATGTAAGTATTTTAAATACAAATTATATTGTTTCTAATACTATAAATACATCTCATGTAATAAAAATTAAAGATCAGTTAAATTTTTCATATACATATTGGAAAAATCAATATAATGGTGATTTTTTAAATATAATCTTGTGGGACTATGAAAGCGCTGCTTGGGCTGATAAAATTTATAAAGAAATAAAAGGTAATTGGAATCTTGATCAAAAGCCTAGTAGTGCAGCAAAGTCTCCAGAATTTTGCACCAATGCCTGGCAGTCAAATTTTAAAAATAACGGTAAGCCAAAATATGTTATTATTTCATGTGAAAACCCTAAATATTACGAAACCCTAAGATTTAAAATGGCTCATGAATACACTCATGTTGTACAAGATCATCTAGGACTTATACAGCCTAATTCCTCAATTTGGGTAATTGAAGGTGGCGCACATTACTATGGACAGGTACTTGGTTTTGAAGGAAACAAAGATTTAATTAATAAAAATAGAAAAGAATTTTTATATTCTTTAAAATATTATATGGATAATGGATCTTTTAAATATAATATTAAAGACATTAATAAAAAAGATTTTATTAGTTATATGAAAACTATGCATGGAAGATCTGCAGATGAACCTAAAACAGTTTCTGCTTATTTATTAGGATCTATTGCAACTGAATATTTGATAGGTTTATATGGAGAAGAAAAGTTGATTGCATTTTGGAAAGAACATAGTATCAACTCTAACATAGAAATTAACTTTTTAAAAATCTATGGACTTTCTATTGACACTTTTTATTCTGATTTATACGAATACTATATCTTTCACTTGAAGGATTTTTCATATGGAAATTAAAGAAAATTTAAATCGTGGGCGTATTGGATCAACATTTTGGATTAATTCAGAAAATAAGACATTTAAAGAATTAGTTTATGGCAATGAGATGTTGTATAAAGAGTGGGGTCAATCTTTAACTGTTTCTAAAAGTGATAAATATAAAAATAAAATACTTAGACCAATAAATGGTTATGCAATGAACTTTTGGCCCAGACCAGAGTTAAGCATAAACGATGAAGGTCTTTTAATTACTTATAATACTCATGCTGAAATTTGGTTCGAACAAAAAGAAAATGGTTTGTATGCATTAGATAAAACATGGCAAAGACAATTTTATCCTTCTCAACTTAAAGTAAACTCTTCTGATAGTTGTTTTAATGCAGCATATAAATTTTATATCCCGTGGCTAATAAATAAAAATATAAAGTGTGAGATAAGACAAATAAACAAATCTCCAATCAAAATAATAAATAACTCTGTTAGGTTTAATGAACTTGACCCAGAGGAAGATATATGGAATTGCGATTGGATACATTTTTTTATCAAATCTTCAGGAGATCATGTCAAAACATATAACGGAAAAACTTATGGTTTCTTAGAAGTTGGAACTCCCATATGTGATATAATAATTAGAGATGAAGATATAATTAAGGAGTTATTAAAAGAACATGATGAGAAAAATTAAATTTTCTCCACCAAGTCTTGGTATTAGGGGTACTGTAGAAGATGTTCCTCCAGTAAAGGCTCTATCAGTTTTACCAGATTGGTACAAAGATCTCGCTGGCTTCAGAGGCGGGTCAAGTCATAATAAGAGTTATTTATATCCAGTAAATGATCGTGGACAGGACGGCTCAGATGTTTCTACCAAACTATGTAATCCATTAATGGATGCCATGTCTTCAGGATATATACAGACTCTTCCAGAAGATGTAGAGGTTGTTGTAGACAAAAATGAAAAGCCTTCTTTATTTTGGAAGCATAGTCATTCTTTAGTTGACACAAGACCTATAGTAGATATTCCAATTCCAAAAGAATGTTATCCAATACACTTTGGGTGGAAAATGTCATGGTACTATGAAACGCCTCCAGGATATTCATTGCTTGTTACGCACCCATTAAATAGATATGATTTACCATTTTATACACCATCAGGTGTTGTTGATAGTGATATTTGGGGACTTCCAGTATTCTATTCTTTCTTTTTAAAAAGAGGATTTGAAGGAACTATTAAGAAGGGTACCCCTATATTTCAAATGATACCCATTAAAAGAGACGACTGGGAACTAGAGATAGATTACTCTGAAGAAACTTATTGGAAAAATAAAGTTAAAGAAGAAAAAAGAAGATCTCATGTAACTGGTCACTATAAAAAAACAACATGGCAAAGGAAAAATTATTAATTATGAACTGCATATATGAAAGGAATTTATGAAAAACAACCCAGACTGGTATAATAAAAATACTGAAGATATGTATCAACAAGAAAGGCTATACAATAAGCCTCATAAGTTTTTTGATAGAATGCTAAATAATGATGTTGTCAAGTTATCAAAATTTTTAAAAAACGAATATTTAAAAATTGAAAAAGCAGAATTAAAAGGTATCAGTCCAGTAAATGAAAAAGAGGACATATGGATTGAATCTGGTAGTATTTCTACTGTAAAATGGAAAGAGTATAATGTTTTTCAATTTTATTCTGATGAAATATATGATTTATTATTAGGAATTAAAGATGCTACATTAGAAGCATGTGAATATTACGGACTTGATTTCTATAAAGAAAAGTATCATGTTCAGGGATGGTTTAATATTAATAAAAAAGATTATGGTAAACTAGACTGGCATGATCACGGCGGTCCTTGGGCACCATGGTTCCATGGATATTACTGCGTCAATGCTGAACCATCTGTTACATATTACAAAATAGATAATGATGATAATCAAGTTGTCGAAAACGTAAATTTAAATAATAGACTAATCGTATCAGAAATGGGACATCCCCATGCACAGGCAGATTGGTCTTGGGACGGCGATAGAATAACCATTGCTTATGATATAGTGCCAATGAGATTTATTAGACCTTTCAATCAGCCACAGCATTGGATTCCACTAACATGAATTCAATAAAAGTTTTTATTTATTCATATAAAAATCAAAATCTTTTAGATCAAGTTAAAGAGATTCTTTCTAAAAAAACAACTAATAATATAAAATACTATGTCTATGATCAGAACAATATTAATAGAGATTTTTTGTTTGATGGCATCAAAGAGGTGTGCTATAATTTTATAAGATGGGATGATTATCAATCTATCACAAACTATAGACCTATAGTTTTATTAAATGGAGATAGGTCAGATTATTATTTAGAAATAAATCCTAACGTACAAATGTTTGATAATTGGGATACATATTTATTAAATAATATAGAAGAAATGACAATTATATCTGGCTATGGATTATCAAATTTACAAATAGATAGATATAAGGTTATTAATAGTATAACTAATAGCGAAGATATATCTGTATCAAATTATATTGATATTAACTTTATATTTTGTAAATCATTAGATGCTAAATTTTTATGCTCTTTAAATTCCATAAAGGAATTAGATCAAAATTTATTTGCTTCTTTAATTTATGTAAGAAAAAATTATACAATAAAATCTTTACCATACAAATATTATAATGCTATAGCAGAAGATCAGAGTGTTTGGAAGGCATGGTCTACTACACACGGATATAATAAGTTTTTAGAAAAACAAAAAGCGGAAAACAACGAATTGTTTGAAAGTTTTCATAAAATAAATATTAATGATATTTCGTTAATTCCATATCAAGTAGACGATGTTCTTTATCCAAACTTTAAAATAAGTTTAGAAAATCTTGAAGAACCAAGGTATTTAAATGGCTATAAAGGGGTAGAGATAACATAGTGTATAATTCTATAGGACATGAATATGCATAGGATACATATAGAAGATAACTTTATAACAGAAGAAGATGCTGCCATACTGATTGAAGAGCAAAGCAATCCTTCTGAAGTAAACCCTTATCCAGAATATTATAGTAAAAGATATGGCGGTACAGCATTTCCATATAACAGTCGTGTAATATCAATGCTTAATAAGTATGGCCACAAATCCAATGAAATGCACAAAAAGTTAAATGGTTTTGTAAATGATATATATATCTTTAAGGCATTTGGTTCTGTATGGACTCCTGGCACTAAGGGTGATTTACATATTGATGCACAAGATCCAGAGCCTTTTATTGAGTGGAGTACAATTATATATCTAGATGATGATTACACTGGAGGTAAAATATATTTCCCTAATCAAAATTTTGAATATGCTCCTAAAAAATTTTCTGCAGTATTTTTCCCTAGTGCTGGCTCAGAGCACATCCATGGTGTAACTACAATACAGTCTGGTGTAAGACATACTGCTTTATATATGCATACAAGTTTGCCAGAGCACGTAGATCCAGATTTCTTAAAGCCAGGACAGAGAGCAGTGTGGGGCGCAACTGCATACAATAGGTGGAAGAATGATTGATTATGAAGTATTAGATTTAGGTTTAGTTTTATACAAAAACATTATTCCAGAACCTCAAAAAATTATTGAAGATGTAAACGTTTTAGATAAAAAATTTTTAAATAATTATCATCAAAACAAATATACAGAAGTTAAGAGTTGGGTAGATTGGTCAGATAATGGTAGTACTTTTTGTTGGCAAAAATTTTTACCGCCTGTTGACAGAATAAATAAAGACGATTATTATTTTACTGAACAGCATAGCATATCAAAAAGACTATATGATTCTTTAGATGCTGCTACAGAGCATTATTCAAAAACATTGTATCCGTTTTGCGGACAAAACATTAAAAATAGAGAGTTTAGTATTCACCTTTTAAGATATGAGGTAGGTGGATTTTTACCAGCACATCAAGATCATGGCGTTAGTAGTAGAATCTTGTCAACTGTAAGTTACTTAAATGATGACTATGAGGGCGGGGAAATAGAGTTTCAGAATTCTAAAGTAAAAATTAAACCTCCAGCAGGAAGTATAATATTTTTTCCTTCTAACTTTTTATATGTTCATGAAGTTTACCCAATAACAAATGGATCACGCTATTCATTGCCACATTGGTATCATAATATGAGAGAAATGATACATTCCACAGGAGAAGCATGAAAAAAATAATTAAAAAAATAAAAATATGGTTTTTGTTAAAAAAACTTAAAAAAGATTATAGAAAAAATAATTTTATATATTAATAAAATAAAGGAGTTAGTTCGTGGCAGCAAACCCAAACCATATATACAATTATATTAATAATCATAACCTAATAGACAATGCTATTTTAAATGGCCCCAATGGTCTTTTTAATTTTGACGACAAATCAATGAGACTTTTATTTTTTAATGATTTGCAAAAACCAATGGCTTTAGAAGATTTTTATAATAATAAAACTGAAGAAAAGGTTACTAATGTTACATGTAGATTTAATAACGAAGGGTTTAGATCAGACGATTTTACATCAGGTACAGAAATCTTAATATCTGGGTGTTCCCACACTTACGGAATGGGAGTCCCAGAAGAACATATATGGGCATCATTAATAAAAAACAAATTAAATAAAACAGTTAGCAACTTAGGTCAGCCAGGTGCATCTTGGACAATGATAGTAAATAATTTATTTGCTTATTTTAGAAAATATGGACAGCCAAAAACAATATGTGTAATTTTCCCAAATATAGAAAGAATTCAGGTCCCAGTAAATCAAAATTTTTTATTAACTGAAAAACTTTTATATAGTGAAAATTTATCAAGTCGATATCTTCAAGTTAGTCAGTTACAAGATTATATAGGTCCAAGAATTTCTAAAAGACCTCATATTGCCAGAGATATAATTTCTCCAGATTTATTTTATTACTTGTCTATTCAGAGTATTAACTACTTAGAACTTTATTGTAAGTCTGCTGGAATTAATTTAATTTGGTCTACATGGGACTTTATGACTGGAAAATCAATAGAAAAAATGAAATCTGTTGATAATTCATATTTTAATGGATATTTTAGTTTAAATATGGATCATTGGTGTTACTCTAATATTAGGGGGCCAGATAATTTTCATATGTCGCCTGTAGGACCTGATGACAAATGTTTAAATGTAGAGCCTTGCGATAAAGTTATTTCTTGTCACAATGAACTTAAGAATAAAACAGAATTATTTTTTGACATGGGTTTAGATAATTGTCATTGGGGTTCTCATCGTCATGCACATATTGCAGAAACAGTATTATTAGAGTTAGGGAAATATTATGATAATCTGGGGAATTAATGAAACTACACATGATGCGTCTATTAGTGTAATAGACAACGGAAATGTTTTATTTGCTGGTCATTCAGAAAGGTTTAGCAAAGAAAAAAATGATTGGTTTAATAATGACAAAATAATAGATTATGCATTGTCGTATGGCAAACCAAATAAAATTGCTTATTATGAAAAACGTTGGTTAAAAAAATCAAGAATATTAACTCGTGGCGGTTTTGGTGGCGGAAAGCCATATTATTTAGAAAGAGAAGATTTAAAGTGGATACCACGTGAATCTTTTAGTCATCACTACTCTCATGCAGCAGCAGGGTATTATACAAGTAAGTTTAGCGATGCAGTAATAGTTGTGCTTGATGCAATAGGAGAATACAATACTTCTACAATTTGGGTCGGAGAAGGATCGAAAATTAAAAAAGTTTATACAAAAAATTATCCATATAGTTTCGGTTTATTTTATTCTGCATTTACACAATTGATAGGCCTTAAACCAAATGAAGAAGAGTATATTTTTATGGGAATGGCTGCATATGGCGATTGGACAAGATATTATAATAAAGTAAAAGAATATTTTCCAGATATAGATACACAAAAATATAATTTTCATAAAGGAATAATCGATTGGAGAGAGCATATTGGACACAGAGAGCAGTTTGATATTGCTGCTGCCGTGCAAAAGGTTTACGAAGATAGATTGGTTAACTTTATGTCCATGGCTCAAAAACTTACAGGAAAACGTAATCTTGTTTTTATGGGAGGTTGTGCATTAAACTGTGCAGCCAATACAATGCTCTGGAGAATGTTTGATGACGTATGGATTATGCCAAACCCAGGCGATGCTGGATCGTCTCTAGGAGCGGCTGCAGCAGCCTATGGAAGCCATTTAAATTGGAAGCATCCGTACCTTGGATATGATCTAGGCGAGGAATATCCAGTAACTCAAATTATTACCAGTTTAATTAGAGATAAGATAGCAGCAGTGGCAACAGGAAAGGCTGAGTATGGCCCAAGAGCACTTGGTAATAGATCTATTCTTGCTGACCCCAGAGATCCTAACATTAAAAATAAGGTAAATCTTATTAAAAAAAGAGAGTTGTTTAGACCATTTGCACCTGTGGTTATGGAGGAATATGCACATAAATGGTTTGATATGAATTTTACAAGCCCATATATGCAATATGCTGTAAAATGCTTACAGCCAGATAAAATTCCATCTGTTGTACATAAAGATGGCACTTCAAGAGTTCAAACAGTAAATAAAGAACAACATCCAGGCCTATACGATGTCCTGTCTAACTGGCATGCCATAAGTGGTGTTCCAATATTATTAAATACAAGTTTAAACATAAAGGGGCAACCCCTTTTAAATGATAAATCAGATATAACTGATTGGCAAAATATGTATGGGCAAAACATTATTACTGGATCTTAATTTGACAAATACAAATTTTAATGTATAATTGATATATGCCAAACTACGAGTATGATTGCATGTCTTGTGCAATAAGATATATAAAAATTAGATCAATTTCTGAAAATGATACACGGTATAAGTGTGATACTTGCAATAAGGAATTAGTTAGGGTATACTCTAATGTAGGAGCAATTTTTAACGGAACTGGTTTTTATTCAACAGATAACAGAAAGAGCAAATAATGGAAGAGACAGTTACTTCTATACCAGATGGACAACTATGCCAAGCCTTTGATTCCATGTTAATTTTTAAAGAAAAAATAGAGATGGCAGAAGTTTTAGAAGATGGCACTGCTAAAGGAAATACTTCTTGTATTTGTCCCGCATATGTATATTTAGAAGGAAGTCGTGGAAAAAGATTTTTATGCGATTTCCATTATTATTTTGAATATAATATAACAATAAGCAGAACACCAGAACTATGGCCAGAAATTGAAAAAGTATTTATTGATAATAGAGAAAAAATAAAAGAAACTTTTCCAGAACCACATGGAAACATTAAAGAATTAGGTAAGTGTTGGTGTAACGGAAAATCATATGTAGAAATAGTAAACATAGAAGATACAAGAGAAATTACAAAAAGACATATTCAATATTTTTGTAATTTCCATTGGAGAAAACTATATTGGAGAATGTTAAATCATGGGCTTGATCTTTACAATAGTGGAGCAGAAATACATGATCAAAGATTCTTAATGAAAGAATCAATAAGTGAAGAGTCTTTATCTTTGAGGATTATATGAATTCAACAGTGCAAAAATCTTATGTATTAGGTTCATCTGATCGTTGTGATCGTTGCGGTGCTGAGGCACTGGTTATGGTAACTGGGCTAAATGGATGTCTAATGTTTTGTGGTCATCACTATAATAAAATAATAGACAATGCTGTAGGCTATGACAAAATAATGAAGTTTGCAGTTACAATTACTGATGAAAGAGATAAGATTAATTAGTGATATTTTGTGACAAACATAAATTTTTATTAATTAAAAATATGAAAGTTGGAAGCACTTCTTTAGAAGTAGAACTTTCTAAAATATTACCAGATAGTGCGATAGTTACTTTTATTAATCCACCAAATAAAGAGCATAAACCGAGAAATATAAATGGGTTTGTTAACCATACCTCATATTTGGAGGCAAGCAAGCATTTAGATTTGTCAAATGTAAAATCATATGTTGTTGTTAGGCATCCCTATAATATGGTTCTATCGGATTTTTTCTTTAGAAAAGAAATATTATCATTAGGAAATTGGAACAGTTTAAATAAACTTGATAAAGATAGATTAGTTTATAAATATTTTAATAATGAATTTAGTAATGGAGAATGGTTTAAAAGTACAAAAAATCTTTATACAATTAATAATAAAATTTGCGTAACAGAAATATTAAGATATGAAAATGGTATTGAGAATGAAATAAATAGAATTTTGCCAAGGCATAATTTACCAACTATCAAAATTAATACATACGAAAAAGCATATAGGCCTAAAAATATAGGCTATTTAGATATTTTTTCAGAAGAAATTTTAGATATGATTTATAAAGAATGGCAATGGGAATTTAATACTTTAGGGTATAATTATTAATATGTATACAAAAGCCCTGGAGTCTTTTAATTTTAAACTAATAAATAAATATGATATTAATGATATACTAAAAATAATAGACTCATTTGACGTAGAGTGGAGACTTGATACCTCTAGACAAAATCAAGAGTATACCGCACATACAAAAACAAATACATATTATATAAAAAGTATAGCACCAAATTGGAATAAAGGTAAAGACTTAAAGGTTTTTCCATTGGCCAACAATATAAAGTTATTGTCTCTTGTTAATGATATTTGTAAAGATTTAGAAAAAGTTCATGATGGTATTTGTTCTATTGCCATGGTAGTAAAACTTTTGCCAGAAAGTGAAATAAGGCCTCATGTAGATGATACAGAATATTTACAATTAACAAGAAGACATCACATTGCTATAAAGACAAATGACAAAGTATTATTTTGTGTTGACAAAGAGTGTATAAATATGAAGCCTGGAGAATGTTGGGAAATAAATAATAGCAAAGAACATTTTGTTAAAAATGACAGCAATGAAGAAAGAATTCATTTGATAATAGACATAATGCCAAATAAATTTTTAGGAGATAAAAAATGACAGTTACTATTCATACTAGGATACCTTATGAGGGTGACTTTGATTTTGTTAAAGAAACACAATGTATGAGAATTTTTCATGACATAACAAAAAATAATTTATCAGAGCCAATTGAAGGTGTTCCAGAATTTATATCTGAAGAAAAGAAAATGTTTTTAAAGGTAGCCCCAAGTCATTACCATTGCATTTATGATTTTCTCGGAACAGTATTTTTTCTTTACGAAAAAGATCCAGAAATTCTTTTCATATTAGATGTAGGAGATGGAAGACTTGTTCCTTCTGCACAGACAACAATAGATTTTGCACTACAAATTATAAAAGAAAATAATATTAAGCATGAAATAGTTAATTTTGCAGGAAAAACAAATTTCAATATTAATAATTTTTACATAAAAACAGAAAGGTGGACAGACCCAGGCACACCAAACAAAATATTAAAATATGCAGAATCTCATATAAAGAATAAAGATATTATTCCTTTTAGAAAAGTTTATGTTTCTAGAAGAATTGCAGATGAAAAAAAGATGAAAAGTTATGGCAAAAACCTTAGTGATAAATTAACAAGGTCTTCTTACGCAAGAATTGATGATGAAAAAAAATTAGAAGATTTTTTTCAAAAAAATGGTTTTGAGGTGGTGTTTCCAGAAAATTTTGAAAGTTTTGACGATCAGTTAAATTATTTTTATGAAACTAAAATTGCAATAGGCCTAACTGGTGGAGGACTTACAAATTTAATGTTTATGCAAAATAATGGAATTGTTGTAGAGTTAATAACAACTCTTATAACTAATAGAAATGACAGACAGGCCAAAGTTTTAAGATTAGAAGAGGGGCAGCATCATTTTTATCATTCAATTGCTTTTCAAAAAAATCATGAGTATATAGGTGTTATTAATAAAAATACTATTGCAGATGAAATCATTAATAAATTTCAAAAATTACCTCATTTAAAGTCAATTTTGGATAAATCATGAATAAAAAATTAATAATTTTTGATTTAGACGGAACCTTAGTAGATAGTAAAAATATCCATTTTCAATCATTAAATAAAGCATTGTATGAAATTAATAAGAATATTGTTATATCTGAATTAGATCAAAAAAATATTTATGAAGGCTTGCCAACAACTGAAAAATTAAAGATATTATCTAAAAAACATAATCTTGATAATAATTTTTATGAAAATGTTTGGAAATTAAAACAGAAATATACTATAGAAATGTTTCAGTCTTTAAGTATTGACAAAGAATTAGTAGAAATATTTGAGTATATCAAAAAAAATAATATAAATATTGCAGTTGCAAGTAATAGCATTAAAGATACAATACTTTTTGTTTTAGAAAAAATAGGTATATTAAAATATGTAGATTATATTGTAAGTAATGAAGATGTAAAAAATCCAAAACCTCATCCAGAAATGTATTGGCAATGTATGTCATATTTTCAAACAACACCAGAAGACACTATAATTTTTGAAGACAATATTGTTGGAAAAATTGCTGTTTATAGTAGTGGTTGTAAACTTATAGAGGTTGAAAATAGATCTACAATAACTTTAAATTTAGTTGACAAAGAAATTAAATTACTTATGGGAAAGCAAACAAAAGTTTTTAATAAAAATATTAATGTTTTAATACCTATGGCTGGAGCGGGTAGCAGATTTTCTGATGCAGGATACACTTTTCCAAAACCATTGATAGACGTACATGGCAAACCAATGGTTCAGGTAGTTATAGATAGTTTAGGCATTGATGCTAACTATATTTTTGTTGTACAAAAAACTCATTTTGATAAATATAATTTGGGAGATTTACTTAATATTATTGCTCCTAATTGTAAAATAATTCAAGCAGATGGTTTATTGGACGGAGCAGCAAAAACTGCCTTATTGGCAAAAGAATATATAGATAATGATAATCCTTTAATTATTGCGAACTCTGACCAATTTATTGATTGGGATAGCAAACAATTTATTTATGATGTTATGATAAAAGATGTTGACGGAGCAGTTTTATTATTCAACGCAACCCATCCTAAATGGTCCTATGTTAAAATAAATGACTATGGGTTAATATCAGAAGTTGCTGAAAAAAGAGTTATAAGTAATAATGCTACCGTCGGTGTTTATTATTGGAAAAGCGGTAGGGATTTTATAAAATATTCAGAACAAATGATTTCAAAAAATATAAAAACTAATAATGAATTTTATATTTGTCCAGTATACAATGAAGCGATTGCTGATAGTAAAAAAATATATCCATTTTTTGTTAACAAAATGTTTGGGCTAGGTACCCCAGAAGACTTAGAAATATATTTGAGAGGTAAAAATGTATAAAACAGATTTTTATCATTCAAGATATTTCAATAAAATTACAAAAAATGATGACATTTTAATAAAATCATCAGACAATATTGAAAAAATAGTAGCAGAATATAATTATTATTATATTTTACCACTAGACAAACAAAGATTTTTTGTACAGCCTTTTGATTTAAATGTTTCAAATGCGTTTGCTAATTATAAAATGGAGTGTATTAATTATAAAAATTTGGCAGAACTATTTGACTCTGATAGTGTTTCAGAACAATCATTTAAAAAAATGTTAGACAAGATAGATGATTTTAAATCAAATACATATATAAATGACAAAGATTTAGTATTAAAAGAGTCAAAAGAATTAGTAATAGAAAAAACTAAATCACGAATAAAAAATTTAGATGAATATTTTTTTTTACTTGATAAAATTGAAAATTTATTTTTTAAATACATAAAAAATAGAACGACCTGGAATTTAGTATTGTCTCATGGAGATTTATGTTTTTCAAATATTATATGGTTAAAAGAAATTGAGATGTTAAAATTTATAGATCCGAGGGGCGCTAAAGAAAAAAATGATATATACATGGATGAATATTATGATTTAGCCAAATTAAGTCATTCTATATTTGGTGAATATGAATCTATTATATATAATAAAAATATTGATTATAATAATATAAAAAATACTTTTATCAATTATTTAGAAAATAAAAATATTTGTATTAATTTATTAAAAGTATACGAGGCTTCTTTGTTTTTATCTATGATACCACTACATATAAATAATAAAGAAAATATAAAAAAATTCATAAACTCATGTAAAAATATAATTAAGGAAATTGAGTTGCAATGATTATTATTTCTCATAGAGGAAATTTAAAAGGATCTAATAAAAAATCAGAAAATGGTCCAGAATATATACAAAACGCAATTAATAACGGTTTTGATGTAGAGGTAGATATTTGGGTTTTAAATAATAAAATATATTTAGGTCATGACGGTCCAGAATATTTGGTAGAATTACCGTTTATTCTTGCCATATCTAAAAAAACTTGGTTTCATTGTAAAAATTTAGATTGTTTAAAATTTTTTATAAATGATTTTCCAGATTTTAAATTTTTTTGGCATCAAGAAGATGATTATACGCTAACTAGTAATAATCTTATTTGGACATATCCCAATAAAACTATAACAAATAAGAGTATAATTGTTGATCTTAATGGTAGCAAAAACTATGACAATATTCCATACGCCATATGTACTGACTATCCAATAAAAATAAAAGGAGAAAAAGATGTACGAATATAGAGTAAAAAAGATTACGGGGGTTGTAGATGGAGACACTATTAATGTGGACATTGACCTTGGGTTCAATGTATCCTTCTCCCAGCGAGTACGCCTTGCTGGTATAGACACTCCAGAATCACGTACCAAGGATAAATTTGAAAAAACCCTTGGCCTTGAGGCAAAAGAGTACTTGAAATCTAAGTTAAAAGATGCTACACTTATAGTTATAAAGACAGAAAAGCCAGATTCTTCTGAAAAATATGGTCGTATTTTAGGATGGCTATATGTTAATGGAGATACTGTATCTGTTAATGATCATATGATTGAAGATGGATACGCATGGGGCTATCTTGGAGATACCAAGGTAAAAGATTTTGCTGCTCTTGCCAAGCAAAGGGAAATTGCAAAAAAGAAAGCAAAATAAATGGATGCCAGAACTAATGCTTTAATAGAACATTTGGTTTTGCAAGGCGGTATTGAGATAGCAGATATTGATCTTGAGACTGGCGAAACCTATTACAATATAACAGATAAACTTAAAGAAATCTCTCCTGAGTTATATCAGGAATTAGAAGATCAATTTAAACATCACATTTTTATACTTAATAAACGTGGTCCTAAATCAATGACTTGGAGAATAAGGAATTAATATGGAAATAGAAGATTTAATTTTAAGCGGTGCGGTAGAGGTAGCAGGCATAGATCCAGAGACTGGTGAAATGCTATATAACTTTACAGATAAACTAAAAGATGTAAGCCCAATACTTCATAGAGAAGTAAATAATATGTTTAGCGCACATATGTCAAGGCTTTGGGAGTTAGATATGATCGATATGGATATCACATCAGAAAATCCAACGGTTAGACTAACAAAAAAAGCATTCAGTCCAGAATATTTGTCTAAACTAGATGAAGACGAGAGACACACTCTTAGAGAGATTAGAAGAAACCTTATAAGATAGTAGTATAATAATCTTGGTGAAACTATGGAATACATTGTAGGATTTTTATCTGCTTTTTTCTTTATATATTTTCTTGTGCAAACTCAAAACAAGTATGATATTTTAAAAGAACGTTTAAAATTTGTTAAATCTACTCAAAGCAGAAACCATCATTTGTTTAGTAAAGATATAATTTTGCCTAAAAAAGGGGGAAGAGATAAAAATACACAGTCTGCAAAACACGATAAAAATGTTAACATAAAAGTTATCATAATGGATGGGCAGGCTTACTGGATTAAAGATAATAAATTTTATATGGCTGATATGACTCATGGAAATGTTGACAAAGAAACAACCAGAGAGGTTGACACGATGACCATGAATAGGGTACAATTAGATAAAATGATGTTCATCGTTGATAGATTAAGAGAAGAGGCTTTTGATGATCGTGGGGGTGCAGGGAACTAGTAGTTTTATTGACTACCAGGTTTTCCTTCGTGCTATGGGCGTGGCCTTATCAGGCATGCCTTCAGAAGACAAATACCTTTATATATATACGGCTGGACCAGCAAACATTAATAAAATGGTTATGGAATTTGTTAATGTTTCTGAAAAAGGAATGAAGTCACGTGGTAAAAAAATTAAAATGTTTAAGGTTGCGCCGTCGTGGATTTCACAAAATATTTCAGAAATAAATTATTTTGCATTTTTATCTAAACCAAAAGAAAGCCATTCAAAGTTAGTAGCACAAGCACAACTAAATAATATCGAAACAGGAATATTTCAATACTAGGAGAATAATGAAAATAAAATCATTAGAAGAAATGGAATCAATTGTGTCAAAAAATAATTCTTTATTTTGGTACGGTTGGGTAGTTATTAATAAATATAAATCAGATAAAGCAAAAACATCTAAATATGGAATGTATATAGATAATACTTGGTATATGACCAAAAGGTTTGAGCCTGGAAGAGATGGTTGGGATATTCCAGAGAGGTTTGTGTCTGGATATGCACAAACTTAAATGGAAAGACTCTGCTTCTTGTTTAGAATATGACACTAATTTATTTTTTGAAAAATATGAAGATGATGAATCTTTAAGATTAGCAATTGATTCATTATGTATAAATTGTCCAGTAGCAAAGACATGTTTTGCAGTGGGGGTTTCAAGCAAAGAATATGGAGTTTGGGGCGGTATTTATTTAGAGGCTGGTGCAATTTCTAAAGAATTCAATGGCCATAAAACAGATTCTGACTGGGGAAATATATGGAAAAACTTAACCATTGAAGAAGATACACGATGAACAATAAAGAATATCTACAGTTCTTGAGACAAAAAAATAAACAGATTTTTTCTAAATGTTATTATGGTGAGGGGTTTGCTATTACTATTATTGCAGATGGATATGCTATAAGGCCAGTATGTAAAGAGCATGACAATAGATCTTTTGATGAAGTAGAAAAAGATATTAATCAAATGTTTGAAGATCAGAAAGATTTTGAATAATGTATACAGATAATATGAAAAGAGCCTTCAGGTCTTTAGATCATTTTGCACCTAAAGGATTTAAATTAGATTTAGTAGATAATGATAATTTTATTACAGTCCGTGCTTCTGAAAAATCTTTTATGTCTTTACTTGACGAAGACAAGCGTCGTGCTGTAGAATATATGGTAAGAGTTAAAAAGGCTCTTGAGGATAATGGCGCTATTGTTCTCTTAGTTCGTGAAGGCGGTAAATCATAATGCAAACATTTTTACCACAATCAGATTTCACCATATCTGCTAGTATGCTTGACAGCAAGCGTTTGAATAAACAAATATTAGAAGGCTATCAAATACTTAATGTATTGTCTGGAAACTCGCCCACTGGTGGTTGGAGAAATCATCCAGCCGTTCTGATGTGGAAGGGTAGTGAATGGATGCTCAACGAGTATGTGTATTCAATGATTAAAGAAGCAAGAAATAGAAACATAAAAGTTGATAAAAACCAAGAAAATATGAAACTGCTTAAAAGAAAATTTGGCAAAGACTGGGGAAAAGATATTCCAAAATGGTTTAGAGATGAGCAAAAATTATTGCGTGTTGTAACAACGCATCGTGCCAACCTATTTAAAAAAGATCCGCTTTATTATGTGCATTTTCAATATGCTACTAACAGTATCAATAATGCTCCTTGCTGTCCCGACAAAAAGTTGCCTTGTAAATATTATTGGCCAACACATGAGGTAAAACATGTTTGAGTTTATTATTTTTTTAGTTGCTTTTACAATAGTTACTGCACTTTCAATTATTATTATTAGATTAAAGAATATTAATTTACAGTTATTAATTGCAATTGAACAATCTATAAAAGATGTAGAATATTTGCAATCAAAATCAGGTGATGGTGTTATTGAAAAAGAACATTTATTGTCATTTTTAAATGAAACTCGTGAAATTGCATACAAATATATTGAAGATTTGCATAAAGCCTTACTTGAATATAGAGATGAAATTATTTATGATTTAGAAAATCCAAATGAGTTGTCTATCATGAGATTTAAAAAAGCATTTCATAAATTAGAAAAAATGTATCCAAAAGATGTGCCAAATGATTAACGCAAGGGGCATTCCAACATGTCAGTGTCCACAGTGTGGATGTGTATATTTTAATGCCGTAGTTCAATTTGATCCTGTCGACTATGAAATAGGATTATATTTTTTAGACGGTAACTGTAGAGAGTGCGGAACATTAGTAACACTTCCTACACCACTAGATAAGATAAAAGAGAATGAACTATGAAAGAAATAATATTTTCAGTTTTAACAGGTTTTGGCTGTGGCGTAGTATTTGCAGCCTTTAAACTTCCAGTTCCAGCCCCTCCAGTATTTGCTGGCGTTGCTGGTATAATTGGACTATGGCTAGGTTACGATGCCATAAATAGATTCATATCCTAGGAGGAAAAATGAAACTAAGTAAAGAAAACAAGGCAATGCTTTCATCATATGGACGATCAGTTCTAGGTGCTGGACTTGCACTTTATATGTCTGGGGTTACAGATCCTAAGAC
>Ga0172376_10003204_pt1 | contig 19557 bp, 20 predicted proteins | sample Lak35m_FD_121114 | JGI IMG/M metagenome (GOLD analysis project Ga0172376, IMG submission 121114) | Freshwater microbial communities from Kabuno Bay, South-Kivu, Congo - kab_092012_35m | ecosystem: Environmental > Aquatic > Freshwater > Lake | place: Democratic Republic of the Congo: South-Kivu... | reverse complement strand
TTTTGGCCTCGTTACTCAAGTCGTCGCCAGCACTGGGACGTTGATACTGAGCCTCTGTTGCGGTTGACTCATCGGGGGCCAAGTCACTGCCTACTGGCAAGCCTCATGAATAATGCAGGCTAACCCGACTAGGGACTGCTATACAATACATAGCGATCTGATCACTCTCTATTTTCAAATTCAGTTAGGTACCGTGAACTATCCAACGGCTTTATCGCTCTCTAGGTGGCCCTGGCCTGGCGCCGGGGTCGCCACCCTGGGCCGGTCCCTCCTGATCAGCCTGACCCTATCCCTGCTCTCGACCGCTGCCTGGGCTCAAGGGAGTAACGTCTCTAGCGAGGAAATCATGGGCTATGCCCGCTCCGTACTGGAAATGGACGGTCCTCGCAATGCTGCCTACAATGAAATTAAGGCCCTGCTCACCGGCACCAACTACGATGTCGCCGCCCTCCAGATGCGCTGCAGTGAAACTCCCAATCTGAACCCCCTGCCTCGTCGAGTACGGCGGCAGGTGCGTAGTGTTTTAGTCAACTATTGCAATCAAGCCAGTGACATCGTGCGAGCCAATGGTCTGCGGGTAGACCAATTTAATGCCATTACCGCCGCCTACCCCGAAGACCCCACCCTGGCGGAACAGATCCGGACGGTGCTGATTCAGCTACAACAGCAAACCCCCACCGTACCCTCCCAGGTGACCCCCTAGCCCCATGCCATTTATTGATCAAGCTGAGGTTCAGGTGATAGCTGGCACCGGAGGGGATGGCATTGTCGCCTTTCGCCGGGAAAAGTACGTGCCCGCCGGCGGCCCCGCCGGGGGCAATGGGGGGCCGGGGGGGTCGGTCTACCTGAAGGCGGTGGAACGCCTGCAAACCCTTTTAGATTTTCGCTACGCCCATCGCTTCAAAGCCAGGGATGGGGAACGGGGGGGGCCGAAGAATCAGACTGGAGGGGCGGGCTCTGATCTGATTCTGGAGGTACCCTGCGGCACCATGGTCTATGAGGTGGGCAGCGATCGCCTGCTAGGGGACCTGGTCACCCCGGGCCAACTGCTGTGTGTGGCCCAGGGGGGCAAGGGCGGCCTCGGTAATCGCCACTTCCTGAGCAATCGCAACCGCGCCCCCGAACACGCCCTGCCGGGGCTACCGGGGGAAGAACGTCAGCTCCGTCTGGAACTGAAGCTACTGGCGGAGGTGGGGATTATCGGCCTACCCAATGCCGGCAAGTCCACCTTGATTAGCGCCCTCTCCGCCGCCCGGCCTAAAATTGCCGATTACCCCTTTACCACCGTGGTGCCTAACCTGGGGGTGGTGCGGCGCCCCAGCGGTGACGGTACGGTCTTTGCCGATATCCCTGGATTGATTGCCGGGGCCCACACTGGTTTGGGCTTGGGCCATGATTTTCTCCGCCACATTGAGCGGACTCGCTTGCTTCTCCACCTGGTGGATGCCACCGCTGACCACCCCCTGGAGAACTACCAGATTATTCAGCAAGAGCTGGCGGCCTACGGCCATCACCTCAGCCAGCGGCCTCAAATTCTGGCCTTAAACAAGATCGATAGTCTCTCCCCAGAGCAGTTGCTTGACCTGGGTACCCAGTTTGAAGCCCTCAACCCTGGCCCCGTCCACTGTATTTCTGCGGTTACCGGTAGCGGTCTGGCGGACTTGTTACAACAGGTTTGGCAGCAGTTAGAGGGGATGGACGCCGACAAGCCCCTGGTGGAGGAGTGGGCTGAACCGGTGACTAAACTTTTGTAGTCCTACCCGGCTTACCAATCAGGGGGTACGACATTCCCAGGGATTATCTATAATGTTGATTGATAATCGCCACGATCGATAACGGAGCGTTCCCACGGGACCTTGCCCTCCACCCAACCCGTCAGATGGCCTGATCCGCTGCATTCCTGGCGGTGTTCCGGGGCTTGAGGTTGGGTACCCTATCTATGTTGCTTCAGATGCGTTTCCTGTCCCTATGATAGGTTCCCTGTTTTCAGAGGTGTTTTACCCGGCCGATGGTGAGGTGACGGGGGGGTGGCCCTGCTGTCGGCGGCGTCAGTCTGATCAGGCTAATGCCCAGACCGCCAGGATAGCAGCGATCGCCCGTCTAGACCTGGGGGCTAATCGCCATGTCCCAGCCTTTGAGGAGGCCGCCCAGATGGTGGCCCGCTTTCTCACCGCCCCGGTCAGTTGGGTGAGTGTGGCCACCGCCGATCGGGAATGGCTGCAGGGTGCCTACGGTCTCTACTCCCTGGGTCTGGCTAATCGTTTGGCCAGCCAGCGCCAGTTGCCCCTGGAGGCTGGCCTGAGTAGCTATGTGATCACCAGTGAGCAGCCCCTGGTACTGCCCGACCTGGGCCAATTCCCCAGTCTGGCTCAGCTGCCCCTGGTGGCAGACTATGGGTTGGCTGCCTATTGCGGAGTCCCCCTGGTGACCTCCGAATACGAGTGTATCGGGGTGTTAGCGGTGCTGGATCGTCATCCCCGCCAGTTTAGCCAACGGGATATCGCCTTCCTGGCCATGGCGGCTCGCTGGGGCATGGCGGAGTACGAGCGGTCGCGATCGCCCCTGGCATCGACAGCCCTGGTCCCCACCCCAGCGGGTCGGATCTCCGATCCCATCAACAGTCCCGGCATCCCCACCGCCATGGCAGACGTCCGGTTAAATCTCCTGGCCCAGTTGGTAGAGGATCTGCGCAGCCCCCTCACCGCCGTGCTGGGCATGACCAGCGTACTCAGCCAGGAGGTCTATGGACCCTTGACGGTAAAACAGCGGGAATATACCGAAATCGCCTGGCGCAGTAGCCAGGCCATGATGGCCCAGGTCGATGAAATCCTTGATCTGGGCCTGGTTAACGCTGACGTCGGCGCCCTGGTACCGGCCCTGGTGGATATTGAGCGACTGGTCCAGCAGGTGGTCACCATGCTCAGCCCCCTGGCGGAAAAACTCTGCCTCAGTGTAAAGCTCAGCATTGAACCGGAGCAAAATCTCTGGATCTTAGATCAAAAGCTGGTCAAACAGGTGCTGTATTACACCCTGTTTAGCCTGATGCCCATGGCCGGGGAAAATAGCACCCTGCGCATTCACACCTCCCGGAAGCAGGACACCCTGGCAATGGCCCTCTGGCTAGCTAACCCTTGGACAGGGGATGGCCTACCCCCTGGTCTGGTCAGTTTCTGCCATAGCCTGGAGACCGCTGGCCAAGGGGATGGCTCTCCAGGGTTAGCCCTTGATAGGGAACAGTCGGGAGATCGAAGGAATTGGTTGGGACTCCAACTGGGGGTTTATCTGGTGCGCCACCACGGCGGGCAGATCCGAATTTATGGCAATGATGACTCCGGGCAACGGCTGGGCATCCAATTGCCCTGCCTTAAACCGAGCCTGACCGCCTCAACCCTGGGGGATCAGGTCCCTGCCCAGCTACCCTAATCCCCCCTCTCTGATGTCGCCCTCAAGCTCGGGAATTCCGAAAAAAATCCTAAGTCTAGGCCGATCTACCCATTATTCTCTCTAAAGTGGAAAGGAATTTAGGTTCCTCCTATTTTCCTTGGACCCCTGCAGTAGAGTATGGCCGCCAACTTCCCCTCCATCTCCCCCGTTCCCCGTTCTTGGAGTATACTCGCGGCTTTGAGAGCGGCGGGGCTGGCGCCGGTTGATCGCCTCCGGCGGCTGATCTGGAAAATTGCCCTGGCCGCCCTCGCCTTGATGGCGGTGGGCAGTGCTACGCGGGTGATGAATGCCGGTCTAGCCTGTCCTGACTGGCCCCTCTGCTATGGTCAACTGATTCCCCAGCAGCAGATGAATCTGCAGGTGTTTTTAGAATGGTTTCATCGTTTGGATGCCGGCCTGATTGGGTTGAGCACCCTGTGGTTGGTGGGCTTAAGTTGGTGGTATCGTCCCCAGTTGCCAGCCTGGTTACCCTGGGCCACCACTGCTACGTTTCTGTTGATTGGGGTGCAGGCCGGTTTGGGGGGCTTAACGGTTACCCAGTTGCTACGCTTTGACATCGTCACCGCCCACCTGGGGGTAGCCCTGCTGTTTTTCAGTGCCCTTCTGATCATGGGTACCCTGCTACTCCCCTACCAATCCACTGGTACCGTGGGCCGTCTACCCTGGTTCGGGCTAGTGGCCTTGCTGCTGGTCTATGGTCAGTGTTTATTAGGGGGGTTAGTCGGGTCTCGCTGGGCAGCCCATCAATGTTTTGGCGTTAGGGAGCTCTGCCAGGTGATGCATAGTCACCTGGGTGGGGTTTTACCGGTTTGTTTGGCGGTCCTGGGTCTGACCCTGACGGTCTGGCGCACTCCCGCCCTCACCTATCCCCTACGGCGGCTTGGCAACTTGGCCAGTACAATTCTGGTTCTACAAATTGTCATGGGTATCGCCACCCTGCAGCTGCGGTTGCAGGTTGAGCCCTTGACGGTGATCCATCACAGTTTGGGTGCTGCCCTTTTGGGTACCCTGGTGTGTTTTACGGTGCTGGCCTGCCGCGACGCCCTGGATACCTCCTCGGCGCTGGTGGCCCCATCCCCGACGGAAGTCTAGTTCCTAACCCTTTTCCCAGCGGTTCGCCCTGATCTCCGTTTAACCTGCCATTGAACTCTCTAGGTTAAACGGCAAGCCCCAGTTCTATGTTGTACCTGAGGACACCTTCGGCATGGACCATCTGACCACCTGGAATGATGCCCCCCGGCACCATAATTCCCTACCCGCTGTGGTGCACAGCTATCTCCAACTGACCAAACCCCGGATTATTCCCCTGCTATTAATTGAAACGGCGGCAGCCATGTGGGTAGCCGGGCAGGGGCAGGTTGATCCGGTGTTACTGTTAGTGACCCTGCTGACGGGCACCCTGGCGGCGGCGGCGGCCCAGACCATCAACTGTGTCTACGATCGCGACATTGACTTTGACATGGAGCGCACCCGCCACCGCCCCATCCCCTCGGGTCGAATCCAGGTGCGGGATGCCCTGGTGTTTGCGGCTATCCTGACGGCCCTGGCCTTTATCCTGCAGGTCTGGGTAGCCAACTGGCTGAGCGCCGTCCTGGCCATGGTGGGTATTGCCATCTACGTGGTGGTCTACACTTACTGGCTAAAGCGGTCATCCCCCCAGAATATCGTGATTGGGGGGGCGGCTGGCGCCATTCCCCCCCTGGTGGGCTGGGCGGCGGTTACCGGGGATGTGCCCCTGGCGGCCTGGTTGTTCTTCGCCATTGTGTTTATCTGGACCCCACCCCACTTTTGGGGGTTGGCGATGTTGATCCAGGAGGACTACGCCAAGGTCAATGTCCCCATGATGCCCGTGGTGGTGGGGGACGAATCCACCGCTCGACAGATTTGGTACTATACCCTGGTGCTCATTCCCCTCACCCTGATGATGACCTACCCCCTGGGGGCTACCGGTGTGGTCTATGCCCTGATTGCCCTGCTGTTGGGGGGCCTGTTTATCAAAAAGGCCTGGGCATTGCTGCAGCATCCCGAGGATCGGGACCTGGCCCGCTCCCTGTTTAAGTTCTCCATTCTTTATATGATGTTGTTGTCCGCCGGCATGGTGGTGGATAGCTGGCCCATCACCCGTACCCTGGTGGCTAGTCTAGTAACAACTCTACCAAGCTAAGAGGTTGTTTGAAAAGTCAAAGAGAGTCTCAAACTATACCTATTGAGTAGGATGATCACCGCAAAATTCCGTATTTTGGCGGCCCTTTGACAGCGAACTATACCTGAGACAACCCTTGTCAAACAATCTCTAATTGTTGACATCCTAGGGCTAGAGGATGCCAACAAAGTGAAGAGGGCCATGGCCACTAACCAGTTCTAATAGCAAAGCCAAAAACCCCACCATGGCCAGCCGACCATTCCATACCTCAGCCACTGGCGTAAGTCCCCAGGCGGAGCGTTCTGGGGGGTAAATTTTGACTCGCTTCTGCGGTTGAACAACATCGGAGAAGAGTTGTCTAGGCGCAGCCATGGCCTCGAGCACCATATCCGCCATGTCCTCAATGAACTGGGGGTGGGTATTGAGGGCGGGCACCCGGTGGAATCCGGGAATACCGGCCTCGTGGGCCAATTCCCGGTATTCCATATCGATTTCTTGAAGGGTTTCAATATGTTCTGAGACAAAGCTAATCGGCACCACCACCAGGTCTTGAACCCCTTGGGCCGCCAGGTTAGCGATCGCATCCTCGGTGTAGGGCTGCAACCACTCCACCGGCCCCACCCGACTTTGATAGGCCAGGGTGTAGGGGTTTGGCCGATTCAGGGCGGCCATGATTAACCCAGTACAATGCTCAATTTCCCGCTGGTAGGGATCCCCCGCTTCCTCAACGTAGCTCACCGGCACCCCGTGGGCACTAAAGAAGATATGGGCCTGGTCGGGGGACTCTAGCTTATCCAACTCCTGGGCAATCAGATCGGCCATCGCCTGGGTATAACCTGGGCGACTATACCAGGAGGGAATCACCGTATAGGTAATCCGGTTCAGGGAGGGATCTTCCATCCAGATATGTTCCAGCAGACGGAAGCTCGACCCGCTGGTACTGATGGAAAATTGTGGATAAAGGGGCAGCACCACCAAGCGTTCAATGGCATCCCGCTTAATTTGAGCCACTGCCTCCTCCGTAAAGGGGTACCAGTAGCGCATACCAATGTAGATATTAGCGGTCTCTCCGCGACGAGTCAGGGCAGCCCCTAAGGCTTCTGCCTGTTGTTCAGTAATTTTTCGTAGGGGAGAACCGCCACCAATTTGTTGGTAGTTAGCCTGGGACCGTTTGGCTCTGGAGGTGGAAATCAGCCAGGCTAGGGGGCGTTGTAGCCAGGGCAGGGGCAGGCGAATAATTTCCGGGTCCGCAAACAGATTAAAGAGGAAGGGGCGAACATCCTCTAACTCCTCTGGTCCGCCTAAGTTCAACAGTAAAACCCCAAGCCTACCCATGGCACTGTACGTCATGTATTTTCAAATGTTTACTAAAATCACCAGAGCCTAAGGCCAGTGATTAATGATTAGTTATGGCCGATATCGAACTTTTGATCTATTGTAACCAGTTAGCCCTCACCCCTTGGGGCCATGCTGCCAGTAAATCTTCATATATTTTACAGGTTTGCTGCAGGGTTGATCCGATCAGGGGCTTGAGTCCACAGGGGAGAGTTGATGACTACTCCAGACCCAATTGATGCAGCCATTGCCCAACTCAATCAACGATTTCGCTCCGCTCGCCTGGGGTTGACGGTGGAACGTCGCGGCGATCGCCTGAATTTACGCGGTACCCTACCCCCTCGACCCCGTAGCCCTAGAACCCGATCCCATCAACAGCGCCTACCCCTGGGTTTGCCCGCCACCAAAGCTGGCCTGAAACAGATTGAACAGGAGGCTAAGGTGATCGCGGCCCGTCTAATTGAGCGCCGATTTGATTGGGCCGATTACTTGCCGGTTGAAACCAGTTCTGCGGAGTCCCTCAACCTTGACCATCGGATCAGCCTGTTTCAAGACCATTTTTACCACCGGGATGGGACCGAAATCGCCGCTCAGTCCTCCCTTAAAACCACCTGGGATAAGGCCTACGCCCCCTACCTGAAGAAGCTACTGGCCTACGCCAGCGACCATCCCCGTCAATCCCTGGGGGAGGCGATTGTGGCCACCCTGGAGGCCCTGCCCCGCCAAAGCCGCAGTCGCCAGGTGGGGCTGACGGCCCTGAGAGCCTTTGCGGAGTTTAGCCAGATTGATCTACCCGTGCCCCTGGAGAGCCTGGCGGGCAGCTACGGCCACCGCCATACCCAACGACGGGACTTACCCACCGACGAGGAAATCCTGCATTGGTACGATCGCATCCCCAACCCAGCCTGGCAGTACGTTTATGGATTAATGGCTACCTATGGCCTGCGCAACCATGAGGTTTTTTTCTGCGACCGTAGCGAGTTAGTCCATCACCCTGAGGAGGCTCGTCTGACGGTGCTGGAAACCACCAAAACCGGCCTGCACGATGTCTGGCCCTTTTACCCCGAGTGGGTAGAGCGATTCCGCCTGGCTCAGGGTCAGTTGCCCAAGATCAACACCGACCTCAGCCGCACCACCCTACAGCGTATTGGCCAGCAGGTATCCATCCAATTCAAGCGTTATGGCTTGCCCTTTTCCCCCTACAACCTCCGCCATGCCTGGGCGGTGCGCACCATTCATTTTGGCCTACCAGACACCGTGGCGGCCCGCATGATGGGTCACTCGGTGGCCATCCACACCCGTACCTACCACCGTTGGATTACCCTGCGGGACCAGCGCCAGGCGGTGCGCACCGCCCTTGAGCACTATTCCCCTATGCCCCAGCAGAAGCCGCCCCCCTAACCCAGGACCCGGTGGCCAATGTCCCGTCGGTAGTAAAGCTGATCGAAGTGAATCCGATCGATCGCCCCGTAGGCCGCAGCCAGGGCGGCGGGAAAACTATCCCCCAGCCCGGTTACCCCCAGCACCCGACCTCCGCTAGCTATGGTCTGGTTGCCCTGATACCGGGTACCGGCTTGAAAAACCAGGGCTCCCTGGGCAGCGGCCGCCTCCAGGCCGGTAATTACCATGCCCTGGGGGTAGGGGCCGGGGTATCCTTCGGCAGCCAGGACGACGCAAGCGGCGGATCCGGAGCGCCACTGCAGGGGGGGGAACTGATCCAGCCGACCCTCGACACAGGCCAGCATCACCTCCTCCAGGGGGGTCTGCAGCAGGGGTAGCACCGCCTGGGTCTCTGGATCGCCAAAGCGACAGTTAAACTCCACCACCCGTACCTGCCCTGCGGCGGTAATCATCAGGCCAGCGTAGAGGATGCCCCGATAGTCAATGCCGCGACCCCGCAGGGTGGCGATCGCCGGCTCTAGCACCTGGGTCTGAATGACCGCCATGATGGCTGGGGTAACCACCGGGGTGGGGGCATAGGCCCCCATGCCGCCGGTGTTAGGGCCCCGATCCCCCTCGCCAATCGCCTTGTGATCCTGAGCCGGGAGCAGTGGTCGAATGGTCTGGCCATCGGTCACCGCCAACACCGAAGCCTCCTGGCCGGTCATATATTCCTCGATCACCACCTGCTGACCGGCCTCACCAAACTTGCCGCCAAAACTGTCTACTACAGCTTGGATCGCCTCCTCCCGGCTCTGGGCAACGGTCACCCCCTTGCCCGCCGCCAGCCCATCCGCCTTGATAACAATCGGAACGGGCTGGGTTTGCAGGTAGGCGAGGGCGGCCTCCCGATCGGTAAACACCTGGGCAGCAGCGGTGGGAATGCCCGCCTCCCCCATCAGGGCCTTAGACCAGGCTTTACTGGCTTCAATTTGAGCCCCCGCCTGACTAGGGCCAAACACCTTCAGCCCTCGGGCTTGCAGGTAATCGGTGATCCCCAGGGCTAGGGGCTGCTCGGGGCCGATCACCACCAGGGCGGCCCCAAGCTCCAGGGCCGCCTGGGCAATGCCGGCAAAGTCATGCTCAGCCAGGGACAGGTTATGGCAATGGGGTAGGGTGGCGGTGCCCCCATTGCCGGGAATACAGATCACCTGACTCACCTGGGGTGATCGCAGTAGGGCCCAGGCCAGGGTATGTTCGCGGCCACCACTGCCAACCACAACAATTTTCATGGCGAATCCTCCGGGATGGGTCAAGTCCTACAACGTTGGCCATCATGCCATGGTCATTGTGCCATGGCCCAGGGCCGCCTAGGCGGTCTGACTAGCTCAAGGGGGGCCGGTGGGACTGCCAGGGATGGGCCTGTTCCAGTTGGTGAGCCAACCCCAGCAGTTGGGCCTCAGCCGCCGGTCGGCCCACCAACTGTACCCCCACCGGTAACCCGCTGGGGGCAAAGCCCGCAGGTATGGCCAGGGCGGGCTGGCCGCTGGTGTTAAAGGGAGGACAGGGGGCCACCCAGTTAATCACCTGCTCTAAAATCTGCGGGGATGGCAACCGCTTCCACTGCCCGATGCGAATGGTGGGATGCATGAAGACCGGTAGGATCAGGGCATCGTAGGGATGGCAAAATTGAACAATCTGGCGAGCGATCTGCTGCAACTGACTCAGGGCCCGCAGGTAGCTACCATTGCTAACCCGCCAGGCTCGCCAGTAGAGCCAGCGATTCAACTTCTCCAAGACAAACCATGGAATGGTGGATTCCGCCAATACCGACTGCCACACCAGCACAAAGGGCTCCACCAGGGCCGCCATGTCGGGGAAATCCACCGGCTCTACCCGATGACCCAGGGCCTCCGCCCGCCGAGCGGTTGCTAAAATGGCCTGACCACAGACCGGGTCCACCTCCCCAACCGGATCAAGGCGGGTAACGTAACCCAGGCGCAGGGAGGTGGTCGGAGGTGCCAGCCCCCCCAGGAAGCCTGGCTGCGGGTCTGGCAACCAGTAGGGGTCACCGATTTCGTAGCCACTCAGGGCATCCAGCAGGGCTGCCGTATCAGCCACGGTCCGCCCCAGGGGTCCATTCACCGCCAGGCCATGCAAGCGCTCCCCCAGGGGGGCAAAGCTAATGCGCCCCCGGGCCGCTTTGAGGCCCACCAGCCCGCAGCAAAAGGCCGGTCCCCGCAGGGACCCTCCCCCATCGGAACCCTGGGCAATGGCACAGAGCCCCGCCGCCAGGGCTGCTGCACCCCCGCCGCTGGACCCCCCTGGGGTGTAGTCTAAATTCCAGGGGTTGCGGGCTGGGGGAAACCCCGGCGGTTCGGTGTAGGGCAGGCTACCCACCTGGGAGGTGGCGGTTTTGCCCAGAATAATTAACCCAGCCTGTCGCAGCTTAGTCACGATGTAGTCGTCCGCTGGAGCGATGCGATCGCAGGCGGCCCGAATCCCGTAGGCACAGGGGGCCCCCGCCACCGGGTTGAGATCCTTAACCGACACCGTCACCCCAAACAGGGGGGGCAAATCCCCTGGGTCCGTGACCATCAGGGCCTCGGTTTTTCGTCGGGCTTCGGTGCGAGCGGCCTCCGCCATTACCGTCACGTAAGCCCCCAGGCTGGGGTTGAGCCGCTCAATTCGTTCCAGGTAAAGGTCCACCAATTCCAGGGGAGAAACCTGTCGATGACGAATCAGCCGAGCCTGTTCCAAGGCTGGCAAAAAGGCTAGATCGAGGGCATCCATAGGCTATCCCGGAGAGTTTGGCACCCAAAGGCTAGCAGATTTCTATCGCCGTCTGGGTTGCTCCCATTCCCAGACCCGGCTACCCGGAGTAGAATCGATAGGAATCTATACAAACTTGAGCATTGCCAGTACTATGGGCTGGCAATGGTTAAAACCATAGAAGACACAGAGATCACCCTATCCGGGCAAGAACTATGACCCCCGATGGATTATCCCAAACCTTACAAAAAGGGTTCCACCTCACCCTTGGGGCTGGAGCTGCCCTTTTAGAAGCGATTCAATCTCCCCAGCAGGCCAGCCAGCGATTTGCCGAGCTTGGCAATGACGTGACTCGAATTACGGCGGAGCTCGAAACTAAGGGAGTAACGACGGAGCGGGAAGCTCGTCAGGTAGTGGATGCCCTGGTCAGTCAATTGCCCTTTCCCTTCCCCCAGTCTTCGTCAGGATCCAGCCCTTCCACCGTAGATACGGTGGCCAGACCAATCACCGATACGGCGATCCAGGATGACCTGGCGAGTTTGCGTCAAGCCCTTACCGAAATTCGCCAGGAATTAGATGCCTTGGGCGATCGCCCTGGCCAGGGTTAATTCACCCCATTGATTGGTAGTACTACCTGGCCTAAATGAGGTGACTTCTGAGGAGGGGAGGCAGGGGAAGCAGGTCTATTTACGCCAAGCAGTACTATGCTTCCGTTAGGCGTTTTAAGGTTGACACGCCGTTTTGCTCTAAGAGTTCTAAGATCCGAAATTGCTGGAACCATAGCTATAGATTGTGCCCCAGATAGCCCTATAGTCTAGAATTAAAGGATATTCCTTTAGGTAAGATGGCAGCGCCTGCATGGGATTTTGGAAAAATCTATTTATCGGGTCCGAGACTGCTCCACCAGCTAACCTAGCCCCAACCGGAGTGGTGCTTGAGGCTATCCCAGATTCCCAGTCCGGCTCTTCTATCATCCTTAGTACGGATCGAGACCTCGACCTTTACGAGCTAGAGGAACTGTGCAACGCGGTGGGCTGGGCCCGGCGACCGATTCGTAAAGTGCGTAAGGCCATTGAGCATAGTTATCTGGTAGTTACCATGTGGGAACAGCGGGGTAACCGACGGAGGCTGATAGGCTTTTCCAGGGCTACCTCTGACCATGCTTTTAATGCCACCATCTGGGATGTGGTGGTTCACCCCAGCTTCCAAGGTCGGGGCCTGGGCAAGGAACTTATGAAACAGATGATTAAGACGCTGCGCAATGAAGATATCAGTAACGTTACCTTGTTTGCCGATCCCCAGGTAGTGGAATTTTATAAGGGACTAGGGTTTATGCCTGATCCAGAAGGAATTAAGGGGATGTTTTGGTATCCCGACTAGTCAGTCATTAGCCTTTTCCTATGACCCGTTCATCTAAACGATATGGTGATCGTCAACGTGTAGATCGCCTCAAATCTCCATCCACCGGAGGACTCGTCCTCATCTGTGGAGTTTGCTATGGTTTAGCGGGCTTCCTGTTGACCCGCCTGCCCCACCTCGTCTGGCTGGGCCTCTGGCCCTTAGGGTTCTTAGCTGTTTGGTTACAGGTTTGGGGCCTAACTCGACCCTCCCCCTCTAAATTTCAGGGGGTTTCCCTAGATCAATTGGGCACAGGCCTGCTCACGGTGGCTTTAGCCGCAGGTCTAAACTACCTGGGTAGTGCTCAGATTGATGAGGTCAGTTTTTTAGGCTTGATTCTCCAGATCTTGACCTGTAGTGGCCTGGGACTATTGCTAGCGGTACTCTGTAACCGGTTGACGGTGATCCTGGCGGAGCACTGGCAGGTTGGCCTCAGTGACGATCAAACCCGCGCCCTGTTGACCACCGTCTTAGGGTTGGGGTTGATTTTGGGTGGTCTAGCCGGACTGCTCCTGAAGTATTGACCTATCAGTGCCTCCCGGCTTAGGTGGATACTCCTATGACTTAGGCCAGAGTGCTGAAAACTCAGTTGATAGGTCAACGTTAAGTCTGGCTAGATGTTCTGCCTCACCTTTCCCTGGCCAGGACAGGGCTTACTCCCCCAGGCGGTAGCCCTTACCGTAGACCGTGTGGATCAGGGCAGGGCTGCCCTTCGGTTCCACCTTACGGCGCAGTAGCCGCATCTGGGCCGCCAGTACGTTACTACTGGGGATCTCCTGATCCCCCCATACGGCCTGGTAAATTTGCCCGTGGCTGAGCACCTGTTGGGGGTGCAGCAGCAGGTAGGCCAGCAGGCTGGTTTCCTTGTCCGACAGGTCAATGGCCTGGCCGCAGCGGTAGGCCAGGCGGTTGGCGGGGTCTAGCTCCAGGTCGGCAAAGGCCAGCCGCTGGGGAGGCAGGGGGCTACTGCCCTGGGGCGATCGCCGGCCCAGTGCCCGCACCCGAGCTAGCAGTTCCCGGAGCTCAAAGGGTTTAACCAGGTAGTCATCGGCCCCCGCATCCAGGCCTGACACCCGGTCATCCAGGGTGTCCTTGGCGGTGAGCAATAACACTGGCGTCCCTAGCTGTTGCGATCGCAGCCGCCCACAGACCTCCACCCCGCTCAGCCCCGGCAACATCCAGTCCAGGATCAGCAGGTCGTAGGCACCGGTGGTGGCCATGGCCAGTCCGCCATCGCCATCCTGGGCCACATCCACCTGGTGACCTTCCCCCCGCAACAACCGACTGAGGGGGGCGGTCAATTCCACTTCGTCATCCACCAGCAGGATTTTCATGACACCTCAGGCATAGGGCTAGGGTGGTGGGGTCAGAGGGGGGAGTGGGGCTGGAGGGAATGGGGTTTTTCCAGACCGTGGGCCTCCATCAGGGCCCCATCCCCCATCACCTGGCGGGGGCAGCCATCGGCGATAATGGTGCCCTGATCGATCAACAGCACCCGATCGCAGACCTCCAAAATAAACTCCAGATCGTGGGAGGAGATCAGCAGGGTTTCGGGGGAATGCTGCAAAAAGCCAATTAACCGGCGACGGGTGCGCAGATCCAGGCTGGCGGTGGGTTCATCGTAGAGCAGGATGGCGGGGGTCATGGCCAGCAGGCCGGCGATGGCCACCATTTGCTTTTCCCCCCCGGAGAGGTGATGGGGCGGACGTTGCAGCAGGTGCTGGGTGCCGGTCAGGGTCGCTGCCTGCTCCACCCGGGCCGCCACCTCCTCGGCTGCCAAGCCCATGTTTTGAGGCCCGAAGGCAATGTCATCCCAGACGGAAACGGAGAACAACTGATCGTCCGGGTCCTGGAATAGCAGCCCTACCTCGGGGTGAAATTGGCCCGGCTGCAGGGGCTCCCCCAGCAGGGAAATCTGCCCGCTAACCGGGGTCAGCACTCCGCAGAGCAGCATGAACAGGGTGGTTTTACCGCAGCCGTTGTGGCCAATCACCCCGACCCGCTCACCGGCGTAAATGGTCAGGCAGAGTTGCCGCAGAATCTCCCCCTGCCGGTCAGGGTAGGCGAAACTCAGGTTCTCGGTGGCGATCGCCACCGACCGCTGACTCAGGGATGTCATTCCCAATCTACAGGCCGATACCATTGTATCCATGGTGTAAGGCAACCTCCGCCATGATCAACCCCAGGGCCGCCCCCAGCAGGGCGGCCGTCAGCCCCCAGTGGGGTGCCCATGTCTGCATCTTACCACCCCCCGTTCCCCGCTCGGGGTGGCCCTGACCGTGGCCCCGGAGTCGCATGGCCCGGTAGACCCGCTCCGATTGCTCATAGCTGCGAATTAATAGGTTGCCCGCCAGCAGGGCCCGCTGCTCAAGGGCCTGGCGATTCAGCCGTAGCCAGGCGTGGGGGCCCTGGCCAAAGCCCCGCAACTGCATGGCCCGCTGCATGGTGGCCAGGGTGTCGGCAATTTCGTAGAGGTAGCGGTAGGTGAGCAGGGTCATATCGGTGAGGATTGCCGGTAACCCCAGCGATCGCATGGCTTGCAACAGGCTTAAAAAGGGGGTCGTGGCCAATAAAATTAACCCCAGGGTGAGGATCGAGAGAAACCGACCCGCGATCAGGGCAGTGGCCGCCAATCCCTCCTGGCGCAGGGCCACCCCTCCCCACTGCCAGATCACCGTCGGCCCCAGGCTAAAGGGCAGCACCAGCACCAACCCCAGGATCAACAACCCCGGATAGCTGAGCCGCTGGCGCCACAACCCCAGGGGCAAGCGGGCGGCGACGTAGAGGCCAAGGCTGAGGGCCGCTATGGCGGGCACCAGGGTGAGGTGCTGCACCGTGGCAAAGGCAAACATCAGGGCCAGCAGGCTGATCAACTTGAGGCGCGGGTCCCAGCGGTGCAGCAGGGACCTGCCGGGAACGTAACTGTCTACTGAGAGCGTGGTCATGGTCCTAACCCTCCAACAGTTCGGGTTTAACCCGCCGCAGAAACAGGACCAACAGGGCGGTAAACAGCCCCTCCACGCCGATCAGGGGCAGGTGGCTGAGGCTGAGGGCCAGTAGGGCCGCCCGCTCGGCCTTGGCCTCCACCTCGGCGGGAATGTTAAAAACGATCAGACTCAGAAAAATCAGCACCGCCAGCCCCACCCCCAGGGCACCGCCTAAAAAGGCAAATAGACCGGTACGGGCCGGTTCCCCTAGGGGCCGCCCCAGGGAGTTACGAGCCTGGAACAGGTGGTAGGCTAGCAGGGCAGGTAGGCCCATCATGGCGGCATTCACCCCCAGGCTGGTGAGGCCACCGTGGCCCAGCACCAGGGCCTGGAAAAACAAGCCAATCACAATGGCGGGGAAGGCAAAATAGCCCAGCACTACCCCCAGCAGGCCATTCAGGGTGAGATGGACGCTGGCGGGGGGCAGGGGAATATAGATGGAGGAGGCGACAAAGAAGGCCGCCGTCAGCAGCGAGGCCTTGGGAATGTCGGCACTGGGATCGGGGCGCCGGTTAATTCGCCCCAGGGAGTACCAGGTGGCCAGACCGGTGACGGCGTAGCCCGCCACACAAACCTGAGCCGGCAGGATGCCATCGGGAATGTGCACTAGGGCTTCCCCCTCGAATCTGGGTCTCGGGAGTCGGCATGCCGGGGCTGGGGATACCGGGAAAAAAACAGTGCCGTGCCCACAAACCCCCAGATCACCGCGGAGATCGGTAGCCAGCGCTGCCCCAGGCCTGCGGTCGGGGGTTTTGTCCCTGGGGCCGCTGTCACCTTTTCCACCGGTACCGTCACCGACTGGCCGTGGCCAGCCTGGCGCACCATCACCTGCCAATAGCCGGGCTGGTTGGCATCGGGGCTAAAACTAAACCGCCCCTGGGCGTCGGTGGTGCCCCGCGACCAGGGGCTGCTGGCGGTCCCGGGGGCGTAGACCAGTACCTGGGCCTGGGCCATGGGGGTGCCAGAGTCGTAGCGGGCCTGGATCTGCACCTGGTTGACCAGTTGGTACTCCAATTGGACGCCGTGGCCCCAGCCGGGGCGGGGAATGATCAGGCTGGCGGCGATCGCCGCCAGCAGGGGCAGGGTCCTCCTCATCGGGTTAGCTGGACTTCCCGACAGTGGCCTTCGCCGACGTGGCCTAGGCTGGGTAAAAGGCCCAGCCAGCGCTGGTGGTCCGCCGCCGACAGGCGACTCTGAAGGTCGGCACTGGTGAGGTTCAGCACCCCATCCTGGGCCAGGGCGGCCAGGGGGGCAAAACCCAGGGCGCCGGTGTTAATCTCATCCTCCGGCGGCGCTCCACCATCACCAAACAGGTGATCAAAGTGGAAGGTGGCCTCCAGATCCGCCACCCCGCCGGGGGCCAAAATTCCCTTGCGCTCGTCGCCGATGAAATCCCCACAGGTGAAGGCCAGGGGCTCGCTCAGGCGCAGGGTGAAGGGCAGGGTGGCGCCAGCCTTGCGGGCCGTGCCCTGCAGCCAGAGCACCGTGCCCTGGGAGGGGCCACTGGCGGCGGGGGGCATGGCCCAGGCCAGGGCATTAAACTGGCCGACGGGGGACTCCACCTCCGCCACCACCACTGGTTCGGCGCTGGCATCCCCCGCCGCCAGGTCCACCACCGTGGGCCCCGCCACCTTCACCTCCGCCGTGGCCTGCCACTGGTCTTCGGTCTCCGCCTGGAAGGGGGGATTGGTTTGGGCCGCCACCAGGTCCGCCAGAGAAACGTAGACATGGTCAAAGCTAATCGCCCAGCCATCCTTGCTGGTAAACCCCTGGCGGACAAAGTCCTCCCCATTGGCCCGGATCACCAGGATGCCGCCCCCCGCCTCGTTGGCATTGGGGCGATCGCCGCCACAGCCCAGCAGCAGGACCGTGCTGGCCAGGGTGAATAGGCTCAGAAATAATTTTCGTTTTCCACTCATACCTAATCCTTGGGCCTGGGGTGGGTCAGCCCACCGCCATAGGGCGCCCTGCTTACTTAAGCCTATCCTTCCAAAAAGTTCAATGCCCGGGGGGGGCACCGACTTCTAATAACTCATGGACCTGGTTGGACTGGACAAACCTTAGTTAGAGACCTACTGGTATGTGTGTATTTTGAACTCAATTCGATAGGTGCGTTCGTCTTTATGCCCCGACGCAAAAGAGACGTTAGTATTCCCGACGAACTAGTCGATGAGCTGATAAAGGATTACCGTGAACCGGCAGATCTGCTGGGAGAGTCTGGGATCATTCAACAGATAACCCAATTTGATGTCTCGTAACATGAGACAAGCTTGTTAGTTACGAGACATCAAAACGACTAGTGGAACGAGCACTAGCAGGGGAATTGAACCACCACCTGGCTAGAGGCTAAGGGGCTGTTCAGCTTGTTGGCGTGGGCCACTTTACCGTCCCCCTCCTCAGCGGTACGCGGCGAGCGTCCGATCATAAAAGCTCGCCATTTGAGCAGCGATTACCTTGGGTGAGAACCGAGCTTCGTAGTCCGGTCGGGCTTTTTCGGACATATAGAGGCCAAGCGTAGGCTCTCCACGTAGCTTGCGCACTTTTGCAGCCAGGTCGTGGAAGTCACCAGCCTGAAACGTCAGCGCCGTAGTACCCGGGATCATCATTTCGGGAATGCCGCCAGCATCCGAAGCTATGAGAGGGCAGCCATGGGCGAGTGCCTCCAGCGCCGCAATGCAAAATGTCTCGTAACGCGAGGCAACGACCGTGATCGCCGCCTGTCGTCGCAGCGCACTAATTTCGGAGGCGGTTTTTTGGCCGAGCACCCGAACACTGCTGAGCATGGCCGTGTCTGGCAAGTGCTCCTGCATGTAGGTGTGAATGTCGACCCTGCGACCGTGGTCGTCAACAAAGCCACGATCAGGGCCTACAAACCATAGCTCAACTTCGGGATCATCCTTGGCAACCTCCCGAAAGGCGTCAATCATAAGGTCGCCACCCTTGTGGCGATCAAAGCGGCCCACGAACAAGATCACATTACGGTTGCAGGTCTGGGGGGACCACGCATCCTCATCACGCACAATTGGCCCAGGGTAAGCAATCACTTGGCCATCATCGATCGGCAGATCGTAGAAACGACGTGTGCGCTCTAGAACATCGAGCGATGGAGCGGTGACGGCCCTGGCTGCAGCGATGGCGCGACCTTCAATCGTGACGCGCTTAAGGTAGTCGTCGTCGTCCGGTACTCCGACGGCCGGTCCGTTCAAGAACCATGGACCATGCAAACGAAGCACTATTGGCACCGGCAGAGCACGACGCACATACTCTGCCGTCCCCCAGGTCTCCTCCATCTCGATCAGGTCGAAAGGAAAGTCACGCCGCATGTGTTGCAATGCCCTGCTGAGATCACGCCCGATGCCGAGAGAGATGGTCGTGCTCGGAAAAACTGGGGACAGCAAACGCTGGGCGATACGGATCTGCAACGGAGGCTTCTTCGGTAACAGACCACTTAGATTAACGACGCCGGGATCGGCATGCGGCTGATCGTCAACCGCCAAGATACGAGGCTCATAGCCGAAGTCCCCGAGCAAACAGCGCACGTTAGCCAGGTACGTAACGATACCGTTGGGGAAGGCAGAGGGCGGCCACCCTGGAGAGGGAAAAACAATTCGTCGCTGTGCAATGACCCGAGACTCGTCGTGAAGGCAGGTTTCCATTCAACTGCGTTCCCCAACAGGTGGGAACAATCTGGCTTACGCATGATACTTTAACTGATTTAATGCTTTCATTCAATTGGGTTGCCAAGGAACCAGGAATTCTTATTTTAAGGAGTCAGCTGTTATTGGGAAGGATTTCCAGTTCTAGCCCCTCGAGCATGGAGGTAAGCAGATGATCCCAACTGTCGAAATACAGGTACTGAGTTAAGGCCTGCAGGTCATCGACGTTTGTTATAGCAGAAGCCCGGCGCCTCAGCTCCGCATGATGGTTTTCGTGGCTGGGGCTATAGTTAAAATATCCAATACTACAACTAAGGGAGGCTTTGTTGCATGAATATTCAAGGCCAGGGGTTCCCCCCTTCAGGCCAGTGAATTAAGCTTCAACCGGATAGCTATCAGGCTTGGCCACTTGAATCATGCGATTCAGCGCGGCACACTGCAA
>Ga0172376_10003203_pt1 | contig 19557 bp, 18 predicted proteins | sample Lak35m_FD_121114 | JGI IMG/M metagenome (GOLD analysis project Ga0172376, IMG submission 121114) | Freshwater microbial communities from Kabuno Bay, South-Kivu, Congo - kab_092012_35m | ecosystem: Environmental > Aquatic > Freshwater > Lake | place: Democratic Republic of the Congo: South-Kivu... | reverse complement strand
TGGGATTTCGATGTCCGCTGGCGACCGTCGCGGAGCCATGCAGGCGGCCATCGTTCATGTGGGCAAGCCGGGCTTCGCGGAGAAGGAACTCGGCACCGGCGGCAACCTGCAAATGGCCTGGGAGCTGACGCCCCAGCAGCTCGCCGGCGGCTGGCAGCCGGGGCCGCAGAAAACTTTCCTGCCCGGCAGGCCGCTGCGCGTGGACTTCGTGCTGCTCCCGGCGGCGACGGTGCGCGGCACGCTGCTCACGCCCGACGGCCAGCCGGTGCCCAACCGCACCATCGTCCTGGTCGGCGACCGCCTGCGGCCCGCGAGCAGCATCTACGCGTCCGCGAAGACGGATGCTGGCGGGCGGTTCACGTTCAAGGATGTGTCCACGCAGCACGCGTGGTCGTTCAGCATCGAGAAAACGCCGCACCACCGGAAGCGCACCGCCCCGGACCGCTTCGCCGAGGCGCGCGAGCATGAAGTCACTTTGGTTGCAGATGGCGATGACCTGCGACGGGGCGATGTGCCGGCCAAGCCCAAGGCCGGCGCGGGAGCTAATCTTCCCGCCGCGCCGCGCGTCGCCACGGCCGAGGGCAAATTCGACCTCGCGAGCGGCGCGACGCTGGTCATCACCGCCAAGCCGCCGCGCGGCAAGGGTCCGAAGCACTTCGATGGCCGGCTCGACTGGCCGAAATCCGCGACCCATCCCAAGGCCGAGAGCTTCGACGTGGCGCTCTCCGAAGGCGCGCCCTTCGCCGTCGGCTGGCGCGCGGACGGCAAGGTGCTGTGGGTCGCGTGCGGCGGCGGTGACGGGACGGACAACTCCATTCGCTACATCCGCAAGCTGACCCTCGCCGGCCCCGGCGACGTGGACGAGCAGTCGTGGGACGCGAGAGAGAAGCACGACTTCGGCGGCCTGCCGGTGGAGTTGCGGCGTGTGTTCGACGCCTTCATCGCGCCGGCCACCAACGCGCCGCCGGGAACCAGCCGGAGTTTTAGCCGCACGTTCCCGTCAAACTTCCCAGCATGAAACCCAGCCTCGCTCTGCTGCTCTGCGCCGCGCTCCTTGTCACCACCTTCAATGCGTTCGCTTTGATGGGCGAACTCAAGGAACCCGGCGTCGCGCACGCGCAAGGCTATCCGCAAGCCGCGCAAGACCAGGTGCGGGCGGCGCTCACGCGGGCCGACTGCAAGTTTCTCAAGGGCCATTTCCTCAACAGCCATACCAGCCTGCTCTACGCCGGCGACACGAAGGCACTGAACCAGTTCCTCGACGCGCTCGCCCGGTGCCCCGGCGTCACGCTCCACGTCAGTTTCGTCGCCACCGACCCGATTCCCGGCGAGCCGTGTGACTGGCACGTCGGCCACGACGCGCACCGCAACCAGTTCCACGTCCGCGTGAACCTCAAGTCCGAGCGCGTGAAGCTGGCGGAACTGTATCTGCCCGAGGTGAGGGGCCGCCGCTGAAGGCCGACGCGACCCCGGCGGCTAAGTGAAGCGTGGGTTTTGCCGCGGGCTGTCGTGTTACGGGTTGAACCGTCCGCGTGTTGCGGCGGATTGAACCCGCGACCGAACCCATGAAATCCAAGCTGCTCGAACCCCTCGCACTCTTCACCGCCGCCCTGCTGTGCGCGCCATCGGCCTTCGCGCAGATCAAGGCCGAGCAGAGGCCAGCCCGCGTCGCGACGCCCGCCACGCCCGCCGCCGTGCCCGTCACGCCCAAGCCGCCGGTGGCCGTGGGGGTGCCGGGGTTGCCCCCCGTGCCGCCCGCTCCACCCGCCCCGCGCAGGCTGGCCGTGCTCCAGATTCCCGTCAGCGAATTGGAGGCCGCCGTTGATGTCCTGCAAAACGCGCTGGAGGGCAACGGTCTGGAGCAGTTGAACATCCTGTTTGGTCCAGACACGAGAGACCTGGAAGTGTCCAGCGTGACCCTGCGCAACGTCACCGGGCCGGATGCGCTCCAGCTCATCGCCGCCGCCGCTGGCTGCACGGTCGAGCCGATGTATAGCACGGAGTCGCAGACCCCGCCGGGACTCCCCGTGCTGGTGGGCGTCAAGGCTCCCGTCATCGGCTACCAGCTCCGCGGCAAGGCCAAACCGGCGACAACCGGGATCCAGCGTCAACTCTCCCTTCCAGTGTCCAAGCTGCCCATCCACGCCTTGCCTACCACAAGTGTCCGCCTCACGCGCATCTACCCGCTTGGGGCTGTCACGGCGGCGACGAAGTTTCCTGACTTGGAGAAAACCCTGCGTGACATCTTCAAGGCCGACGGCGTGGCGGAGAACCAGGTTTCCCTCGCCCTGCACGAGAAGACCAACGTGCTCGTGGTCAACGCGAGCGGACAGGTCCACAATTTGGTTGAGGATTTTCTCACCGCGCTGAACACCAACACGTCGCAGGCCGAGCGGTTGAACACCACCCGCGACCGGGCGATGGGGCGGGAGGAGCTCGAGTCTGCCGTGCGTGCGCAAAAGCGGCTGGCCGAGGAGCTGGCCGAGCGCGACGCCCTACTGCGCGAGTTGCAAAAGGAGCTGCGCAAGCTCCAAGATGCCGGGCAGAAACCACCGAGTGCCAAGTAGCCCGACAATCGCGTTACCCGCCTTCCCCGGCTGCCTTGTGCCAGCCGAAGCTCAACCCGCATCCGCGCCGCGCCCGGCCTCCGGGCACGCGCGCTTCGCTGACACGCCCGCGCTTACCGCCGCGCTGCGGGCCGGCGACGAATCGGCCTTCCGCTGGCTGCATGAGCACTCGCACGCGCGGCTCATGCGCTACGGCTTCGCCCTCGCGCGCGGCGACGGGGCGCTGGCCGCCGAGATTGCGCAGGCGACATATCTCCGCGTCGTCCGCCACATCCGCGTGCTGCCGGATGAAGCGGCGCTCTGGAGCTGGCTGGCCTGCGCCGCCCGCAGCGCCGCCACCGACTTTGGCCGCACCGGCGGACGCTATCGCGGCGCGCTCACCCGCTTCAGTGAATGGCTGCGCGGCCAGCCGGAAACCTCCGCTGACAACTCAGCCGAAGCCGAAGCGCAACTGCTCACGGCGCTGGATGCCGCGCTCGCGCAGCTCACCGCCGAGGAGCGCGACCTCATCGCCGACCGCTACTTCCACCGCGTTCCGCTGGAGCAGACCGCCGTGCGCCTGAACACCACCGCCCGCGCCATCGAGGGCCGCCTCGCCCGCACCCGCCAGCGTCTCCGCGACCTCATTGCCACCGAACTCAGTGCCGGCGACTTCCAGTCGCCGCTCCGCGACTCGCCCACGCCCGACGGCGGCTGGAAGCCGCCGGCACAACCACCGTCACCCCGCCTGCCATGAAGCCCGATCCCGACCACGCGGAACTCCTCCACGAACTGCTCGACGAATCCGCCGCCAGCGGCCCATCTGCGAACGCCGTGTTGAACTTGGTTCGCGCGGAGAAGGCGCGCCGCCGCCAGCGCCGCACGCTGGCGGGCGCGGTCGCCGGACTCGCGGTGCTGGGCCTGAGCGCAGTGCTGTTGCTCACCAACGACCCCGCTCCCCAGCTTGCGCAGCAGATTGCCACTGCGCCGACCGCCGAGCCGTTCGCCGTGAAGCGCGTGGACGACGAGGAGTTCCTCAAACTGCTCGCGCAGCAGGACCAGCCCGTCGCGCTGGTGAAGCTGCCCAACGGCGAGCGGCGCTTGCTCATGGTCGTGCATCAGGCTGACGCCACCAGCCCGGTAGATTGAGCGATTACAAACTCGGCGCGATTTCCTACAACCCAGCCGGCGATCCGCGTGTTCTCCTCCTGACCGCTGACAACTCAACCACCGCCATGAACTTCAAAGCCCTGTTCTTCGCCTCGCTCATCGCCAACGCCGCGCTGGGCATCTACGCCTTCCGCAAGCCGGCGACCCCGGAAGCGCCGCCAGTCACGCAGGCACCCTCTGAACCCGCCGCCGCGCCGAAGGAGAAAACCGCCACCAAGACACGCACCGTGACCCAGTCGATCACGAACGTCGTCACGCGGACCTTCAATTGGCAGGCCGTCGAGTCGCCCGACTACAAGGAATACATCGCCAACCTGCGCTCCGTCGGCTGCCCGGAGGAGACCATCCGCGACATCATCCTCGCGGACGTGAACAAGCTCTACGACCAGAAGAAGAAGCTGGCGCGCGGCACGCCGAAGAAGTTCGAGTTTTGGAAGCCGGGCAATCCCTGGATGGCCAGCGCGGACCCGGAGACGATTGACAAGCTGCGGGCCATTGACGAGGAGCGGCTGGCCTTCCTCCGCACCTTGGGCATCGAGCCGGACTTCAAGCAGCAGGCGGCCCAGATGTTCAACCCCTTCGAGACGATGATGGACTTCCTGCCGGACGAGAAGAAGGCGCAGGTGATGAAGCTCTTCACCGACATGCAGACCAAGATGGCGAAGGCGTCGAAGGACGGCCAGCCCGACGGCCGCGAGTATCAGAAGGCGCAGAAGGAAATGGAGGCGACGGTGAAGCAGATTCTGTCGCCGGAGGAGGCGTTCCAGTTCGAGATGCGCTTCTCGATGACGGCCAACTCGCTGCGCCAGCAGACCGCCGGCTTCGAGCCGAGCGAGCAGGAGTTCACCTCCATTTACAAGCTGCGGAAGACTTACGATGACGAGTTCAGCATGATGAATTTCGGTGACGAGTCCGAGGCCGAGCGCAAGAAGCGCGCCGAGGCGGAGAAGCAGGTGAACCTCCAAATCAAGGAGCTGCTGGGTGACGCCCGCTACGCCGATTACGAGATGTCGAAGGACTGGCAGTTCCAGCAGATGTATCGCGCCGCAAAACGCGCCGACCTCGGCACCGCCGAGGCCAGGCAGGTCTGGGACATGAAAAAGGTCGCCGAGGACCAGGTCGCCAAACTGCGCAACAACCGTGAGCTGACGACGGAGCAGCGGAACACCGCGCTGGCCTCCATCCAGCAGGAGACCGAGAAGTCCGTGAAGGGCGTCCTCGGCGAAAAGGGCTGGGAACAATTCAGCCGCGGCAACAACAACTACTGGTTGCGCAATCTGAACCCGCAGCCGCGCCCAGCCCCGCCGGCCCCGACGACGGCGACGGCGAAGTAGCCGCGGAATGATGGCTCAACGACCATGAGCGACTCTCCGCCCTTCGACTCGTCCGCCGCGCACCGCTGGTTCTCCGCCGACTGTTTCAATCGCGTCTGGACGCTGCTGGACAAGCCCGACCGCACGCCGGAGGATTGCGAGCGGATGATTTCCCTCGCACACGCGTCGCTGGCCCACTGGCGCGAGCGGGCGGATCGCACGGCGCAAAATCTCTCCATCGGCTACTGGCTGTTGGCGCGTGTTTATGCCGTGCTGCGGCAGGCGGAGAACGCGCGGCGCTACGGGCGGCTCTGTCTCGACGTGAGCGGCGCGGAGCCGCCGTTCTTCCCCGGCTACGCGCACGAGGCGCTTGCGCGGGCGGAGCAGCTTGCGGGCAATCTTGCCGTTGCGCGGCAGCACCTCGCCGAAGCGCGCCGGCTGGCGGCACAGGTGGCCGACGCGGAGGAACGGCGCGCGCTGGAGAATGACCTTGCGACGCTGGCGGGCGGGTGAAACCGTGTCGCGGTTTGCCCGTCTGACCACCCAATGTCCCGGCCCCGGCCTGCCAATCAACTGCTGCTGCTCGCGCTGGTGATCACGAGCGCGGGCGCGGCCTTCGCGGCGTCGCGCGAGTTCACCATCACCGCCGCCGACCGGGCGCATTGGGCCTTCCAGCCGGTGAAGCGGCCACAAGTGCCAGTGATTAGTAAGGAAGTAATTAGTAATCAGTCCGGCGACCGGCGAATTGATCACTCCTCACTAATCACCAATCACTCTCCCCTCGACGCCTTCCTGCTCGCGAGGCTCCACGCCGCCGGGCTGACGTTCTCGCCGCCGGCCACGAAGGAAGCGCAGTTGCGCCGCGTGTCGCTGGACTTGATTGGCCTGCCGCCGACGCTCGCGGAGCTCGATGCGTTTCTCGCCGGCACCTCGCCGGGCGCGTGGGCGAAGGTCGTGGACCGCCTGCTCGCGTCGCCGCACTACGGGGAGCGCTGGGGCCGGCACTGGCTGGATCTCGCGCGCTATGCGGACACGGAGGGCTTCGAGCACGACGTGACGCGCCCGAATGCCTGGCGCTACCGTGACTACGTGGTGCGCTCGCTCAACGCGGACAAGCCTTACGACCGCTTCGTGCGCGAGCAGATCGCCGGGGATGAACTCTGGCCCGCCGACCGCGACGCGCTCATCGCCACGGGCTTCAACCTCATCGGCCCGGACATGACGGACAGCTCGGATCAGATTCAGCGCCGGCTCAACACGCTCAACGACATGACGGACGCGACGGCGTCGGTCTTCCTCGGCCAGACGATGGGTTGCGCGCGCTGCCACGACCACAAGTTCGAGCCGGTTTCGCAGCGGGATTACTTCGCCATGCAGGCGTTCTTCATGCCCGCCGCGTTCAAGCGCGAGACGCCCGTGCCGACGCCGGAGGAGCGTGCTGCGCACGAAGCCGCGACGCGGGAATACCAATCACGTCCCGCCGTGCGCGAACTCGCCGCGCTCGAAGCGCCGTATCGCGAGCGGCTCCGCGCCGCGAAGCTTGCCAAGCAGCCGCCCGAAGTGCGCGAGGCGCACAACACGCCGCCGGAGCAGCGCACCGCCGCGCAGGCGAACCTCGCGTTCGAGAGCGCCGCCGCCGTCGCGGTGACGGAGAAGGAACTGCTGGCCGCCTTGAGCGGCGCGGAGAAGGAACGGCGCAGGTCGCTCGCGGACGCTGCGAAGCAGTTTTCCGCACCGACGCCGCTGCCCACCGCACTGACCTTGACGACCAGCAACGCGGTTCCGGCCCGCGCGCACCTGCTCCATCGCGGTGACTACAACCAGCCGCGTGACTTGGTGCCGGCGGGCTTTCCCGAAGTGCTGGCGGGGCGAGGCTCCCGACGAGCCGGCGAGGCCGCCACCGGTTCTGGCAGTGGCTCGTCAGGAGCCTCGCCCCACCCGGCCAGCCCGCGTGCGCAACTCGCCGATTGGGTCGCCAGCCCGGAGAATCCGCTCACGGCGCGCATCATCGTGAATCGCGTCTGGCAGCACCACTTCGGTCGCGGCCTGGTGGCGACGCCGAGCGAGTTCGGCACGCACGGCGCGAAGCCGTCGCATCCCGAGTTGCTCGACTGGCTCGCGAGCGAGTTCGTCGCAGGCGGGTGGAGCTTGAAGAGGCTGCACCGGGTGATGGTGATGAGTGAGGCGTATCGCCAGAGCAGTGTTCAGTATTCAGTAATCAGTTTTCAGTCCAAGGCGCGCCCCGTGTTCACCGGCCCCACTGAAAACTGGACACTGAACACTGAATACTTCTCTAAAGCCATCGCCACCGACCCGGAGAATAGGCTCCTCTGGCGCATGAACCGCCTGCGCCTCGAAGGCGAGGTCATCCGCGACAGCCTGCTCGCCGTGAGCGAACGGCTTAATGCCAAGCTCGGCGGGCCGGGTGTCTTCCCGCCGATTCCCGCCGACGCCATCAAGGGCGCGAAGGGTTGGAACACCTCGGCGGACGCGCGCGAGCACGACCGCCGCAGCCTCTACATCTTCGCCAAGCGCAACCTGCGCTTCCCCTTCCTCGAGGTCTTCGACGCGCCGGACAGCAACCTGACCTGCCCGGAGCGCGGACGCAGCACCACCGCCCCGCAGTCGCTCACCCTGCTCAACGCGGAGGAAGTCCTCGCCGCCAGCCGCGCCGTCACCGCCCGGCTGGAGCGTGAGGCGAAGGAGCCGCGCGAACGCGTCACGCTGGCTTACCGGCTCATCCTCAACCGGCCGCCCACCGAACGGGAGCAGACGGTCGCGGCGCAGTTCCTCGCGCAGTCGCCGCTCACCGAGTTCTGCCGGGCCTTGTTCAACCTGAACGAGTTTGTGTATGCGTATTGAAGCGGTAGGGTGGCGAGCCGGCCCGGCAAATTCTGGCTGGCTTGTCCGGCTAACCTGAGCTAACCAGTGACCATGCAGTTTCCGAAGCCTGGACCGAGCTGGCGCAAGGCGCGCATCGCGGCACGACTCCTTCTCAAGAAGGCGGCGAACCAGCCGTGGAACGAGCGCGACCGCGCGCTGGCCGAGCGGTTTTACCACGACCCGGCGGTGACGAACCGGTTGCTCGACCAAGCCTACCACAGCATCTCCGCCCGCAAGCGCAATGGCTACAGCCTCATCCATCGGCTCGGTTGACTTGAGCACGGCGGCCGGGCAGTTGCTGTGCAAGCTGGCTGACTCCCTGCCGCGTGACCGCTCGTGGCGCATCGCCGCGTTTGGTTCTGCGCCCATTCAAATACAAGTGGACCGGACGCTCATCAGCGCCGACGTGGATGTGTTTTGCGACGAGGAGGATTTGCAGCCTTGGGTCAACTCCATCGGGGCGGCTCAAGGCCAGGCGGATTTTTACATCCAAGTCTGCTCCGGGCTGAACTTTCGCACGAGTCCGCACTGGTTGATGCGGGCGACGACCGTGCCTTACGGCCATTGCACGTTCGTCTTCCCGCATCCGATAGACATCCTCATCGCGAAACTGAACCGGCTCGAAGAAAAGGATCTCGAGGCCTTTCGCGTCGTCATCCGCAAGACCGGGCATCCCACCGAGCTGGAAATGATTCGCGAGCTGCAAAATGCAGTGGACCTCTTCCGGCCCAGCTTCGACGAGGAGAACGCCTCCGACCTCGTGAACAACACGCGGCGGCTGTGGCCGCTCATCTTCGGCCGGGAGATTGACCCGCGCGCGGAAATCATCGCGCCCGCGCTGGCAAAACGACGGGCGGGCTACGGCCTGCCCACGCGCGATTACAAGAAGGAGCTGCTCGCATGAACACCCGTTGCCCCGGACCCAGCGCCGCCGTTGGTCAATTCACTTCCCGCCGCCAGTTCCTTGAGCGCGCGGGCGGCGGGTTCGGCATGGCGGCACTGGCGTCGCTGCTGAAACAGGACTCGTTGCTTGCGAACGAAGTCACGCACCACGCTTCACGCATCAGGAATCCGCTCGCGCCGCAGACGACGCACTTCGCGCCGCGCGCCAAGCGCGTCATCTTCCTCTTCATGTCCGGCGGGCCGAGCCATGTGGACTTGTTCGAGCCGAAGCCGGAGCTGGTGCGGCTGGCGGGGCAGCCGATTCCCGAGTCGTTCGGCAGCTTCAAGACCCGGCGCAATGTGGCGAAGAACAAGCTGCTGCCGTCGCTGCGGCCTTACCGCGCGCACGGCCAGTGCGGCATGGAGATTTCGGCCTGGCTGCCGCACATCGCGTCGTGTGCGGACGACCTCTGCCTGCTGCGCGGCTGCCACGGCGACAGCGTCACGCACCCGGAGTCGGTCTATATGATGAACACCGGCTCGATTCTCATGGGCAAGCCCAGCCTCGGCGCGTGGGCGGCTTATGGGCTGGGCACGGAGAACCAGAACATGCCGGCGTTCGTCGTGATGCCGGATCCGTCGGGCTGGGTGAAGGGCGGCGCACCCGCGTGGGGCAACGGCTTTTTGCCGGCGGCATATCAGGGGACGGTCCTGCGCGGCGGGGCGTCGCCGATTCTGCACTTGAACACGCCCGACGGCATCAGCGCGACGCAGCAGCAGGCGACCGTCGGCCTCATCAACCAGTTGAACCGCGAAGGCTTGGCCGCGAGCGAACAGGACTCCGAACTCGCCGCGCGCATCTCGGCCTACGAACTCGCCTTCCGCATGCAGAGCCACGCGCACGAGGTCGTGAACGTGGGCGGCGAGAGCGCGGCGACGCGGAAGCTCTACGGCCTCGACAAACCGGTGACGGCGGAGTTCGGCCTGCGCTGCCTGCTGGCGCGGCGGATGGTCGAGCGCGGTGTGCGCTTCGTGCAGGTGTATTGCGGTGACACCAATGGCTGGGACGGGCACTCGAAGATGGACGAGAACCACTCGCGGCTGTGCGCGCAGAGCGATTTGCCGGTGGCGGGGTTGCTGAAGGATTTGAAATCGCGCGGGATGCTGGACGACACGCTGGTCGTGTGGGGCGGCGAGTTCGGCCGGATGCCGATGAGCGAAGGCCCCGACGGTCGCGACCACAACCCGCACGGCTTCGCGATGTGGCTGGCGGGCGGCGGCGTGAAGGGCGGCACGGTCATCGGCGCGACGGACGACGTGGGCCTGCGCGCGGCGGTGGACAAGACGCACGTCCACGATGTCCACGCGACGCTGCTGCACTTGATGGGCTTCGACCACGAGCGGCTCACCTTCAAGCACGGCGGCCGCGAGGAGCGGCTGACGGACGTGGCGGGGAACGTGATCGGGCGGGCGCTGGCGTAGCGCTCAGGACTTGGGCGTGCGGACGTTTTTGAGCACGTAGGCCAGCAGGAGGGCGAGCTTGTAGCCCAGCGCGATGGCGGCCACCAGGAGCATCGCGCCGGCGCTGCGCGTCATGTTCAACAGGGACTTGTCCGAGAGGTGGCGCTTGCCGAAGGACACCACGTAGCTCAGGAGCGTGAACCACGCCAGCCCGCCGGTGGCGACGCCCGCGATGCAAAGGGACTTGCTGTTCCAGTTGGGGTCCACCCATTCGTGCGCGAGGAACGTGGCGGACAGCGCGACCCACAGCAGCAGCACGCCGGGGTTGCCGAGCGTGCGGATGAAGCCAGTCATGAAGGCGGTGTGCGGATGGAAGCGGTCCTCCATGCGCTCGGCCCCGCGCGAGGTGGTCTTCACTTCCTTGGCGAAGAGATACTTGAGGCCGAGGTAGCTCATCAGCGCGAAGCTGGCGAGCTGGAGGATCGCCTTGGCGAGCGTGGTGGTGAACAGCTCCGAGAAGCCCGCGAAGCCGATGGCGCAGTAGATCGCCTCCATCAGCACCGACCCCGCCCCGATCAGCGCGCCCCACCGGAAGCCCCGCTCCGCGCCCTCGTGGATGATGGTCACGTTGATCGGCCCCACGGGGATGGACACGAGGAAGCCGCTGATGAGGCCGGTCAGGAAGGCTTCGACAATCGGGTAGTCGGTGAGCATGGTCAGGCGTCGGGCGGGACGGTTTTGCCGTTGCCCTCGTCGTCCTCGTCGTCCTCCTCGATGTCGTGCCGCATCTGGCGGGAAATCCTGGGCCGGATGAAGCCGTAGAGCAGATACAGCGTGAAGACCAGCGGCGCGACGACCGGCAGGATGCGCTCCCACAACGCGAAGAAGATGGCCAGCACCACGAGGATGATGAGCATCTTGTTGAACGGCTTCGTCGCCCGCCAGTTGAGCTTCTTGAAGGACGGATACCGGATCTCGCTGACCATCAGGTAGGAGAGGAACAGCAGCAGCACCGGCAGGGCGTAGCGCCAGCTCCCGACGGCGAACTCCTTGCCCTCCCACCAGATGAGGAACAGCGTCAGCGACGCCACCAGGCCGGCCGCCATCGGGATGGGCACTCCGGTGAAGTCATTGGACTGGTTCTGCTGCGACTGCGGCATCGCGGCGAGGCAGTTGAACCGCGCGAGCCGGAACGCGCCGCAGATCAGGTAGATCGCGGCGATGAGCCAGCCCAGCTCCGGCACGTCCACGAACACGTCGCGCAGCACGATCCGATGCACGAGGAACGCCGGTGCGACGCCGAACGACACCACGTCCGCCAGTGAGTCGAACTCGCGGCCGAACGGGCTTTCCTTGCCCACCATGCGCGCCACCCGGCCGTCCAGCAGGTCGAAGATGCACGCCAGCAGGATGTAGAGCAGCGCCGCCCGGATGTTCGGGTAGCCGGTATCCACCGTCGCGTCCAGCCGCACATCGACGATCTTGGTAATGGCGAGGAAGCCGCAGAAGAGGTTGCCCGCCGTCATCAGGTTCGGCAGGAAATAAATCCTGAGCCGGCCGTCGTCCGAGCCGTTCGCGTCGGGGGTTTTTGAGGGAACCTCCATGAAAAACCGCGCTCAGATTGCTGCGTGCTGCACGGGCGGATGTTAGACGCGGGCTTCCGCTTGGAAAGCCAAACCTTGCCGGCTACTGCTCCGCCGCGATCACCTTGGGCTGCACGCGCTGGCCGTCGCGCAGCCGGTCGCCCGGATACAGGATGACCGCCTCGCCCTCGCGCAGGCCGCTGACGATCTGTGTCTCCGACCCGCTGGTGCGGCCCGTCTGCACCGCGCGCAGCTCGACGTGCTCGCCGGCCAGCACGAAGGCCGCCCACTCGCGGCCCCGCCGGAACAGCGCGCCCGACGGCACCTTGAGCGCGCGGGCCTCCTCCCACACCACGATGCGGCCCTCGACCCGGAAGTTGTCGCCCAGGCTCTGCCGCTCGGCGACCGGCGTGAGCAGGTCCACCACCACGTTCACGCGCTGCTCCTCCACGCCCAGCGCGGAAATCTTCGTGAAGGCCGCCGGCTCGACCAGCCGCACGCGCGCCTGCAACGGCCGCGCGCCGCCCCAGTGCTCCAGTTCGACCTTCGTGCCCGGCGCGATGGCCGCGCCGTCGCGCGAGAGCACCTCGATCACGGCCTCCAGCTCCGCCGCGTTGCCCAGTTCGAGCAGCGGCGTGCCGGCGTTCACCACGCGGGCGCTTTCCTCAAACACCCGCAGCACGCGGCCCGTCACCGGCGTCCGCACCTCGACGGGCGTTTGCGCCGAGTGCGCGCTGCCGGGCGCGACGCTGAACTCGCGCAGCTCGGCCTCCGCCTGCTTCAGGCTGCTCTCGGCCACGGCCAGTTCGCGCGTCGCCGCCGACTCGCGCGACTGCACGGCTTCCAGCTCCTGCGGCGAGACGACCTGGTCCTTGCTCAACCGCTCGATGCGCTTCAGCTCGCTGGCCGCGAACCGGTGCGCCTCCTTCGCCCGCGCGAGGCTGGTCACGGCCACGTCGCGCCGCGCCTCGGCCAGCGTGCGCGAGCGCATGTCCAGCAGCGCCGGCGGCAGCGGCTCGATCACCGCCAGCACCGTTTCGTTGGCCGCCGCGTCCGCGCCCGCCTTCCACGGGATGCGCCGCAGGTAGCCCGCGACCGGCGCGGCCACCACATAGCGCTGCTGGATGCGCGTCTTGCCCTCCTCGTTGATCGTCACGCGCAACGGCCCGGTGACGACGTGCGTGGTCTCGACGATCGGCGGCTTCGGCCACAAGCCCGCGACGATGGCGGCGATGAGCGCGAGCGCGCCCAGCCACGGCACCAAGCGGCGGAAGAAACGGCCGGCCCCGCCATTGCGGCGTGGCGCGGGTTGCGGGACGGGCGTGGTCATGTGATCTGGCTCACTCCGGCGCGCGCAACGCGCCGACGAGGTTCAACCGGTTCAGCCGGCGCAGCACCAGCAGCCCCGAGAGCGTCGAGGCCACCGTCACCACCAGCACGGCGAAGGCATAATTGCGCGCCGTGAACACCAGCGGCAAGCGCACGGTTTCCGTGTTGACCTGCGTCACGATGGCCGTGGCGAAGCCCGACCCCAGCAGCAGCCCGCACGGCACCGCGCACAACGCCAGCAGCACCAGCTCCGTCACCAGCACCGCGCCGACCTCGCGCTGCGAGAAGCCGATCACCCGCAGCGTGGCCAGCTCGCGCGACCGCTCGGCCAGCGAGATGCGCGCGTTGTTATACACCACGCCGAACGCCACGACCGTCGCGAACACGAGGTAAATGGTCTGGATCAGGTTGATGCTCGCCGCCGTGGTCTCCTCGAAGTTGCGGCGCAACGACTCCTTAATCGCCACCCAGCCGACGCGCGGCACCGTCTTGAGCGCGCGGAGGAACGCGCCGCGTTCCGCCGTGTCCACCGCGAAGCTCGCGCCAGTGATCAGATCGCCCTCGCCCAGCAGGCGGTTCAACGCAGCGAGCGAAAGATACGCGTTCAGCCCGGCGAGGTCTTCGGCCAGGCCCACCAGCGGCACGTCCGCCGTGAGCCGCCGGCCTTCGAGCACCTCGATGCGCAGCACGTCGCCCACGCGCGCGTCGAGCACTTCCGCGAGCTTGGCCGAGAGGATGACGCCGTGCGCGGGCGGCGCGAGCTGGCGCGGGCCTTTCCCGATGATCCGCGTGTGGCCGCCGTCCGCCGCCAGCCCCTGCAAGCCGATGAGCCGCGTGCGGTGGCCGAAGCGGATGCGCGCCGCCGCGTTGCGGAACGGCTCGACGGCTCGCACGCCCGGCAGGTGCGCGAACGCGTCCCGCGCCCGGCGGTCCTGCGGCTCGATCAAGCCCACCGTGATGTCCTGCCGCTGCGTCACGTCCCACTGGAAGCCCAGCACCTCGGTCACGCTGTCGCGAAAGCAGTTCGGCACGATCATGATCCCCGTGGCCAGCGCGAGGCCGGCGACGGTGAAGAACGCCTGCATGGGCCGACGCTCGATGTTCCGCACCGCGATGCGGAACGAGTGCGAGAGAAAATGCGCGATGCCCGTGCGCTCCAGCAGCGCGGGACGGTAATTGGCCGGCGGCTCGGGGCGCATCGCCTCCGCCGGCGGCAGTTGCGCCGCGCGCCGCACCGCGCTGAACACGCCCGCCACCGCCGCGAACGCGCTCACCCCCAGCGCGATGGCGAACGCGCCGCGGTCCAGTTCGAAGCTCAAATCGGGAAACCGGAACCACATGCGATACATCACCACGAGCTGCCGGCCCAGCAGGCTGCCGCCCAGCCCGCCCAGCGCCGTGCCCGCCACCACCATCACCAGCGCGAACTTGAGGTAGTGCGCCACGATCATCCGGTTCGCGAATCCAAACGCCTTGAGGATCGCGATCTGCTCGCGCTGCAAATTCAGCAGGCGCGACAGCACCGCGTTGACCATGAACGCCGCCACGCTCAGGAACACAATCGGGAACGCCACCGACAGCTTCCGCAGCACGGCGATTTCATCCATCACCCGGATGTGCGACGGATGGTCCGCCCGCCCGTGCGCGCCGCGTCCACCGTAGGGTTCGAGCAGCTTGTCCAGCGCGGCGATCACGCCGCGCTCGCCCGCGCCCGGTTCGAGCGTCAGCGCCAACGAATTGAACGCGCCGTAAAGGTCGAACGCATAGGCCAGTTCCTCGTAGGGCAGCCAGAAAATGCCGTAGGTGCGGTTGTCCGGCAGCGCCGCGCCCGGACGCGACTCGAAGATGAACTCGGGCGAAAGCACGATGCCCGCGATGCGGAAGGTCTGCCGCCGCCCGTTGAGCAGCATCGCGATGGCGTCGCCCGGCTCCAGCTTGTTCGCCTCGGCGAACGCCTCGCTCACCAGCACTTCGCGCTTCGCGCCGGGCCGGAACCATTGCCCGCGCCGGAGGAAGAGGCGGTTCAGCTCCGGCTCGCCGAAGTCGGGCAGCGAGCGGACGTTGCCGCTGGCCGGCTCCTCCAGTCCGGGAATGTCGAGCGTGACCTGCACGGACAACCCCGGCTGCACGACGGCCACGCCGGGGATTTCGCGCACGCGCCCGACCAGCGAAAGCGGGGCGCGCTTGAGCACGGCGAACACTTCCGCGAACCGGTGCGCGCGGTAATACTCGCCGCTCGTGGATTCGAGGGAGTGGATGAGGCTGCGCGCCATGATGAGCATCGCCAGCCCGCAGGCCATCACCAGCGCGACCGCCAGCGCCTGCCCCTTCAAGCGGGACAGGTCGCGCCAGAGCTTGCGGTCGAGATGCGGGAGCATGATTTAGCCGCGACAAAACGCAGAGAGTGCAAAGAAAATCCCCCGGCGCGGAATTCCTTTGCGAGCTTTGCGCTCTTTCGCGGCTGAAAGAAACGTGTTCACCACTTCAAGCTCTCCGGTTTCGCCCGCGTCGCGTTCTCGTGGACGTGATGCACCTTGCCGTCCGAGAAGTGGATCACCCGGTCCGCCATGTCCGCCATCACCGCGTTGTGCGTGATGATGACGGTCAGCGCGCCCAGCTCGCGGTTCACGCGCTCGACGGCCTCCAGCACCACGATGCCCGTGCGCACGTCCAGCGCGCCCGTCGGCTCATCGCAGAGCAGCACCTCGGGCCGCTTGGCGATGGCGCGCGCGATGGCCACGCGCTGTTGCTCGCCGCCGGAGAGCTGCGCCGGGAAGTGGTCCAGCCGCGGACTGAGGCCGACCATTTCCAGCGCCGCCTCGGGCGCCATCGGATCGCGCGCGATCTCCGTGATGAGGCCGACGTTCTCGCGCGCCGTGAGGCTGGGGATGAGGTTGTAGAACTGGAAAATGAACCCGACCGAATCGCGCCGGTAACGCGTGAGCTGCGTCTCGTCCGCGTGCGTGAGGTCGAGGTCGCGATACCACAGCTCGCCGGCGGTGGGGTTGTCCAGGCCGCCGAGCTGGTTGAGCAGCGTCGTCTTGCCGCTGCCCGACGGCCCGAGCAGCACGACGAGTTCACCGGCCGCCAGTTCCAAGTCCACGCCCGCCAGCGCACGCACCTCCGCCTCGCCGCTGCCATACACCTTCGTCAGCCCGCGCGCGCGGAACACCTGCGGACGAGCCGGCGCGACCGGCGGAGGATCGGGGGCGGGATTCATGCTATGACCAAGCTGCCGACAGCTTGCCTCCGCCCGCCCGCCCTAGTCGAGCGTCCAACCGCCGCGTTGACTTGCCCCCGCCCCCGCCTACGCTGGCCCCAACGCGCTGGTAGCTCAATTGGATAGAGCTTCTGACTTCGGATCATCCTTCCCCGGTAAGATTTCCCCATGATTTACTCGAAAAATGACCTGCACTCCCTATACTACCGTTGGGTTTTACCCGGTTTTTACCCGGTCTGACTATGGCAACCATTCAAAAAGTCCCCGGTGAGCGGGCGTTGTATCGGAACCACGATTCCGGGACCTATTACGCGCGCGTCTTCCACGAAGGCGGGGACACCTACCGGTCACTCGAGACGACCCGTATCGGGCAAGCCCGGGAGCGCATGGACGCGCGCCGAGCAGCCAAGGCGGCCGCGCGGTTGGGCTTGGCCTTGGAACCGGACTCGGAGGCTCGCCACTTTACGGTCACCTCCGCGATCAACCGCTATCAGCAGGACGGCTATCCAGACAAGCGCGGCCGTGCCAGGAACGACCCGGCGATGGAAGCCGCCTGCTGCGTGAAACTGTTGGAGTTCTTCGGCAAGCAGCCCTTCTTGGTGGACGATCTCTCACAACGTGTGCTGGACGACTACCACGCTTGGCGGGTCAAGACCGTAGTGCGCGGCGAAGGACACCGGATCACCGACCTCGAACTCAACACACTCAACAACGCCCTCCGCTGGAGCGTTCGCAAGGAGCTGATTCGGTCGCACCCCATCGGCTCGCGCGTTCGCTACCACTCCTCCAAGGAAGCGTGCCACTGCCGGGAGTTTGCGCCGACCGATGCGACCGAGCTTCACGCCATCGCCAGTCTTCTGTTTCAGAACCGCAAGAGCGAGGCCTTGGGATGGCAGATGCTGTTTGAAGCCAACCTGGGTCTGCGCACCGGGGAAGTGCTTTCCCTCCGCATGGACGCTCGTTCCAACGAGGCGGGTGGGCTGACGCCCGAGGGGAAGTCCATGTGCGTCCGTCGCAGCAAGGATCCCCGGACCGACAATCCTTACGCCCCGGTGCATGCCGACCTCAAGCGACTGCTCGCCGCCCATCGACGCTGGCATCAGGCACGCTATCCGAAATCAAATTGGTTCTTCCCGGGACGGGACCGGTCGAAGGATACGCCGGTCTACAAGGACGCCCTCACGAAGGCACTCGCCCGGTTGCGCCGGGAAGGTCAACTCGACCGCAAGATCACCTCCCACGGTATGCGCGCGTTTTACGTGCTCGTCCGTCGTTCCCAAGGCATCAGCGACTCGCAGATTGCCTGGGAGATCAACCACGTTGGCGGTGTCCACACTTTGGAATCTGTCTATGGCGGCGTGCCGCCGCACTGGCTTCAGGGCAAGGGGCCGAAGCTCACGTGGCTGCCCAAGGGGCAGCCGGGCTGGGCTGCTATCCAAAGCGCGAAATAGAACCTTCAGGACACTTCCCCTTGCTGGCGAGTTGACCGGGTTTTCACGCAAACCGCGCGCTCCAGTTCACGGAGCAGTTCGATATTGTCCCACTAGGCTTCACGGTTCGCTCCTGTTCATCATCGCACAAAACTCTGTTCCCAAAAGTCTTATAGATTCCGAACCTTCCCCGTCTGCCTCTGGCTCCACCCTGTCACCCAAGTCTGAATAGAGTCCCGCCGATGTCCTCGTCGAGCGCGACCACCTGATTCGCTCCGAGCAGGGGCCCCTGCTGCTGGCCGTCGCCCACGGCATCCACAAGGAGCTTGGCGAGGATGCTACCAGGCAAACCGCTGCGTGAGCTGATCCGAGTGCGCCTCATCGAGCGCGTGGAGCACATCTTCAAGGACGGGGCAGCGCCGGGTCTTCTGGCTGCCCGATAAGTGCCGTCGGCAGGGATCATGGTCGGACCTGCTCGCGCACTACCAGGCCAAGAACGCGCAGAGCGGGTTCGACACCGGTCGGCTTCTCACCTCGAAGCTGGCGGAATACGTGGTGCTCGGCCCCAACGTGATAGCGTTCGCGGCGGAAGCTCTGCCAAAGCGGGCGCGCCGGTGGCGGCGCCTCCTCCTCCCTCCGTGCCAACCCGCCCGTCGCTTCTCGGGAGGGTAACTGGCAGATGAAACTGGCGAACCCGGCGGCGGGCTTGCTTGTAGCTGGCTCGATGTCGGGTTATCGGGGAAGTTTCGTGGCTGGGGGCAACGCTATCGGAACCTTCGCTACGGTGATGGCCAACAACGTGGCCGTGCCGTCCTGATGGCGGATGATCGCGTCCACAGTCTGGGGGGTGAGGCCTGCGGATTTGAGATCGTGCGCGCGCTTGGCCAGCTTTGAGCGCAGCTTTTTCACTGCCCTTTCGGGGACTTGAATCGCGGCGGATGCCAGCGGAACGAAGGCGTCGTCGGCATGGATGGGACATCCCAATTTGACGAGCGCTGATTCGAGGGCGCAAACCCACGCCGCATTCCCGCCCCTGGCAGCGGGTGATGCTGCCTGTTGTTGCAGCTCTAGGAAATCCTCGGTCTCCTTAGCGTTCAACTGGAGGGCTCGGGCTATTTTTCCTGCCGAGGCTGCTGAGAGATTGATGCCGCGCTTTTCATAAAGCCAAATATTGCTCTGCGGCACATGCGCTAGTTTGGCAAGGCCGTTGGCTGAAAGGCCCGCAGCCTTCCGGCGTTGCTGCAAGAACTGTGAGAGTTCCACAGCGCGCTCGGTATTGACCGAAGCGGAAGCGGGTGCGGCGCGGCCTGATTGGGAGAGAAATTCAGCACGCGCGGCATGGACCTCTGCCGAGGTTGCGTAGCCAGCTCGCTCGAGTGCCGCCAGCACTTTCCCGGGAGACAGTTTGCCCGTGAGGACACTGCGGACCTGCCTTTGCGCCAGCCCCAACCGAACGCACGCCTCGCTCGTGTCCTCACTGACCCGGGATAGCAGAACTTGAGTTGTTATTGCAGAGTTCACGTAGCTGTTTTAATAACACTAGATAACAGAGGCTCTTGCAGAACCCCGGATTGTTGAAGTATTTGGGCCTTTGATTGAACCATGTGGCGTGCGGATCGTCTGGGATTCATGCCGGACCTGACGACGATTTTCCACCACCTCCAACGCCGACTTTTCCCCGCCCTCACCGAAGAACTGGGCCCGCTTTCCGCCCTCGACCAGCAGTTCTGCGAAGTCATC
>Ga0172376_10003201_pt1 | contig 19559 bp, 11 predicted proteins | sample Lak35m_FD_121114 | JGI IMG/M metagenome (GOLD analysis project Ga0172376, IMG submission 121114) | Freshwater microbial communities from Kabuno Bay, South-Kivu, Congo - kab_092012_35m | ecosystem: Environmental > Aquatic > Freshwater > Lake | place: Democratic Republic of the Congo: South-Kivu... | reverse complement strand
GCATCACTTGGTGCCGCACCGGGGACAGTCCCCGCGGGCACGGCGGCGGGCGTGCAACGGCGGCGGCTGGCTGTGCGGTAGAATCGTCACAATCCGAAGATTCCACAGAAACCGCAACGACGGTGCCGTTGCCGGGGACAGTCCCCGCAGTCGCAAGCACAGGGGCAGCGAGGTGGGCCGTGACCGGCAAAAAGGGGCCCGTTACGGCCTCAAGGTGCATGGCACCTGTATGGCACCTTGGCACCTGTATGGCACCTGTAGCGAAAATCCCAGAGAATTTATTGGCATCCGCATCGTTTGGAGTGACACCGGGGACAGTCCCCGCGGGCACGGCGGCGGGCGTGCAACAGCGGCGGTTGGCTGGACGGTAGAATCGTCACAATCCGAAGATTTCCCAGAAACCGCAACGACTGGGGCATTGCCTGGGACAGTCCCCGCAGCCGCAGACACCGAGTGCACGGCCGCAAGGTGCACGGCACCTGCGACTCACCCCCGGCAAACGCACTCGCCAGCGCGCGCACCTTCGGTGCTATACACAGCCGGGGGCTTCCGCCCAACCGCTCGTCGCAGCCGCATGGCGGCAGCCTGCGGGCAAAGGCCCCTGCCAACGCCCAGCAAATACACTCGCCAGTGCGCACCTTCGGTGCGAAGCACAGCCGGGTGCTTCCGCCCAACTGCTGAGCCACCGGATGCAGGTCGGCCCGCAGCGAAGAATCTGGATCTCAGGATGGCACCCAGACCCCCCCGAATTCCCACAATCGCCATCCTGACTCACAAAGGCCACTGGAAACCCCGACTCTGAAAATCGGACTGGAGGCGAATTGGGAAAGGCGTTAAAAAGCTGCATTCGGTCGCTGCATAGAGTACATCACGGCGACGGAACAGCGTTTCAGAGGGTTCATCGGAAGGGAGTCCGATGTTGAAGTTTACTTTTCAGCTGCTGCTGGCTGTGGGTTTGCTGAGTTCATCCGTATATGGTCAGTCTCGTCCATCTGGTGCAAAGGCTCCGGCTGTGCGTCCTGTTTCGTCAGGTGCGCGTCTGGGGCAGGACGCGGGGAGTGCAGCGCAGCAGGGGGGCGGTCAGCGCCCGGCACCTTCGGGGGCTGGGGCGGAGTCAGGTTCAGGTTCCGGTTCAGGTTCAGGTTCCGGAGTGCAGATGGAGGTGCGTGGCGTGCGGAGCGAAGCTCGACTGCCGCCTCTGACGCCGGAAGCAAAGACGGAGCGGGACCGGATACTGCGGGAGTGGTCTCAGAGCAGCGACGCGATTACTCGTCTTGAAGGTCAGATCGAGCGAATCGTGTACGATACGACATTTGAGACGGAGTCGCGTTCGTGGGGCAAATTTGCCTATGAGAAGCCGGACAAGGGCAGAATTGACATCAACCCCGTGCCGATCACGGAGAAGGCGATCGAGAGTCGGCAGCAGGAGGTTGAGAAAGCGCAGGCGGAGCAGCGTCGTTCGGAGGTACGTGTTGGCAAGGAAGGTCAGCCATATCAGCTGACGGAGTCACAGCGAGAGCAGTGGTGGTGCGACGGCGAGCGGATCTTCAGTCTGGACCTGGACCGCATGGAAGCGATGGTGAATCAGATACCGGTGGAGATGCAGGGCGGCAACATCATGGACAGTCCGCTGCCATTTTTGTTTGGAATGCCACCGGAGCGGGCCTTGCGACGGTTTGAGATTGGTTTTCACGGTGGCAAGTTTGAATCCGGTTCCCGCCGAGCGAGGCTGGTGATTTATCCAAACCTTCCTCAGGACGCGCAGTCGTGGAAGCAGGCGGATGTGCTGCTGGATACATCGACATGGCTTCCGGAGGCGGTGCAGCTGCACGACCCGGCCGGTACGAAGATCACGGTGTATTCCTTTTCGAAGCTGAAGAAGAACGGCAGCATTTTTGAGCTGTTGAAGTTGTCGGCCGGCTCTCGTTTTACACCATCGCTGAAAGACTTCCACGTCCTGCCGGTCGATGCTCCGCCGCAGCCGACCGTCCCGGAGCTGGCGGGGATGCATTATCAGGAAGCGCTGCAGCAGTTGGAGCAGCTGGGTTTGAAACGCACAAAGGACGCTGGGAATCGTGTTCTGCTGCAGGAAGGCAGCATCGCTCCAACGGCCGAGCAGAAGTTTCATGTGCAGTCACAGACGCCTGCAGCTGGAACACCATTGCAGCCAGGACTCAAGGTCACGCTGCGGTTGTTCGCAGACCCGGTGAAGAAGACAGCCCAGAAGTAGCAACCTCTTTGAAAATCGTCGATCATGCCGTTGTCTTCTGAAGTTCCCAACAGCAGCCCGTCCGACGACGCGGTCGCAATCAAGCCGTCCGTCCGTTATCAGGAGCGTCTGCAGCAGATTGTTGCAGAGACGGATGTGTACGAGCGGCGGGATCGGCGATTTGTGGTGATTCGCACCCTGCTTGGCCTGCTGCAGCTTGGAGTCATTGCGCTTTGCATCGGTGAATCTGAACGAATTTCGTGGATGTGGCTGCTGTTGCCAATGACCATCTTTCTGGCAGTGCTGCCATTTGATCAGCGCTGTCTGCGTCATTTGCAGCGGCTCCAGGCCGCGAGACGGTTTCTGGAAAGTCGCCTTGCGCGTCTGCAGCGAGTTTTTGGAGCCGATCTTGCCGACGGTCGTGAATACAGGAATGACCAGCATCCGTGGACGCAGGACCTCGACGTTTTCGGTCAGGGGTCTCTGTTTCAAATGCTCAACGAATGCCGTACCCAGCCCGGTCGCAGGCAGCTGGCAGACTGGATGATGACTGTTCCCACGGCGGAAGAAATACGGGTTCGACAGTCGCGCGCGAGGGGACTGAAGGACTCGCTGCAGCTCCGCGAATCACTCGCGTGCATTCCGGATAAAGCAGACTGGACATCCGCTGAGCGATTGCTGCAGACATGGGTGAATGAGCCTGCGCGGCCGATCGCCACATTCGTCCTCATTTGGTCACTCCTCGTAGGCGGCGCAGCACTGCCGATTCTGACCCTTGTGGCAACCGACATCCTGTCGGCGTCGTGGCTGCTGGTGCTGGTGATTCTGCAAACGCCGGCGGTGTTGCTGACGCGTCAGCAGATTCGTCAGACAGCAGCGGTGATGGACAACGTGGATGCAGCACTGCGACAGTTTGGCGCAGTGATCGAGGCTTTTGAGCGGCATCCGGTGGATGAGCCCAGTGTGCGCGATTTGCTGAATCGCTTTAGTTCTGAGCTGATGCCAACGTCGGAGGCAATCGCTCAGCTGAGTCGGCTCACACAATGGCTCAACAATGCCATGCGACATCAGGTGTTTGCACCAATCGCCTGGGCCTGCGGAATGTTTGTTCTGCTCACGCACCGCATCGAAAGCTGGCGCAGAACGCACGGGCCCGATGTGCCGGACTGGCTGCGAACGGCCGCCATTCTCGAAGCCACTCTGTCCGTCGCAGGCTACACGTTCGATCATCCGGATGACTGTGTGCCGGAGATTCTGGACGAGCGACGCGAACTGATTGCTCAGGATCTCGGTCACCCGCTGCTGAAAGATTCCATCTGTGTCCGAAACAGCGTCCGACTGGGAGGCGAACAGTCGCTGATGCTGATCAGTGGTTCAAACATGTCCGGCAAGAGCACGTTTCTGCGGAGCATCGGGGCCAGTGTGGTGCTGACTTACTGTGGCGCGGTGGTGCGAGCGACTTCGTTCCAGACGTTCGCATTCCAGCTTGGCACAGCCATGAGGATGAATGATTCACTGCTGGAGGGCCGCTCTCTGTTTTACAGTGTGCTGCAGCGTCTGAAGTCGGTGGTTGATCTGACGAGTGGACCGCGCACAGTGCTGTTTCTGCTTGACGAAATTCTGCACGGAACGAATTCACACGACCGCAGACGCGGAGCGGAGGCGGTGATTCGTTCGCTGGTGGATCGCGGAGGCGTGGGGATCGTGACGACTCACGATCTGGCGCTGACGCGCATTGCGGACAGCATGCCCAATCAGGCAGTCAACAAACATTTTGAGGACACCATCGTGGATGGCACGATGCTGTTTGACTATCGGTTGAGGGACGGAGTGGTGGAACGCAGCAACGCCATCGAACTGATGCGGATGCTGGGGCTGGACGTCTGAGCGGCCGAGACCGGTTGATGTTTTTAGTGGGCCGCTTCTTCGCCCGCGGGCGCCGGGGTATTCTCGGCTTCGCGTTCTGCGTTCGCCGCCTGAATTGATGACCATGTCCACCAACCGGCAATAGACATGGCCACGACGGTGTAGAGGAACAGGGCGGAGAGCATTTTGCCGATGGCACCACCTGCCTTGACGTCATCAGCAGCGAACTGCTCGACCTCGACCGCGGAAAACAGAGGCTGTTCGGCGGAGTCACCTGTGGGAGCGGAGTGATGCGAATGCTGATCGGCCATGACTATGAACCCAGACACGCAGGAGCGGAACAGGAACGGGATACGCAGACCGGGAAGGCTTTAAACCCTGCCACATCTGTCACAAGCAGAATACTTCAGGAAACATAACATTTGCGGTCTTCGGAGGCACGCGGTTGGTGGCGTGTCGCGGGAAATTCTGCGGGAAAAGTGGAGTGGACGGCCCGTTATCTCAAAGTCAGGAATCCGCTGCTTTGAGCTCTTTTCTTCTTGCATCGTCTCGATGTGGACAAATCGGGATTCTCCGCGAGAATGCGGCAGGATTGCTGAGTTTTTGGAACCGCGTAGAGGTCAGCCCTCGGAGACTCGATTCGTGAAAATCACAGGTGTGGACGTGTGCCCGTTGACGGGGGCTACCGTGGATGGCGGCTGGCCGCAGGGGCATGAGCCGCAGGAGAACCTGCACACGCTGGTCTTTGTGCATACGGATGCCGGCATCAGCGGCTGCGGCAGCTGTTTCACGTCGGGCCGGCTCATTCAGGGCGCGCTTGAACTGCTCTGGCCACTCCTTCGCGGGCAACCTGCCAATCAGCCCGAACGCGTCTCTGAGACGCTGCATCAGTCCACGTTCTGGCAGGGACGCGGTGGTTCTGTGACCCACGCAGTGAGTGGCATCGACATCGCGCTCTGGGACATCTTCGGTCGCGCCTGCGGTCAGCCTGTCTCACGACTGCTGGGAGGCTCCTATCGGGATCGCATTCGCCCCTACGGCTCCATTCTTTTCGACGAACCTGAGCAGCTTGCCCAGAACCTTGAAAGCGTTGTGCAGCGGGGGTTTCGATCAATCAAGATGGGCTGGCGTCCCTTCGGTCGCCGCGACCGCGCCTTTGACGAACTGCTTGTGAAAACGGCCCGGCGGACGGTCGGTGACGACGTCGAGCTCATGGTGGATGCCGGGGGCAGCGAACAATACTGGCCTCACGGCACCAACTGGGCGCGCAACACCGCAAGGATGCTGGCGGATTATGGGATCGTCTGGTTTGAAGAGGCATTGCCGCCGGACGATATCGATGGCTTTGTGGAACTCACACGGCAGTCTCCGGTCCCCATTTCCGGCGGTGAAGTGCTCACACGACGCCAGGCCTTCGCACCATGGCTCCAGCGTCACGCCGTTGACATTATTCAGCCGGACGTGACGAAGAATGGTGGGCTGAGCGAATTCCGCCGCATAGCGTGGATGGCCCAGGATCACAACGTTCAGGTGGTGCCGCACGGCTGGAACACCGCCATCGGACTGGCCGCGGATCTGCAGATTTCAGCCTTTCTTCCCAACGCCCGCTATGTGGAGTATCTGACGCCCTGCGCCTACATCGACGAGCTGACAGCGGAGCCGTTTGTGATCGATGCGGATGGCTGTCTGCAGATTCCCGACAGGCCGGGTCTTGGCGTAGAAATCGACCCCGCAAAGCTCAGGCGATTCTGCCCGCAGCGGCTCGAATTTCGCTGACCTGCCTCCACCCTTCGGACCACTCCCATGCTTCCGCTCATCCTCCGCAGTCTCTTCTGGTATCTGCGAACACACCTGCTGGTGATGCTGGCGGTCGCCGTGTCCACGGCGGTGATTGGCGGTTCGCTGATCGTTGGTGATTCGGTGCGTGCAAGTCTTCGACAGATGACGCTTGGACGGCTTGGCGGCATCGCATATGTGCTGCACAGTCCGCGTTTCGTTCGGGAGGAGCTGGCTGCCGAGCTGCAGTCGAACGCTCCGGGCGAACTCCGAACCGCTCCGGCCCTGATCCTTCCTGGCAGCGTGGAATTGCGCGGCGTCGATGGCCTGCTTCGCCGCGCCACCGGTGTCTCGCTCAACGCGCTCCGCAGCGAAGACTGGTCACTCCTTGCCGTCGATCAAGTGGCCGCTCCCGGAAACTCCGGAATCGTGCTTGGTGCTCGCACAGCAGCAGAACTGAACGCAAATGTTGGCGACCGCGTGACAATCTGGGCGGAATTGCCTTCATCGATTCCTCGCGACAGTCTCATGGGTGAGCGTGAAACAGTTTCCGCAGAACTCGAACTGACCGTGGAAGGAATTCTTTCCGAGCAGACTGGTGCTTCGCGGTTTTCACTGCAGGCCGCTCAACAGCTGCCGCATACCGCCTTTCTCACTCTGCGAACATTTCAGGAGCGCCTGAAACTGGAACCGCTCGAAGCCACCCGTCGTAATCCCACGGCCCGCCCCGGGCGCATCAACACAATTCTCATCGGACAGCCCGAAGCTGCCGCGCGAACCAGCCTCGCCGGCCACTCCTCCGCTCAACTGATCGAATCCGACATCAGCACTGCACAACAATTGCAGCAAATGCTCGCAAAGACACTGAATCTCTCCGATGTTGGCCTCAGCATCCGCAGCCCCGAGGGTCGCAGCTATCTTTCAGTGGAAAGCAGCAGCATGATTCTGGAGGACGGGCTGGCAGGTTCCGTACAGCGGGCCGCGCAGGAAATCGGCATGGCAGCCGAACCAACGCTCGTTTATCTGGCAAATGAACTCTGGGCCGTGAATCGCACCGATCCGGCCACTCGCTATTCCATGTACTCAATCGTGGCGGGCATTGATTTCAATTCACCGGCCCCGCTCGGCCCCATCAAACTTGCTGACGGCACAGCTGCTCCGCAACTCACCGATCATGAAATTGTCCTCTCCGCATGGCTGGCAGAAGATCTGCAGGTCGCAGTCGGTGATCAGGTCGAAGCCCGCTGGCATGAAGTCGGCAGTCACGGAGATCTGCCGGAACAGCGCCGGAGGTTTACAGTCCGCGGCATTCTTCCCGCCGATGATCCGCTGACACTCGACCGCGATCTCACACCGTTTGTGGACGGAGTCACCAACGTCGATAGTTTTGCCGACTGGGACCAGCCCTTTCCGATGGAAATGAACCGGATCACTCCCCGCGACGATGCCTGGTGGGAAGCTCATCGCGCTGCCCCTAAAGCCCTGATTTCCCTGGAAGCCGCTGAACAGCTCTGGGCCGGCCGATTCGGCCGCAGCACTTCCGTCCGCGTGGCTTCCCCCGGAGCCGAGCTGCCCCCGGAGCGGCTGGCAATTCTCAGCGGCAGACTTGAAACGGAAATCCGCAACCAACTGCAGCCGGAACGACTGGGTCTCGCCATTCGACCCATTCGCGCGGAAGGACTGCTCGCCTCTACAGGTGCCAATAACTTCACCTGGCTGTTCATCGGCTTCAGCTTTTTTCTGATTGTGTCCGCCTTGCTCCTGGCAGCTCTGATGTTTCAGCTGGGGGTGCGTCTGCGTGTGTCTCAGGTGGGGCTGATGGAAGCTGTCGGGTTTACGCCGGCGCGTGCCCGGCGAGTGCTGGTGCTGGAGGGACTTGTCGTCTCGCTGCTCGGCAGTCTGGCTGGAGCCGGGCTTGCTGTGCTCTTCGCGCGGCTGATGATTTTCGGCCTGACCACTCGCTGGGTCGGCGCTATCGGAACGCGATTTCTGTTCGCCGAGATCCGACCGGCATCCCTGGCTGCAGCCGTCGCCGTGACCTTCGCGCTTTCGGGGCTGGCTGTTTACAACGCCGTGCGGCGAACCACGCAGCGAACTCCGAAGGAACTGCTTGCCGGCCTCGCCTCGGAACACCTCCCCGAACGCCGGGGACGATTCGCAGGACTGCTCTCCGGACTGTTCGCCGGAGTGACCGTTGTTACCGGCATTGCACTTCCCGCGGCGATTATCGCGCGTGTGATTCCAGCCGGGGAAGCCTTCGGTGGACTCTCATGGCCCGTGGTGTGTTTCTTTCTCGCCGGATTCGCATGGCTCTCAGCAGGCCTGCTGCTGCTGCAGAGACTCCTGCGTCGCAGAGCCGGCGACGACGTGAGCGGCACCGAGTTGACCTCACTCACCGGACTCGCTGTCGCCAATGCCGCCCGTAATCCACATCGCAGCCTGCTCACCACAGCACTGATCGCTTTCGCAGCGTTTGTCATCGTGGCTGTAGCAGCGGGGCGTCGAAATCCGGTTTCTGAAATTCCCGATATGCGCAGTGGCAACGGCGGTTTCAGCCTGCTTGCTGAATCCTCGCTGCCAATCCTCTTTGATCTGAATTCCGCCGCTGGCCGACAAAAACTGGAGCTCCCTGAAAATGGTTCGGGAGCACTGCCGCCGAACACTCGAGTCTTCGGCTTTCGGATGCGCCCGGGTGAAGATGCCAGTTGCCTGAATCTCTTCCAGACCCAGCTCCCAACACTGCTCGGCGCACGCCCGGAATTCATTAATCGAGGCGGATTCCGCTTTGCTGACACTCCCGGAGAAAATCCATGGCTGTTGCTGCAGGAACCCGCCACTTCCCCGACGGTGGCGGGCAAAGAGCTTCCCGTTGTGCCCGTCATCGGTGACCTCAATACGCTGCAGTTCAGCCTGAAGAAGAAAATTGGTGATGTGATCCCGTTCCCCGACTCCAGCGCACCCACTCACGCACTCAAAGTCGTCGGGATGCTTGATGGCAGTATCTTCCAGGGAGTGCTCGTGATGTCCGAAGCACACCTGCTGAAGCTGGCACCGGAGACTTCCGGAGCCCGCTGGCTGCTGGTCGAAACAGAGCGACCTGAAGAGGCAGAACCCGCCGCCGCAGCTCTGGAAACAGCACTGCGGCCGTATGGCGTGGATGTGGAATCTGTCAGCCGACGACTGGCCGATTTTCTGGCCGTGCAAAACACCTATTTATCCACCTTCCAGCTGCTCGGTGGACTCGGACTGCTCGTCGGAACGCTCGGTCTCACCACCGTGATGATGCGGAACGTCGTCGAACGGCGAAGGGAGCTGGCGCTGCTGCGAGCGCTCGGCTTTCGGGCACTCCGCATCGTCTGGCTCGTGACTGCGGAAAACACGGCGCTGCTGTTCTGGGGTCTTGCAGTCGGAACCGTTTCCGCTCTGGTGGCCATGTTTCCACACTTACGCAGTACCGGGGCCGACGTTCCATGGCAGGAGCTGGGGCTGACGCTTCTGGCTGTTGCGCTGACAGGAACTCTGGCCGTGATTCTGCCGATGTGGAGTGCATTGAGGATCACGGTCCGAGAAGTGCTGACGGGAGAATAAAATCCTGGCCGTGACAAAAGATCGGCGGCATGGGACAATCAGCCGGCAATCTGCAGTCGGGCTTTGCGGCGGCGGCAGGAAGTTCACAGCCTTCCAGGAAACCAAGTGATGAAATCCGCATTCGAAGCGGCCCAACAGTACTTCGACGAGGCCGCCACGGTACTGGGGCTGTCGCACAGCATGCGCGATCTGCTGGTGACACCAGAGCGTGAGATTAAGGTGCAGGTACCAATTCGCCGGGACAACGGAGAGATAGCCACATTCATCGGTTACCGCATGCAGCACAACAGTGCCCGCGGCCCGATGAAGGGCGGGCTTCGCTATCACCACGAAGTCAATGCTGACGAAGTGCTGGCACTGGCTTCCCTGATGACCTGGAAGACTGCCGTTGTCGATATCCCCTACGGCGGCGCGAAGGGCGGTATTTCGGTGAATACCAAGGACCTCTCCCGGGATGAACTGGAACGGCTGACGCGCCGTTTTGTGGATGAGATTCATGATCTGTTCGGCCCCGACAAGGACATCCCTGCGCCGGATATGGGCACCAACGCGCAAACCATGGCGTGGATCATGAATCAGTACGAAAAGTTCCACGGATTTTCTCCAGGGTGTGTCACGGGGAAACCCGTGGAGCTTTACGGGGCGGAAGGACGCGAGGAGGCCACTGGTCGGGGCGTCGGAAATCTGACGCTGGCCTGTCTTCGCCGCTTCGGCCGTGTGATCGAAACCAGCACTGTGGCGATTCAGGGCTTTGGTAATGTGGGCACCTTCACTGCGTCGTATCTGCATCAGGCTGGGGGAGGAGTGATCGCCATTTCGGATGTGAGCGGCGGCATTCTGAATCGCAGCGGCATCGACATTCCGGCCGCACTTGAATATGTCGCCACCAACAAATCGCTCAACGGTTTCCCGGGTGGTGAGCCCATTTCAAACGCCGACCTGCTGACTCTGGACGTCGATGTGCTCATTCCCGCAGCACTCGGGAACGTGCTCACGGCCGACAACGCCGAAATGGTGCAGGCTCGACTGATCATCGAAGCTGCCAACGGCCCGACAACACCGGAAGCCGACGCCGTCTTCCGACGCCGCGAAATCCCCGTGCTCCCGGATATTCTCGCAAACGCTGGTGGCGTGACGGTGAGCTACTTCGAGTGGGTGCAGAATCAGCAGTATTTCCGCTGGGACTTAAGTCGTGTCCGCGAAGAGCTCGAACGCAGCATGACCAAAGCCTTCCACCGCGTCTCAACCATCGCCACAGAAAGAAGGATCCCGCTGCGAACGGCCGCCTGGGTACTGGGAATCGAACGCGTCGCTCGCGCCACAGAACTCGGCGGGATCTGATTCGCCCATGCCGCAGCTGTTTTCGTGGGAACCCCTGTTCGAATTCCTGGCACGCGATGGCCACGGCAGCTGGGCTCAGTCACTGCGAACACTCAGCCACGCCGCAACCAGCCCGGATTCCAACGGGCATCTGTCAACTTACCGCGCTGCCTGGGACCAGCTTCCTCACTGCTCCAGTCCCCGGCTGCTCGCTGATCGCGATGCTGTCACTCTTGAAGGCCCTCTGAATCCAGCCGATCAGCAGCAGCTCAGGACACTCCTGCGAACGCTGCATCCATGGCGCAAAGGCCCATTCCGCTTCTTCGATACACTGATCGATACCGAATGGCGGTCCTGCCTCAAGTGGGACCGCCTTGCATCACGTGTGGACTTCCGTGGCTGTCGCGTGCTCGATGTCGGCTGCGGAAACGGTTACTACGGCTGGCGAATGCTCCACGCCGGTGCCCGGCTGGTACTGGGTCTGGACCCCATTCTCCTGTATGTGATGCAGTTTGAATTCCTCCGCCGCTATCTTCCTGAGGACACGCGACACTTCATTCTTCCGCTCGGAGATTCTGTTCTGCCGCACGGACTGCACGCCTTTGATTTGTGTGTTTCGATGGGCGTGCTGTATCACCGCACCAGCCCCATCGACCACCTGCAGTCGCTCTGGCAGACACTCGTTCCCGGTGGCCGACTGCTGCTGGAAACACTCGTGCTGCCCGGCGAGGAATCGATGCTGCTCGTTCCCCCCGATCGATACGCAAAAATGCGGAATGTCTGGTTCATTCCCACAGTCCCACTGCTGCTCACCTGGCTGAAGCGATGCGGTTTTGAACATCCGCAAATCCTCGACGTAACCGCCACGACCGCGGCTGAACAGAGGCGTACGGAATGGATGACATTCGAGAGCCTCCCGGATTTCCTCGACCCCACCAACCCTGGCCAGACCATCGAAGGCCACCCCGCACCACTCCGAGCAATGGTCATCGCGCGTCGCCGCGGCTGAAGGGATGACATTCGAGTGAGCTGACTCCGGTTTGTGTTTCGTCCCTGGGGCAGACCTTCGTGTACGCTCGCGTCACCCGCAGTCCGGCTGTAGACTCCGCAGTGACACGACTGTCCGTCCTGCGACTCTGGAAACAACTCCATGCTGGTGCCCGGCATCGCCTACTGCCTTCTCGCATTCCTGTTCGGCGGAATCCCCTTTGGCTACATTGTCGGTCGCCTCGTTCTGAAGGACGACATTCGCAGGCATGGCAGTGGTAATATTGGGGCCACCAATGTCTGGCGAGTGCTGGGCTGGAAATGCGGCGCGTCCGTACTGCTGCTGGATGCCCTGAAGGGACTCCTGCCAACTGTTCTGTCCGAAATCATCCTGCGATCTGCCGGCTTTGTACCGCCGCACTGGCTCATGGTGGCTGCCGGCCTGTCTGCGATTCTTGGTCACATGTTTCCCGTCTGGCTGCGATTTCGTGGAGGCAAAGGCGTGGCGACGGCGCTTGGTGTGGTGCTGGTGATTTCACCGAAGTCCAGTGGCATCGCACTGCTGACCTTTCTGCCGGCGATGGTCGCTTCCCGGATGGTCTCTCTGTCATCCATCCTTGCCGCGATCGCCTATGCCGCCTCCCATCTCTGGCTGCGGGGTCACTCGGCATGGACTCCGCAGGGACTTCCGGCCACTCTTTTCGCTCTGGTGGTCCCGGCAATGATCATCTGGCGACACCGCGGCAACATTCGCAGAATCCTGAATGGCACGGAAAGCCGTTTTGGACGTTCCGCAAAGCCACCCTCGACATCACCTCCCGACTCCTGAAAAATTCTCGTCCCTGCAGAGTTCTCTTCACCGCCCCTCCCTGTAATACTCAGGCTTTCTTCATCCCAACACATCCACAGAACTTTTTGCCTGCAAGCTGCCACCCGGCGGCTCAAATATGAACTACGTTTCTCCCACCACGTTTTTCAGAATCTTTTCGGACCTCGCCATGCGATTCAGTGCCTTAGTCATCTGCGTGTTGACAGCTTCGCTGTGTTCTGCTCAGGATTCATTGACGCAAAAGGCAGAGCAGCAGCCGTCTCAGCCGCGGGGTGCATCCGCGGCACCTGCTGCCGCTGCCGCTGCCGCGCCAGCCATTTCGGACGCTGATCTGCTGTCCGGTCCGCAGCCATTGTGGATCTGGGGCCCGAACAACGACAGCAAATACGTACTCCGTAAGACCTTTAAAATCACCGGGGAGGTCAGCGCTGCCCGCCTGAAAGTTTCCTGTGACAATTCTTGTACGGTGTATCTCAATGGTCGCCGTGTGGCTGGTGGATCGGAATGGCAGGAGCCTTCAGACGCCAACGTCACCAGCGCGCTGGTTTCCGGCGATGCAGAAAACGTGCTGGAGGCCGAAGTGGCGAACCAGGGAGGCATTGCCGGCTTCGTGCTGGCGCTGGCGTGGAAGTCAGCCGATGGCAAACCGCAGCAGATTGTTTCTGACCTGACATGGACGTACGCGGCGGAGCGTGGCGTGGTGGATGGTCAGTCCGTCCAGCGTCGCGGTGGTTACGGTGATGGCCCGTGGAACGCAGTGTTTTCAAACGCGGCCGGGACGTCCCGCGTGCCTGCTGGGGTGTTCGAGCTGCCGCCCGGATTTCAGGTGGAAAAACTGTTCACGGTCCCAAAGGACCAGCTGGGTTCGTGGGTCTGCATCGCGTTCGACAACCGTGGACGATTGCTGGCCAGTGATCAGGGCGACAAGGGGATCTGCCGAATTACCGTGCCCCCAGTGGGTGCGGTTGGCGGCGAAACGAAAGTAGAACGTCTGGACTTTTCAAAGTGTGAGATCCAGCCCACCGCTGCCCAGGGAATGCTGTATGCTTTTGATTCGCTTTACTTTTCGATCAACGGCGGTCCAGGGAGCGGACTTTATCGGGCTCGGGACACGAATGGCGATGACCAGTTTGATGAGTGCGTGCGTTTGCGTCAATTTCGCGGTGGTGGCGAGCACGGTCCGCATGCCCTCCGGTTGTCCCCTGACGGCAAGCGTATTTTCGTGATCTGTGGCAATCACACGCTGCCTCCCTTTGATGCCGGTGAGGAGCTCAAAAATGCAGACTACACCAGCCGGATCCCCACGAACTGGTCCGAGGACCACATTCTGCCGCGGATGTGGGACGCCAACGGTCACGCCCGTGGCATCCTCGCTCCCGGTGGCTGGATTGCCAGCACTGACGTCGACGGAAAGACATGGGACATCTGGTCGGTGGGTTACCGTAACCCGTACGATATGGCATTCAATGCGGACGGCGAATTATTTGCCTACGATGCCGACATGGAATGGGACGTGGGCACACCGTGGTATCGCCCTACTCGAGTGGTTCACGCAACGAGCGGGAGCGAATTCGGGTGGCGCAGTGGCACTGGCAAATGGCCCAACCATTATCTGGACAGCCTTCCTCCGATGGTAAATATCGGCCCCGGCTCGCCGGTGGGAGTTGAGTTTGGCTATGGCTGCCGTTTCCCTGCGAAGTATCAGAAAGCCCTGTACATCTGTGACTGGACTTTCGGCACGATGTACGCGATTCACATTGAGCCATCGGGCAGCAGTTATACGGCCGTGAAGGAGGAATTCGTGTCCCGCACGCCGCTCCCGCTCACCGACGTGGCGACTGGTCCGGACGGCGCCCTGTACTTTTCCGTCGGTGGCCGAGGCACTCAGTCGGAGCTTTTCCGCGTGACTTACAGTGGTCCTGAATCCACAGCTCCTGCCGAACTGAAGGATGCTCGCCAGGCAGGTCTGCGTTCCAGCCGCCGCAGTCTGGAAAACTGGCACGCCGGCCGCAGCGGCAGTGATCTGCAGCCTTCGGCCGATTCTGCGACGTTTATACAGACGCTGCAGAATCTCGGGCAGGGCGGCGACCGCTTCCTCCGCGCGGCGTCCCGCAACGCTTTCTATCACTCACAGCTGTTCGCCGACCTGATGCAGCCTCAGAATGTGGCCGAAATGGAACTGAGCGCCTTTGAACCGGGGGATCGCCTTTACGTCCTGCTCGCCCTGATCCGCGCTCCGCTTTCCAATCTCACCAAATCCCGCGGCCTCACGGAAACTCAGATTGTCGAGCTCGAGGATGCCATTCGATCCATGAGTATTCGTCAACTGCAGGGGCTGGACTTTACCAGCCTGAATCGCGACCAGAAGTTGGATTATCTGCGAGTGCTGAGTCTGCTCTTCCTGCGGATGGGGCCTCCGGAAAACGACACTCGCACCGCTTTCGTCAGTCGGCTCGACGCCCAGTTTCCATCCAGCGATGCAGAGCTCAATCGAGAACTCTGCCAGGTTCTCATTTATCTCCGCTCGCCGACCATCGTCGGTAAGACTGTTGCATTGCTCGAAGCCGAATCCAGGGCCACGGTGACGGAAGACATGCAGGATCTGCTGGCACGAAACCGCGGTTACGGTGGCGCGATTGCAGCATCAATCGCCAGTGCGCCGGACCAGCAGCAGATTGCTTACGCATTCAGTCTCCGCAACGCCGGTGAGGGCTGGACCATTGAGTCCCGCAAGTCCTTCTTCGCGTGGTTTGAGCGAGCCCGGAAATGGTCCGGGGGTGCCAGCTTCCAGGGATTCCTGCGAAATATCGAGAACGAAACATTTCTGAACGCCAGTGAACGTGACCGCCTGCTCATTGAAGCTTCCGGAGCCCGCAAGCCCTATGCACCACCGGAACTCCCCAAACCCGCAGGACCGGGAAAGGAATGGACGCTGGACGAAGTCCGTGCCCTTGCCGAATCAGGACTCAAGGGCCGCAACTTTGAAAACGGCCAAAAGATGTTCGCAGCCACGCGCTGCATCATCTGTCATCGCTTTGGCGGTGAAGGCGGAGCCACCGGCCCCGACCTGACTCAGCTCGCCGGACGCTTCAACGTCCGCGACCTGACGGAAGCAATCATTGAACCCAGCAAGGTGATTAGTGACCAGTACCGCGGCAGCACCGTTGTTACGAAGGATGGGCTTTCAATCAGCGGCCGCGTCATTGCTGAGACAGGCACCAGTGTGACTGTGCTGACGAATCCCGAGGATCCCACGAAGATCACGGAGATTGCTAAATCTGACGTGGACGAACTGCTGCCGTCCGCCGTTTCAATCATGCCCGCCGATCTGCTCAAAACTCTGAATCAGGACGAAGTCCTCGACCTGCTTGCCTATCTGCTCTCCCGCGGCGAAAAGAACAATCCCATGTTCCGCCGCTGAGACCCAACGTCGCCTTTCGCTCAGCAAAACGAACCTGCACCGCATTCACCTCGGAGTACCCCGATGCTTCCTTCACCCCCCAGCAGATATCGCCTCGCAGGTTTCGGTCTGCTCCTGACTGTCTGCCTGGTCACTGCAGGATTCAGCCGCGTGTCCGCCGACGAGCCTGCGACGGCAGAGCCCGCGGCGACTGACCTGTCCCAGTTTTATGGATTCAGCGGGGTGGAGGTCTTCAAGATCGATGCTCGAGTCCTGAATCTGCGCACTGCGGAGCTCAACGGTGACGGCAAATCGGACCTGATTATGATTGACAATTTCGCCAGCTGTCTGCGGCTGATGCTGCAGAAGTCGGCGGATCAGGCAGGGGCAGCAGCGGCCCCGTCCAGACCCGCGGCGGCACCCTCCGCAGCAGCAGTGAACGAAACAGGTTCGGACCGTCGTTTTGAAGAACGAAAGCTGCCGCTGGATCGCGCCGTTGCAGCCATCGAGCTGGGAGACTTCAACGCGGACGGCCGTGCCGACATCGCCGCTGTGGGTGCCCCGGATCAGTTCAGCATTCGCTTCCAGCCAGCCCCCGGAGTACGGGACTGGTCGGAAATCTGGACCGTGCGGCTGCCCGATCTGGAACCCACATCCGGAATGCTCTCGACCGGCGACCTGAATGGCGACGGTCGGGACGATGCTGCTGTGATTGGCAAGGATTGCACGTGGCTGATTCTGCAGGGTGACGGTGGCAAGATGCAGGCTCCGCTGAGACTGCTCAACACTTCCCCTCGCCAGACGCTGCTGCGGGCCGCTGATCTGAACGGAGACGGACGGTCGGATCTCAGTTACCTGTTTGGTGAGGCCAATTCGCGGGAACTGGGTGTACGGCTGCAGACGGCCGACGGGCGTCTCGGGCCGGAACTCAGCTTCAGCGGCAGTTCGCCACGCGCGGTGACTATCGCGGCCCTCGATACAAAGGCGGGCAGCGAAATCACAACCATCGACAGCCGCACCGGGCGGATTGTGGTGCGGAGTCTGCTGCCGGCTGGTGCCAGTCCGGACGGACCTTCTGAACGACTCGTCCACTACGGCATCGGCCCCGGCACCGCAAATCGCGATCGCGCCGCCGTGGCAGGGGATTTCGATGGAGATGGTCGCACGGATCTTCTTGTCAACGACCCCGAACAGGCCCAGCTGCTGCTCTACCGGCAAAACGGCGTGGACGGGCTCGGAGCAGTCGAAGAATTTCCCGGCCTCGTCGGCGTCACGGATCTCGCTGCCGGGGACCTGAACCAGGACGGTCGTCTCGAAGCGGTCCTGATCAGCAGCCGTGAAGGAGTAGTCGCGCGGACGGAGTTTGTCGGTGGCCGACTGACCTTCCCCGAAGTGCTTCTGAAGAAACCTGAAGGCTGGGAACTGGCAACGCTCGCCCTGCTGCCTGGCAGCGCGGGACAAAGAATCGTTGCAGGAATGACCTCAGGTTCAGGGAACTCGGCAAAACTTCAGTACATCGTCCACGACCGCGCTGCAGATGGCACATGGAAACCGGCTGACGGTTCGCAGACGGTAGAGCTCACCGGCGCCGTTGGTCCTCGGGGAGTCAAGCTTTTGCCGATGGACGTCAATGGAGATCAGCGACTGGATCTGCTTTCCATTGCTGGTGGTGCCACAAAAGCCGGCGTGCATGTGCTGCAGGTGCAGGATGATGGAAGCCTGACCGTGGCGAACCAGGCCAGTCAGCTGGATCCCGGAATCACCGCGCCAGGGCGATCCTTCGTGCGTGGCGGTCAGCTGCTCGCCGCCCGAGACAACTTCGCACGCCGACTCACCTTCGGGGCAGGCGGCTGGAAGGTGGAAGATCAGTTCAACGCCGGTGAAGCATCCGCGAAGCTCGAAGGCGTCGCGGCGCTCAATCTGGACGGGCAGCCGGGCGATGAAATTGTGCTGGTGGACACCGGAATTCGCAAACTCCGCGTGCTGCGCCAGGAAGGGCTCGTCTATCGACCATGGAAGGAAATCGAACTTGGCAGCCTGCAGTACTCCTCCATGCTCACTGCAGACCTCAACAGCGACGGTGCCGAAGATCTCGTTGTGCTTGGAAGTCAACAGTTCGGAGTTCTTTACAACGGCGTGGCTCAGGCATCGCTGAAGGAAGTCGCCTCTTTCGAATCAGGCCGCGAAAAAGCGTTTCCAGCCGATGTGATCGTGGGTGACATCAACGGAGACGGTCAGACCGACATGACGGCCATCGACACAAGCATCGATGGGGTGGCGATTATGGCATTCGGTGAACGCACAGGTATTCGCGAAGCCACAAGTTTCCGGGTGTTCGAAGAGAAGCGGCTGGTTTCACAGGCGGAAAACCGCGGCACGCAGCCTCGCGAGGGCATCGTCGCGGACGTCACGGGAGACGGCCGCAGCGATCTGCTGTTGCTGTGTCACGACCGGTTGCTGCTTTATCCCCAGGACTCCGGTGAACCAACCGCGGCTGGTGGACAGAGCAACTAATCACTTGTAAACGCAAAGAGACTTAGGCGCCCGGCTGTGAGATCATCGGTCAAAACAGATTTTCTGCTGGATTTAGTATCACGAGCCAGCTGGAAAGTGTACTTGAGTTTGGCGATTACGGAAGGATTGTCGCCAGTGTCCAGGCACAGGAAGAGTGTCAATTATTTTGGTGAGGACAAGGTCGCCATCCTCAGGGCTCTGCTGAGACGCAACCCCCGCGTTTGAGAGATGCCGTCGACAGTATCTCTGAACTCTGCTGTGCCGGGCTCCGCCCGGCACGGTGGCCGCCTTCCAGCAGCCACTCCCGCTCCTGTTCGCGCAAAGCCAGCCAACATATTCGGCAGAACCTGTTGATGGCCTCCCGGGGTTCTGGAGGAGGGCTGGCCACCAAGCTTCCCACCAAAGATCTCCACCAAATATGCCTCAGTTCTTCAGTGTCTCTCAAGAGGCCAAACCCTGAATCACGTCTGACCAGTACGGCGGCCGGGACTGCCCCCGCGGCTTTGGTGCCGGCGGGGTGGGTGGGATCGGATCGTCCGTCAGAATCGACAGAACCCGAAGGCTGGTTACAGGCGTTGCAAGCCGACCTGGTTGCGGGGACTGTCCCCGCAGCTTTGGTACCGGCCGGGTGGGTGGGACCGGGTTCTCCGTCAGAATCGACAAAACCCAAAGGCTGGTCACAGGCGTTGCAAGCCGACCCGGTTGCGGGGACTGTCCCCGCAGCTTTGGTACCGGCGGTGTGTGCGTGGGACTGGATCATCCGTCAGAATCGACAAAACCCGAAGGCTGGTTACAGGCGTTGCAAGCCGACCCGGTTGCGGGGACTGTCCCCGCAGCTTTGGTGCCGGCCGGGTGGGTGGGATCGGATCGTCCGTCGGAATCGACAGAACCCGAAGGCCGGTCGCAGGCGTTGCAAGACGACCCGGTTGCGGGGACTGTCCCCGCAGCTTTGGTGCCGGAGGTGCGGGTGGGACCGGGTTCTCCGTCAGAATCGACAAGACCCAAAGGCTGGTCACAGGCGTTGCAAGCCGACCCGGTTGCGGGGACTGTCCCCGCAGCTTTGGTGCCGG
>Ga0172376_10003200_pt1 | contig 19560 bp, 20 predicted proteins | sample Lak35m_FD_121114 | JGI IMG/M metagenome (GOLD analysis project Ga0172376, IMG submission 121114) | Freshwater microbial communities from Kabuno Bay, South-Kivu, Congo - kab_092012_35m | ecosystem: Environmental > Aquatic > Freshwater > Lake | place: Democratic Republic of the Congo: South-Kivu... | reverse complement strand
GTGGAAATGACCAGGCGACTGCGGGAGCGGCAGGAGGGTCGGCGGCGGCATCCGCTGGAAATGGTGATGGACATAAATGCCCGCCATGCCCTGCTTGTGCGCGTTGCCCCGAACCCGCCTTCGAATGTAAGAAGGTGCCGAATTATTCACGTTCCGAAGATGTGAATGCCCCGCGACCGGTGATGGCTGATTTTAGTCAGTTTGGAATGTAATACATCGAAATAAAAATAGGATATCGTCCTTTCGATGTATTATACTTACAATACTTACCTCTATTCGAATCGTTATCCTTGTGCGGGGAGTTCGTCCTCGTCGGCATCGTCGTCGGCAGCATCACGATGATAGTTGATGATGTTGTAATTGTCGGCTGCTGCTGCTGCTGCTGCCTCTTCTTGGTCGTAGTAATACTGATATATCGCAGCAATGTCGATGTTGTTCGGAGGAGGGGGTGGTATTGCTACTGCTGCGTTCTCGTAATTGCCGTATTGGTGTAGATTCTCGTTGTAATTGTAGTAGTATTCGTGTTCGTCTTCGTGTTCGTCTTCGTGTTCGTCTTCGTGTTCGTCTTCGTGTTCGTCTTCGTGTTCGTCTTCGTGTTCATCGGCGGCGGCATCGGCGGCGGCGTCTTCGTAGAAGAATTCATGAACACGATGAACGTCGCGTGCGTTCGGATCGACGACATAGTTCCCATAGTCGTCTTCGTCTTCGGGATCCCACGGCGGAACAAATGTGAAACGCATCGTGTTGAAATCATCGTCCATGAAACAGGTGTGGAGCAAATCCAACATTTCATCATCGTCGGCGAGGTATTCGAGAATGCTGTATTCGGTCGCTTGGGAAACAAGCGCACAGTCTTCCGTATTGAACAACCGATTGATGGTTTGATGCGTGTTACTACCTTCGCTGAACTCGCATTGAATGACATGTCCGTCATGAAAGTGTCGATGTGGCGTGAGTTGGATAATAAAGACGGCGACATGAACACCGGGTCGGTAATTTTCCTGCATAATGAGTGAAACTTCCATTTGTCCCGCAAATCGTAGAGTATGTGTTCGGTCTTCAACGAACGCGATGGACGCTTCGGCGTAGTCACGAAGTGCTGGATTGAGAATTTCATTCCTGAACAAGTCAATCCAAATTTGAGTTGAAGGGACTTGAATCGTCCGAATATGGTGAATTCGATTTCCTGTATGATAGCCTTGTGTATTATTGATTTGGGCGCTGCGTAATCCACGGCGGTGCCTGACAACATCGCTTCGGTTCCATTCGTTCGTGACGCGGTCGTATTCGTTCATTCCATTTTCCTCTTGGTCACGGATGTGGTGGTATGCTGCTGTCATGGATGTATTCTTTCTTGTATGTCTTGTATCGCTGAAATGAACAATAATCAAAAAAACATTTCAATTTTATTCATCTTATTGACGCACGTTATGTTATGTTGTCACACTTGTTGGTTTATTCTTCGTCATCGTCGTCGTCGTCGTCGTCGTCGTAGTCGTTGTCGTAGTCGTCGTCGTCGTATAATCCTCTGCTTCGTGGCACAATCGGTTCTTTCATTCCTAACGGATATACCCTTTCTTTGAATTCTTGGACTGCCGCTGCTTTGGCATCTTGAAACAACTTACCTTTCCTTTGTTCTTCTTACATTTTGGAAAAGTTCGTGCTGTGTCAATCTGCCAATCTCTCGACGTCACATCTTCGACTACACATTCATAGAACGGTGCGTAGTTCGATTCAAACCGTTCCTTGGTATCGCGAGTAACACCCATCATCGGAGTCACGAATGAGGCATTCACCGCATGGGCTGTTCGTATGATGTGACGGCGATGTTTTACACGTAATGCTCCGAACACTGGATGACGCGATGGGATGTGATTGGCGCAAGATTTCAACGTGAAACCGTGGAAATCACAAAGCGAGCCCCCTAATTTTGGAGCGTATTGTTCTGTCAGCATATCCGGTTCGATTGCTGAAAACGCAAGAAATGACGCGGTAGAACCATCCCCGGCAAGGCGAATCAGCGTTTCTTTCGTAACCTTGATGAAGTTGGAGTAACTTTGAAATGAACTGTCGAATATCTGTGAAATGTCATATTGATACAAAAGCGGCGTGATGGCATATGTCTCTGCGACCATAGACAACATCGTAACGTGTTTTGCTGCTTTTCGGTCAAGAAAGGCCGATGTCGCGTGTAAGTCTTGGTTTGTCGAGGGTGGAACACTTTGATGTTCGCCAACTTCAATCAGTTTCAACAACTGACTGGATGAACGCCAAAATAACGTCATCATTTTTACAAACTCTGGATCTTCGCGAAACACAGCCAGGCCGACGAACCCGCGCTTGAACAGTTTGACCATAGCCATCAAACGAACGATGTTGGCATCATACAGCTTTCGCAGTTCATCTTGGGTAAGACGAACAGCATCAGGCGTAATGTCGGCGTTGATGAGGTTTGGCTTGAAGTTGCACGCGAGGAACCCTACCGGGCATTTGCCACATGACGACCGCGCGATTTGCGTGTAGTATCGTCCGTCGGAAATACATTCTGCTGCGAAGTTAGAATGGGTGCGTTGTTTGGTGATTTCTGTGTATTTTTTCTGTGTTTTTCGTGAAACAAATTGTGGGTGAGTCATGAGTCGTGAAACAAGCAATCCGGACATGCCAGAAAGCCCGGTGATATGATGTTTTTGGTAGGCCGACGCCATTTTGGTGAATGACGAAACGCGACATGGGTCATGAACATGCGGATAAGCATGCGCACATGCCTCGACTCTGCGGTCATATCCGGGAGTCACGACAAACGGAAATTCGCGCAAAACAAGGCGAGATGAAGAGCCGAGTGCGGCCAAAATGAGCGCATGATGATATGGGTGCGCAGAAATCTGGTTTTTTGAACGGTCGAATCGTTCCTTGAAATAATAATCGTTGATTTGCTGGATTGCTTTCGCCTTTTCTTCTTGGATAATGTCGGCGGCAATATTCCAATCATGAGACCAGCCGCTCATGCGTAAGGTGTTGAACAACACAGCGGCCGAACCTCCCGCCGTTGTTGTCGGTCTCCTGGTATTGTATGGTAGTGCTGCTGCTGCTGATGCTGATGCTGCTGCTGATGCTGCTTGTGTTGATTTCATCGTAGTGTCTGACTTGCTGGAACGCTGTCATCGGATGAAATCAAAAAAAAGATTTCAATTTTTTCCTCCTGAAAAAATCAGCGTAGCGTAGTGAAGCCGAGCATCAATTTTTTCCTCCTGAAAAAAATCAGCGTAGCGTAGTGAAGCCGAGCATCCATTTTTTCATTTACGCCCCTTACGCGAAGATGCCCGACGTTGATATCTACAGGATTTACGCTTATTTTTATTGGATTTGCGTTTAATGGTCGAACGTGATTTACGACGTTTGGTTTTCATTCCGCCTCCTTTTTTTTTACGTCGTTTGGATTCATTATATTGAGCATCAGGCTTGGCTTGAGCAGCAGACCTGGCTTGAGCAGCAGCCTCATTCTTTAATTCTAAAAGTCTTTCGCCACTCCCTTGTTTAGCCAGACCAGGTTGGTTTGTCAATTCTAGAAATTCATTATGAACACCTGACCTACTATCACCCTGAACACCAAAACCAGCATCAGAAAGACTATCTTGTAATGACTGACTAGCTTGTGCTTCTTGAGACTCTAGTGGTTGTAAATGTTGAACCCCCGGTCCTTTTGTAAGAATATCTGTTGCCTCATGTTGAAGAACCTTTTCAAATGTTAGTTGTTTCTCTGTATCAAGAAGACCCATTCTTGTCAAACACGTTTGAACCCATCTGCTATCCTCCAGTGCTGTATATTCATGAGTAGCCAACAATTCTTTCATAACGTCGGCACATTTACTAAATAATGCGGGGTTCATTCCTACATCAGGTCTTGCTGCCATACTATTTGCGGCATCATGTAAATACGTTTGAACCGCTTTTCCAAGTCTACTACATAATTGAGCAGTTGCTTGAGGAAGTCGTTGGGTGGTTTCAAACATTTCAGCCGCTCGTTCAACTTGACCACATGCTGTCCTTCCAAACGTAATGAGTGTATTTTTTAAAATAGCACGATAATCATACCAACCGAGCACGGGCTGTGGTTGTTCAAATATTTTTTCCATTCTTTGGTTATGCCTATTCTTTTGTAAGTCATTCAACAATCTTCTAAACACAAAATCTGGCTCTCGTAATTGGTGTTCCTCATATTTTCTAGTAATATAACTAATCAAGTGATAAATCGTAGCATAGGCTTGTAACGGATATTCTGCGACAACAGGAACTACTGCAGTAATCCCACCAGCAACACCTCGTGATACCTGGGCAACAAGACTGGTTGCCATTGGTAAAGTAGTGGCTGCAGCAGCACTAGCAACCGCAGTTGTCGCAACTTTTCCTATGTCTTTCCGTGTAGTTGATTCTAATATGAGTTGAATACTATCACCAATTGGTCTAACTTCTGTAGTTACACGAATTAATGTCTCAGCCAATAATTTTTGCTCTAATACGTCATCTGGTAAATTCATCTCCTCTTTGCCACTACTCGCCCCCACAATTTGTGCGATCAAGTCCTGACATAAAGCATTCAATGTCAAACCTTCTTTCACAAATCGTTCTTTGCCAATTTTTTCTTCGAACAATGGATTTACGACAACACGGATGAATTCTACTATTGCGGATTGTTGTGACTCACTTAGTGTATCAAAATATACATTCTGAATTTGCTCATATGAGCGTAAGACATCACTTGCGGCAACAAACAAACGCAATTCATCATCAGTATAATCATTTGTTCGTAATGCTTTAACTGCGGCTGGTCTATCACTCGCTGACATTGTCGGTATCCTTTTTTCCACAATTTGCATTTGTTGTAATATTTTTACCTTCATATCGGTAACTCTTATCCGGAATTCTTCAGAGAAACCATCTTCTGGTAGTGCTTGTAAGCGTGTATATAAATCTTCTAATTCAGTCAATTTTTGTTTAATATTTTCTTGTTTAGTTTCATTATTTCTTGAATATGCTCCAATCGCTTCAGCAATTTTATCAATGCCTTTAGAAATACCATCAATCGCTTCATCAATCTCATCAGAGTTATTTTTTCCGGGGTTTTGTTGCCTTGAAGGTGTGCTAACCATAAAATCAGGTCGCATAGCTATACCGCCATGAGATTGGGTTAAACGTGTATAACCTGGTAAATTTTGAATATTTAATTGTGATGTCAATTGAAACTGCGGTAATCCAACTACTTCCTTAAAGTTAGTAGTAGCTCGGTATTGAGATGTATCCGGGTCAAAAAATACATAATTACCATTATGTTGCATTAATCGTCCTTGTGCGTCTATAACTACATGTTTTTTTACCTGTTCGGCCATGATAACTCGTATATACATTAACCTCATATAAAAATTATGCCTTTTCCTCTTCCTTCACCATCACTTCCCCCCTCTTCTTGATGCACTGATCATCCACACTAAATGTCGGCACCTTCACTTCTTGCGGCACAATCGATATCACGCACTTCGCCTTCTTCCCATATAAAGGTTCGGTGCACCCCTTTTCATGTTGGCCTTTCTTCCCCGGTTTTCCCCGATAAAACTCCCTAAAATTAAATACTTTCGGAGCATCCTGGGTACAACGCGATCGGAAATGTTCATATCTCTCGCGCACATCGCAGTATGAAAGCCCAGAGTTCTTCCCCAACATCTTATTTACAGTCTCATGAAGCTCATAAATAAAACGCGAGAATGTTTCACGACTTTCCATATGACACATCCGAATTGGCCGTGTTGCTAAATTATTCGTCAAATTCATTCGGCAATATTTACATGGAAGGACATTCCGCAAGCTGAGTATAAAATCCATATACTGTCGTTTTTGTTCTTGTGTTGGGCTAACCGGATAATTAAAGCTCATCGTGTGAAGAAAATGCCACATACTCGGCCCCCATACTGTGGTAAGCATACCATCGCCGCTATTGAAATCCTTCTTGGTAAATGCTCTTGTTGTTTTGGAAGCGGTGCGTGGAATCAAACGCACAGTGGCGTCGGTAGCGGCGGTGGCGGTGGCGGTGCCGGCGACAGAGGCAGAGCCTTTACGGTGTTTGCGGTGTTTTCGTCTCGTGCGCTCTCCTCTGCCACCACTAAGCATTCTGGCACGGTCTGACACAGACAACCGATGTCTTCGTTTTTTCGTCGTCATATATTCCGATTCTTTCGTTCGAATAAAAACGTTTTTGTCTTATAGAATACATATATTATTATTCGCGATTATTATTCACAATAACCAATCAATCAGTCCCAGGAATGACTGACTGTTGGCAGGACCCACATCACACACTACCGAAACAACGTAAATGGTTCATCACATACGGCGGTCCATCCGAAAACTATCACAGCGCGGTAAAACGTATATGTAATGAAGCAAGTGGATTCGATGTCTTTGATGAAATCATCGGTTATACAGAAAAAGACCTCATGGCTGACGCATCCTTCTGGCCTATCCATCACCAATTTATGGAATCAAACGCCAGTAGAGGATATGGATGTTGGATATGGAAGCCTTATCTAACAAAACAAACGCTGGATAAAATGAACGAAAATGACATTCTGGTCTATGCCGACGCGGGGTGTTTCATGAATAAAGGCGGCAAAACACGATTATTCGAATACTTTGATATGCTGAATACGAGCGCTGAAATCGGAAATATTTCATTTCAAATGGAACATTTAGAAGAATCATATACGAAAATGGATATCCTGGATTGGTATGGTGTGAATGATGACCCCAGTATTCTCAAGACAGGCCAGCTTGTCGGCGGGATTTTTGTTCTTCGCAAGTGTCGGCACACAGTGGAACTCATTGACAAGTGGTATGACGGTTGTTGTCAATATCATTTCATTGATGATTCATGTGGCCGACTTCCGAACGCCTCATCATTTCAAGGAGCCAGAAATGACCAAAGTATATTCTCAGTGCTCCGTAAAAAATATGGAACTGTTTCTTTATCAGACGAAACATGGTTTTCACCAAACTGGATTGTGAGCGGTAGAGAATATCCCATATGGGCGGTGCGAAAGAGACAGTAAACGAGAAATATTCGAGTGTATATATAATACATTCGATTCCATTCCATTCCATTCCATTCCATTCCATTCCATTCCATTCCATTCCATTCCATTCCAATCCATTATGTCCAGCACCACATCCATCCTTGAAGACCCCACCAACTATATTGTTGAGTATAGCGAAAAAACGAAATATTCGTGTATGCTTTTAGGCGTAAGTCTTCTTCTCGTAATCCTCTTTTTTATAAGTCCATTGTCAGTTTCATCTGGTTCGTGGTCATCATGGGTCATGAAACTCATCGTCGTGTTTTTACTACTCGCAACTTCTACCATGTTATTTCAAGCGGTGAAGCCAGTTATGGATACAAAAGGAATTATTGAAACAGACTTATTCCCTGACCTGAAATACAACTTTTTTATTACCATCGGATTTATTTTAGTCATCATGGTTTTAGGTATAGTTGTGTTGCGATTGTAAATCTTGAAAAGGTATTGAATACGGGCGGCGAGCATTCGGGCAAGTTTTGGATTCGTGGTCGTGGTTGTGGCCGACCCGAATGATTTCTTGAAAATACATCCGATCAGTAGTGTATTCATCTCTGCGGATATTTAGTAAAGCTCCGGTGTTCTTGTCGCGAAAAATCATTTCAAGTGTTTCTATCGATATATAGATTACGCGTGTTGTTTTCATATTCGTTTGAAGTGTATAATAAACATCGATGTATTATAATATAGTCAATATTCATAATGGCTGAGCCGTCGTCGTCATCATCAGCATCAGCGTCATCATCATCGTCAGCGTCATCGTCAATGGCATCAATGGCATCTTCCGCGGTCAGCTCGATTCGTTCAACTTTCTCTGCCAACTCAAAAAATATTATCATCATGCTCGTTATTGTTGCGGCCATTGCCGGTATTCTTTATTACATCATCAAGAATGACATGATACCAGGATTAAATAAGTTTTTTCAAGACTCACAAGGTGTAACACCCGCACCCGACGGTATCGGCGCCACCGACGACAAAGTAGCACAACTCTTCTTATTCAAAGTCGATTGGTGTCCTCATTGCAAGAGTGCCAAGCCGATTTTTGACGAGGTCGAAAAAGAACAAAAAGGAAAACCAATTAACGGCTATACCGTAACATTTACGACGGTGGATTGTGAAGCCGAACCCGACATGGCCGACAAATTCAAGATTGAAGGTTACCCGACAATCAAGCTTGTGAAGGACGGTCAGGTTATCGAGTATGACGCCAAGCCGGAGAAAGACAAGATTAAAGAATTTTTGAATACAGTTGTATAATATCATAATAACGACGTGAATTCAACGGCGAGTCGGCGAGTCCGATTCAGACCATTGTTGTAATAACGTCAGTATTATGAAGTTCATATGTAGGAGTGTCGTTGGGACATGTGTTTTCGGGTTCGGCATCGGGTTCGGGTTCGGGTTCGGGTTCGGGTTCTATCAACGTTTGAGGATTTTGGTCATGAGTAATAACCGCAGCATTATGCTCAGAAGACACTCCATGCGCTTGCGCTTGCGCATTCAAATATGATTCGCAGTAATTTCTGCGATAAGAAAGAAATACATTCGCAAATGTTTCCCCGCGCAACATTAATTCGCGTCGATAATTCTCATCCTTCACCCAATTCAACCAATCCTGTAATGAAAACACTTTCGAAACACACACTACTTCATTCGGAATCGCACGTGTGACGCGGTTTTCAAAGAAATTTGACCTGATTTGATTAAAAAAGGTGCTAACGAATTGTAGCACGGATGATTTCTCCGTGAGATTCGCGGGTTTGCGTTCCCATAACATTTTTATACCCAGGACTTCCGAGAGATTACACTTCTGTTCGCGTAGACATTCATTTACAGGATAGTCATTAATGATACCACCATCCAAATAACAACAACCATCGCGATAGATTGGTGTAAATCCGAAGGGATAACAGCAACTCATATAACATGCTTCAATCAATGACTGATTCGGGTGTGTTTTATAACTGAAATCAACGACACAAAACTTATTTATTTCCGTTACGATGAAATGAAGTTCAACGCCGGTTCTTTCATAAAATTCGCGCAGGGTTATATTTACCGATATATCCTTTCCTTGTAAGACGGGGCGAAGCATTTCGGTGAATTCTTTCAAACCATACAATCCGTTATTATTGTAAAATCGAAGGATATTCTCGATTTTCGTCTTAGCGCCGGCGAATGTTGATTTGCTATCGGAATCGCCGGCGCCGGCGCCGCCACCACCACCGCCGCCACCGCCGCCACCGCCGCCACCGCCGCTGTTGGCACTGCTACCACCTCCAGAACCACGCGTGAATATTTTTTCCCATGGTCGTTTGATAAGATAATCATCAATCACTTGCCAATCATAACGCAATGACAAAATAATCGCAATATATGACCCAATCGATGAACCGTAGATGGATTTGATATGGTTAATGTCCCATATCCCTTTCAAATTCAACGTGCGTAAAATACTATACATCATATGACCGGCAGGACCGCCTGATGAAATTACGAGATGCTTGATATTGCGGTTATCGGGTGCCGACTGTGGTGGCTCTGGCGTTGTCATGGTGTTATAGATATATGTAACAATACTGTTTATTATCGTTTGTTCGTTCGTTCGTTCGTTCGTTCGCGTGTTCGTTCGCGTTTTCGTTCGTTCGTTCGTTCGTTCGTCTTATTTTCTTATAGGAATACAAACGTGTAGTTGTAAATGGACGACTTATTCAAATTTTCCAGTGACAACGTGGAGAACGTCGAAAAAATAAATTTAGATGAGTTGTATCAAAAAAAACAGGAACAGGATAAAAACCAGTTATTCACCTATAATAAAATACTCACGCGTATCCATGAAAAAATAAAGCTTACATCGCGTCAAAAATGTAACCAGCAATTTTGTTGGTTCGTTGTTCCTGAAATCATTCTCGGTGTGGCGAATTATGACCATGCGGGTTGTATCGCATATCTCGTCGATAAATTACAAGAAAACAAATTCTTGGTGCGTTATACTCACCCAAACCTGTTATTGATTTCATGGCTTCATTATGTCCCGAATTATGTGCGTAACGAATACAAACGTAAAACGGGAACCGCAATCGACGAGTATGGGCGTCCGATATTGTATGACGAAGAAGGCAACGTCATAAAATACAACGACGGTGTAGGTCGCGGTGGTGGCGATGGTGGTGGTGGTGGCGGTGGTGGTGGCGGCCCACGCACACCCGAAGATGCGAATACATTACTGTATAATCAAAGAAACGACCCGAATGGTGGAGCCGCAGCAGGAGCAGGAGCAGGAACAGGAGCAGGAGATAAAAAGGAATATAAGGCAATCGATACCTACCGTCCGACCGGCAATTTAGTATATAACCAAGAGTATTTTCAAAAACTGGAAAATCGATTAGGCTAAGCGGCGACGACCGGGACGATAGCGACGTCATACAATCGACGATAAAAATGAGCTCGACGGCTGTATTGTATTCGACGACGGTTTAACCGTTTGAGATACAAATGCCTCATACTGTTTGTCCAGCGATGAAAGTTGAAACTTCACATTATCAGTTGTTTCTCTATTAAACTGTTCCTTCATCAAATAGGGGCGAATAATCGCATTCACCTTCTTCAAATAAAACAAGCAAACCTGTCTAAATTTTTCGTCACTGAGCCCTTTTTCGTGGATTTTTCGCGTCATGTCTCTAAAAATACTTGCGATTTCTGAACTTTTTTCGCCGATGATCGGCTGAATTGCTTCCGACGTGGTTTTTTCGTCACGTAAATTCGTGCTATCCCACACGAGGTTTTCAATCTCCGATTTACGTTTGTCATCTCCGCTTGAACCGCTGGGTGGTTTCGAGTCGGGTTCTTCTTGCCCTTTTGTTGCGACTTCTCGCTGCATTTGAAGCTGAATGACTTCACTATTTGCCTGGATTTTTTGAAGGATTTGAAACCCTTTTAAAAATCTCTGATAACTATCTGCGTATAACCGAACAATACGTGTGCGTGCTTCATTCGTAATCGACTGTAATTCGGCGTCCGTGAGGTTCGGATTAATAAAGAAATCATATTTCAGGTTGAGTTTGAAGAATTCGCGAGAATATTCGTCATCGCGTTCAAATCCTTCATATCGTTTCGCGCCGGATTTATACCACGTCTCTTCAATCTCTCGCAACTCGTCATAGCTCTTCTTCATCGTGACAAAGACGCGGTCAAGCAGCCCTACAATCGCTCTTCGTTGTTTCGAAGTATATGCGATGGTATCTCGAATATGCTGAACGTATTCTACAAAACCGGAATCACTACGTAGTTCATCGCTTACTTTGATTTTCATATTTTTATTCCCTGGTTGGCTACACCACTTTTTGATTTCATCGTTGTCATTCACGTATTTCGCTACATCCGTAAATGTTTCGATTTCAGGCCCCGGTTCTTTCCCTCCAGTGACGATACGGTATAACTCTCGAACATCGTTACGGTAGATTTTCTCCTTCATGGCAGCCGACATCGCGATAAACTGCGGCGACTTCGGATTCACACTTGACGACTGATGAAAAATATCGTAATACAGTTCTTCCAACATCGCGAATATCGACGGTTTGATTTTGGTTTCCGTGGCAGATGAACCGGTAATTGTCAGCGGCGTGATTTTCGTTTGTTCGATTTCGCGCTGAACATTACAAATTCCTTCGCCTGGTGTGAGGTCTTGAACCATCTCGCCGAATTTCAATATACTCCCGAGCCGTTTTTTCATGTCTTGTTGTTTTTTCGCGAACCCAGACATGTTTGACATCTCATACCGTAATTTATCCTTCGATGACAACGTTCGTCCTTCCATTAAACTAAATATAAGCATATCCGAGAAATTATCCGGTCCGGTTCGCCGTGTATTTTCATAATTATACGGTCTCATCGTGGTCATAATCGCGTTGAATAAATTCCCGATTTGGATATAAAACCGGGCAAGTCCGACACACATCTGTCTCTTTCTAAATTCATTCGGTTCATCTAATTTGCTTTCTTTCAGAATTTCGGGGTTCGTATTTACAAGAAGCGCACGATCCATCGCATTAAACGTCTCGTATTTTTCGGAGAATAGTTTATGACGACGGTCCATATACGAAATCAGACGAAAAGGAAGTCGGTTCAGCACCTCACTCGTAATAATAATCAGCTTTTCGCATTTCCCGCTATCGGAAAGCGATGAATTGAATTTCACTTCTTTCAAAATAATACGTTGGGCATACAAATCGAGTCGTAAAGCCATCTTTTCATCATCATCATGACCATACGATGAGGACGCACCGGTTATTTGATTTCCCATAATACGATGATTACGATTAGTATCTACTACACTGTAATAATCGTAGATAATAGTTATCGCGGAAGGGACGCGGCGACGGCGGCGGCGATAAAATTGAACAATAAATAGATATAAAGAGATAAATATATACTTTATTTAAAGAGTGGTTAAACATATCAACACACACCCCGCTTATATTCGAGTTCGTCGTAATGCTTTCAAATCTAACTTCGTGTCGTGGTGTGTTTATTCCTACTTCTCTTCAAGGCGGCGGTGGTGGTGGTGGTAGCAGCGGCGGTGCTGGCGCGACCCGTCACTATCGTTCCTACCAACACACCACTATAAAGAATGAAACCAAAAAAAACAAACGCGTAAAAGAAGAAGTGAATATCTGGGCGAAAATACAAGAAGATTTCATGCCGGAAATCATAGAAGAATACGCCAAAATAAACGATAACGTAACGGTATCTCTCAACATTCCGGCGACTGTTCAACAATCACCAAAACAAACATCGTCTCGTGGCGGTGGTGGCGGTGGAGCTGACGCTGACGCTGACGGTGGAGCTGACGGTGGAGCTGACGGTGAAAAAGATAAAGAATCATGTGAATCGACGGATACTGCTGCTGCTGCTGCGGGTCATGCGGCCAGCCCCGCCCTCGTAAAACGAATGTCGGCACTCTTCATCAAACCTGAAACCGACGTTGAATGTCTCTATCGAAAATCCGGGATTCGAGAGAATTGTGAAGTATGTTCAAGCGACGTTGTTCTCACCGACGACGGGTTCCTCACATGTAAAAATCCCGCGTGCAGTATTCTTTACAAGGACGAATCTCTCGACCAAAGCGCGGAATGGCGTTATTACGGCGCGGATGATAATCAAAACAACGACCCCACCCGCTGTGGTATGCCTGTCAATCCACTCCTCAAAGAATCATCCTATGGATGTAAAGTCATGTGCGAGGGCGGTTCTTATTCACAAGACATGATGAAAATCCGGCGTTATACGGAGTGGCAATCAATGCCGTATCGAGAGAAGGCGCAATATGACATGTTTCAGAAAATCACCACCCTCGCGCAAAACAAGGGCATTTCCAAGATGATTATCGATGAAGCTCTCCGTGTTCATAAACGCATCTCCGAACACAAAACCTTTCGCAGTCTGAATCGAGATGGTGTCGTGGGGGCATCCATCTATATCGCATGTAAGATACACAACTGCCCGCGCACACCCAAAGAAATCGCGAATATATTCAACCTCGACAATACCAGCGCAACAAAGGGATGCAAAAATGCGGTGAGTATTATTAATGAACTCGAATCCAATTTAGATAATTCGGAGAAAACCAACTTCTGTAAGACCAAGCCAGAAGCATTCATCGAGAGATATTGTAGCCGTCTCTCCATTAACGACGAACTTACGAAGTTGTGCCAGTTTATCGCGGTGATGATTGAAAAACAGAACCTGATTCCGGAGAATACGCCGCATAGTATCGCATCAGGAATTATCTACTTCGTCGCATGTATGTGTCGGCTCCCTATCACGAAAAAAGACGTCAATCGTATTAGCGACATGAGCGAGGTTACCATCAATAAATGCTACAAAAAGCTATACGATATGCGCGAGAGACTTATACCGAAGATGATTGTTGATAAATACGCAGCGAAATGACATGGAATGGAATGGAATGGAATGGAATGGAATATGCCTGAGTCCCGTTATAATATCATATTTTTCTTATGTTATGATATTATACTTGAATAAAGATGGACGTTGATACATCATCATCAGAGCCTAACGCGGTCGTCGGCGTGGTTCCAAAGTATGTTTTCATCGTTCCTTATCGCGATCGCGAACCGCACCGGGTGTTTTTCAGCACATACATCTATAAGATTATGGAGGATATACCCCGCGAAGAATGGACATTTTATTTCATCCATCAAAACGATACACGCCCATTCAACCGCGGGGCTATGAAAAATATCGGGTTTTTAGCATTAAAAGAGGCATTCCCAAATCATTACAAGGAAATCATCTTCATTTTTAATGACATCGATACACTTCCCTATGACAAGAATATTTTGAATTATCATACGGAGTATGGTGTCGTGAAACATTTCTACGGATTTCAATTCGCACTCGGCGGAATATTCTCGATTCGAGGCGTCGATTTCGAGAGAATCAATGGATTCCCCAACTATTGGGCATGGGGTGGTGAAGATAATCTCATCAACGAACGAGCCAAACAATTCGGACTTACCATCGACCGGACTAATTTTTATACGATTGGGGATAAACATATCCTTCAATTCGCGGATGGAATGAAACGTCTTATTTGTCGCGATGAGTTGGCTACATCGATTATGCCGAATAACACCGATGGCCTCGCGAAACTCACGAATGTAGTTCATATCAAATATGACGAAACACATATGATTGACGTGAATGCGTTCGATACGTATATTCATTACTCGCAGCTTCATTTTGAAGAACAGTCCTTGGACCGTCTCAATAAAATACGCGTGTCGCCTTTGAATGCGGTTCGAAATATTAAACAACTGCAGAGCGAATATATTGTTGATGTGAATAAGAAAATTCATTCGATTCATGCCGCACCAGCATCAGCAATCGCGGCGGCGGCGGCGAATCAACACACCATGCGTAAAATCAACGGCGGTGTGAATACGGTGAATATGCCGATTCAATCAAATATGCCTTTTATGATGAATCGCGGATTCATGATGAGCGAACGAAATACGCGTCAATTCCAAGGTCTTGTCATACCTCAAGACCGACCGATAATAACAGAACAGGAACGACAAAACCGAGTTGCGGCAGAAGCAGTAGCAGGAGCGGCAGCCAATAACGGGCGTCTATATCAAAATACGAAACAACATGCGGATATATCAATACCATTACAGCGGTCGTCGAATCATCATCCCCCCACTTTAACCAATCGAAACTTTGGAATGCGTTCTTTGTTCATGTAGATTTTTCAATCGCCACGCTCTTTGCTACTTTTCGTATCACCTTATCGATGTTCCCCTCCTTTTCACCATCCGTTACAATCCTCGACATCTTGATGTATTTCTCATTCTCTCGGGTAGTGCTATTCAGACAGCGTGGGTTGGCTTTCGCCCATTCATTCACGAGGACAACATTCTTATGCTCCACCGCAAGAACCGCGTTTGTCATTTTTGCGTGGTCGGGGCCATCACGCTCCCACTGGTTGTTTTCCTTCACGTATAAGGTTTCGCGCTTGACGTCGCTACAATGGACCGGTCTCTTGTATAGGTCGGTTTTCTGGAGGTTGTCGATGAAGATATTCGACATGCCCTCGACATAGCCAAGCCGGTTCATATTCTCCATGTCGGTCATGTTCAACTGGATTGAATTCACAAAATCCTTCATGTTCATTGCGTCCTTACACTTTTCGTTGAGGAACATATTCATGTTGAAGGTATTGTTGTTGTTATTGGTGTTATTATTATTACTATTGGTGTTTATTGTGCTATTACTAATGCTTGATTTTTCTGCCAGTGATTTTATTATTTTCATCATCTCTCGATTATCTTTTAATAATTCCATAAACATTTCTTTGGATATCACAATATTCTCCGGTTCTTTTTCTTTTTGATTTACGGTTGTTTCACTTGATGATACATGTAATGAATCACACGTTCGTTTATGCTTTGCCAGACTCGAATGATGAATATATTTCTTACCACATTTACAAATATACGTATTGGATGTTTCGGAGATTTTTTGAGCGTCATGTAGTCGAATATGCTTGTTCGTAACAATATGTCGATTAAACTCGGTTTGTTTAAAGCATGTAAAGTCACACTTTTCGCATGAAAATTTTGGAGTTTTTTTGGAGTTTTTTTCGGTAGCCATTGATATAAATACACCATACAAAAATTATTCTAAATGGACGTGAATGCCTTCAACAAACCAAACCCCAAAAAAGTTCAGTCACAGTTTTTTAGGGCTAAAAATGCGTTTTGTGAGCATAATGGTCACAACCCTGTTTTTTGGTGTTTTGAATTTCGCGTTTAAAATTAACGGCGCGCTAACAGCAAAATGGACATTTTAAAAATGTCCAAAAACCATGTAGTCAAAATCTCTCGTTTTTTCTTGCCTTCGGCCATTTTCAAACGAAATATTTTCGGCGGTTTTGTCCTTGAAACATGATTTGGCGGATGCCAAGAATCCAAACTTTTGAAAAAAACCTGTTTTTGAAGCGAATATTTTCGGCGGTTTTGCCCTTGAAACATCAATTTCCGATTCCCATGAATCCAAACTTTTGAAATAAAACCCGTTTTTAAACGGAATATTTTCGCCGGTTTTGTCCTTGAAACATAAAATCCCATCCATTAGAATCCATGAAGTTCTATATTTCATGGATTTTTACAATATTTTTACAATTAACACAACACATCGAATGTCTAAAAATCCGCATTAAACTCAAACACATCATCCGCCACCTTCTTCTCCGCTAGCGCGTATTCGCCCACCCTCCGCTCAAAAAAGTTCGTCTTTCCTGCGAGGCTTATCATCTCCATGAAATCAAACGGATTCGCAGCATTATATATTTTATCATATCCCAGTTGAAGGACAAGACGGTCTGCAACAAACTCGATATACTGACACATGAGTTTCGCATTCATTCCGATAAGACGGCAAGGCAAAGCCTCCGAGATAAAGTCCTTCTCGATTTCCACCGCATCACGCACAATCTCATACACCCGATGACGTTGAATCTTTTTCACCATCTTCGTGTATAAAAGCACCGCAAACTCGGTATGAAGCGCTTCGTCGCGAGAGATGAGTTCGTTACTGAATGTAAGCCCGGGCATAAGACCGCGCTTCTTCAGCCAGTAAATCGAGCAAAATGCGCCAGAAAAGAAAATCCCCTCCACACACGCAAATGCCACCAACCGCGTTTGGAACGTGCTACGTTTATCACCAATCCATTTCAGTGCCCAATCCGCCTTCTTTTTAATACAGGGGAATGTCTGGATAGCGTTGAAAAGGCGGTCCTTCTCCGTCGCGTCTTTGATGTATGTATCGATAAGGATACTATACATTTGCGAATGGATATTCTCCATCGCGATTTGAAACCCGTAAAATGCGCGAGCTTCGGCGAGCTGAACTTCGGACATAAATCGCTGCGCAAGATTTTCCATGACAATACCGTCACTCGCCGCGAAAAATGCGAGAATCATCGAAATGAAATATCTCTCGTCATGATTCAACGATGTCCAATGAACGATATCTTTTGTTAGATCGACTTCCTCCGCACGCCAGAAACAATCCACCTGTTTCTTATACATATTCCAAATCGCGGCGTCTTTGATGGGAAAAAGCACGAAACGATTCTGGTCTTCTTCGAGTAAGGGTTCGATGACCTGATGTGGTTTGGCGGAGGAGGCGGTGGCGGTGGCGGTGGCGGTGGCGGTGGCGGTGGCGGTGGCGGTGGCGCCAACAGGACTGGATTCAGCAAGCGCCGAGAGATTTTCTTGCGTAAGATTCGACATGTGACGATAATTAGGTGCGATGGAACGGTATTAATAGTATAAAATACGGTTTAATATTGTTTGCTAAAGAAAAGAACGGACGATGGCGATGGATATTATAGAAGGATAAAAAAGAAACAGTATAAATCGATGGGTGTCATATATAAGTATATCAAATGGAACAAACAGACGAGCTACGTGTTCATGATTTTGATGTCGCAGTTATCAATTTAGACAGACGGACAGACAGGTTGTCCCATCTTTTAAAAACCGCGCCTCTCATGTTCCGTCGTTGGCCGGCAATCGATGGCCAAAATCTCTCGAAACATTATTTTGAATTCACCGATTTATTAGACACAATACGAAATCAACAACGTGTGCTGGGTGAAGTCGGATGTTCGCTTAGCCATTATTCATTATGGAAGGACCATCTCGAGAGACGAGGCATCCGAGACGGCCGCCGACATGAGCATCTTCTTATTTTCGAGGATGACGTGATGTTTTCCGATGCCTCAAAGGAACAATACAATCTCATGAAGGAACACGTATCACGTGGTGTTTCAGAACGTGGGCTTCAGTTTGATTTGATGTATGTTGGCGGACAATGGACGCCTGATTATGATATGGATGGCGCGAAGCCGCCTTATTTCAACTTTCAAAGAACGACGAGAGAATCTCTCGGAACACATTACCGTGAATCTCTCGTTCCTGGAATATACAAACGACGTAATCTCTCGCCAGCGGTGATTCAAGGCCAACATAATATCTGGTATTCGCCATTATTTCGCACCGCGGGTGCTTACGTGATTAGCCAACGCGGTGCGAAACGATTATTAGAAGCGGTCGAAACCGATACCGCATTATTTATGAAGACGCCTCTCGATATGTGGTTGCTTGAAATGGACTTTCGCGGATATATTGACGCATTCGACCGTTTTCCACATCCATTTTATCAGGCTGGATTCGAAATGGTGCGAGAGCCGAGTCACGCTGCCAACGATATTCATCGCGGGGTATTTTCGAAGGTTGAACTTCCGCCGCAATTCTACGGCCACGACGACCTTACCTAAACGACCTTCATCGAAAACGTCGCCCAATCAAAACCGGCTTTCCACTTCACACGGCCATCCACCTCACTATATCCTTCCTTTTGAACGATATATTGTTCATTCGCCAGCCAACAATCATACTTGGGTTGAATATATTCGGTGTACATATAATCGATATTTCGCCGCTCCAAATCCGGCAAATCCGGAAATGTATCTACCAACGTGAGTATCGGTTCATACATATGCTGCTTTACGAGGTAGGCGTGATTACACCAAACGGTTCCTTTCACCCATTTACGAGATTCGTCGATTCCATCGTATTTCGTCAAGATACCGCCAAAGTATAAGATATCCCACTTTCCGTGAGATGGGAATGGAATGGTGGCGAGTTCGCGAATATTCTCTCGAATCAATACATCATCTTCGAGAATAAGGACCGACGAGAGATTCTTACGTTGGGCATAACGTATCGCGTTGATATGCGACCGAAAACAACCGACCTTTGTATCTTCGGTGTGAATATGATTCAGTAGAACAGAATGTGGAATGCCATAGGATGTGAGGTGTTGGCTTACATAGTTGGTTCGT
>Ga0172376_10003199_pt1 | contig 19560 bp, 21 predicted proteins | sample Lak35m_FD_121114 | JGI IMG/M metagenome (GOLD analysis project Ga0172376, IMG submission 121114) | Freshwater microbial communities from Kabuno Bay, South-Kivu, Congo - kab_092012_35m | ecosystem: Environmental > Aquatic > Freshwater > Lake | place: Democratic Republic of the Congo: South-Kivu... | reverse complement strand
CAAAATATTATCAGTCATACCTGTTAAAAGTTCGATCGGATTATTGGCCGTAACCACTATATCTTTGCACCTATCCTCTACAAATTTTTCGGAATAAATTTTAAGTGAGGCGTTGCCCGTCATGGAAGCTAGAGAACGCGACGCTATATTTTCGCACGTGGTGTTGTCACCTAATTCATCGCGAATTTGATCGCTATCTTCTTTGGAGAGAAGTCTTTTTCTAATGGTATCGAATATATCTGAAAAGGTGTAACTTGTTTCATCAATAGAGCCAGACCAGCGATCCATTTTCACCCCAAATGGCTCAAGGAAATAGCGATACTTGGCGATCTCATCAGTGGACTCGCCAATCGTTTTGATGGGCTCACCATTTTGATAACGGTAGCGATATGTGGCCGATTTACCTGGAGTTGGGTCATCGTAGTAAGGATTCGCCGGATTTCCATTACCTGGATTAACGCCAACGATATTCAGTCCTATGGCATTACGGTTGGCTTCGATCTCTGCTTGTGCCTTGGTTTCAGCTTCAGCGTAATTCTTGGCGCGTCCCGTGCGTAGATATTCTTGAATATGATAGTATTTTTGCCTTCCAATTTTATCTATGACAATTCTTTTATTACGAATATCTGTGTCTACGATCAAATCATTCATAACTGATTGTGCTTTAGTCAAGGCCGGCGGAGCTTGAGGTGTAATATCTTCTGCACCTACACCCATGTCTTTTATATCAACGAAACGATTGGCGGCTAGATTTGAAAACCAATCAGGAACAAAATTTTCCATGTCACAGCTGTTGGCGAGTCCAAACAAAATGTACTTTATAGAATTGAAAGCTGCTGGACGCGGAACTTGCTCGCGCAATTCTCTCCTCGCCGTACAACCTGATCTTGAAACCATGCGGTCAAACATCATAACTCCAACGCCCCCCGCAGTCCCTTCGAAAGTGTCACCATTAAGGGCCATTGGATTCAACTGAAGATTCTCCTTTTTTTTCTCAAGTCGTTTTTTGAGTTTTTTATAAGTCCTATCTCCTGAGTCATCGGGTTTATCCGGTCGATCTAGAATGAGAGCTGACATTGGATCACTGGCAGGAGCTTTCTCGGCCCGCATAATCAATTTCAAATATTCTTCAGTTTCAATAGTGCCGGGAACGAGTGTGTCTTTGTTGGAAGGAATCGCCCCTGCCCAATAGTTATAATTATCCCAATTTGGTTTGGCAGGATCGCCGTGGCATTGGACGCATGAAGTAGGGTCTTCATGTTTCACGGCCTTGCCATTTTTAAACTCCATTTCTTTATAATCGAAGGCCTGTTTTTCAGGATTCCACATAGAAATTTCAACTTTATTATAACCTCGTTCATTAGGTGAAGTTCCAAAAGTAACGCGAATATCACCACGCTCACTGGTCATGATGACTCTTGGATTATCTGCCGTGCCCGTTTGAAAACTCTGACTCTTCCCCATAAAAATAAAATTTGAACGCAAGTCATCAGGAAGCTGCTTTAAGAAGCCAGTCATATCCATATTTTTACCATCGGAAGCCGCCATAATATCTTTCACCTTTTGGACTTGAGGCTCGACATAATTGCAATCAGGAGCTGAGTTATGGCCTAACTGACTGGCATCAGCTGGACCTGGTTCAAAGTAGCCACCATAGCAAGTTCCAGCTTGGGTCATACCGCTCATGCAAACTTGTTTCGGCGTAATTTGTTGATTCAAATATTGGTATTCAAAACCCTTTGAGCAAGCTCTTCTGCAGACTATTGAATAGCTGCCTGGACAGTCTGGAGTTTTGCTCGCTGGCAAACAAGTCAGTTCAGCCATGGCGTTGTTATAACAAAATAATGAAAGCACAAAAAAAGAAAAGAAGATTTTAATTTTCACAAATCACTCTCAAGTTAAGTTAATAATCCATACCGATGAAAAACAGTTTTCAAAAATTACCAGCCCCATTACTATTATAAGCAAAAGTGCAAAAAACTAAAGGAGGCATAAAATGAAACATATCCTACTGCTATTATCGGCTTTTCTGGGGGGTCTTATAAATGCGGAGCTAAAGGCTCAAACACAGGTGGACATTTTAACCAAGTACAATTCCATGAATCCCATCGTCGCGCGCTGGGGTCTTGAAGTGAATCAAGATTGGGACAAATTGCTCGATATCGTTCTGAAATCTGATGCAAAAATGGATGAACAAAATGTTAAGCAAGCCTATAACATCATCTTAGGGGCAAAAATCGGCAAGGGGCAGGAAACTGCAACCTATATTTTTGACCTTTATAAAATTTTTAAAGATAAACCAGAACAACTTATTAAACATTCAAATCGCTTTTTTGCAGGTATCAACCAATGCCTTATATACTGGCTTATCCCTAAGACTCAGTTTATTGAATATGAAGAATTTAAAGATGACATGAAAAAGGCACTTGCTCGTGATACTCAAAATAAAATGCTGGTTCGTTTCGACAAAGACGCTGCCCAATATTTTAAAATGTTAAAAAGTGGAAAAGATATCCCTGTGCTTAAAAAGTGCAATCTCTATGCGATAAAAAAATTGTAATCTATTTTTTAGGTAATGATTTTTCAAGCTTTTGCAGAATTTGTTCGCGGAGAGTTCGATCTACTTTGAGAGATTTTCCAAATTCTTTCAAAAAGCTCATGGCCCTTTCCTGTTGACCAGAAACCATATTATTTGGACTTAAAAGGTCTTCACAAAAATAGCGTACTGGATGTAACCCCATCTTGAAATTGTATTCTGCATTTACAAGATTGCTTTTGTATTCTTTTAAAAGGTCGTTAGATATAAATGCTTCGGCTTCACTGCCCGGCCCTGGATAGCGCGAAAAAAGAGACATCCCTTCGGCTTGAAGGCGCAGAGTTTCTGCTTCAAAGTAGCTGCGACAAAGTTTCTCGCGATGATCGCCACTATTTTGCTCAAGACCTTTAACGATATTATAAATCTGCTTGGCCTTATTAGTTTGCAAATTGCTTAAGGACTCAAGATAACTATTAGCAACCTGTTCAGCATCAAAAGAAACTGCCATAAGTGCAGATGAAAAAAGCGATCCCAAGCAAATAAACAACGTTTTCATGATTTTCCTTTTTAAAACAGACTTAAAATTGATTATAACACTTCAAATTAGATGCCAAAAAATCACTCTCAGAGAGGCAATTTAGGTCCATTTTACTGTTTAAACTCGCATCACTGTCTAAATTTTAGACAGTCAGTAAATATGTCTCCGTTTGTGATGGGCGTGACATGCGGCGCTTCGCCGCTAATAGGTGATTTCGGTAGTCGAAGTTAATTTTGAATTGAGAAGAGGTGTTAGAATAAACTGATGGCAGTGAAATATTTAAATAATTTTGGATAAAAATAGTTTGCCATTTAGTGTGTGCTTTTATAACTCATTTAAAAGTAAAAAACCCTGTGGCCAAGATGTTACACTAGGCGACTTTGCTCACGATCAATTTAATAATATTCTTTAAAATTTAGTGGGTGAAAGGAATTACTTATGGTTCTTCGTACTTCCATCAATTCGTTGAGACTTGCATTTGAATCTATAATCCGCATGAGGAGCGTTCTTGAGTTTTCCCTTTTCAAAAACCCGGCGACGCCATCTTTTAAAACCATTTTGATCTAATGAGTAGCGCATGAAGTGAACTAACTCGGAGGGAGTTAGACCAAACTGAACTTTAATCGCCTCATAACTTGTGCGATCCTCCCAGCCCATCCTGATGATACGGTCTTTATCTTCGAGATTAAATGAATCAAACTTTTCTTTAAGCCTTCTAGAAATGCTCATGTTGATAGACTACCACAAATATTCATTGCCTCCCATCTTTTTTCAAACTATAAAGATCTCATGCATGGAAAAACTTTAAAATTAGCTGGAATCTATAACATTTTATGGGGTTCCCTCGTTATATTTTTTCCCCATCTTTTCTTTGATTTAACGAACATGCCAAGACCCAATTATCCGGAGATTTGGCAGTGTGTGGGAATGATTGTCGGAGTGTACGGATTAGGCTACTGGATTGCGGCGAGTGATCCCATAAGACATTTCCCGATCGTTTTAGTGGGCTTCCTTGGTAAGATCTTGGGCCCCATTGGTTTTGTAGAGACCCTTTGGACTGGACGATTTACTTTTGGCTTCGGGGTCAACATTATCTTCAATGATTTAATCTGGTGGATTCCCTTTTTTCTTATTCTCAAAGACAAGTGGCGGCAGGATAGAACTTTTCTGAGGTAAAGAGATGGTTCTTAAAGCCTTGCTCAGTCTTGTCTTGTTTGTAGCTGGAGTTCTTCATCTTGTAAGGCCAGAATTATTTAATCCTGCTATTCCTTTTGGACCTAAATTGTTAATCAATTATGGCTCCGGTCTTTTTGAAATCATCCTGGCACTAAGTCTTTGGAGTCGACGCTTAGGCGATACCGCTGCTCGTGGAGCGGCCCTCTGGTTTTTAATTCTAACACCCATTCATATTTATGTTTGTGTTCTTCAAATTCCCATGTTCGGAATCTCTGATCCCGTTTGGACTTGGTTGCGGACCGGTTTTCAGGCCGTGCTTTTCTTCTGGGCGCTAAGTCTGCAGGACGATGGTTGGATTATTTCTCAGCGCTGGAGTGACGTGCTTTTTTTGCACTATGAAGTTGATGCCAAAACGTTACAAGAGAAAGTGCCTTACCCCATTGATCTTTTCGAGGGAAAGGCGATCGTCAGTATTGTGCCTTTTGTGATGGGTCGGATACGCTTTCCTTTTTTACCTCCCGTTCCGGGTCTCTCAAAGCTCATTGAACTCAATCTTCGTACTTACGTCAGAGTTGGAGGAAGACCTGCTGTTTATTTTTTTACCCTTGATGCGAATCACTTGCCAGGAGTGTTGATCGCTCGAAGTTTTTTTTCACTGCCTTACCGCTGGCGTCGGATGAAGTTAAACCATCAGGAGAAATACACTTTTGAATCTTCATCACTTAAGCTATCGGCCCGAGTGGAAGATGATCTGATCTCTTCAGATTTTGATCGCTGGTGCACCGAACGTTATGCCCTTGTCACAAAATGGTTTAGGGGTGATCTAATGGGCATTGTAGAGCACCAACCCTGGACGCTTCAAAGGGCCCAATTGCTCAATTTAGAGGATCACTTTTCAAAAGAGTATTTGGCGTTAAATAAATTCATCGGGGCGACTTATGCCAAAAACTTAGATGTTCGGTTTCGTCCCTTTAAAATGATTTGATGATGAAAAAAAAAGATAAAGATAAAACGGTACTTGATTTTCGAGGGGCGATTCTTGAGCTTTTAAGACAGCGAGGTCCTGAAAAAACAATTTGTCCTAGTGAAGTTTTGCCCCCTGAGCTTAAAAAAGACAAAGTGATGATGGAACAAGTGCGAGAAGTGGCAAGGTTACTTGTCGCCGAAAATAAAATTGAAATAACTCAATCAGGAAAGGTTGTTGATCCGAGCTCATTTAAAGGGCCGATCCGCCTCAAATTAAAATGAAAGCTATCTACTGGGTGCGAACAGATTTAAGGATTTTTGACAATGAGGCCCTTATTAGTTGTTTTAAGGAAAACCAAGAATGTATTGTTGTCTTTGCAGAGACTAAAAGTTTTAGAAGGGCCGGCAGCATCAGAAAGCATTTTATTGAGGATTGTTTCAACTCCTTTAAAAAAGAATTAGCAGAAAAGGGAGTGACTGTTTTGAAAACAGAATCTCTTTTTTCTGATTTTATTGAAACGTATTTTCTAACTCATCCCTTTGATGCACTTTACTTTACACAAGAATACGCTTGGGAGGAGCGAGCAGAGGAGAGAGTTGTTCATGAATTTTGCAGCGCCTCTCACATTGCCGTTCATACTTTTGATCAGGGAACCCTGATTAAGCAAAAGGATTTGCCCTTTCCATTGCAAGAGATGCCTTTTGTTTTTACTGATTTTAGAAAAAAAATTGAATCACAGCTGACGGTAGCTCCTGTCGTTGATGCACCTTTTTCTTATAGCGAAAATAAGGGGCTTGCAAGGCTAAATCACTACCTTTGGAAAACACATGCCATTCAGACCTATAAAGAAACAAGAAATGGGATGATCAAATTTGATGACTCTTCTAAATTATCTCCCTGGCTAAATGCGGGGTTATTATCTGCTCGCACTATTTACTGGGAACTTAAAAAATATGAGGCGCAAGTTTGTCAGAACGAATCCACTTATTGGTTGTTCTTTGAGCTCTTATGGCGAGAGTACTTAAAATACTTCTCAATTAAATTTGAGAGAAAAATATTTTTGAAGGAAGGAATTAAACCTGGTGTTTCGGCGAATGAAAATGACCTCAGGAAATTTCAAATGTGGTGTGAAGGAAAAACACCTGATCGTTTTATCAATGCCAATATGAATGAACTTAATGCCACGGGATGGATGTCTAATCGTGGCAGACAAAATGTCGCCAGTTATTTGATCCATGATTTAGGCGTGAACTGGACATGGGGATCGGCTTATTTTGAAGAAAAACTTTTTGACTATGATCCCGATCTTAACTGGGGAAATTGGCTTTATCTTTCCGGAAGAGGATCTGACCCCCGTGCTCGAAAATTCAATACCATCACCCAAGCAAAAACTTACGATCCAGAGGGAGAGTATCGTAAAAGTTGGGGAGGGGGGGATTAATTTACGACATGACGAATTTTAATTTCTATAAAACTGTTTAATTGCTCATAAATAATTCAAATTTCGAGAGGTAATTTCACTTGGTGCAAATTGAAAAAGTAAAGTTCAGCGTTGACCTCTTGTAAGCTTCAATACAGCTTGAGGATTTAAAAAGATTACTCGAACTTCTATCGTGACGATTACAGGCGATCGCTCCTGCTCACGCCTGCATACCGGTCATCGTGACCATATCATCTCGCCTTGTGCGGCCTTCCGCTTGTTCATTGACTCCCGTTCTGGTCGTCAAGTCCGCAACAATTAAGATAAAACATGGATCTGTAACCATCATAGGTGCGCCGCCTGTTTCTGGTCTTCACGCGATTTTTCGCTCAGTTGGTGGCGTAATCTTTAAACTCAATGGTCTTAAAGTCGCGGGCATCCATAAGTATCAAGAGAGCAAATGAAACGCGTGAATCTGAAGGAGAAAATGGAGATGAAGAGTGCGGCCTAGGCAAATATTTCAACTAAAAAATGATTTCGCAAATCTTAATTATTTTAGCATATAATTAAGGCAAAGTTGATGAGTAGAGGTGTAAGTGCTTAAAAAAGTGTTGATTGCTGATTCAGATTTAAGTTTTTTCCGGGAAATTTCTGAAGGTCTTGGGACTAAAGGGGTTTCCACGGATCACGTGTCTTTTGGCAAGGATGCACAGAGCTTACTGAACACGGAAAAGTATTATGCCGTCCTTTTGAATTACAATCTCGCAAATTTTTCTTCGATTGAGGTCCTAAATTATATCAAGACCACAAATCCTTTTCTTCGTGTCTTTATGATCTTTGATGATCTTAAGAGCCTTGATGAAACAGGGATGCAAAATAAAAAGAGTCAGTTTGGTCTTGCAGATGTTTTTCTTAAACCCTCCGAACGCGAACGCTTGCTTTATACGCTCACAGATTCTGGTGCCGATAAAAACTGGGCAGAAGTTTCCGAAGATATGTCATCCAAAACGAGTCCTCAGCAAGCCGAAGCTCTTTCCTTAGAAGACTCCGAATTCTTTTGTTTTAAAATCGATCATATAGTCGAGGAAGGGTTTGCGTCTTTTGATTTATACATAAGATTAGACACCGGAAGATATCTTCTTCTCGTCCGAAAGGGAGAGACTCTTCCACGCGAACGAGTTATGAAGTATGCTGATGTTAAATACCTGTTTTACAAATGTAGCGATCGAAGACAGCTTTTAAAGAACCTCACAAAAGAGCTTGATTCTTCGATGAGTTCGATTTCAGAAAATCCAAAGAAAGTTTCAAACTTGCTCCGCAAATCAATGGGTCTTGTCTTCGATGAGATTGCGACAAATGGCCCGCGAGAGCAGGAACTTGGGAAGGCAAAAGATCTCATCATAAAAACGCTGGATGTCGTCAAGGCTATTCCAGATCTGCAGGTATTGTTCGATGAGTTCATTTCCGACCGCGAGCTTATTAAGACGCACTCGCTTTTATCCTGCGTGTTTACCGCTGTGATATGTCAAAACGTCGAATGGCTCTCAGCCAAAGTAGTAGAAGAGGTGTGCCTCGGTGCCTATTTCCAGAATATCGGGCTTTCTAGATTGAAGAAAGATACCCTTGAACCTGATGACACATTTTCTGAAATGGAGAAAGAAATTTTCAGCAAGCATCCCATCAATGGGTATCGTTTTTTACTAAACTATCCCGTCTCTGAAAAAGTCCGGCAGATTGTGCTTCAGCATCATGAACGCTGCGACGGGAAAGGATACCCGTTTGGCTTGAGACTGATGAAGATTTATCCCCCGGCAAAGATTGTGTTCATCGCATCTGAGCTCTCTGAGCTGATGCTGAAGCATCGCTTGAATCCAAAAGAAGCTGTCACCAAGATTGTCCAGACAATAGATTTTAGAGAAAAGTATGACCCTAAGCTTATTCGCTCACTCATTCTAGGTTTCATAAATAAGAAAAGGTTTCATATAAAAGAAAAGCTTTGATAAAAAAGAAAAGCTTTCATAAAAAAGAAGAAGTAAGAAAACAAGGGGTTTTTTAATGAATAAGCTATTGATCGTTGATGATGAGGAATTTCTGGCGGAAGGGTTAGCCAGCATACTTCAAACAAGTACATTGAAAGTCACGGTTTGCAATAGCGCATTGGACGCACTTGAGAAATTGCAAGCAGAGACGTTCGACTGCATCGTCTCCGATATCTCGATGCCGGTGATGAATGGAGTCGAGTTTTTGAAAAACGTCCGTGAACTTGGAATCGAAGTACCCTTTATTATTTACACCGGCTTTGGAACTGATGAACTCGCTCTTGAGGCATCCAAATATGGTTGCTTTGAATTCATTGAAAAGCCTCTCAAGGCAGGCCTTCTGGAGGCCATCCATCAGGCAATTAACCATAATGTACAAATGAGAGATGAAAACCATAAAGAGGAAGAGGAATTAGATGATCTTCTTGAAAAATTCAAGGGGGAATAAAATGTACGGCATGGTAAACGAGGGAATCAGAAAATTCATCATTGAGAAACTCGGAGAAGATAAATGGCTGGAAATCGTACGAATTGCAAAGCTCGAGAGCGAATTTTTTGTTCCCCTCAAGACCTATCCTGATAAGGTAACCTTCGATCTTGTCGGGGCTATTTGTGAAGTCATGCATATCTCTCCGGAGGAAGCACTTGAAGCTTATGGTCGATACTGGATATATTTCGCTGAGACCTCAGGATACGAAAATCTCCTATCGATGTTTGGGTCAGACTTTCGAAGTAGTATCCAAAACCTGAATCATATGCATGAACACATGGGCACTTTCATGACGGGTATCATAGCCCCGGCCTTCCATGTTTATGAAGAAGATGAACACCAGATAACGGTTGATTATTTTTCAAAGCGCCAGGGCCTCTCACCTTTCGTATTGGGCCTGTTTTATGGATTGCTTGATCGATACGGACAGGCAGGTCATGTTGAAAATCTTGGACCAGCGGGAGAGGGGTATCGCTTCCGTATTACTTTCGTATGAGCATGACACTAAACAACTTAGATACCCTCTTTCATCTTTTTCCATTTTCAGTCCTAATGGACCATAGCGGCCATATTGTGCAGCTAGGAAGATCCATCTCAAAGGTTATCCCGATGAGTATCGGGGAGTGTTTTAGCAAGTATCTAAAACCGAGTAATGAACTTAAAAGTGGTACTCTCCCGGCGCCTTTCCAAATATTCTGGCTGAATATAAATAACGGTGTCCAGATTCGAGGCCAGTTATTGCCGGTTGAGCAGGGCTTTTTTTTCTCAGGTATCGTGGGTCTTTATGACCCCAAGGTCGTGAAAGATTTTAATTTGACTTTCCAGGACTTTAGTAATCAGGATAATATTTTCGATTTCTTGATGCTTCTTGGATCCCAGAAACAATCGATCGAGCAGCTCCAGAAGATTCTCGATCGTCTTAAGATGAAGAATAAGCTCAGCAATGTCAAAAACCAGATTGCGGTGGAGCTTGATAGCGTGACGGAAATTGACGACGTATTCATCCTCGCGAGTAAAAAGCTCAAAGCGTCCTTCCCTCTTTGCGATTTAACCTGGTCTAAGGTGCGCAAGAAAAAAGATGCGACAGCGACCTCCTACACTTCTTATCTCACAGTTTTCAAGGTGAACGAGATTTCTGGCGCCGCTTCTTCCCACCCAGAACTTTTGGATAACTTTCGAGAACGCGTAGAGCAACGTGAAAAGCATAAGAAATCAGACATCATCGTTGAAGCAAATGATGGTGAGGATGTTTATCTTGGCGTCATCTCATTTAATCCTAATGAAATTAACATTCACATGGATGGGGAATTTCTTGCTCTCTTAATTCGTCTGCTTCAATCCAAGATATTAGCGTTGAGTAATGAAAAACAAAAAATAGAAATGATGCTTCACCGGACTCATCTCGGAAGAATTGCCATGCTTGGGGAGCTTTCGGCGGGGGTTGCTCATGAGATTAATAATCCCCTTGCGATAATCAGCTTCAAGTTTGAAAGGATCATTCTCGATCTCGTACAGGATGGGATTTATGAAAAGTACAAGGGTGACTTTGAGATCGTTGGCAATTCGATTGACCGGATTGTGAAAATAATCCAGGGCCTCAAGGCTTATGCTCGTGGCGGTGCCGACGTATATGCTCGCACACCAGTTAAGAAACTCATCGATGACACCTGGATTCTCATGCAGGCAAAATACAAGCAAAATGGGATAGATTTTAAAGTCGATACTCTTGATGAGTCGATCGTGATCTCCTGCTCTCCGGTCCAAATCGTTCAGATTCTCACGAATCTGTTGAGTAATAGTTCTGATGCGGTGGCTGGCAAGCACACCCGTTGGGTGCGTCTGTCCTGTGAACGAAGAGATGATTTTGCACGATTCGAAGTGCGGGATTCGGGGAACAAGATACCCCCTGAGATTGCTGAGAAACTAATGAACCCGTTTTTCACAACCAAGAAGTCTTCTGGAGGAACGGGTCTAGGTCTTAGTCTGTCACATACAATTGCGGGCCAGCATAAGGGCCGCCTTTATCTTGATCAGGGAAGAAGTGAAACTTGCTTCGTGCTTGAATTACCCTTAGAAAAGTAAGCTCCATCAACTATTTCTATCATTTGTACGTATCAGATTTGTTCTTAGTCCGATATACCTCAGACAATGACTGGTAAAAGTAAACATTGGCGCAATCCATTTTTTAGTTGAAATATTTGCCTAGGCCGCACTCTTCATCTTGGTGCTGCTCTTACTTGGTTAAAATTTGAGATTGCATTTCAAATAACCGAGCACATTCGACAAAAGGAGTTGAGTTCCCTGCTTCTTCCCAATAGGCTTCTTGACCGCCCATGACCTTTTCCCAAATGGGCCTTATTGAGCCCAAACTCAAACTGGCGCAAAAATTAAACACGCATTCCCTAGTCTTGCTGGACCAATCATTGCTCCTTAAGAATGTCAGTAATAAAAAGTCAGATTAAATTAGTTAGATTCCTAATTCAACTTGAACTCGCGCAATCCAATTGGATTGGTATAAGGGAGTAGACGGATTTGTCAGCTCATTGAAAGTAAGATCCCCTTGAACTTTGACCGCATGTTTATTGATATATTTAGAAATACCCAAGGCAAATTGTCTTTGATCATTCACTTTGGAGCTTATTATATTTTCTGCATCTAATTTGGAATAGCGAAGAGCATATTCCATATTATTTTCAAATATTTTACTCGCCTGCACATTGAGGGATTTACCAACGAATACCGTGCGAGTTGAACTCACTAGTGGAGCGCGCGAATTTCGCTTAGCTGCTTCAAAAGAAAAGGCCCAACCGTGGTATTTCAATAAACCATCGGCGAACAATGTTTCGAGGGTACGAGTCTCCCCCGTAGTAAATGCCTGACCAATTTGCCCGCCTGTTCTGTTGGTGCGTCGGTTGTTATTGGCAGACACGGCAAGCGCTAGTTTGGGTGATTCTTCTCTCACCAAATCGCCCTCGTAATAATTGCCGCCATCCTTAAATTCACCCAAAGGGTACCACTCTAAGCGTGAAGTATAAGACATGCCAGAATCACTGTTGGTTGTTCCACGACCTTCACCATTGGTAAAGGCCCAGCTAACTTCAAGCGGCGCGCTCTGACCAAAAGTATGGCGACCTTGCACACCTTGATCGCGATCCACATTGAGAGTGGCATTTAAAATGGAACGATCGACAAATTGTAGCGCTCCAGACGAAACAACCCGCTGACGGTTACCGGGCAATTTGGTCACACCCAGAAAAACTTGGTGTTGCTTATTGAAGCTATAACCAACAACTGCATCGCGCAGAATATTTGGTACGCCTGTGTTATCCCAATCTTGATCTTGGCGGGTAAAGGAAAGTTGAATGCGATAAAAAAGCCCTGGATCAAGCACTGTTCCTTCAAATCTTAAGCGCGCTCTTCGAATTAAAAACTCGCTGCTTTTTACTTGCTCGCGATCTTCGTGCTCACCTTCCAACGTAAAGCGATTTTGGAGGCGAAAGCGCGTTTTCATTTTGAAATGACTTGGTTCATGGGACATCACCACGCCCTGATTAAAATCCAAATTCATTTTACTATCTTGCATATCGCTCGGGGTGCCAGTATTGGCGAAGGCGGAAAAGGTCATAAAAGAAAATAACAAAATAAAAATTCTATTCATGTGAAACCTCTCCTCGCAATGCAGCTAGCGAATTAAATGGGACTTTGAGTAATAGATTAAACGTTAAATTGCTCGAAGGTGAGTGTAAACTACTGAACTGTTAGAATAAAATTAAAATGGCCCATCCATTCGATGGGCCATTTTGAACCAAGGTCCTAAACCCTAAACCCAAATTCCAAAAACCTTGCCTGTTCTATTTGATCGCCGTATCTAATTGAGTGCCATCTAAAAAATAGAGCGTATCTGATGAATCTTCATCAGGAACCATGGCATCGGCCCGACTGCCATCACTAATACTTTTCTCTTTTAAAGCGGCATTAATCGCTGCTTCTCTTGCAATAGTTTTTCTTAAGACATCCTGATTTTTATAGTTATGACTTATGCCAAGCTTCACTTCAATTTTCTCACTCACGGACTGCAAGGCCGCAATTAACAACTCAGTATCGCCATCAAAATCTGGATCATTGGGAAGTTGTGCCGCAAGAATTTTAGCTGTGCGATAACTCATAAACATAAATGTTTCATCATCTTCAAGAAAGCTTTCAGCATAGCGTTTTAAAAGCAAGGTCAAGTCGCGCAATTTTTGCTTTTTATCAGAACTATTTACTTCTTTTAATTGCTCTACCTGAGCATTTAACAGTCTTATTTTGACGGCCTTGACGTCGGTATTATCCTCTATTTGTTGTTGTCCTATGGCCGTTCTAAGTTGTGCCGTTGCCTCAAGCTCCTCAAGTTTTTGCTCAGACAAATCCTTGGAGCCATAATTTGATTCCTGCATAGCAAGACTTAAAAAATTTTGGGCATTTTGCTGCTCATGTTGCAATACAATGTCCGCGTCTTTATAGATCGGGTCCTCTTTGACCATTTCCATGATACTCAATTCTTTTTCAGGTTTTACTTCGGCCGGAACTTCAGTTTCCGCCATGGACGCCATAGACGCCATAGACAAAGACGCGATTAGAATTTTGATGCTCACAAAAATAATTCTCGCTTTCATTTCTCCCTCCCACTTTTCTTGATTTGAGTAAGAGCAACTCTTGTGCCGGCCAAGGCCATTTTTAGGCAGAAACGGAGGTCAATAGATTTGAAGAGTTAATAGGCTAAGCTTATTTCGCTACCGATTATGAGTTAGACATCGACCAAATATTAAGCACTTAGACTACCTATTTTGAGGTTTTTAGGTAGCCCAATGGGCAAATTTAGGTGGCCAAATTCGCCCTTAAATCTGTTTTTTTCCAGCAGTTAATCGTCTCAGAAAACACCCTCCAACCGACCCTCAGCATCCTGCACAATATTGATAATACCCATTATGTTAACTTTTTTAATCACCACAACGAGTGCATGGGCGCAATCATCCGATCCCATCAAAGTGATTATTGGCACCCGTTCAGGTTCCATGAGTTATAAAGTGGCCGTCGAAACCTTAAGAGATAATAAATTGACGGAAGATGAGGTCGAAATTTTAGCGGTGCTAGGAAATCTGCGCTAAAAAGAGGCCAGCGATGGAACTTACCTTGTCACACCAACAAATTTTAGATCAACTTCGAAATCTTAATGCGACTTATCCTCTAACAGGCGAGTTGAATCCTACCCAAGTGGTCAATCAAAATCGCGAAGGTCAGATTCTTTTTCAATATGGAAATGGATCAAGTGTGGCGGGAACAAATTACGGGACAGCTCATTAAGAGCTGCCCCGATTTTTTATTATTGAGCAAGTAAATATTCTGGATGAGCTGCGATGAAATTCAAAATCTCGCGCTTAGTGGCCACAAGATGACGAAGGCGTGGTTTTTTATCCTTCGCTAGTCTTTTAGCAATTTTCTTTTGTACGCGTTCTTTTTTCAAAGCGCCATTACAAAGCAAACCTTCTGTCTCAACACGAGCAATCGCACGGGCCAACATTTCTTCTTTATTGCCATTATCCCAGGCCAAAAAAGTCCCTTCTTTCAAACGACGGCCCATTGACCATATCCATAATTTTTTGGCCTTGGCATTGTGAGAAAGCTTCATTGTTTTCAAAACATCGCGAACGAGCAAAAGTTTTGTGACAACTACAATTTCATAAGTTGCGAAAGCAGCTAATCCCCACACACCAGCAGCAGCTCTGCCAAGTGGTGCAATCGCCAACATTGGTTGAGTGATAATGATTGGGTCCATATTGTTTACGATCCACCAAGGCCAGTTGTTGCGAACAAGATAAGCATAGCCCATCATTAATCCACCAGCAGTCGCGCCACCTGTGACAGCAGTCACAATGCCACCGATTGCCGTTTTGGCGGCCAATTGACGAGCACGAGCTTTCACTACGTCCATACAGGCCGGTGATGAAGCAGGAACGACGGGTTGATCTTCAGAAAACATTTCTTGCGCCATGATTTCGTCTCCGCTACCAGCACCTAATTGGTCAGCGTCTTCGAACTGAAACGATTCATACGGTGATGGAACAGCTTGAGCGTTGGCGAATTGGGTAAGTCCAAAAAGCAACACGAAAATAACCACTAAACTTTTCATGATGGATCCTCAATGGTAGGCGTAGATGATAAATTTCCTCTTAAAATTAGCTTGTTAGCTAAAGAATTAGGACTCTACCTTCTCCGCATCATAAATATTGTGCTGCGTTCTAAAACTCATGACCCAATCTGTCAAACTTATTTTGTCAGTTTTACACAGGAAGCTGTTGCCTCAATTTTGAAAAGTTGGCACCGAGCTTGCTTTCAAGTAATTTGGAAAGTAAGTGTGGGAGCAAAACGGCTCCATACCCAAGAAAAAGGAGTCAAACATGAAAAAGATAATCACTAGTAAATTCTTTAAAGGCATGACCTTAACGATAGCAACCCTTACTTCTACTGCACTCTTGGCAGCGACGACAGGGGTCCTTCAGCTTCAAGGCGTGGTGCCAGCAGTATTGTCCATCAGCGTTTCGGCCCAACCAGTGGCCACAAACTTAGATTTGGCCACTAACCAAACTAACCTTCTAGTTGGTTCCGTCACAGAATCTTCCAACTCAAATACAGGTTATAAAATTTCCGTCTCAAGCCTAAATGATGGGAATTTGAAAAGAAGCGGTGGCGCCCAAACTTTTGGCTACACTTTTAAATACGATGGAAACTCCATTAACTTGGCCGGTTCTTCCACGACACCAGCTGTGGCCAAAACGCAACTGGTAGCAGGCAGCTATTCTGTGAGCTCAAACGTAACTGTGAGCTACATCGGAGTGGCGGCGTCATCCATGGTGGCCGGTACTTACCAAGACACCCTTACCTTCGAAATTGCTGCTAATTAACTGATTTCTAGTCGCAATTGTAACCTGTAAAACTCAAGTAATCTCTATGCCTGACCGATATGGTTGGGCATGTTTTTTTTTAGACTATCTATTTTCCTATGCTTTATAAGCTCTGCCTTGGCCCAAGGCCGCGGGGCCTTGAGCCTGCAAGCGCGAGTGCCAGCTTCCACTTGGAGCTATCAATCAGGCACGACACTCTTTGGTGGCAACAATGAAAATAGTAATCAAAAGCTTTATTTTGAAGCCGATCCGGGTTCGGTTGTCACCGTGAATGGCCAAACCTATCAACTCGATGAACCGCTACAACTCAACCTTCATCATTGGCAAATTAATCGCCCTGCTGACCACCAAAATTTAAATCGTCCATTGCACCTTAGTGTCGTAGAACCCTAATCATGGCCTGAATATGAGCAAGAATGGTGGGCGCGACTCTCCAATTTAATTTTTTCCTTACAAGAGTACAGAAAGGCCTGCTACACTTTAGCTATGAAAAAAATAATTTTATTTTTGTGTTTATTTTCCAGCAGCAACCTCTGGGCGTTTCGCATTATTCCGATGACACTTGAATTAAATAAGGATCGCACCAGCGAATATATTACTATTGAAAATGAGGCAGGCAAGGCCACCAGTAATGTGCCCGTGGCGATTTTAGTCTCCGCAACGCTGAGGCAAGTGAAAATAAATGGCGATGAACAAAGACCAGCGACCGAACTTTTGCGCGTTTTTCCCAATCAATTTATGCTGAAGCCGGGTGAAACCAGGCGGGTCAAAGTGACTTACACTGGCGACAAGGAAGTAAAGGAAGAAGTGGCCTTCAGAGTGATCGCAGAACAACTGGCCGTCGAGGGCGACCAAAGCAAACAAAAAAATAAAGGCTCCGGCATCAACATTTTACTTAAGTATGTGGCCGCCGTATATTTTTCCCCGCTCGATGCCAAGGCCCAGTTGGAAGCCAAGGCCACAGTCGAGGCGAGTAAACAAAAAGATAAATCTATCGTTATGCTCAAAATAAAAAATGCAGGCACAGGACACGCCATTATAAAAAAACCGCGCCTCACGTTGGGCCAAGATGCCACGACATTGGCCAATCTTGATGGAGAATTTTTAGCACCTATCGTCGGGCAAAATTTTTTGGCCGGTGGAGAGAGAGAATTTAAATTGGAAATTCCAACTTCTCTTCTGCCTGGTAAAATTGGAAAAGGCCCAGCTCAATTAAAAGGAACCCTGCAGGATCAATGATAATCTATCGCCTTGGCACGATTATTTTTTTGCTTCTGACTCTGTCAGCATTAATTCCAGCGAGCGTGTTTGGACAAGGTAGTATCGTAAAAGAGCAAATTTCACTTTTGATTCAAGGTCAACCGCGCGGGGAAATTGAAGTCGAAATTGATCAGCAAACCGAACGTCTACGATCACTTAATTTGAAACCACTTAAACTCGAAGAATTATTTGATGCAACCGTCGCGGCAAAATTGCGACAGCTTCCCTCCCCTTCACCCACCTCCGACTTGATCATGTTGGGTATTAAGGTGGAATTCTCCTATTCTTTGCTGCAAGTGGATCTGAAACTTCCCATTTCACTTGAAGCAATTCAAATAGTTTCACTCAATCCCAATACTCAACTTGTTAAAGCACCCGATGCCGATGAAATTCGCCCTGCCCCATTTTCCTTTCTCGCCAATCTTCGCCCTCTCTACCAATATGGCCAGGCCGAAAGACAACTGGTCAGTGCCGACGTGGCCATGCGTATTTCCAACATCGTCTTTTTATCAGATTTGGAATTTGAACAACGGCCACAGCAAATTAACAGGCATCGCGATACGCGCGCGGTAATCGATTTCCCAGAGCAAAGTTTGCGCACAACTTGGGGAGATGTGAGAAGCGCCACGAGCGACGTCATCACTCCCTTTAGCGTTGGAGGAATTTCGCTCACTACAGATTTCACCTTAATCCCCAGCGGGAGACCACTTCCTTCCCCCTCCAGTGAATTAATTTTAGAACGCCGCGCGCGCGTTAATATTTTTACTCGCGACGGGTTGGCGCAAAGTTTAATCCTCACACCTGGCCGCTATCGCTTTCGCGATTTTAATTTCATCAATGGTATTTCAAATGTGCGCTTTGATGTCGAAGAAGAAGGCGGTCGAACCTACTCCATCAAAGTGCCCTACGCGATTGATGAAAGGCAATTGGCCGTCGGTCGACATGAAATTAGTTATTCTAGCGGCTATGAATTTAGCGATGATGTGAAAGCTCGTCACTATGCCACAGACCGATCTCCCATCAGTACATTTATTCACCGCTATGGATTGGATGAGCACGCCACCATCGGTGCCCATGGCCAGCACAACGGACGGCAAAGCGTCCTTGGTGGTGAATGGCTCGAGGTTGGCACTTATGGCACACTCAAAAGCGAACTAACATTTTCCCACGATCCGACAATGGCAGGCGTGAGACCTTCCCTCAATTACTTATGGCGGAAATTTACAGATTCTCAAATCACCTTAGATTACACCCACGAGTCCCCAAACTTTCACCGCGTCGGTCAGCGCTCGCCCTCTTTTCAGCACATGGCGGGAATGGGGTTCGTGCTCAGACCTGGGCAGTGGTGGAGTTTTGGTATTCGCGGCTCCAAAACTTGGAATTATCAAAACCAACAACAGAAACTTTTTGAAATTAATCTCAACGGTCGTCCCGCTCACGGCTACAATTTAACCACAACGCTTAGGCGGCAAGAGCAAACGAGTGGGCACTATGACACGGCCATTACTTTTTATCTGACCTATTTTTTTCCTGATCAAAAACATATCCTCGAAGCCAATGCCATCAGTAACAATGATTCTCACAGCAATGAAGATGATCAATACCGTTTGTCGGCCCGCGGCTTCTACAATGTTAACAGCACCCAAATTGCCCCCCAAGTTACCTCGGAAGATGGCCACAGCAGTGTTGATAAAAAGCGAGTGCAAGATTTGCGCGCCTCCGTCGATATCCGTCATTCACGCTTTGATTTAAGTGCCAATCACCAGACTTCCAATGAATCCATTGGCAAAGATCAAGGGCAAATTGCTGGAGGTGTGGCCCTCGGTTATACCAACGGACAAATGGCCTTTGGTCGCCCTTTGCCAGGCGCTTTTGCCATCGTGAATGCGCCCGGTGCAGTTGTGACTGCTCCTTCGTTGGCAGGCCCAGTGGAAGTAGGCAAAGTTCCTCTGCTGGTGTCAGGCTTGCGCGTGTATGATCAACAAACCATAAATCTAGAAACGGATGAAGAAAATTTAGGACCAGTGAGCGAGAACCGATTACTTCGAACCGCCTTTTTCTCTGGTCACTCCATCGATCAAAAAAAGCGCGAACTGCGTTTTGTAACTTTGACTTTGCTGGATAAGGCGAGAAAACCCGTCGTCTTAAAATTGGGCCGCTTTCAAGGCCATGATGGCCTAGTTACGGGAGAAT